>ERZ1739169.2-NODE-2-length-310638-cov-30.890467_pt1 | contig 310638 bp, 291 predicted proteins | sample MGYA00581756_ERZ1739169 | MGnify/ENA primary metagenome ERZ1739169 (study PRJEB40789, sample SAMEA7425667) | Salamandra salamandra | biome: salamander skin | place: Germany | collected 2020-03 | study: cvxcv | reverse complement strand
GATCTACACTATAGCCTACACTCTTTCCCTACAACGACGCTCTTCCGATCTCGTCATCGCCGCAGCCCCCGGCGCCGCGCCCGCACAGCCAGGCTTCACCCCGCCCGTCCGCGCCGGCTATCGCTCGTCCGCGGCCCAGCAGGTCATCGACCGCAACGACATGGTGCGCGTCACCTATCAGGTCGGCGGCGTGAACCTGAGCATCATGGGCAAGGCCATGCGCAACGCCGCCGTGGGCGAGCCGGTCGCCATCCTGAACACAGCCTCCAACCGGGTCATCGACGCCGTCGCCACCGGCCCCGGTCAAGCCATCGCCGGCCCCGCCGCCGATCAGGCCCGCGCCAACCCGCAACAGTTCGCAGCCCGCTAAGTCCCGCTGAGGAAATGACAGTCATGCGTAAGATTCTGATCATCGCCGCCGCCTTCGCCCCCCTGGCCGCCTGCTCCACCGTTGCAGAAACCGTTCGCGGGCCAGAGTTGGCGCCCATCGGCTATCCCGCCGCCCTGGTTCCAGTGCAGCAGGCCTATATGCCTGGCGCTGGCGGACGCGACGCCACGCCCGCCAGCGCCAACAGCCTGTGGCGCGTCGGCGCCCGCACCTTCTTCGGCGACCAGCGCGCCCGCCACGTCGGCGACATTCTGACGGTCCAGATCTCCATTGACGATCAGGCCCAGACCCGCAACTCGACCCAACGCGCCCGCACCAACAGCGCCTCTGGCGGCGTCACCCACTTCTTCGGTCTGGAGAACAGCCTGGGCCGCGCCTTCCCCGGCGGCTTCGACCCCGCCAACATGGTCGGCACCGAAGGCGCCGCCAACTCGGCAGGCAGCGGCAGCGTCAACCGCTCGGAAAAGGTCAATCTGACCATCGCAGCCGTCGTCACCGACGTTCTGTCCAACGGCAATCTGGTCATCCAGGGTCGGCAGGAAGTGCGCACCAACCGCGAGGTGCGCGAACTGACCGTCGCCGGGATCGTGCGCCCGGAAGATATTTCGTCGGCCAACGCCATCAACCACACCCAGATCGCCGAAGCCCGCATCTCCTACGGCGGTCGCGGCGACATCAGCCGGATGCAGACCACGCCCGCCGCCCAGTCGCTGGTCGAGCGTTTCAGCCCCTTCTGACGGCTGAGGCTGAACGGCAACAGTTCACGGCCTGCGTCACCGGGGCCGTGAACCCCTGACGGATACCCGCGTTTGTCGATCAGACGCGAGTATCCGCATGTTCAAGGCTCTGATCCCCGCCGCCGCCGCCATCGCCCTGGTCGCATTCGCCGCCCGGCCGCAGACGCTTGACGCCTCGATCCATGATGTCCCGACAATGACATGGCGCCTCAACTACGAGGACCAGACGGCCAAACTGACCTATGGCGTGGACAACTCCGACCAGTTGGCCCTGATGATCACCTGCCAGCCGGGCGAGCCCACGGCGGTGGTCTATGGCTATGTCCAGCCGGACAGCTCGCGCCTGACGCCCGCGACCTTGGGGCCGACGCCCATTGATCCCCTCAGCGGGGGCGACGCCTCTGAATCTCTTATTGCGTTGAATGATCCAACCCTGGCGGCCCTGGCCAGAGACGGCGCCCTGCGCGTGGTCGGAGAGGCCGGATCGTCGACCATTCCCGCCTCTGTGCAGGAGCGGCGTCTGGCCACGGACTTTCTTGCCTATTGCGGTTCTGCGCGCGTCTGACGACAGTGCAGCCCGGCGCGGCGTTGCGCGTCGTCAGTTGAGTCCCGCCCCATGAGCCTTGTCCTGTCGGCTGTCCTGGCCCTGGCGCTGCAGAATCCCCCGCCCGCCGCCTGGACCTGGACCCTGTATGGCAATGAGGCCCCGCTGGTCCTGGCCGAAGAGGTGCCGGACACCGACCGCCTGCGCACCACCCTGTCGTGCCAGCCCGGCTCAGGCACGGTGACGCTGGACCTGTACGAGACGCCCGCCGCCACCGGTTTCGCCCGCATCACCGCCGGAGACGCCGCCGCGACCAGCGAGGCGCGCGCCGCCCGTGGCCGCATGGAGACGACCGTGCGCGTCGATCACCCCGTCTTCGCCGCCTTCGTCACCACCGGACGCATCACCGTGACGGTCGGCGACAGCCAGACCGTCGTCACCGTCCAACCCGCACACCTCGCCAAGCTGCGCCGCTTCACTGACCGCTGCGCCGGATAAGGAGCCTGACCCTGCGCCCGCTCAAACTGATCCCGTCCCTGCTGGCCCTGTCCGTTCTGGCCGCCTGCGCCGCCAACACGCCGATGGCGTCGCTGTCGCCTGGCGCCCCGGCGTCGGCCCCGCTGCCGGTCGCAAACCATGACTGGTTCTTCGACCGCGACCGTCAGGAGCTGACCCTGGCCTACGGCATCGCCAACAGTGATGATCTGAAGCTGCAGCTGGTCTGCCAGTCCGGCTCGGGCGCGCTGGAGCTGGCCGCCGTCTTCGACCGGCCTTCGCGCGTCTTGCTGCTGGAATCCGGCGGCGACACCGAACGCTATCCCGCCCGCTCCGAACCGGCAGGCATCCACGAAGGCCAGTACGTCACCGCCAACGCCAAGACCAAGGACCCGGTGTTCCAGCGTTTCCGCAGCCTGGGCTGGATCGCCCTGTGGGAAGGCGAAAACCGCGAGCCGCTGGTCGCACACCCCGCCAGCCAGCCCAACATCGAACGATTCTTCGCCGCCTGCGGCTGACCATCACGGCTTGACGCGCCCGCCGGGCTTCGATTGCCTGTGCTGCAAATCGCGGAGGGCGTCATGAAGATTTCCAACTTGGCCATCTTGGCCGTGCTGGCGGCTGCGTCGCCGGTCGTCGTCATGGCCCAGACGCCGCCCACCGCCGTCGCGGCGGCGGCTACACCGGGCGACGCCGCCCTGGACGCCGTGGTCGCCGACTATGAAACCTATCTGAAGTCCGTCGATCCCTTCTCCGCCGCCAGCGAAGGGGATGTCGAGGCGATGGCGCGCGTGCCGGACCTGTCGCGCGCATTCGAACTGGCCCAGCGCGCGCCGCTGACGAACCTGTTGAACCGGGTTCAGGCCATCGACCCGGCAAGTCTTTCCCACGGCGCGGCGATCAACCACGCCTTCCTGCTGTTCATCCTGGGCCGCGCCATCGAGGGGCTGGACTATGACTCCGGCGCCCTGGCCTTTGACAGCGAGGGCGGGCCCGGCACTTGGGCGCTCTACATCGGCGGGCCGACCCGCCTGAACTCGGTTGCGGAGGCCGAGGCCTATATCCAGCGCATCCGCGCCTTCGGAACCCTCTACGCCCAGACGACCGACAATGCGCGACGCGGCCTGTCGACCGGCCTGATCCAGGCCCGGTCCGTCACCGAAAGCGCTATCCAGCTGGCGCGCAACGACGTCGCGATCAGGCCCGACGCCGAGCCGCTGCTGGCGCCCTTCGCCACCCTGCCCGCCAATGTGCCGCAGGCTGAGAAGGCCCGGCTTCAGGCCGCGGGCGCCGCCGCCGTCGCCTCGGCCATTGTTCCAGCCCGCCGCGACTGGCTGGGTTTCCTCGAAACCGAATATCTGCCCAAGGCGCCGACCACGCCCGGCATCGGCAATCGCCCGGGCGGCAAGGCCCTGTACGCCTATCTGGTGCGTCAGCACACCACCACCGAACTGACCCCCGATCAGGTCCACCAGATCGGCCTGGACGAGGTCGCCCGCATCCGCGCCCGCATGGAGGTCGAGATGCGCGCGGCGGGCTGGACCGGCGATTTCGCGGGCTTCCTGAACTTCCTGCGCACCGATCCGCAGTTCTACGCCAGGACCCGCGAAGAATTGCTGGAGAAGGCGTCGGAAATGGCAAAGCGGGCCGATGGCGGCCTGCCGCCCCTGTTCGCCACCCTGCCCCGTCTGCCCTATGACGTGCAGCCGGTCCCGGCCCAGATCGAGGAGAACTACACCACCGGCCGCTACAACCCCGGTTCGATGCAGAACGGCATTCCCGGCCACTACATCGTCAATACGTCCAAGCTGGACCAGCGCCCGCTGTACGAACTGCCCGCCCTGACCCTGCACGAGGCCGTTCCCGGCCACCACCTGCAGATCGCGCTGCAGCAGGAAGGCGGGGGCCAGCCCTATTTCCGGCGTCAGGCCAATGTCACCGCCTTCACCGAGGGTTGGGGCCTGTATTCCGAATATCTGGGCGAGGAGATGGGCTTCTACCGCACGCCCTATGAGCGGTTCGGCCGCCTGTCCTATGAGATGTGGCGCGCCTGCCGTTTGGTCGCTGACACCGGCCTGCACTGGCTGGGCTGGTCAGAGGAACAGGCCCGCGCCTGTTTCCGCGACAACTCTGCCTTGGCCCCGCACAATATCGAGACCGAGCTTCAGCGCTACATCGGCTGGCCGGGTCAGGCCACGGCCTACAAGATCGGCGAAATCCGCCTGCGCGAGATCCGCGAACGGGCCGAACGCGAACTGGGACCGAAGTTCAACATCCGCACCTTCCACGACGCCCTGCTGGTCGAAGGCCCCCTGCCGCTGGCCCTGCTCGACCAGCGCATGGACGCCTGGATCGCCGAGCAGAAGGCGAAGTGAAATCTTTCCCTTCTCCCTTTGGGAGAAGGTGGCCCGCAGGGCCGGATGAGGGTTCTGCTAGACCGTGGCGCCATAGCCCCTCACCCTTTCGCGCCAGAACAACGGCTGCGCCGTCGTGCGCTCAAGCCCTCTCCCGACGGGAGAGGGTGTCACTTCGCGACCTTCACCCACTCGGGCGTCGGCAATCCCTTGGACCGCAGAAATTCCGGGTTGAACAGCTTGGTCGCATAACGCGATCCGGGGTCGCACAAGCAGGTCACAATCGTCTTGCCCGGCCCGATCTCGCGCGCCAACCGCACCGCCCCGGCGATATTCACCCCCGCCGATCCGCCCAGCGACAGGCCTTCATATTTCACCAGATCGAACAGGATCGGCAGGAACTCCGCATCCTCGATCCGGTAAGCGTGATCCGGTGTGAAGCCTTCCAGATTGCCGGTGATCCGCGCCACCCCGATACCCTCCGTGATGGACGAACCTTCACCCGTCATCTGGTTCTTCGTGAACCAGTTGAACATGGCCGCGCCCGCCGGATCGGCCAGGGCGATGGTCACATCCGGCTTCTGTTCGCGCAGATAGGCCGAGACGCCGGCGATCGTACCGCCAGACCCGACCGCCGAGACGAAGGCGTCCACGCGCCCCTCTGTCTGGTTCCAGATTTCCGGGCCGGTCGTCTGATAGTGGGCGTCACGATTGGCGGTGTTGTCGAACTGGTTGGACCAGACGGCGCCGTCCGGTTCGCTTTCGTTCAGTTCCTCGGCCAGACGCCCGGAATAGTGGACGAAATGGTTCGGGCTGGAGAAGGGGGCAGCGTCCACCTCAACCAGACGCGCGCCCAACGACCGGATCGCCGCCTTCTTTTCCTCGGACTGGGTGCGCGGAATGACGATGACGACCGGATGACCCAGCGCCGCCCCGACCAGAGCCAGACCGATGCCGGTGTTGCCCGCCGTGCCTTCCACAATCGTACCGCCCGGCCGCAGGGCGCCGGACGCCCGCGCCGCCTGCACGATGGACAGGGCCGCGCGATCCTTGATCGACTGGCCAGGGTTCATGAACTCGGCCTTGCCCAGAATCTCGCACCCCGTCTCGTCGGACAGGCGGTTCAGGCGCACCAGCGGCGTATTGCCGATCAGGTCGATGACAGAGGGCGTGACAGACACGTTGCAGCTTTCAGGCAGGGTCGAACGAGAGAAAGGGTGTCAGGCCGCAGCTTGACGTTTGCCTAAGTGGATGCCGCACTCGACCTTGTCCATGCCTGACCAGCGTCCGGCGCGCGCATCTTCGCCATCTTCGACGGCGCGGGTGCAGGGCCAACAGCCGATGGACAGGTAGCCCTGCTCCACCAGCGGGTGACGCGGCAGGTCGTGCTCGACCAGCCAGGCTTCGACATCCTCACTGTCCCAATCGGCCAACGGATTGATCCGCAGTACCCCGTCCAGCACCTCGAACGGCTTCAGCGCCGCCCGCGTCGAGGCCTGATAGCGTTTGCGTCCGGTGATGATGGCGTTGAACCCGGCGGTCGCCCGCGCCAGAGGCCGAACCTTTCTCAGGTCGCAGCAGGCGTCGGCGTCGGTCTTCCACAAGTCGTCGCGCACATCCAGCGTCGCCTTCTCACCCGCATCCGGCGTCACCAGCCGCACATCGCTCAGCCCCAGCGCCTTGGTCAGTTGGGTGCGATACGACAGGGTCTGCAGAAAATGCTGCCCCGTCTCCAGGAACACCACCGGTGTCTCGGACCGTTCCTTGGCGATGATGTGCAGCAGGGCCGCCGATTCCGCGCCGAACGACGAGATCGTTCCCACCCGCAGGCCCAGCGCCGGGTCCAGCGCCGCCCTGACGATTTCGGGCGCCGACTTGCCCTCGACCTCACGGTTCAGCCGTTCGGCCAGCGCCTCCAGATCCCGGTCGTTCGACGCCGCGCGCCGACGCTGCCAGATGGTCGGCGCGGCCTCCGTAGCGGGCTGATAGGCCGCGCTGAACGCCTGATCCATCCGCGCCCATGCGGCGGCGTCCGCACCCGGCTGCAACTCCACTGCATCGAAGCCCGACCGGCGCAGATGCCGCGCCTGGTCCGGCAAGACCTTGCCCGCCGCGATCAGCCGCCCGGCGTATCCGCGCTCGCGCAGCACAGACGCAAGCGAGAAGCCGCGCCCGTCGCGGAACGCCTCGAACTCCAGCACCAGCACGTCCTCGCTCGCAGCGGCCGCCTCGACTTCCTCCAGCGGCGTCGTCACCGACAGGCGCAGACCGTTCTGGATCCCTTCAAGCGTTTGCAGCATCGAGTGTCTCATAGATGGCGTCGCGGAAGGGATCGGGGCCGACGCGGCGCACCGTGTCGATGAATCGTTCGCCGTCGGTGCGGATTTCCAGATACCGGTCCAGCGTCCGCTGGATGGCGGGCGCCACTTCTTCGGACGGCAGGCTCTTGCCGACGATGTCGCCCAGCGCGGCCTGTTCGTCAGGCGAGCCGCCAACGGTGATCTGATAGTATTCCTCGCCCTTCCGATCCACGCCCAGCACGCCGATATGGCCGACGTGGTGATGGCCGCAAGCGTTGATGCAGCCGCTCATATTGATGCGGACCGGCCCCAGCTTCTCCTGATAATCCAGATCGGCCAGACGCGTGGACAGGGCCTGCGCCACCGGGATCGACCGGGCATTGGCCAGACTGCAGTAATCCAGCCCCGGACAGGCGATCACATCCGTCACCAGATCGGCGTTGGCCGTCGCCAGCCCCGACTCGTGCAGTGCGCGCCACAGCGCCGGAACATCATCCAGCTTCACATGCGGCAGGACCAGATTCTGCTCATAGGCGGCGCGGATTTCGTCGAACGAATAGCGCTCGGCCAGGTCGGCGGCGACATCCATCTGGTCCGCCGTGATATCCCCCGGCACCCCGCCGATGGGTTTCAGCGAGATCACGACAGAGGCATAGCCCGCCTGCCGATGCCGACGCACATTGTTGCGCGCGAACCGGGCGAAGTCCGGGTCCGCCAGCAGGGCCCGGTCGAACGGCGCGCTCTCCTTGGGCAGGTCCTCGAACGGCGGCGGGGCGAAATAGGCCTGGATGCGCGCCAGTTCGTCGTCGGGGATTTTCAGGTCTTCGCGGCGCAGGGTGGCGTAATGTCTGTCGACCTCCTCGCGGAAGGCGTCGATGCCAATGGAGGCGACCAGAATCTTGATCCGCGCCTTGTGGATGTTGTCGCGCCGCCCCAGCAGGTTCCACGCCCGCAGGATGGCGGTCAGATAGGCCAGCAGGTCCGCCGCCGGGACCGCAGGCGCGATCTCCTGCGCGATATGCGGCAGCCGCCCCTGCCCGCCCCCGACGAAGACGCGAAACGCCGTGCCGCCATCAGCCGCCCGCACGATCTGCAAGCCTACATCATGGGTGCGGATCGCCGCCCGGTCCTTTTCGGCGCCGACTACCGCGATCTTGAACTTGCGCGGCAGGAACGAAAACTCGGGATGGATGGTCGACCACTGGCGGATGATCTCGCACCAGGGACGCGGGTCTTCGATCTCGTCGTCGGCGGCGCCCGCGAACACATCGGTCGTGGTGTTGCGGATGCAGTTGCCGCTGGTCTGGATGGCGTGCATCTCGACCTCGGCCAGATCACGCAGGATGGCGGGCAAGTCTGTCAGGGCGGGCCAGTTGTACTGGATGTTCGTGCGCGTGGTGAAATGGCCGTAGCCCTTGTCATAGGTCCGCGCGATGTGGCCCAGCTGACGCATCTGGCGGCTGCTCATCGTCCCATAAGGCACCGCGACCCGCAGCATATAGGCGTGAAGCTGCAGATAGACCCCGTTCATCAGCCGCAGCGGCTTGAACTCGTCCTCCGTCAAAGTGCCGGACGCGCGACGCGCCACCTGATCGGAAAACTCCTCGACCCGTTCCCGCACAAGCGCATAGTCGAACTCGTCGTAGCGGTACATTACGCCTTCTCCCACAGCAGGCTGTTGCCCACCGTCGGCCCGGCGGAGCGGATGCGCTCCTTCAGGCGGTCACGGCCCGAGGGCGTGCGGTCGCTGACCTCGAACAGATAGGGGTTCACAAAGACGTCGGGCCGGCCGGCGACCTCGGCCAGCACGATCTCCGCCGCCGCCTCATCCAGCACCGACGCCTGTTCGATTCTGTCGACCGGCTGGTTGTCCACGCCCGCATAGATGACGCGGCCATCCGACAGGCGGTTTGCGGTCACGATCTTCATGCCGCCGCCTCCGCCTGCTGATCCAGTTGCGCGGCGGAAAAGGCCGCCGTCTCGCCGACGAACAACAGGGCCGGTCCCGCCAGATTGGCCCCGCGCACCAGCGCGCCCAGCCCGTCCAGCCGCCCGATCAGAACCCGTTCGTCCGGTCGGCTGCCATTCTCGACCACCGCCACCGGCGTCGAACCGGCGCGCCCCGCGGCGATCAGCCTGTTCGCTGTCTCTTCCGCCCGGTCCGCACCCATATAGATGGCCAAGGTGTGATTGGGCGCCGCCAGCCGCGTCCAGTCGGCGTTCACGCCGCCGGGCTTGGCCTGAGCGGTCACAAAGGTCACCGCCTGGGCGTGGTCCCGGTGCGTCAGCGGAATGCCTGCAGAGGCCGCACAGGCCAGGGCAGCCGTCACGCCCGGCACGACGAAGACCGGCACGCCCGCCGCCCGCATGGCCTCCAACTCCTCGCCGCCGCGCCCGAAGACGAAGGGATCGCCCCCCTTCAGCCGCACGACCCGATGGCCCGACTTCGCCTCTGCGATCATCAGGGCTTCGATCTGGTCCTGCGGCACGGAATGGTCGCCGCGCGACTTGCCGACATACAGGCGTTTGGCGTCGCGCCGCGCCCGCTCCAGCACGGCTTCCGGCACCAGTCGGTCATGGATAATGACATCGGCGTCCTGCAGCACCCGCAGCGCCTTCAGCGTCAGCAGTTCCGGGTCGCCCGGACCTGCGCCGACGATATGGACCACGCCCTGTTCCGGCGCCGCCACATTCAGCAGCCGCAGCATCTCGCGCCGCGCCTCCGCCGTCCGTCCCGCGGCCGCCAGATCGGCCGCCGGTCCCCGGAACGCCTTCTCCCAGAACCGCCGCCGCGCCATGAAGTCCGGCACGCTGGCCTTGACCGTGTCACGCAACTCGCGCGCCAGCCGCGCCACATTGGCCAGACCGGCAGGCAGCACATTCTCGATGGCCGTGCGCACGTCCCGCGCCAGGATCGGCGCCGATCCGCCCGTCGCCACGCCCACGACCACCTCGTCCCGGTCAATCAGCGCCGGGGTCTGGAAATCGCTGAGGCTCGGCTGGTCCACCACATTGACCTGCGCCCCCGCCGTCCGCGCCAACCCGGCCAACCGCTGAACCTGATCCAGATCACCCAGGGCGATGAACACCAGACGTGTCCCTGCAAGATCATCCGCATCCGGCGCCCGCAGCAATGGCGTCGGCGCGCCCAATGGCGTCTCGATGGCCTCAGGCGTACCATCGGGCGCGAACCACACCACCTGCGCCGGGGAGTTCAGAAACAGACGCAGCTTCGCCAGCGCCGGTTCCCCGCCGCCGATGATCACGATTTTGGCGGCCTCCAGCGGAATGGAGGCAAGAAAGACACGCATCGTCTGGCTTTCCGGGGCGGTCAGGGAGGAAAAGCGCCAGATTTAGGCGCAAACTCAGGCTTCGGACCTTCGACTTCATCGTCCAGAGCCGCAAACCAGATTGCCTTTGTCTCGCTGATAGGATTTCTATCGGCGATGGTCCGATCCCTGCTCCCGCTCAACGCCCTGCGCGCCTTCGAGGCTGCCGCGCGTCATCTGAACTTCTCACGCGCCGCCGACGAACTGGCCGTGACGCCGGGCGCGGTCAGCCAGCAGATCCGCCTGCTGGAAGACATTGTCGGCGGCCCTCTGTTCGTGCGCGAGGCGCGCGGATTGCAGCTGACCGATCTGGGGCGGTCGTCCGTGCCGCTGCTGCGCGAAGGATTCGAACGCCTGATGGACGCCTCTGCACTGCTGCGCGAACCGCCGCGCCGCAAACAGGTGTCGATCAGCGTGGCGCCCGGCTTCGCCTCCAAATGGCTGATGCCGCGCATGGACGACTTCCACACCGCCCATCCCGAGATCGAACTATGGATCTCCGCCGACATGGAGCCCGCCGACCTGACAGAGGGCAAGGTCGATCTGGCCATCCGCTATGGCCCTGGCGACTATCCCGGCCTGACCGTGGACCGGCTGATGACCGAGACGGTCCTGCCGGTCTGCGCCCCCTCGCTGATGGATGGCGAACACCCGATCCGCAAACCCGCCGACCTGATCCGCCACACCCTGCTGCATGACATGTCTAATGACGGCGACCCCAGCCGCCCCGACTGGGCCATGTGGCTGAAGGCGCGCGGGGTGCGCCATCCCGATCCGCGCCGCGGCTCGCGCTTCAACCAGTCCGACCTGCTGATCGAGGCCGCCATCGCCGGGCGCGGCGTGGCCCTGGCCAAGCGCACCCTGGCCCAGGCCGATCTGGCGTCCGGCCGCCTGATCGCGCCCTTCCCGGACGGATCGGAGGCCGTGGGTTTCGCCTATTACGTCGTCCAGCCCCGCGACCGCCCGCCCTCGCCCAGCACCACCGCCTTCGTCGGCTGGCTGAAGAAACAGGCCGTCGATCACGACAACACAATGGGGCAACTCTAGACCGCGATCAGTTGATGACGAATCGCTTCAAGATTGCATCAATGTCGTGGATCAGGCTCCAGATCACGCACCAGGATACTGATCATGGCTGAAGGCAAGGCGCCGCGACTGGCGGTTCTGATTGATGCGGAAAATGCATCGTCGCGGATCGCCGACCTGTTGTTCACCGAGATCGCCACCCTGGGCGAGGCTTCAGCCCGGCGGGTCTATGGCGACTTCTCCAGCCCCCAGATCGCCGGATGGACCAAGGTGCTGGCTCAGTTCGCCATCCAGCCCCAGCAGAATTTCGCCAACACCAAGGGCAAGAACTCCGGCGACATCGCCCTGGTTATCGACGCGATGGACCTGCTGCATTCAGGCCGTTTCGACGGCTTCTGCCTGGTGTCGTCCGACTCTGATTTCACGCGCCTGGCCGCCCGTATCCGCGAGGAAGGCGTCGACGTCTATGGCTTTGGCGAGCGCAAGACGCCCGAAAGCTTCCGTCAGGCCTGCACCCGCTTCATCTATACCGAGAACCTCAGCGCACCGCCGGAACCCGACAATGGGACGGCCAAGCCTGCGCCCGCCGTTGAAACACCGGCCAAGCGTAAACCCGCAGAAGCCGGACGCCTGATCGCCTCGCTGATCCCCGACATGGACGAAGACGGCGACGGCTGGGTTCAGGTCGGCGCCATCGGCAACCGGCTTCGCAACGCCTACCCCGACTTCGACCAGCGGACCTACGGCTTCGCCAAACTGTCGGACCTGATCCGCGCGACCGGGCGTTTCGATGTCCAGACCGCCAGCGGCGCAATGCAGATCCGCTTGCAGCCCAAAAAGTAAAAGGCCGGTCGCACGATGGCGACCGGCCCTCAACATCCGTCGAAACAGATCAGGTTCGGGCTTCGGCTTTGGCCTCAGGCGCTGCAGACTCAACCGCTGCGGGGATGACGGGCGCGTCGTTCGCGACCGACTGCTCAACCGGCGCGCGCAGGGCGCCGGTCAGGCCGTTCAGGTCGGCGCCCGACAGGCCGACTTCCGCCAGAAGTTGATCGACCAGCGGGGCCTGTGCGCGATACCGCAGGGCGCTGTTGACCACCTGATCCGACAGGTTGCCGCCGCCCGAGCCGTTGGCGCCGCCGACACCGCCGGCTGCCGCCCCGCCGTTCAGACCCTCGACCTGCACGATCTTGATCGAGTCGATGTTCTCCATCGGCTTGACGGATTCGGCGATGATCCGATCCAGGTTCTCCAGCAGCTTCAGCTTGATTTGCAGCGCCACCTGTTCGGGCGACAGCAGGTTGGCCGCCGTGTTCAGGGCGTTCTGACCTGCGGCCTCGACTTCATAGTGAACGCGAGAGGCCTCTGCCGCGACCCGCACGGCCTGGGCCTGGGCTTCCGCTTCAATCGTCGTCTTGTCGGCCTGACCGCGCGCCTGTTCACGCATGGCTTCGGCGTGGTCGGCGGCGGCGGTCTTTTCAGCCTCGGCGGCGACGCGGATGGTGATGGCTTCGCGTTCGGCCTCCTTGGACGCCTCGATCAGCTCAATGATCTTCTGACGATCTGCGGCCTCGCGGTCGCGCACGGTCTTGACCTGCTCCTCGGCCTGAACCGCCAGGGCCAGAGCCTTGTCGGCCTCGGCCTTGGCTTCCGACTGGGCGCGCGACTTTTCGGCGACCGCGATGTCACGGTCCTGTTCGGACAGTTCGATGGCCTTGGCCTTTTCAATGTCCTGCGTCTCAACGGCGCGAGCCTTGGAGATTTCGCGCTCGGCGACTTCCTGCTCCATGGCGATGCGTTGCTGGGCCACCAGACGCTCGGCTTCGATGCGGGCCTGATCGATCTGCTGTTGCGAGGTGATCTTGGCGCCTTCTGCCTCGCGCAGCTTTTCAGCCTCCTGACGCGCCACGTCGGCGGACTGTTCGGCGCGGCGGTTTGCGATCTCGCGTTCCTGCTCCAGCTGGGCGTATTCCTCGTCGCGCGCGATCTCCAGATTGCGGCGCTGGGCCTCCAGATTCTTGGTGCGGATCTGGACCTGGGTGTCCTGCTCGATGTCGTTGCGCAGCTTCTTGCGCAGTTCGATCTCCTGGGTCAGCCGGGTCAGACCCTCGGCGTCAAAGGCGTTCGACGGGTTGAAATGCTCCATCGCCGTCTGGTCCAGGCCCGTCAGAGACACGGTTTCCAGCTCCAGACCGTTCTTCAGCAGGTCTTCCGACGACACCTGCTGCACCTTCTGGACGAAATGGGTGCGCTGCTCGTGCAGTTCGGTCATGGTCAGTTCCGCCGCGACCGAGCGCAGGGCGTCGACGAACTTGCCTTCGACCAGTTCCTTCAACTCAACCGGGTTCATCGTCCGCAGACCCAGCGTCTGGGCGGCGGAGGCGATGGCGTCGGCGCTGGGCTGCACCCGCACATAGAACTCGGCCAGCACGTCGACGCGCATCCGGTCCTTGGTGATCAGGGCCTGCTCGTTGGACCGCTGAACCGCCAGACGCAGGGTGTTCATATTGACCGAGATGGTTTCGTGCAGCACCGGCAGCACCAGTGCGCCGCCGTTCATCACCACCTTCTCGCCCCCAAAACCGGTGCGAACGAAAGCGGTCTCCTTGGACGCGCGCTTGTACAGACGCGCGAAGATCAGCCCCAGGATCAGCAGGGCGACCAGCCCCACGCCTGCAATGATGGCGATCTCGATTAGCGAGTTCATTTAACAGCCCCTGTTGAGAAAAGTCGTTCAGACCGTTGCGTCGCGAAGCGAGGCGCTGGTGTTGTGAATGGCGAAGTATTTTGCGCCCGCGTACCGGACCAGCAGCACGCTGGTCCCTTGAGCGAACAGGTCGGCCAGATTGTCAGGCTCGACCATGACGTAGTGGACCTGTCCGTGCTGGTCGCGGACCCGCGCCTGCGCCGCGTTCCCCTGGCTGGCGTCGCCGGTGACGATGACAGCCACCCGTCCGACCAGACTGTCACGCGACACCGCAGTCGTCTCATCGCGCGGCATGATCCGGGCGACGACACGGCCGAAGACCCGCGTGACCGGCATGGCTACGGCGAAAGCCGCTGGCGCCATCAGGAACCAGGGCCCCGTTCGGCCCAGCACCGCCTCAACGACCTGCTGCCCGACCAGTCCCGTCAGCCCGAAGGCGAACAGGAAGACCACGGTCAGCATCAGCAACGGCAACCGCCCAACATTGATCCAGGATAGCAGGGACGGCGTCTCGACATTCAGGTCCCCGTCCGGCGCATCCAGCCCCTCGCCCAGCGCCAGACCGCCGCCCAGTCCCACAGCCTCGGCCGCGCCGATCAGCAGCATCAGGACCAGGGCCGCAACGAAAGGGACGTTGTCGTGCGCAAGCAGGAAGCTCCACATCGCCGCGGTCAGCCCTGATCGCCAGTGCGCGCCTTGACGGCGGCCAGACGTTCCTCGACCCGGTTGCGACGGGCCAGATTGTCCAGTTCAGCCAGCTTGGCGCCCTGTTCACGATCCACGCCGCCCAGTCCCGGCGCACCTTCGCGCGCCATCAGACGATCGAAGGCGCCGGTCGCATTCTCGACCCGACGCGTGACGCTGGGGCCGCCTTCCGGGGTGGAGGTGTCGCCGGCTTCCTGTGCGCTGCGGGCGCGGGCCAGCAACATGGACTGGAACGCCTCTTCCATCTCACGGCGCTTGGCCTGCAGGGCGGCGACATAGCCTTCCAGTTCGACCTCACGCTTGACCGCGTCGGCGACCGTCGCCTCCAGCACCGGGATCTGCGCCTCCACGTCCAGTTGATGTTCGACGGCGGCGCGGGCCAGATCCTCGCGGCCTTCGCGCAGAGCCAGTTCGGTCTGGCCGGACAACTCCTCATGGCGGCTGCTCTGCTCGGTCAACCGCTTGTTGGCCAAATGTTTGCTGGCCAGGGTGCGCCCCAACTCGGCGCGGACATCGTCCACCGCCTTGTCGATCTCGCGCAGGGTCTGCTGGATGACTGCATCCGGCATCGCGCCTTCGATCGCGTCGATCAACGCATGCGCGCTGCCAGAGACGATGCGGCCGACGCGTGCGCCCAGGGTGTCCGCCATGATCCTATCCTTCCGTTAGCGCGCGGCCTGAGCCGCTGAAACAATCCGCATCAAGTCCGACAGGCCCGCCAGCCTGCGCGTGATCACAGCGGGGTCATAGGCCGGCGCTGTTGGCGTCACCGCCCAGCGCAGCAGTTGCTCGGTCATACGCGCGGCGCAGTCGACCAGACGCGCCTCATGCCGCGACAGATCGCTGGTCGCCGCGCCCGGACGGGGCGTCGCCAGCGCCAGAGCCAGAAACTCTTCCGCTGTCGTCATCAGCCCGACCGCCACCTCCGAGTGACAATCCAGATCCTGCTCGATGACCCGGACAGACCGCACCGCCGCCGCCAGATGTTCGTGGCTGATCGCCAAGGCGACGGGGAAAGAATCAACCGGTTCGGCGCGATGCCGGGCCTGACGGATCAGGCCGCGTATCTTGTCGCTGGCCGTGACGGCGCCTTCGATCTCCAGCTCTGCCAGAAAGCTAGTGTCGTCTTCCGACAATCGAACGCTGAGGGGCGTAGTGAGAGAAGCCATGACACAGACGTAGCACAACGTAATACGTTCGTAAACACAGAACGTCGATCTGCATCCACCGTGCGACGCACGGCCGCAACCGTCAATCGACCTTAATCACCTGACGCGCCTGATCGCCGCCAGGGCCAGAGTGGCGCAGGCGAAACAGACGACGGCGGCGAAGAACAGGCTGCGGAAGCCGAAACCGAAACCTTCCAGCAGAACCAGAGCCGCCAGAGGCGCCGTCGCCTGCGGCAGGGTGACAGCCAGATTGATCAGGCCCAGATCCTTGCCCCGGTCCTCGGCGGACGGCAGCACATCGGTCATCAACGCCATCTCGATGGAGCCGAACGCCCCCTGCCCCATGCCGTAGAAAACGAAGGCGACGACCACCAGCATCCAGTCCGGCGTGACGCCCAGCAGCAGCGCCGCCCCCGACAGCAACACCCCGCCGCCGATGCCCAACAGCTTGCGCCGCTTGATGCGCGATCCGGCCAGGGCCACCAGAAAGCTGACGCCCAGCACCCCGATCAACGACACCGTCATTACCAGCGAATGCCCCGCCTCCGCCGTCTGGCCGGGATAGAGGTCTGCGTAACCAATAGCGTCGGCGATGTAATAGAGCAGGTAGAACGCCACCAACGAATAGCCCGTCGCGATCAGAAACCGCACCGCCCAGGCCAGACTGAAATCACGATTGGCGAAGGGCTTGAACAGGCTGCGGGGCGACAGACCTGAAGACAGCGCCCGCACCTCGCCCGGCGGCGGGGCGTCTTCGCGTGACAGCAGGGCGAACGGGATGGTGGCCAACAGGACGATGCCGCCAAGTGTGGCGAACCGCGCCGTCTCGCTCTGCGGGCCCCAGGCCATGATAACCGAGCCCATGGTCACCGCCAGCGGATAGGCCATGCCCAAGACCGCCGACATGACGCCCCTGCGATTATCCGGCACCCGATCCGCGAACAGGGCGATCAGCGGCGCCAGCAGGACATTGAACGCCAGTTGGAAACAGACCAGCCCCACCACCATCATGAAGGGCGTCCTGGACCACAGCAGCACCGCATAGCTGGCCACCGTCAGCACAGCCCCGACGATGATCCATGGCCTGCGCCGTCCGTGACGCGAGCGTGTCCGATCGCTGATCGCCCCGCCCAATATGTTGCCGAACCCGGCCGCGACGCAGCCGTAGAAGATGGCCTGACTGAAGATGGCGGCCTTGGCGGCGGGGTCGATGGCCGCCGCATGGACCGGCGCCAGAATCTGCAGCAGGGGCGCAACTCCCAGGAAGGCGCCGATATAGGCGATGGCATAGCCGATCAGGAACGCAGGCCCGACCGGGCGGCGCTCTGACATCGACGGGTTCGCCGCATTCGCGGTCGTAGATCCCTGGTGTTCCCTCACCCGCCGATGATGGCAGGTCTCGCGCAAAAAAGAAGCGGCGCCGGGAGGGAATCCCGACGCCGCTCGCGCGGCACATGGTTCGCGTCAGAGGGAACCTTAGAATCTATAACGCGCGCCCAAGAACACCTGACGACCCGTATGATGATAGACGTAGGTGCTGTCGCGCGACGTGCTCAGGTCGCCGTGGTTCTGGCGATTATATTCGTCGGTCAGGTTAAGACCTTCGATGGTGACGCTGAGGTTGTCGGTCAGATTGTACGAAGCCGATGCGTCGATAGTCGTCGTCTCGGTCTTGCCTTGATAAGGAATGAGTCCCGTGGCGCCGTTCGAACCAGGCACGTTCTGGTAATAGGTATCACGATAAGCGGCCGATACTCGGGCATTAAATTTGCCGTCATCATAATACAGCGTGGCATTCCACGCATTGGGCGACAAGTTCACAAGGTCTGCAGTGACGAATACATCACACTTCGCCGTGGTGCAGTAAGAGATTTCGGATTCAACGTGGGTGTAGTTCAACTGCGTCCCGATGTTGGCGAACAAACTCGGCAGGAAGCCGAAGGTCTGTTGATAGCTGATCTCAAATCCCTTTAGCGGACCGCCTGGTGTGTTGGTGGGCTTACTGAAGACATAGGTGGAGTTGCCGGGGCGATCCGCAGAAACGGGGAAGGCGATCGGGTTCAGGGCCGTCAGTTCCGCATAAGTCAGCGTCTGCTGAGTGCTCTGCACATAGGTCGAGATATCCTTGTAGAAATAGGCGAAGGACAGCAGAGCCTCACGCGCAAAATAGTACTCCACGGATACGTCATAGGTTTTCGCGCGATAGGGTTCCAGTTCGACGTTGCCCAGAGAGGCGGTGTTGCTGGCCGCACCGACGGCGCTCAGCGTGAACACAGGAACCAGGCTGGTTACGGGCGGTCGTGACATCACCTTAGACGCACCAAACCGGACAATGAGATTTTCGTACGGTTCGAGCGACACATTCAACGACGGCAGGGTGTCGTTGTATTCATTCTCGCCTGTCGTCGGTGTCGCCACTCCCGCAACGTTAGAATAGCCTAGGGCGTCAACCTTCGTCTTGACTTGACGTACGCCGACGTTGCCTCGGAAAGGCAGGCCCGCGATGTCCGTGTCCCAATCGGCCTGAATATAGCCCCCCGAATCTGTTTCCTTGACCGTCCGCCAGTTGCCGTAAGTCGAGGTGCCGCCGTTCAGACCCAGAAGACGGAAGTCGCCCCCCGCAACACCTGTGTCGCAGTTGCAACTATAGTTCCAGACCTTGTCCAGCGCGGCCAAATCCGGGCGCGCCCACGTTGTCGCCGAGCCTGTTGGCAGGTCAAGATTGCGCCCGAACCCCTCCAGCATATTGGTGATCGAAGCCATTGAGACTCCTGCGGGCAGATTAGGCGCTCCATTGGCCAGACGAGCGAAAGCACGGCTGCTGGACTCATAGTCCTTGCGACTGACGCCAGCCTTCAGGGTCAACCAACCTGTGACGTCAAATGCGACATTGGCCTCCGCAGTGGTATAGACGTTTTCTTGGAAGTTCGAGCTGGAGCGCAACTCCGAACGCGGCTGGGCGCCGGTGGGACCGATGATGCCCCACAGCGCTGGATTGGCAACGTCGAAGCCCCAGTTGATTGCTGGCAGGTTACGGTTGTCGCGGAAATCATACGAGAACCCGCTGACGTCCTGACGGTCAATGATCGCGCTGACCTGAATAGGGTTTCCGAAGCTGGATTCCGAACGGCCGATTAACCCCCTGAAACTTAGACGGTCCGAAAAATCATGCTCGACGCTGAACGTCATCTGCTTGAAGTCGGTCTCAAGTTTATCGAAGCGTTGCTCGCTGCGAATATCAACATTGTTCAACTCAGCGTAAATCATTTCGCCGGTTTCGGGATCGACGGTCGAGTTGACGATTTCGACCTGGGGCTTACCCCCCTGATCGGCGCCACGGCTTAACGACCACGCCTGGAGGAAGTTTTCGCTGCGGGTCGAATCCAGTTTCGAATAGAGCATGTCCATCGTGAACAGGGTCGGCCCGTTGTTCGGACGCGCCTGCAACGAAAGCGTTGCCCCCAAACGCTTTTGGCCATGCTCCAAGCTGCCGTAACGCGGAATACGGGGATGATAGGTCCGGGCTGGGTTGGCCAGGGCCGCGCTGCCATTCAAGAAACCGCCGTCGGCGCTGGCAGGCCCCCAACGAACCGAGCTGAAACCTTCTTCCAGACTGTCACGCTCACTGTAGGCCAGCGAAAACAGGGCGCCCAGTTGACCGTCAGCCCAGGTGTTGGACACCAATCCGGCGAATCGGGGACTCCAATCCTGCGAAAGGTCATTGTAGCCGTACTGGCCCGACACTGCGGCTTGGAAGCCCGGCTTGTCGAACGGTCGGCTAGTGCGAAGATCCACCGTCGCACCAAGCGAGCCTTCCTCCACCTCGGCAGAAGCGGTTTTACGCACCGTAATATTGTTGAACAGCTCAGACGCAAAGACGTTGAAGTCAAAGCCGCGACCACGGTTCACGCCGCCAGACGAGTCGGTGGCGCCTGTCGAAGCCTGGGCCTCAATGCCGTTGATGCGGGTGCGGGTGAACTCCGAACTCAGGCCTCGCACCGTGATCGACCGGCCTTCGCCCGCGTCGCGGTCAATAGAAACGCCAGGAATGCGCTGAATCGACTCAGCCAGATTGGTATCCGGGAAGTCTGCGATGTCTTCGGCCGAGATGGCGTCGACGACACCTGCTTCTTTGCGCTTGATGTTCAGCGCATTGGCCAGGCTGGCGCGGAAGCCAGTGACGACAATCTCGCCCACTTCGGTGGCGCTGTCCTGTGCCGGCTCAATAGTCTGAGCAGTCGCATCATGAGACGTCATGCAAAGGGCGAGCGCCCCCACAGACGCGGTTGCGGTCAGCGCACGGCGCGCGAATCTGTTGCGTTGTGTCATTCTCTAAATCTCCTCCCAGGATTGGTTTTTCGGAGATCGCTCGTCTCCGTTCAAACCATCCGCTGCTCGCGGACGACACCGGTGTCAGCACTTATTTGCAACATTTTGCTACCGGTGTCATGAATATGGGTCGCACAGTTTCCAGCATGTGGCAAGAAGGTGTTCGACAGGTTCTCAACGATCCTTCGCAATGCGTCGCGGCTGGAGCTGAAAACGGAAACTGAACGGCGACGCGCGACAGATGCGTCACGTCCATCCTGGGGAGAGACTAATGATCACGCGCCGCTCCACGCTTATCGCAGCGCTTGCAGCCGCAGGAACGACCGCCGCAACCGCGTCCATCGCGTCCCAGCGCGGCGACCCTCTGGTGCAGACACGAGCTGGTCCGGTAATCGGCTTCCGACACCACGGCGTCAATATATTCAAAGGCCTGCGCTACGGCGCGCCGACGCGTCGTTTTCAACCGCCACAGCTTCCTCAACCATGGACCCAGCCCGTGCGGGCCGTCGAATACGGCGCCGCCAGCCCCCAAGGCAGCGACGAACAGAATCAATCCGAAGATTGCCTGTTCCTCAATATCTGGAGTCCAGGCCTCGACGCCGGAAACCGCCCGGTCATGGTCTATATTCACGGGGGCGCCTATTCGACCGGGTCGGGCTCATCACCTCTATATGACGGAACTCGACTAGCTCAACGTGGCGATGTGGTGGTTGTCACCTTGAATCACAGATTGAATGTCTTCGGATACGCTTATTTGGCGCGGTTAGCGGGCGCAGGCTTTGAGGATTCCGGCAATGTCGGTCAACTCGATCTCATCCAAGCGCTGCACTGGGTTCGCGCCAATATCACATCCTTCGGCGGCGATCCGGATCGGGTCATGCTTTTCGGACAATCCGGCGGCGGCGCCAAGATCGCGACACTGATGGCCACGCCTGCGGCACGCGGCCTGTTCCATAGCGCCGCCACAATGAGCGGTCAGCAGGTCACCGCCTCCGGCCCCATCAACGCCACCGCCCGCGCAATGACTTGGCTGAAGAGTCTTGGGCTAACACCCGATCGCGCCCGCGAGGTCGTCGATTTACCGGTCGAACGTCTGCTCGAAGCCGCACGGACAGAGGATCCCATCCTGGGCTTCGGTGGCCTGTATTTCGGCCCTACGTTGGATTTCCGCACCCTTCCTCGCCACCCCTTCTATCCCGACGCCGCCCCCCTATCGCGTGATATCCCGATGATCATCGGCAACACGCGTGAAGAGACGTTAGGGTTCATGGGCAATGATCCCCAAAATGTGGGCCTGACCTGGGATACGCTGCCTGCACGCCTGACGCCCGGCGTCATGCGAATCGACATCACCCCGGAACCAATCATCTCCGCCTATCGGCAGATGCACCCGGAATGGTCGCCCGATCAGGTGCTGATCGCCGCCACTACGGCCGGCCGCTCATGGCGCGGGGCAGTCATCGAAGCCGAGCAGCGCGCCATTGTCGGCGCCCCGGCCTGGGTCTATCAACTCGATTATCCGGGCACGCTGGCGTCGGGGCGAAAGGGCGCCTTCCATACGGCTGACATCCCCTTGGTGTTCAATAATGTGGACGCCGCCCCATCTCAAACCAGGGGTCCAAGCGCACAAGTTCTGTCGGACCGGATGAGCGACGCCTTCATCGCTCTTGCCCGTACTGGAAATCCTAACCACGCAGGCCTGCCCCGATGGGATCGTTACGACCTGCCCCGCCGCCAGACCATGTTGATGGATGTCCAATGCCGCATGGCCGATGATCCACGTGGTGATGAGCGTCGCTTCTTCTCCGCCATCCCCTACATCCAACCAGGAACCTAGAGAGCAAAATCCATGCGGGCGGCCCAAGCTCGGACCAGATCCGGCCAGACCTGCCCCGGCTTGCCCTGCGCAAGACGAATGCCGAACCCATGGCCGCCCTCTTGAAACAGGTGTGCTTCGGCCTTCACGCCTGCAGCTTTCAGCGTCGCCAATAGTTGCAGGCTGTTCTCTACTGGCACGGCTTCATCATCCATAGCGTGAACCAGAAACGCTGGCTTGGCCTCACGCCAGTTCATCTGCTCCAGAGAATAGGCGGTGATCTGCTGCGACGTCGGCGCTGGTCCCAGCAGGAATGAACGCGACCCAGCGTGGACATACGGGTCTGTCATGGTCGCCACGGGATACATCAGCACGCTCAGATCAGGTCGAAATCCGACCAAATCCGCGTCATCGACCGCCATGTAAACGGAGTCTGTCCGCGCACTGCCCAGCCCCGCCAAGTGTCCGCCCGCCGACGCGCCCAAAATGGCGATGCGATCCTGGCGAACGCCATAGACGCTGGCCCTGGCGCGGATCAGCCGCATCGCCCGCTGAACGTCCTGTAGAGGCGCATCCGGCCCTGCGGCCCAGCCATCGCTTGGCAGCCGGTTGCGCAGCACGAAGCATGTTGTGCCCGACGCGGCGAACACCCGGGCCACGTCGAACCCTTCTTTGTCCACGACCACCCATCGATAACCGCCACCAGGGACCAGCAGCATGGCTGAACCATTGGGGTTATCCGGCCGAAATACTGTCATGACCGGATCAGTGGTGTACTGGGCGTAGCGGTCATGAAACGCAGGATCGGTCGATCGCTCAGACACAATAGCCGTCACCGTCACGCCTTCCCCGCCTGGCGCCCCATTCGGCCAAAGCCGGATTGTCTCAGTCGGATCAGTCGACGCCAACTGCGGGTCTCCGCTCCTGGCCACAGACGGTCCGGCCAGCGTGGCGACAGCCACGCCGCCCGCCAAGCCGAGCAAGCTCCTGCGTTCCATGGTCATCTTCCTGCCCCATAAGAAAAAGGCCGGACGATCACCCGCCCGGCCGTTTGCCGCTTCAGATCTTGGCCGGTTCGTATTTCGGCGTGATCAGGTGAATGACCAGCAGGGCCAGAAGATAAGCCGACGCCGCCACTACGAAGATTGGCGTGTAGCTGCCGATCTTGTCCAGCACATAGCCTGCATATTTGGCCATTGCCATGCCGCCGAAGCCGCCGATCATGCCGCCGATGCCGACAACCGATCCCACCGCTGTGCGCGGAAAGACATCCCCTGGCATGGCGTAGAGGTTAGCTGAAAAGCCTTGGTGAGCCGCCGTCGCGATGCCGATGATCAGAACGGCCAGCCAGACGTTGGCGGCCATGCCCGCGAACGCGACCGGCACAACAGCAAGAGCGCATATCAGCATGGTCAGCTTGCGCGCGGCATTCAGGCTCATGCCGCGCTTCAAGAACTGACCAGACAGCCAACCACCGCCCACCGAACCAACGTCGGACATCAGATAGATGGCGATCAGAGGTGGACCAAAAGTCAGAAGATCCAAATCGTACTGTGCGCCCAAGAAGCCCGGGAGCCAGAACAGGAAGAACCACCAGATCGGATCGATCAGGAACTTACCCAGCGCATAGGCCCAGGTTTCCTTAACTGTCAGCAGCTTCAACCAGCCGATTTTCTCGGCGGGGTCGGCGGGGTCCTGCTCGATAAAAGCCAACTCAGCCGGGGAGACCTTCTTGTGCTTGCGCGGCTCGCGGTAGATCAAAAACCAGATCGGAGCCCAGATCAAACCGGCCGCCCCCAGAATAATGATGGCCATCTGCCAGGCAGGATTGTCCCGCGACCCAAACCAGACCGTGGCGATCAACGGGATCAGGAGCGGCGTCAGAATGGCGCCAATATTTGTGCCGGCATTGAAAATGCCCACCGCCAACGCTCGTTCCTTCTTGGGGAACCACTCAGTGACCGCCTTGATCCCAGCGGGGAACCCGCCGCCCTCGCCGACGCCTAGCGCCACCCGGGCCGCGATCGCGCCACCCATGCCTCGAATGCCTGCATGGGCGATGAAAGCGATCTGCCAGATGATGAACGCCAGACCGAAGCCCCAACGTGCGCCGATCCGATCGACAAGCCGTCCCCACAGAAGATACGATACCGCGTAAGATGCCTGAAACCAGAAAATGATGTCGGCATAGTTGGTTTCGTTCCAACCGAACTCTTGCATCAGCGTGGGCTTCAGAACCCCAATAGCTTGACGGTCGACGTAGTTGATCACCATGGCGGCAAACAACAGCCATACGACCACCCACCGGTATCGCCCCGGAGAGGGAGCCTTGATCTTGATGGGACCTGCGCTTGTGGCGTCAGTCATGGTATTAGCACCCGTTCCTATTTCCTCGGCGCGTCCCGTTTCTGTTGGCCGTCTTTGCGGCGGGCGGGTTCGCGTCTGATGATGTCTTTAGCTCTGCTCCGCCCTCACGACTGAGCAGTGGATTTCAGCGATGCCCTTGAAGACGCAGACCGCCTCGTCGCCGGCATGGACGCGGTGAACCCCGGTCACGGCGCCGGTCGAGACCAATGTTCCGGCCTTCAGCGGACGCCCCCAGCGCGCGCAGTGTTCCAACAGGAACCGCACGGATTCCAACGCCCCGCCCGCCAGCGACCGGGCGCCGCCTGTACCGACGCTGGCGCCATTGACCACGGTCTCGACCTCGATCTGATCCATCCGCTCACGCCAGTTCTCCAGCTCGGGTCCGACAATCAGGCCGCCGTTGTTGCCGAAGTCGGAGGCCACGACCGCCGAGCCCAGATCATTGATGGTGGCCAGCGGACTGCCCGCCAGTTCGACGCCGATGAAGATCTTGTCGACAGCCTCAGCGGCCTCTTCGATGGTCCAGTCGATCTTGGCCGGATCAGCGTCGACGCCGATACGGGCGATGAACTCTGATTCGACCGCAGCGAACCCGCCTTCGATCTCGGGCAGGGGAACGACCGTATCGCCGGCCGTGGGCCAGACGTTGCGGGCGAAAATGGCTCCGGCCACCCGGTGCGCACCCAGCTTGTCCTGCTGCGCGGGCGGCACGCCGCCGACCTTCCAGCCTACGACCTCGTCGGGAAACAGGCCGATGGCGATGTCTTGAATCACGTAGGACTGCGCCAAGGTTTCTGGAATTTGTCCCGGATATTCAGGCGTGTGACGCACCTCCAGACGCGCGGAGACGAACTGCTGCGCAATCGCCGAGGCCTCGGCGGGAACGTCGGAATCTTTGGCGGCCGTCACGCTCATAGGACGCGGCTTGCGAGAGAGGAAATCAGGATCAAGGGGGAACGCCTCGTGAATGGACGCCGATATGAACGGCGAAGGAAACCGGTGTCAATGCCGTTTCAAACCTTCTGATGGCGTCGTCCGCCCGTCCCGGCTATTCCTCTTGTTCGACAAAATGGGAGGAGCCGCCTTGGCTCATGACGATCCGCGCCCTGTTAAGCCGGGCAAACGGGCTACGATCAACGACGTCGCGCGGATTGCGGAAGTCTCCAAGAAGACCGTCTCGCGCGTCATCAACCAGTCGCCGTTCGTGCGTGAGGACACGCGCGAACGCGTCAACGCCGTCATCAAGGAACTGGGCTTTATCCCCGATCCGCAGGCGCGAGGACTGGCTTTCCGCCGGTCCTTCCTGGTCGGCATGATCTACGACAACCCCAGCCCGACCTATGTCGTGAACATGCAGCAGGGGGTTCTGGATGCACTGAAAGGTTCGGGCCTCGAACTGGTCGTGCACCCGTGCCAGCGCACCTCGCCGACCCTGTTGGAGGACATCCGGGGCTTCGTCGAGCGCCAGCGCCTGTTCGGCGTCATCATGCCGCCGTCCATGTCCGAAGACGAAAACGTCATCGCCCTGCTCAAGGAACTGGACACCCCTTACGTCCGCATCGCTTCGGTGGCGCTGGACGAACCCCAGGCCATGGTCGTCACCAATGACTGGATCGGCGCCGCAGAGGCCGCCTATCACCTGGCTGATCTGGGCCACCGCAGGATCGCCCTGGTGCGCGGCCTGGACCTGTTCCGGTCATCCCAGACACGCGGCAAGGGGTTCAGCGACGCCCTGGCCGAACGCGGCATCCCCCTGCCCCCGGAATACGACATATACGGCGCCTATACTTTCGAATCAGGCATCGAGGCGGGTCACCAACTGCTGTCCCTGCCCGAACCGCCGACCGCCATCTTCACCCTGAACGACGACATGGCCATCGGCGTGATGCAGGCGGCGCGTGATCGCGGGCTGGAGCTGCCGCGAGACCTGTCCATCGTCGGTTTTGACGACCTGCCCATGGCGGCGCGGGTCTGGCCCAACCTGACCTCAGTGCGCCTGCCGATCCGCGACATGGGCCGGATGGCGGCCGAGAAGCTGCTGGCCCCGATGCGCGGCATTGATCCGGCCCAGTTGAAGCAGCCGACGATCCGTCCCGCCCTGATCGTGCGCAAGTCCGCCCTGCCCGCAGCCTGATCATCGACTTCGGCCAAAGAAGTCTCGACGGCGCTTGTCACCGACTCTGACACCGGTTACCTAGTCGCTCATCAGGTGGTCGAAAACGGTCGCCTCAAGACAAGACGCACAGCGCAAGCCAGGGAAAACGGCATGTACGACAAGGTTTATCAGGCCACCCATCCGGACATGATGGACGGCGCCTCCAACCAGCAGCTGCGCGACCGCTATCTGGTCGACGGCCTGTTCGTTCCGGGCGCGGTCAGCCTGAACTACACGCACAATGAGCGCATGGTCATCGGCGGCGCAGCGCCCGTCGACGGCGCCCTGGCCCTGCCCAGCCATTCCGAGCCGCCGTCCCTGGCTGGAAAGCCCTTCCTGCACGCCCGCGAACTGGGCGTCGTCAACATCGGCGGCGCAGGCGCGGTCACCGTGGACGGCCAAACCATCGACCTAGACTTCCAGGACGGCCTCTATGTGCCGATGGGCTCGACCGAGGTCAGCTTCACGTCCAAGAACCCGGCTGAACCGGCCCGTTTCTACCTGATCTCGACCCCGGCCCACGCCCGCTATGAACTGACCAAGATCTCGATCAGCGAAGCCGTGCCGCTGGAGATGGGTTCGCTGGAGACCTCCAACGAGCGCACCATCTATCAATACATCGTCCCGGCCAAGGTGAAGTCCTGCCAACTGCTGCTGGGCGTGACGGTGCTGAAGCCCGGCTCGGTCTGGAACACCATGCCGCCGCACCTGCATGACCGCCGCTCCGAGGTCTATCTGTATTTCGGACTGGGTGAGAACGACCGCGTCTTCCACTTCATGGGCGAGCCGGACAAAGCGCGCCACATCGTCATGGCCGACGGCGAAGCCGTCATCAGCCCCCCGTGGTCGATCCACATGGGCTCGGGCACGTCCAACTACACCTTCATCTGGGGCATGGGCGGCGAGAACCTCGACTACACCGACATGTGCAAGCTCGACATCTGCCAGCTCAAGTAACTGAAGAAACGGGGAGAAAACATCATGAGCAATCCGTTTGACCTGACCGGCAAGGTCGCACTGGTCACTGGCGGCAATGTGGGCCTGGGCCAGGGCATCGCCCTGGCTCTGGCCGAGGCGGGCGCCGACATCGTCTCGGTCGCCCTGTCGGATTCCGACGACACGGTCGCCCAGGTTCAGGCCATGGGTCGCCGCGCCGCCGCCATCAGCGCCGACCTGACCTCGATCGAGCCGGTCGAGCGCGTGGTTCAGGAAGCCCTGGCCGCCATGGGCCGGATCGACATCCTGGTGAACAACGCCGGTCTGATCCGCCGCGCCGACGCGGTCGACTTCTCCGAAGCCGACTGGGATCTGGTGATGAACATCAACCTGAAGACGGTCTTCTTCATGAGCCAGGCGGTCGCCCGCCATTTCATCAAACAGGGCGACGGCGGCAAGATCATCAACATCGCCTCCATGCTGTCCTTCCAGGGCGGCATCCGCGTGCCGTCCTATACGGCGTCCAAGTCGGGCGTCGCCGGCCTGACCAAGCTGATGGCCAACGAATGGGCGCCGCACGGCATCACCGCCAACGCCATCGCCCCCGGCTATTTCGCCACGGCCAACACCCAGGCTTTGCGCGAAGACCCGGTGCGTTCGGCCGAGATCCTGGGCCGCATCCCCGCCGGTCGCTGGGGTCAGCCTTCGGATCTGGGCGGCGCTGCCGTCTTCCTGGCCAGCCGGGCGTCCGACTATGTCCAGGGCGCCATCCTGCCGGTCGACGGCGGCTGGCAGGCGCGTTGATACCAGACTAGCGTTCCGACATGACCAACACCGCCTCGGGTTCCTCGGCTGCTGACCACGGCGCCATTCTCTGCTTCGGCGAGATGCTGCTGCGGTTCTCACCGAACCAGAACGAACTGCTGCTGCAGTCCCCTGCCCTGACCGTGCGTCCGGGCGGGGCCGAGGCGAATGTCGCCGTGTCCCTGGCTCGCTTCGGCGCGCCGACCCGCATGGCGACGGTCCTGCCCGACAATGCTCTGGGCCACGCCGCCCGCGACGAGGTGCGAAAGCACGGCGTCGACACCAGCCCCATCGTCTTCACGCCTGGACGGCTGGGCCTGTATTTTCTGACGCCCGGCGCCGTGCGCCGCCCGTCAGAAGTTCTCTATGACCGCGCAGGGTCAGCCTTCGTCGAGCATGTGAACACCGCCTTCGACTGGGACTGGCTGCTGGACGGCGTTGAATGGCTGCACGCCTCGGGCGTCACGCCCGCGACCGGGCCCAACGGCTCAGCCGCCGCCGTCGCCATCATCGAGGCCGCTGTCCGTAAGGGCGTCAAGGTCAGCTATGACGGCAATTTCCGCGGCAAGCTGTGGGAGCAGTGGGACGGCGATCCCCCCGCGACCCTGGGCCGGATGCTGGCGGGCGCTACTGTCGCCTTCGCCGACGACCGTGACTTCGCCCTGGTGCTGAAGACGAAGTTCGACAGCCCCGACCCGGCCGAGCGCCGCCGTCAAGCCGCCGCCGCCGCCTTTGACGCCTTCCCCCGCCTTGAGCGCATCGCCTGCACCCTGCGGGTTCAGGACAGCGTCGCAGACCAAGCCCTATCCGCCGTCATGCTGACGCGCGGAACCGACGGCGTGATCGAAACCCAGACCGACGCCATCCACCTGACCGGCGTCATCGACCGCGTCGGCGGCGGCGACGCCTTCGCCTCGGGCGTTCTGTTCGGCCTATGGAGCGGCTGGCTTGATCATCAGGCGCTGGAATTCGGCTTGGCCGCCGCCGGCCTGAAACACTCGGTCCCCGGCGACTTCAACCTGTTCTCCGCCGCCGATGTTCAGGCCGCGATGGGCGGCGGCGGGTTCGACATTCGGCGTTAATTGACGCCTGCTGCCGAAGCCCCGTTTCCGCGCCCGTCTCCTTTGGGGTGGGTGTGACCGGTTCTCATAATCCTCTCTGCATCACGTGAATCCAGCACTAGGAAACCGGTGTCAAAGATGCTTGAGTGCAACCGTAAACGGTCGCCAAGTACCGTCTGAGAGACGTCACCCAGGAGTCTGTATGTCCGCCATTTCCATGAACCGCCGCGCCTTGCTGGCGACCGGCGCCGCTGCGACCGTCGTCGCCTCCACCAGCCCCGCCCCCTCCTTCGCCCGGGTCGCTTCGGCGGATCCGGCGACCGTGCTCGCCACCATGAAACGGGCCGCGCGCTTTATGGTCGAGGAAGCAGCTGTCGACGGCGGTTATGTCTGGAACACCCTGCCGGACTTCTCGCGCCGCTGGGGCGAAATCGAGGCCTCGCCTAGCATCATCTGGGTCCAGCCCCCCGGCACTGCGACCGTGGGCCACCTCTATCTAGACGCCTATCACGCAACCAGAGACGAATATTATTATGATGCGGCCAAGACGGCGGCAGACGCCCTTGTCCGCGGCCAGCATCCTGCTGGCGGTTGGAACTATGTCATCGACACCAAGGGCGAAGAGTCGCTGAAGCAGTGGTACGCAACCATCGCCGCCAACGCCTGGCGTCTGGAGGAATATCACCACTATTACGGCAACGCCACATTCGATGACGCCGGCACATCTGAGGCCTCGCAACTGCTGCTGCGGGTCTATCTAGAGAAAAAAGACCGCAAATATCTGGCGCCGCTGAACAAGGCGATCAGCTTCGTGCTGGAAAGCCAGTACGCCAACGGAGGCTGGCCCCAGCGTTATCCGTTTGTCGAGAACGGCGGCCTGCACGGGCATGAGGACTATACACCCTACATCACCTTCAACGACGATGTAGCGGGCGAGAACCTCGAATTCCTGATCTACGCATATCACGGCCTGGCGACCAATGGCCGGGGCGATGCACGTATGCTGGACGCCATCCATCGCGGGATGGACATCTTTGTGAAAACCCAGCAACCGATGCCGCAACCGGCCTGGGGCCTGCAGCATTTTCCCGACACCCTAAAGCCCGCTGGCGCACGCACCATTGAACCACAGGCCTTCGCCACGCACACCACCGGAACTAACATTCAGTCGATGATGGGCTTCTATCGCCTGACCGGCGACCGCAAGTATCTGGCCCGTTTGCCTGAGGCGCTGGATTGGCTAGACCGGGTGAAGACGCCGCAAAACCTGATCGCGCCTGGCCGGACGCATCCCACCTTTATCCTGGAGGGGTCCAACACGCCCGTATATATCCACCGTCGCGGATCGAATATAGCCAATGGTCAGTATTACGCTGACGAAAATCCAACCAATCTGATTGTCCACTACGGCTCATTCCGCAACGTGAACACTGCCGCCCTGCGTCGCGAGTATGAGGCTTTGGCCGCCACGCCCGTGGAAGAGGCGACCCGAAACTCGCCGCTGAAGGCCCGCCCCGGCTCACTGCAACTACCGAAGTATTTCACGCTGCAGGATGTGGATGTCTGGGACATGTCGACCCAGGCCCGCCGCACGAATCGCACCTCGGATGGGCGAGCAGGCGAACTGATCGCCTCACTGAACGAGCGTGGCTATTGGCCCACGCCCCTCACCACAACCTCCAACCCCTATATCGGCCAATCGCCAACGTCCGTCACTGGCGGCGAGTATCAGACAACGCGCGTCGGCGATCTGTGGGACACCTCGCCCTACACCACCGACTATCCTGTGGAAGGCGTCTCTACCGCTGCCTTTATCAAGAACATGGGCGACCTGATCGAGACGCTGGAAGGCTGATCAATCAATAGCGGGCGACCTAAGGTCGCCCGCCTCCCGTCCGACTAGGCCCGCGCCGCCCGCGTCGCATCAACGCCCAGTGCGGTCAGCGACGCTGAAGCGATATGTTCGGCGTTCAGACCGGCCTTAGCGTACATGGCCACAGGCGAATCCTGATCCTGGAAGATGTCGGGCAGATTCAGCGTGCGCACCTTCAGGCCGCGATCCAGCGCGCCCTTCTCGGCCAGAAGCTGCAGCACGAAGGCGCCGAAGCCGCCCATGGCGCCCTCTTCCACCGTGATCAGGCACTCGTGCTCGCGCGCCAGACGCAGGATCAGATCGGCGTCCAGCGGCTTGGCGAAGCGGGCGTCGGCGACGGTGGCCGACACGCCCTTGGCCGCCAGGATGTCCGCAGCCTTCAGCGATTCCTGCAAACGTGTGCCCAGCGACAGGATGGCGACCGAGGTTCCCTCGCGCACGATCCGGCCCTTGCCGATCTCCAGCGGGGCGGCCAGTTCGGGAATCTCCACGCCCACGCCGTCGCCGCGCGGATAGCGGAAGGCGCTGGGGCGGTCATCGATGGCCAGGGACGTCGAAATCATCGCCGCCAGTTCGGCCTCGTCCGCCGCCGCCATCAGCACCATGCCGGGCAAGGCGCCCATGAAGCCGATGTCGAACGATCCCGCATGGGTCGAACCATCCGCGCCGACCAGACCGGCCCGGTCCATGGCGAACCGCACCGGCAGGGACTGGATGGCCACGTCGTGGACGACCTGGTCGTAACCGCGCTGCAGAAAGGTCGAATAGATGGCGCAGACCGGCTTCATCCCGTCCGCCGCCAGACCTGCCGCAAAGGTCACCGCGTGTTGTTCGGCGATGCCGACGTCATAGGTCCGCTCGGGGAAGGCCTGACCGAACAGGTCCAGCCCGGTGCCGCTTGGCATGGCCGCCGTGATCGCCACCACCGACGGGTCGATCCGGGCGTGTTTGATGAGTTCCGTGCCGAACACCTTGGTGTAGCTGGGCGTGTTCGAGATCGGCTTGGCCTGTTTGCCCGACACCACGTCGAACTTGACCACCGCATGCAGCTTGTCGGCGCTGGATTCAGCGGGCGCATAGCCCTTGCCCTTCTGCGTCACGACATGAACCAGCACGGGCCGGTCCTCGATGGCCGCCGCCTTCTTCAGGATCGGCACCAGATTATCCATGTCGTGCCCGTCGATCGGGCCGACGTAATAGAAGCCCAGCTCCTCGAAGAAGGTGCCGCCGGTCACCATGCCGCGCGCATATTCCTCGGCCTTCTTGGCCGCCTTGCGGAAGGGGCGCGGCAGGTGCTGCGCCACCGATTTGCCCAGCCGCCGCACGTTCTGATAGGCGCCGCCCGACACCAGACCGGCCAGATAGGCGCTCATCCCGCCGACGGGGGGCGCGATCGACATGTCGTTGTCGTTCAGAATGACCATCAGCTGGCCGCTGGTGGCCTCGGCCGCGTTGTTCATCGCCTCATAAGCCATGCCCGCCGACATCGAGCCGTCGCCGATCACGGCCACAACCCGGTTCTTTTCGCCCTTCTGGTCGCGCGCGGCGGCGAAGCCCAGGGCGGCGCTGATCGAGGTCGAGGCGTGGGCCGCGCCGAACGGATCGTATTCGCTCTCGCTGCGCTTGGTGAAGCCGGACAGGCCCCCGCCCTGGCGCAGGGTGCGGATGCGGTCGCGCCGTCCGGTCAGGATCTTGTGTGGATAGCACTGATGGCCGACATCCCAGATCAGAATGTCCTTGGGCGTCTCGAACACATGGTGCAGCGCCGTGGTCAGCTCGACCACGCCCAGACCCGCGCCCAGGTGCCCGCCCGTCACCGACACAGCGTCGATCGTCTCGATCCGCACCTCGTTCGCCAGCTGCTTAAGCTGGGCGATGTCGAAGCTCCGCATGTCAGCGGGAATCTTGACGGTGTCGAGCAGGGGGGTGTCAGGCATCAGCGGAACCTTGAAGGTCTTCTTGTCGTAACCCGCGTCCACGGGTCAGGTTTCCTATCAGGACCGACGCTTTAATACAAAGTCCACGCTCGCCTTGAGGGTTTCGGCGTCCTGCCCGAATGGCTCCAAGTGCGACCGCGCCTGATCGGCCAGATGCGCGACCCGTTGTCGCGCCGCCTCGACGCCCAGCAGGGTGACGAAGTTGGTCTTGCCCAGGGCTGCGTCCTTGCCGCCCGCCGCCTTGCCCATTTCCTCGGCCGAACCTTCAACGTCCAGCAGGTCGTCGACGATCTGATAGGCCAGCCCCACATCGTGCGAGAAGCTGATCAGGGCGTGCTGATGCTGGGCCGAGGCGTCGGCGATGATCAGGGGAATCTCGAACGCATAGGCGAACAGGGCGCCGGTCTTCAGGCGCTGCATCCGCGCCACCCCGCCCAGGTCGTCGCGCACGCCCAGCAGATCGATCATCTGACCGCCCGCCATGCCCCGCGCACCCGAGGCCAGCGACAGCCGCGCCGCCAGTTCACAGCGGATGGCCGCATCCTCGTGCGTGTCTTCGTGCAGGATGATGTCGAAGGCCGCCGTCTGCAGCGCATCCCCCGCCAGCACCGCCGTCGCCTCGTCATAGGCGCGGTGGACGGTCGGCCTGCCCCGGCGGATATCGTCATCGTCCATGCACGGCAGGTCGTCGTGGACCAGACTATAGGCATGGACGCATTCCAGGGCGCAGGCGGCGCGCAGCACCGAGCGTTCGTCGATGTCGAACAGGCGCGCGGCCTCCAACGCAAAGAACGGACGCAGCCGCTTGCCCGGCCCCAGCGCCGCATAACGCATGGCCTCGGTCAGACGCGATTCCGGCCCCTCGGCGCGCGGCAGCAGTTCGTCCAGCGCCACGGTCACCAGATCGGCGACTTCTGCGACCCGGTCGATCACAGCCTGCTCGGGCGAGTTTGCAGCGATCACATAGGTCAAAACAGCCGCCCGCCCAGAGGAAGTTCACGATCCACCCCGACCAGCACGACCTCGCCGTCCGCATCGGGAAAGCCCAGGGTCAGGACTTCGGATTTCACCGGCCCGATCTGGCGCGGCGGAAAGTTGACGACAGCGGCGACCTTGCGGCCTTCCAGCTGCTCGATGGTGTAGTGATGGGTGATCTGGGCCGAGGATTTCCTGATCCCGATCTCGGGGCCGAAATCGATCTGCAGCTTGAACGCCGGCTTGCGCGCCTCGGGGAAGGGTTCAGCTTTCACGATCTGGCCCACGCGGATGTCGACCTTCAGAAAGTCGTCAAAGCCGATGATTTCGGCGACGCCGCTCATTCGAACGACGCCGGCTCGACGCCCCTGGCCTGGCTGTCGGGGCCGACCACGATCTTTTCGACACGCAGTTGCGCCGCCTTCAGGCGCGCCTCGCAGTGCGCCTTCAGCTTTGCGCCTTCCTCATAGAGGGCGATCGACTCTTCCAGCGGCGCCTGGCCTGATTCCAGGCGCGAGACGATGGTTTCCAGACGCTGCAGGGCGTCTTCGAAGCTGAGATCGGCGGGGATGGCGGCGGCGGTGTCGGTCATGGCGGCGGACCCTAAAGGGGGTCGTCGGCCGCATCAATCTCAGATGCGCTATCGCTTTTCGTATCGACGCTGCGACCAGTATTTGAAGCCCTGGTTCTGAACCAGCTTCCAGCCGTCCGCCTTCAACCGCGCGCCGACCATGTGGTTGAAATAGCCGTGGGCGAAAACCAGCACGTCTTCGCCGCTTTCGGCGCGTGCGATCAGCTTCTGCGCCGCCTGTTCGGCCCGCGCCTCGGCCTCGACGCGGGTTTCCTGGCCGCCGTGATTGTTGAAGGCGTGCCACCAGAAGCGCGACACCACGCCCCACCAGCGCGGCGACAGCTTGAACCAGTCCGGGAACGGCGGCGGCGGCAGGGGCGCCTCGATGAACATGACGTCCGTCACCACCTCGCGCCCTGCGGCGACCGCGGCGGCGGTCTCCTGCGCACGCAGACGGGTCGAGGCGTAGATGACCCCTGCCCCCTGCGCCGTCGTCAGCAGGGCGTCAGGCGGGGTCTGACCGGCCAGCAGCCCGCCGATCTCGTACCGGGCCCACCAGTCGCCATACTCGCGCGCCGTGATCATGCATTTGCGCGACAGGGCCGGTTCGCCATGGCGGGTCAGGATGATGGCGCCCGGCCGCACGGCGGCCTGCACGCCCGACGACGCGGTCGACTTTGGTTGCGACACGGACGGTTCGGTCGAATCGAGGGACAGGGCGGGAACAGACATGACGAGCGGACGAACCTTTATTCTCAAGGCTTTAGGCGTCCTCAGTCCTCCCCCAGCGTGGCAATATGCGCGGCCGCAATACGACCTTATCCGCTAAGGTGGTAACCGCCCTCGCGCCCCGACACAACCTCGCCTTAACACCGGCATTGCACAGCCGTGTGAACAGATCAGCCCTTGCCGTCGTAGGCCGTCGCCCCTTCGAGCCTCAGATGCGCCTCGCCCCAGGTTTTCAGGGCGGCGATGACGGGCGCCAGCTGCATCCCAGCATGGGTCAGACGGTACTCCACCTTGGGCGGCACCTCGGCATAGACGGTGCGCAGCACCAGCCCCGCCGCCTCCAGCTCCCGCAACTGTTTGGTCAGCATCCGCTGGGTGATGCCCGGCGTGAACCGTTTCAGCGCATTGAACCGCAAGGTGCCGTCCAGCAGGTGAAAGATGATGATCCCCTTCCACTTGCCGCCGATCAGATCCAGCGCGGCGTCCACGACGCACTCCTCCTGCGTCACGGTACGCAGGGGAATACCTTTGGCTTGGGCGTTCACAGTATACATTTGGATACTACATACCAAAAATGAGCGTTCTTGCAGTGATGATACCATAGGCCGATCTGTGTCGCGACGAGACAGCCACAGGAGATCGTCATGAAAGCCATCGGCACGACGCGGCCACGCCCCATCACAGATTCCTCCGCCTTGATCGCCTTTGACGCCCCCGAACCGACCCTGCGGCCCCGCGACCTGTTGGTTCAGGTCAAGGCCGTCGGCCTGAACCCCGCAGACGCCAAGGTGCGCGCCAGCCGCCAACCCGAGGATGGCAAGCCCAGCATCCTCGGCTATGACGCTGCGGGCGTAGTCGTCGGCGTCGGTTCCGAGGTCAGCCTGTTCAAGGTCGGCGACGAGGTTTTCTACGCCGGTCAGATCGACCGCCCCGGCTCCAACGCCGAGCGTCAGGCGGTGGATGAACGGATCGTCGGCCTCAAACCCAAATCCCTGACCTTTGCAGAGGCCGCCGCCCTGCCCCTGACGGCGATCACGGCGTGGGAGTTGCTGTTCGACCGCATGAAGGCCGGACGCGACGAGGATGAAACCCTGCTGGTCGTCGGCGGCGCAGGCGGCGTCGGCTCGGCCCTGATCCAGATCGCGCGCGCCACCACGAATCTGCGCGTCGTCGCCACCGCCTCTCGCCCCGAAACCCGACAATGGAGCCTCGATCTGGGCGCTCACGCCGTCATCGACCACTCTGGCCCTATCGACGAAGCCCTGGCCGCCGCCGGCGAACGCGCGCCCAAATACATCGCCTCCTTGACCCAGACGCCCAAGCATTTTTCGGCTCTGGCCCGCGCGATTGCAGTTCAGGGCGTCATCGGCGCCATTGATGACGCAACCGGCGTTGCCGTCACCGAGTTGCAATACAAGGCGGCCGGCTTTGTCTGGGAGGTCATGTTCGTCCGCCCGGTGCACCAGACCCCCGATATGATCGCCCAGCACAATCTTCTGACCGAAGTGTCACGCCTGGTCGATGCGGGCGCCATCCGCACCACCCTGACCAGGAACCTCGGCCCGCTTACACCTCAGTCGCTGCAGGAAGGTCATCGCCTGATGGAAAGCGGCGCAACCATCGGCAAGGTCGCCTTGGACGGCATCTGACGCTAAGGGGCGGGTCATGACCGAGCCTGTGATCCGCCCCGCCCGCCTCGATGACGCCGCCGCCCTTGGGGCGCTGGGCCGCCAGACCTTCATCGACACCTTCGTCACCGGCTTCGGCATCCCCTACCCCGAGGCGGATCTGGAGGCGTTTCTGGACGCCAACTTCGATCTGGCGCCGATGCAGAAGAAACTGGTCGAGCCGGGCTGCGCCTGGTGGGTGGCGGATCGGGATGGCGAACTGCTGGCCTTCGCCAACACCGGCCCAAACGGCCTGCCTCATCCCGACGCGCAACCCACTCACATGGAACTGCGCCGCCTTTATGTCGCCAAGACCGCCCAAGGGCTGGGTCTAGGCACTAAGCTGCTGACGCTGGCGCTGGAATGGATGCAGGCCAACACCGACGGCCCGCTGTGGATCGGCGTCTGGAGCGGCAACCTGAAGGCCCGGAAGCTCTACGGCGCCTACGGCTTCGAGAAGGCCGGGGAATACCGCTACCCCGTCGGCGACTGGTTCGATGACGAGGTGATCTTGCGACGCGGATAGACGTTCGACGAACCGCGTGTTTCTCTTTCAAAAACAGGAGGAGTTCAGGGTGTTCCACCGCGTCGCTGCAATCGCTCTTACGCTGGCCGCCTGTTCTGTAACGGCCCATTCTCAGGACGTAACGCCCGCCGAGAAACCGCCCACGGTTGAAGAAATCGCTGCGGCCCGGCCCTACGCCGACCAGTTGATTGCGACGGCCCACGCGGCGCTTCACTTCGAGAACATCACCACCGACGCAAGCCCAACGGTCCGCCACAAGGCCAGCGGCATGACGTGCGCCTTCTCGAACCCCGAGTATGACAAGATCACCATCTATCCCGCTCAGGGCTTGATAAGAGAAGGCGATGATGTGGGTTGTAACACCCGCCTGCTGGAAGTCGACTTCAGCAACTACGCCACACGCTACGCGCATCAGTTCAGCGAAGAGGCTATAATTCAGGACGCCATGCGCGCGATCGTGCAGCGATGGCCGGGCGCAAAACCCCATACCGAGGGGCTGATGACGGCCTCCGTCAACGAGGCGACGCCTCAAAAGATCGCTGCCTATGACATCGAGGTTGGCGACCGTCCCATGCTCACGCTCGTTCTGGTGACGCACCAGGGCGAATGGAGCTTCAAGGGACGTGTGACGGGCCCCTCGCAAGGGGATACGCCGACAAACCTGTTGGGCGCGCTCATGTTCTCGCGCAGCCTGCCTGCGGAGAAAACCACTCCCTAAAGCCTGCACTTTGCGGCATTAAGAGCCCATGCTCCTGCCCTTCTTCTCCGCCCTGCGTGACGCCAAGGTTCCGGTGTCGATGAAGGAATGGCTCCATCTGATGGAGGCCATGGACCGCGATGTCGCCGGGCGCGAGGTCGAGGCGTTTTACCACCTGTCGCGCGCCGTTCTGGTCAAGGATGAGAAACACTACGACCGCTTCGATCAGGTGTTCGGCACGGTGTTCAAGGGCGTCGAGACAGTCGGCGCGGGCGAGGATCTGACCACCGACATTCCCGAGGACTGGCTGCGGCTCCTGAACGAAAAATACCTGACCGACGAAGAGAAGGCCCAGATCGAGGCCATGGGCGGCTTCGAAAAGCTGATGGAGACCCTCAAGGAGCGGCTGGAAGAGCAGAAGGAACGCCATTCAGGCGGCTCAAAATGGATCGGCACGGGCGGCACCAGCCCCTTCGGCCACGGCGGCTATAACCCCGAGGGCGTGCGCATCGGCGGACCGGGAAAACATGGTCGGGCGGTCAAGGTCTGGGAGAAGCGCGAGTTCAAGAACCTGGACGACACGGTCGAACTGGGCACCCGCAACATCAAGGTGGCCCTGCGCCGCCTGCGCCGTTTCGCCCGGCAGGGGGCGGCGGACGAACTGGATATCGACGGCACCATCGACGGCACGGCGCGCCAGGGCTGGCTCGACATCCAGATGCGGCCCGAGCGGCGCAATACGATCAAGGTGCTGCTGTTCCTGGACATCGGCGGCTCGATGGACGGCCACATCAAGATGGTCGAGGAGTTGTTCTCGGCGGCCAAGACCGAGTTCAAGAACCTGGAGTTCTTCTACTTCCACAACTGCCTGTACGAAGGCGTGTGGAAGGACAACCGCCGTCGCCACACCGAGCGCATCCCGACGTGGGAGGTGTTGAACAAATACCCCGGCGACTGGCGCGCCATCTTCGTCGGCGACGCCACCATGTCCCCTTATGAAGTCACCATGCCCGGCGGTTCGGTCGAGCACTGGAACGAGGAGGCCGGCGCCGTCTGGATGAAGCGCGCCCGCCAGCAGTGGGACAAATCCGTCTGGCTGAACCCCGTCGCCGAACGCTACTGGAACTACACTGCGTCAGTGGGCCTGCTGAACGAGATCATGGATCACCGCATGTATCCGCTGACGCTGGAAGGCCTCGACAAGGCCATGCGCGCTCTGACAAGGTGACGCCCGGAGCCGGGGGGCTTGCTGTCACCAGAGGGGATTGCCCGATGATCGCCGCCGCTGTCGCCACTGTGTTTCTGATGCAGCAACCCGCCCCGACCATCGTGTGGGAAACGCCAGCACCGGAAGTCCCCGCAGAGGCGCCTGCACCCGCGCCGCACAATGTGCCCGACTGGGGCGTCGCTGATCCCTTTGGATTCGAGCGCGCCCGCTGCAACCCCGTCATTCGCGGCGACAAGCCACTTGATGTTTGTCAGGCTGAAGTGCGGACCCAACTGGCTCTGGCTCTCGGCGACAAACTGCCCGACGCCCTGCGTCCCGTCGGCATGGCGGATAACTGCCAGATGCGCAGGAATGAGGCGGACGGCTCGGCCTACGCCGTTCTGTGCGCGCCCCCGCCCCGCTCATCCATCACCTCTTCCGTGCCGCAGGAAATGGACTGCCGCAGCCGCCCGGACCGCAATGGCGGCGGCTTCACCTCCGAATGTCGCCCCGTCAGCGGCGCAGAAGAAAAAGGCGCCTCGATCAAACTCTGGGGCAACGACTGATCGGACGCACAAACGCCGCCCGCCTTCGCGGACGGCGTTTCGACTGCTCAGGAATGGCGCCTATTTGCCGCGAAGCGCGTCTTTGGCTCCGCCTACGGCGTTCTGCACCTTGCCGACGACCTGATCGGCCTTGCCTTCGGCTTCGAGCTTGTGATCGCCCGTGACCTTGCCGGCCGCTTCCTTGATCTTGCCGCCGATGTTCTTGGCGGCGCCTTCGATACGATCGTGATCAGCCATCAGAAATCTCCTGCTTCAGGCGCCGTCGGAATGACGCCGCGTTCGAGAAGAAAACGAGATCAGGCTCGGGCCGTTCCGTAAGGCTCAGCTTGCGCGGCGCAGCCACACCGCCACCGCCCAGGCATGGGAATCGTGTCGCAGCCGCGACAGGGCGAAGGTCGGGTCCAGCCAGACCAGGGTGTGATCCTCTTCGCACCGGGCGTCCGGGTCTTCACCCGTCACCTTCACGGTCCAGAAGCCGCCGACGCTCTTGATCGGTTCGTTGGTCGAGCGGCGGAAATACTGGGTCGCCTCGGTGATGCGGTTCTCCGGCGCGATGCTCAGCCCGGTTTCCTCGGTGAACTCGCGCACCAAGGCCTGGACCTCGCTCTCCTCCACATCCACCCCGCCGCCCGGCAGGTCGAAATAGGCGCCGTCAGGCCGCTCAACTCGCACGCAGGCGATCAGACCGTCACGCTCGGCTATGCCGAACGCCGTGGCCCGATGACGGTACTCAAGAACAGGATTACGAACGCCGAACTGCAACATGAACCGACTGGACCTTAGAGGTCGAACACCAACTGGGCCCGAACGCCCTTGTGGGCGCCATCATATTCGACGCCCGAACGCAGGCCAGACGCCATGGCGGAAATGATCTTGCCGCCCAGCCCCGTGCCCTTCGGCTTGCCCAGTCCCAGACCCGGCCCGTCGTCTTCGACCGTTAGAATGGCCCGCCCGTCATCGCTGGGCTTCATCTGGATGCGGATCTCACCGCCCTGACCCGGCGCATAGGCGTATTTGACGGCGTTGGTCACCAGCTCCGTCACGATCACCCCCAGCGACACCGCCTGATCGGTCGAAACCGACAGCGGCGACGCCTCCAGGATCAGGCGAGGCGAACCGTCGTCCGGCCCGATGGACTTCGACAGTTCGTCCATCAGTCCGCGCAGATATTCGTCCATGGCCACGCGCGACATGTCGCCGGACGTGTAGAGGCGCCGGTGCACATGCGCGACGGCCTCGATCCGCGCCTGGGATTCCCGCAGCGCGTCCTTGGCGCCCTGGTCGGACACGTGACGCATCTGCAGCGACATGAAGCTGGACACCAGCTGCAGCGAATTGCCGACGCGGTGGTTCACTTCCCGCAGCATGGCCTCGGCCCGGTCGCGCGCCAGTCGGATTTCCTCCTGCGCCCTGTCGTTGTCGCGCTGCAGACGACGGCGCACGACCGCATCCTCCAGCGCCGAGCGCAGCAGGGAGGTGAAGTCCTCCGACACATCCTTGATCACATAGTCCGCCGCCCCGGCCCGCAGGGCCGCCACCGCCAGACGGCCTTCCTGCGCGCCCGTCACATAGACAACCGGCGGCGGGGCGTTCAGCGCCATGATCTCCGGCAGCACGTCCATGCCGTCACGGGTGGGCATATAGTGGTCCAGCGCGCAGACGTCGTATTCGAACTGCTTGAGCAGGCTCAGACCTTCGTCTCCATCGGAGGCGCAGGTGACCACATATCCTTTACGGCTCAGTTCCTTCTCGACCAGCCGGGACAGGCCCCGGTCGTCGTCGATGTAGAGCAGGCGGATGGCGCCGGTGTTTTCGCTCACTCGATCTCCGGGGCCTGGATCACCGACAGGAACAGGCCCAGCTGGCGGATCGCGCCTGCGAAGGACTCATAATCCACCGGCTTGGTGATGTAGACGTTGCAGCCCAGATCGTAGCAACGCTGAATTTCAACCTTGTCGTCTGTGGTGGTCAGAACAACCACGGGTGCGCGGCGCAGACGTTCATTGCCTTTCACCTTCTCCAGAATGTCGGCGCCAGACATATCCGGAAGGTTCAGGTCCAGAAGGATGAGCAACGGCCCATTCGTCAGCACCTCTTCACTGAAGAGATATTCGATTGCTGCGCCGCCTTCATCGAAATGCTTGATTTCGTTGTTGATATTCGCGCGACGAATATTCTTTTCGATCAGCTTGGCATGACCGTGGTCATCTTCGACCATGACGATTTTAACAGGATGCGTCACAGCGCGGCTCCAGGTTCTGACAGATTCAATCGTTTGGGGAATTTCAGCAGGAAAGTCGAGCCCTTGCCGAGCTCGGACTCAACATCAATCGTGCCGCCGATACGGCGAACACTATTACGGACAAAGGCCAGCCCTAGTCCCTCTCCGGTGCGATCTTGTTTGCCTGAGCGTCTGAACAGCTCGAATATGCGTTCATGGTCGCGCGGAGCGATCCCACGACCATTGTCGGCGATGCGATAGACGATAAAATTGCCCGGCGCCTCTTCGCCAGAGACCACGATCTCGCCGGGGCGCTCGGAATCCAGATATTTAACGGCGTTATCAATCAAATTGCCGACAATCTGTTCCATCGAGAGTCGGTCGCTTTCGATGGTTGGCATCTTCTGGACCGTGATCTTGGCGCCAGAGGCTTCGGTCTGGTGATGCACGCTGTTGGCGATCCCCTGCGCCATGGCCGTCATGTCCAGCGTCTCGGGCTGCAGGTTGCGCCGCCCTTCACGCGACAGTTTGAGGATGGCGTTGATCAGCCGGTCCATCTTCTCGGTGGAGGCGCGGATGAAGCCGATGGCCTCGGGCATGTCCTCACGGACGGCCACGACGACCTCCTTGTCGACCTCGCGCTCCTTTTCAGCCTCGGCGATGGCCTTCTCGACGATCTTGCCCGCCTGCTCCAGTTCGGAGGTGTAACCCATGACGTTGACCAGCGGCGCGCGCAGGTCGTGACTGACGATATAGGCGAAGCGCTGGATTTCCTCATTGGCGCGCATCAGGTCGCCGGTCCGTTCCAGAACCGTCGCCTCCAGCCCCACGTTCAGAGCGTCCACCTGCTCGCGCGCCGCCTGGATTTCCGCCACGTATCGCCGGACCATCCAGGCCGACAGGATCGCCAGGATCACCACCAGAATCGCCGCCAGCGCATCCATGATGACCGTCAACATCCCAGACTGCTGGGACGACCGCGTGCGCTCGGCGATGCGGTTGGACTTGGCCTCGTCGAATTGATCCACAGTTGCGCGCATGTCATCCATGAAGCGCTTGCCTTCGCCCGAGCGGACCGACTGGATGGCCTCGCCGATCCGCCCCTCGCGCGCCATGGCCAGCGTCGCATCCATCTCGGCGAACTTGCTGTCCGCCAGGCTGTGCATCCGTTTCACATAGGTGTCGAGCTCGGGATCCTTGGCCGCCGTCTCCTCCAGGAAGACCAGCGCAGGCTCCATGTCGTGCCGGGCCTCTTCGAACGGCTGCAGGAATTCGCTGCGCCCCGTCAGCAGAAAGCCGCGCTGCGCCGTTTCGGCGTCCAGCATCGCGATCATCACCGTGCGCGACGCCCGCCGCATCAGCTGGGCGTGCTCAATCGTGGCGTTCACCTTGGCCGTTCGCTGAATCATCACGAAGGTGCCGACGTTGACCAGCAGCAGCAGCGCAAACGCCAGCACCAGCAAGGCCGTAATCGACCGCACCAGCGACGGCGTCCGCAGAAAATCGCTGAATCGCGACAAGCTCAAGCTTGGTCTCGTTGTCATGAGCGAAGCATTAGCGTTGCTTTGTCGAAGGTCAAACAAGGGTTGTGCACGGCAGGTCTCTCCACCCAGTCAAAAGCATGGGGGTTAAGGTTTGTTGATGGCTCGCCCAACTATGGCCGCGCGTCGCCTGTTCAGACCTGCCCCAGGGTCCTCAAGCGCGCCTTGGGATGGATCTCGTTCTGGCTCATCACCACGGTCTGGCCGCGGAAGCGTTCGATGATGGAACGGACATAGGGGCGGGTCTGCGGCCCGGTCAGCAGCACGGGATTTTCGCCCATCATCGCCACCCGCTCAAAGGTGTCGCGCACCGAGCGGATGAAGTCCTGCAGCCGTGAGGGCGCCATCGCCAGTTGCTTGTCTTCTCCGCCGCCGATCAGGCTCTCGGCGAAGGCAGCCTCCCATTCCGGCGACAGGGTCACGATGGGCAGGGCGCCGTCGCCGCCCTGATGCTGCCAGCACAGCTGACGCGCCAGACGGGCGCGGACGTGTTCGACCAGGGTGGTGACGCTGCTGGAGTGCGGTGCAGCCTCGGCCAGGCCTTCCAGAATGGCGGGCAGGTCGCGGATCGACACCTTCTCGCGCAACAGCACCTGCAGGACCCGTTGCAGGGTCGTGACCGTGACCACGCTGGGCACCAGCTCCTCGACCAGCTTCTTCTCTTCGGGCCCCAGTTCCTTCAGCAGCTTCTGCACTTCGCCATAGGACAGCAGGTCCGCCATATTCTCCTTCAAGATCTCGGTCAGGTGCGTGGTCAGAACCGTGGACGGATCAACCAGCGTATAGCCGTGGAAGGTCGCCTCTTCGCGCAGGCTTTCATCGATCCAGGTCGCAGGCAGGCCGAAGGTCGGCTCCTTCATATGTTCGCCCGGCAGCTCGACCTGGCGCCCAGCCGGGTCCATGGCCATCAGGTGGCCCAGACGCACCTCGCCCGCGCCCGCGTCCATCTCCTTGATGCGGATGGCGTAGCCCTGGGTCGGCAGGCGCATATTGTCCAGAATGCGCACCTGCGGCATCACGAAGCCGTACTCCTGCGCCAGTGACCGACGCAGCGCCTTGATCTGATCGGTCAGGCGACGCCCCTCCAGATCATTGATCAGGCTCAGAAGTGAATAACCCAGCTCGATCTTGACCTCGTCGATGGTCAGGACGTTGGAGATCGGCTCGTCAACCTCGGGCTGCGGCTTGGCGGCCTCGATCTCGGCCTCGGTCGGCTTGGGCTTCAGGCGCTCACGCCCCAGCCGCCACGCCATATAGCCAGAGCCCAACGCCAGCGCCGCAAACGGGATCAGCGGCATGCCGGGGATCAGGCCGATCAGGCCCGCCGCGCCCGACACCACGCCCAACGACACCGGGTTGGTGGCCAGTTGCGTAACCATGGCCTTGTCGGCCGTGCCTTCGACGCCAGCCTTCGACACCAGGAAGCCTGCGGCGATCGAGATGATGATGGCCGGAACCTGGGTCACCAGGCCGTCGCCAACCGTCAGTTGCACATAGGTGCTGGCGGCCTGGGCGGCGGGCATCCCGTGTTGCAGGGTGCCGATCAGCATCCCGCCGATGACGTTGATGAAGGTGATGATCAGGCCTGCGACCGCGTCGCCGCGCACGAACTTGGACGCGCCGTCCATGGCGCCGAAGAAGGTGGATTCCTGCTCCAGCTCCTTACGACGCAGCTTTGCGCCCTCTTCGGTGATCAGGCCGGATGACAGATCGGCGTCGATGGCCATCTGCTTACCGGGCATCGAGTCCAGGGTGAAGCGGGCCGACACTTCGGCGATCCGGGTCGAACCCTTGGTGATGACGACGAAGTTCACCACCAGGATGATGGCGAAGATGATCACCCCGATGATGAAATTGCCCCCCATCATCAACTGACCAAAGGCGTTGATGACCTGACCCGCCGCGTCGTGACCTTCCTGACCGTGCGTCAGGATCAGGCGCGTCGAGGCCAGGTTCAGGCCCAGGCGGAACAGGGTCGAAACCAGCAGCACCGTGGGGAAGATGGCGAAATCCAGCGGCCGCTTCATCATCACGGCGGTCATCAGGATCAGCACGCTGGATACCAGCGAGATCGCCAGCAGCAGGTCCAGAAGCATCTTCGGGACCGGCAGGATCAGCAGCATGATCACGCCGATCACGCCGACCGCCATCAGGACTTCGCCGCGGTTCAGCCAGCCCAGAACATCACGCCCGGTCGGACGGGCCATGCCGTCCTTCATCATGATCGGGGCGTCAGCCACGGCCCAGCGCCTTCAGGGCGCGGCGGGCGGCGTCGGCGATGACGGCGTCGCGTTGATCATCGGTCGCCTCGACGGCGCCGCTGAAATAGGCGGCCATGATGATCGGCGCGCCGGTCGGCGGCGTCAGCATTCCGATGTCGTTGGTCGCGCCGTTCGATCCCGTGCCGGTCTTGTGCGCGATGGTCCAGCCCGCAGGCGTCGCCGCCTTCAGTCGGCCCGGCCCGGTCGGCGAGGCGATCAGCCAGCTCTTCAGCAAGGCGTCATGCTCGGGCGTCAGCCGCGTGCTGGACGCCATCAGCTGGATATTGGCCAGGGTCTGTTCCGGCAGACAGGTGTCGCGCGGGTCGTTGGGCAGGGCGGTGTTCAGGTCCGGCTCCAGGCGCGAAATCAGGGTGGTGGTGTCGCCGAACGTCGGCCACCACGAACGCCATACGGCGATTCCGCCCATTTCCCGGATCAGGATGTTGGCGGCCGGATTATCGCTGACCTCGACCGCCGCCTGCATCAACTGGCGAATAGTCAGAGTGCGCCCGACGGCCTTTTCGGTGACCGGGGCGTGGGGGATCATGTCGGCGGCGGTGATCCGCACCGCGCGGTCCAGATCTTCCTCGTCGCGCTGGATGCGCTCGAAGGTCGCCACCGCCAGGAAGGCTTTGAACGTCGAGCAGAAGGCGAAACGCTCCTGCGACCGCCACAACAGCCGACGTCCGCTGCCCATGTCCAGGGCGGCGAAGCCCAGCCGCCCGCCGTGCCGCGCCTCCAGATCGGACAGGAAGAAGTCCTGCGTCTGCTCGTCGGCCTGCGGCTTCTTGCGCTTCGGATAGCAGGCCGCCAGCGTCAGCGCGCCTGCGCCGACGATCAACGACCTGCGATCGAAGCCATAGGCCATCTCAGGCCGCGTAGCCCGAGGCCGACACGCCGCTCTGGGGCGCCGGGATGGCCGTGCCCTCGTCGGCATATTCGTTCAGCTTGTTGCGCAGGGTGCGGATGGAGATGCCCAGAATGTTGGCCGCATGGGTGCGATTGCCCAGGCAGTGATTCAGGGTGTCCAGAATAAGCGCCTTTTCCATCGCCGCCACGGTCTGACCGACAAAGTTGCGGGTCACCGCGTCCGCCGCCTGGGCCGCGCGCGCCGCGACGCCGCCGCCGTAAGAGCTGTCGTGTCCGACCGGCGCCGCATGGCCAGTCATTCCGGACGACGAAGGGTTCAACGGCTGGCCGTCGGGCAGGCGGATGGCGTCCACGTCGATCTCTGCACCCGTCGCCAGCAGAACCGCGCGGTGCATCGCATTCTCCAGCTCGCGGACGTTGCCGGGCCAGCGGTGCGCGGCGATGGCCTCACGCGCCTTGGCTGAGATCGGACGCACCGGCACGCCGTTGGCGGCGGCGTATTTCTTGACGAAATGATCGGCCAGCACGCCGATATCGCCGGGACGCTCACGCAGGGACGGCAGGCGCAGGTTCACCACGTTCAGCCGGTACAGCAGGTCCTCGCGGAACACGCCCTCCGCCACAGCCTTGGACAGGTCGCGGTTCGATGTGGCGATGATGCGGATATTGACCGGCACGGGCTTGGAGCCGCCGACGCGGTCGATGACCCGCTCCTGAATAGCGCGCAGCAGCTTGGCCTGCAGCCGGGCGTCCATCTCGCTGATTTCGTCCAGCAGCAGGGTGCCGCCGTCCGCCTCTTCGAACTTGCCGATCCGCCGCGCCACGGCCCCGGTGAAGGCGCCCTTCTCATGGCCGAACAGTTCGGATTCCAGCAGGTTGTCAGGAATGGCGGCGCAGTTGACGCTGATGAAGGGGCGTTCCTTGCGGCGCGAATTCTCGTGCAGGTAGCGGGCCATCACCTCCTTGCCGACGCCGCTTTCGCCGGTGACCAGGATCGAGGCTTCCGAGCGCGCGACCTGATCGGCCAGCTGCAGCACGGCCTTCATCGACGGATCGGCCGAGATCATCGGCTTTTCGTCGTCCGCCACCGCCGACAGGACGGCGGCGATCAGATCCGCATCAGGCGGCAGGGGGATGAACTCCTTGGCCCCGGCGCGGATGGCGGCGGCGGCTTCGCGCGCATCGGCGTCGACGCCGAAGGCCACCACCGGCACGGTGATCCGCTCAGCTTCGTTGGCCGCAATCAGGGCGGCGATGTCGAGCTGATAGTCCACCATCAGGAGGTCAGCCCCCTGCCCCCGACGCAACTGCTCGGTCGCCTGATCCGCACGTTCGACGTGGTTGACCTTGGCGCCGTGCGCCATGGCCATCTTCACCGCCGAAGCCAGTTGTCCGCTAAGTCTGCCGACCACCAGAAGACGCATTGTTCTTCTCCTCTAATCCTGTTTCGAACGCGTCGCCCCGATCACTCAGGCGCCGCCGTCCTCCGCCTTGACGATTTCCGTCATTGTGACGCCCAGCCGGTCCTCGACGACGACGACCTCGCCGCGCGCGACCAGACGATTGTTGACGAAGATGTCGATCGCCTCGCCGACCTTGCGGTCCAGCTCCAGCACCGAGCCCCTGTTCAGCTTCAGCAGTTGGGCCACCGACATGTGCGACTTGCCCAGCACCGCCGAGATGTTGACCGGCACGTCGAACACGGTGGCCAGGTCAGCGGCGGTCTTGTCCCCGCCCTCGTCTAGGGTGGCCAGTTCGGTGGAGGCGGCGAACTCCTCAAGAGCCAGGTCTTCGGACGCCATCAGAATTCGCTCCGGTCGGCTGAAAGGGTTTCGCCATGCCCGGCTTCAGCGGCCAGGGCGGCGGTCAGGGCTTCGGCGACGCGGTCGGCCGAGCCTTGAGGATCGTGTTCGGCGCGGCCATCCGCCCATTCCAGTTGGAAGGCCGAAGGCGCCATGCCCGGCTCGTCGCGGAAGGCCACCACGCCGGTGAAGCCGCTGTCGGCGCAGGCCTGCTCGATCTGGGCGCGCGCCATCTCATCCAGACCCGAACCGCGCATCACCAGACGCGGCGATGCGTCGATTTCCTGCGCCAGCATCTCCAGCGCCGCCCTCAGCGGGGCGTTTGGGAATCTGGCCAGCGCCGCGCCGCCGATGGCCCGCGCCGCCGCCATCGCCAGGTCGGCCGACTGTTCGCGGTGCGCCTGGGCGACGCTCTTCAGCATGGTCATGGCCTGGGCGGTAGACTGGGCGATGTGGCTCAGGGCCATGGCGCGGACGTGCTCGACCTCGCTCAGCGCCTGTTCACGGGCCTCCAGCCGCGCCTGCGCCACCAGGGCGTCGACCTCGGCGGGCAGGAAGCTGCGCTTGGGTGCCTTCCACGCGCCAGGATGCACGACGCCGCCGTCGGCGTCGAACTCGGTGTCGAAGATGAAGGGACGCGTTTGAGGGTGGGCCATGTCAGTAAATCAACTCGTCGTCGGCGCCCTGGCCGGCCAGCATGATCTCGCCGCGCGCCGCCAGATCCTTGGCGACCTGCACCATGGCCATTTGGGCGGCGTCCACGTCCTTCAGACGCACAGGTCCCATGGACTCCATGTCTTCGCGCATGATCTTGGACGCGCGCTCGGACATGTTGGAGAAGAACATCTCGCGAAGGGTCTCCGATGAGCCCTTCAGCGCCAGGCCCAGCTGATCCTTCTCGACGCCGCGCAGCAGGGTCTGGACTCCGCCGGGGTCCAACCGCGACAGGTCCTCGAACACGAACATCAGGGCGCGGATGCGCTCGGCGGATTCGCGGCTGCGCTCTTCCAGCGCGCCGATGAAGCGGGCCTCGGTCTGGCGGTCGAAGTTGTTAAAGATGTCGGCCATCATTTCGTGGCTGTCGCGCTTTGAGGTGCGGGCCAGGTTCGACATGAACTCGTTGCGCAGCGTCTGTTCGATCTTGTCCAGAATCTCGCGCTGCACCGGCTCCATGCGCAGCATCCGCTGCACGCATTCCAGGGCGAAGTCCTCCGGCAGGCTGGTCAGCACGCGGGCGGCGTGGTCCGACCGCACCTTGGACAGGATCACCGCCACCGTCTGCGGGTATTCATTCTTCAGATAGTTGGCGAGGACCGCCTCGTTCACATTGCCCAGCTTATCCCACATGGTGCGACCGGCGGGACCGCGGATCTCCTCCATCAGCCCGTCAACGCGGTCCTTGGGCAGGAAGGCGGACAACATCCGCTGCGTCTGGTCATAGCTGCCCATGACCGAGCCGGAGCCCGACAGGCCCGACACAAACTCCAGCATCAGGCTCTCGACCACCTCGGCGCTGACCGTGCCCAGGGTCGACATGGCCTGCGAGACCTCCTTGACCTCTTCGTCGTCCAGCCGCTCCCACAGCGCCGTGTGCTCCTCGCCCAGCGCCAGCAGGATGACGGCCGCCTTTTCAGGCCCCGTCAGCTTCGCGGCGTCATCGACCGCAGCCTTTTTGTTGACCAGCTTCGCCATCAGCCTTCGGACACCCAGCCGCGCAGGATGCTCGTGGCCTCATCGGGATGGCTCTGCACGAAGTCGGCGACCTTCTTGACCGAGGACGCCTTCACCTGACCCTCGATGCGGGCGATGTCGATCTTGTGGTCCATCTCGCTGTGCGACGCCAGATGCGCCAGTTGCGGCTGGCCGTCCGGCCCGACCAGAGTGGTCTGGAGCGCCGTCACCGGCACGCCGTCGCCCGCCAGAGCCGGCAGGTTCGAACCGCCGCCCACGGTCTTCAACAGCGGACGCAGAACGAAGAAGATCAGAAGCCCGGCGGTCAGCAGCAGCACCAGCAGCTCGATCCCGCGCATGATGTCGTTCTTGGAGAAGTTGAACATCGACGACGCGCCGTCCAGCCCGCCGCCCAACGCCGGGTCACGGTTGAAGCGGACGTTCAGCACCTCGATCTTGTCGCCGCGCGCTTCGTCCACCCCGGCGGCGGCGGCCACCAGCGACTTGATCTGGGCGATCTCCTCGGCGGTGCGCGGCGCATAGGTCGGCTCGCCCTTGCCGTTCGCAGGCGGCGTCCAACGTCCATCGACGGCGACCGACACCGACAGCTTCTTGACCTCGCCCGGCTCGCGCGTGGTCGTCGTTGTGGTGCTGGAGTTCTGGTAGTTGGTGATCTCGGCGTTCTGGCTGGACCGCTCGCCCGTCTGGATCGGATCGCCCGCCCCGCCCGGCATGTTGTTGGCGGCAGACACGGCGCCGTCAGGCTGGGCCTGATTGTTCTGCGACAGCGAACCATTGGTCGAGGTCGACAGCACGACCTGGCCGTCGGGATCGTACTTCTGCTCCTGGGTGGTCGAACGGCTGCGGTCGATGTCGGCCGACACCTGAACGCGCGCGGCGCCCACGCCGACCACGCCTTCGACGATGTCCTTGATGCGGGCCTGAAGCTGGGCCTCAGTGGTGTTCTTGGTCTCCAGCGCCGAGGCGGACGAGAACTCGTCACCCTCGTTGCCGGCCGCCAGTGTGCGGTTGTTCTGATCGGCCACCGTGACGCGCTCGGGCTTCAGATTCGGCACGGACGAGGCCACCAGGTTGCGGATCGCCCGCACCTGATCGCCCGACAGATCGCGCCCGCCCAGCCCCACCAGCACGGCGGCGGTCGGGTCCGAAGCGGCGGACGAGAACATTTCACGGCGCGGCAATGTGATGTGAACGCGGGCGGCGGTGATGCCGCGCATCGACATGATGGTGCGCGACAGCTCGCCCTGCAGGGCGCGCTGCTCGTTCAACTGCTGCTGGAACTCGGTCTGGCCCAGCACCGACTGGTTGTCGAAGATTTCGTAACCGACCGACCCGGTGGTCACCAGACCCTTGCCGGCGACCAGCATCCGGGCCTCGCCCACCTGGTCGCGGTTGACCATGATGGTCGAGCCGTCGCCCTTGGACGAATATTTGATGTTGGCCTGCTGCAGGGCGGCGGTGATTTCACCCGCTTCGCGCAGATCCAGATTGGAATACAGCAGCGCGTCCGGCGACTGCCCCATCCGCAGCATGACGGCGACCAGCACGGCGGCGACGCCCGCGGCGACGCCGAGCACCGCAGCCAGACGACCGATCCCGAACTTCTGCAACGCCTCGGTGAAACCGCCCACGCGTCCCCGCCCCAAAACTGGCGGGAGACCAACGCAGACCCGCTAGGCAGAAAATGCCGCCCATATGGTAAATGCCGCGTTAAGAGACGGTTACGAAGATCGCCTCAGGCGCCGAACACGCCCCCAAACCGCCTTTCCCTCCCCCCCTGCGGGGGAGGGAAAGGCTTCGGCGCGAGTTACGCCGCCTGCTTCAGCTTGTCATCAGCCGCCGCCGCGATGCGGGCTTCGGCGATGGCGTCGGCGATTTCGTGGGTCGGACGGTTTTCGACGGCCGAACGCTCCAGGATCTCGTCGAAGGTTTCGATCAGGCGCGACAGCTTCTTCTCGACCCAGGCCGGATCGAAGGTGCCCTTGGTCTGACGGGCGTTCATTTCCGCCGCCACATTGATGATGCCGCCGCCGTTGACGACGTAGTCGGGCGCGTACAGCACGCCACGCTCGAACAGGATGCGGCCGATTTCCGGCGTGGCCAGCTGGTTGTTGGCGGCGCCGACCACGGCCTTGGCGGTGATGCGGTCCAGCGTGTGCGGGTTCAGCGTGGCGCCCAGGGCGCACGGCGCATAGATGTCGGCCTTAACGTCATAGATGGCGTCGGGCGCAACGATCTCGGCTCCCGTGCGGGCGGCGACTTCGGCCAGGGTTGCGGTGTTGACGTCGGTCATCACCAGCTTGGCGCCTGCAGCCGCCAGCTTGTCGGCCAGGTATCCGCCGACGTGGCCCACGCCCTGCATGGCGATGGTCAGGCCGGTCAGATCATCCTGTTTGAACAGACGACGCGCGACCGCCAGGGTCGAGCGATAGACGCCCTCAGCCGTCACCGGGCTGGGGTCGCCCGAGGCTTCCGGCCCGTCCTTCAGGCCCAGGACGCGCGAGGTCGTCTTGCGCGCCTCGGCGATGTCGGCGACCGACACGCCCACGTCCTCGGCGGCGTAATAGATGCCACCCAGCGTATCGACGGCGCGGCCAAAGGCGCGGAACAGCTCAGGCGTCTTCTGGGTGCGGCTGTCGCCGATGATCACCGACTTGCCGCCGCCCATTTCCAGGTCCGCGACGGCGTTCTTGTAGCTCATGCCCTTGGACAGACGCAGCACGTCCTCCAGCGCCTCAGCCGAGGACGCATAGTTCCACATCCGCGTGCCGCCGACAGCCGGGCCGCGCGCGGTCGAGTGAACGGCGACGATCGCCTTCAGGCCGGTTTTCTCGTCGAAGAAGGCGTGGACGCCCTCATGGTTCGCGAACGACGGCGAATCGAACAGTGTCATGCCCATAGCAGGGCCTCCCAGGGTAATATTATTCTTGCCCAGACATTAGGCCTGCAACGATTAGGCTTCAAGCACGACAATTTCACGGCACAGCCCCACGGCGCGAGATCTCACCCCTGTTGCAGCGCAACAATGCACAGTTTTATCTAAAGAGCGCCGTTCGACGCCCGCGCCGACCAGTCAGCGCGCCCGCTTCTCCAGCTCAGGCAGCACAGGCTGGGCGCCCGACGGCAAGGCGCCTTGCGGGTCGCGCAGGAAGGCGGCCACGTCGCGGTACACCACCTCGGCCTGCAGATCGCGGTTCAGCAGGTGCCAGGCGTCGGGATAAAAGGCCGTCCGCAGCGTGGATCCGGCCGGAACCTGATCCAGCGCGCGACGCATCGGCCCCCTCTCGACCACCTCGTCATGGGCGCCGTACATCAGGATGGACGGCGTGCGCGACAGACCGACCTTCCGCGAAGCGCTCTCCATCAGGTCGACCAGCCCATAGATGGTGTCGAACCGCGTCGACAGCAGGCTCTCGGGGTCGCGACCGTTGCGGTAAAGCTCCAGCCAGTTGGACGAGGCGACGATACGGCTGGCGATGAAGGATGGCGGCTCGACCGCCACCGGTCCGGCGACCCGCGCGGCGACATTCAGCACCGAACTGTTCAGCCAGCCTTGCGCCGACCATCCCCAGACGCCGGGCGACAGGAAGACCACCCGGTCCGCGTTCGGCGGCCGGTCCGATCCGAACGCCGCCGCCGCCACCGATCCGCCCATGCTTTCGCCCACCACGGCGATCACGGCCTGAGGATAGCGGGCGCGCGCCATCGCGACCGCCTCGCGCACGTCGTCGGTCATCCGCGCCTCGCCCGCCCATTCGCCACGTCCGGGCGCCTGGCCGAAACCCCGCTGGTCATAGGCCCAGGTCTCGATCCCCTGCTCGGCCCACCACGGCCCAGCCAGCCGGAAAGAGGCCGCATGGTCGTTCATCCCGTGCAGGGCCACGATCACCGCCCACGGCTTTTGATCCTTGGGCGACCACCGCATCAGCGGCAGGCGCGCCCCATCCGACATCACCAGCGCCCGATCCTCGAGGTGAGGCCCGGCGAACCCGGCGGGCGGCGTCAGCGGCGCCTGGATATGCGGCGTGGCGCAGGCGGACAGGGTCAAGGCGACGGCGATCCCGGCCGCAGCCGCCAAGGCGCGCATGTTCAAGCCAGAATCCCCCGCACCCGCTCTTTCAGATACGGAACAACCTCCGCCTCGAACCACGGGTTCTTTCTCAGCCAGGCCGTATTGCGCCACGACGGGTGCGGCAGCACCAGCACATCCGGCGCATATTCCCGCCACGCACGCACAGTCTCGGTCATGTTCCGCTTCGTCCGGCCCTTCAGCGCCCAGGTCTGGGCATAGCTCCCAACCAGCAGCGTCAGTTCCATGCGCGGCAGCGCATCCATCAACTGCGGCCGCCAAAGCTCGGCGCAGCGCGGCGGCGGCGGATAGTCTCCACCCTTAGGCGCCGTCCCCGGATAGCAGAAGGCCTGCGCCGCCACGCCGATGCGGTGATCGGCGTAGAAGGTCTCGTAATCCACGCCCATCCAGTCCCGCAGCCGGTCGCCGGACGGATCAGTGAAGGGCAGGCCGCTCTCATGCACCCGCCGGCCCGGCGCCTGTCCGCAGATCAGCAGACGCGTCTGTGGAAACACCCGGACGACCGGGCGCGGCGTATGCGCAAGCACGCCTGCGCAGGCGCAGCAGGCGCGTATGTCGTTCAGAACCTCTTCGAGGTCAGTCGTCATCACCCTCGTCGACGACGGGCGGGCGGCGGCTCAGGGCCAGCGCCGTTTCCTCTTCGGTGGGCTGGCGCAGGCGCGTCACGCCGCGGAAGTTGTCCGGATCGACCGGCTTGCCCTTCTTGGTGATGGTCAACTGGCCCTGGCGCATCAGATGCAGCGCAATGGCGCGCACCTTGGGCAGCATCCGCTGCCATTGCTCCGGCTGTAGCTCTTTGGCCACTTCGGCAGGCTCGATGCTCTTGCCGGGGCCGATTGCAGCCAGTTTGTTCAAAATTGCGGTTTCGATCGGATCGCTCATTGGGCCTATATGCTGCACTGCACGACCAGAAGTAAGGCCAAGTCTTCCATGCCGAAGAAAATCACCGTCACCGAGGGCGAATTCGCCGGCTGGCAGACCTATGACCTGCACGACACCTTCGACGTGGTGGTCGGGCCCTTCTACGGCAAGCTGGACCCCGACGGTCACATGCGCTGCGCCTTCCGCGCCGAGCAGAAGCACATGAACGCTGGCGGCCGGATGCACGGCGGCTGCCTGATGACCTTCGCCGACATCGCCATGTTCCAGATCGCCTATCAGGAGATGGAGGGCGCATCCGGCGTCACCGTCCAACTGGACAGCACCTTCATCGACGGCGGCTATGTCGGCGAACTGATCGAGGCCACCGGCCAGGTCACCAAGGCGGGCAAGAGCCTGATCTTCGTGCGCGGCCAGATCAACACGGGCGAACGCCTGCTCATGACCTTCTCCGGCGTCATCCGCAAGTTCACGCCGCGCTGAGATTTCTAGAATGGCGAACAGCGCGCGGCGTAGAATGACCCTTCCCGGTCGATTGCTCGTTCTGATGGCCGCTCTGGCGACTTCCGCCTGCTATCCGCCGATAATCAAGACGCACAGCCGCCCCGACCCCGCCGAAGTTTTGGCCTGGGTGCGCAAGGGTGAAGCGGGAAGCGCTGTCCGCTTCGACCGCCAGGTTGTCGAGCTTGGCAACGCGGTAACGACCGGCGACTTTGTCTGCAGCCAAACCTTTCAGCCCGCCTGCACGCCCGCCGCTGCCTTCGTCTCGGTCGAAACACGACAGGCCAGACCCGCCCCGTTATGGCAGGCAGCCCTCGCCGTTCCCTTCATGCCGCTCGCTCTGGCCGACGCCGCAGTTGACGGGGGCGTCAATGTGCTGGGCGCCGGCCCGCGTGTCTATAGTCCTCAGTGGGCGGCATCGGCGGCGACCAACCCGTGCATTCGGTTCGTCACTTCGCAGAAGGACGAGGCCTGGCCGCATGATGCCCAGATCAGGGCCGACCTGTATCGGCGCCGCCTCGCCCTGAATGGGGCCTGCCTCACGACCCTGGCAGATCCCTATTCAGTCGGCTTCCAACTCGGCCCGGACCGCGCCCGGCGTCTCTACTTCCTTGGACAGGCGCGTCTGCGGTTCGAAGCCTTCGCCTGCGCCCAGGAACGCCCGGATGCAGCAGCCGCGGCCCCACGTGTGATCGTTCCAAGCGCCATACTGATGGAGGGACGTGAAAAGCCCTGGCCAGAAGAACTTCGCGCCGTGTTCGCCTCGAACGACACCTATGCGGTCACGCCAGCCCTGACCCGGACCTGCTCACCCTACGGCGGCGTTCGCTCCGACCGGAACATCGCCCAGCGGCGCGTGATCGAGGCCTGGCCGCTGCCGACGCCGCTCCAAATCAAAGACCTGAACGGCGTCGAAATGACCTTTACGCCGCCTTCGCGCTGATCCCCCTCAACGTCGCGTCTTGAACCCATAGGGCGCGGCAGGCGGGGCGCAGTTCTTCTGTTGGCCGATGCCCTTCAGGAAGGCGCGACGCACCAGACCAGCGCGGATGGCGGACTGGACTTCGCGGCTGTGCTGGGCGGCGCCGCTCAGGCGGCGGACCCAACTGCGGAAGGGAATGAAGTCGGTCGCCGTATCGCGCACGGCGTCCAGCGCGGCGCCCGCCGCCTGTTGATCCAGCGCCTCGCCGTCGCCGCTTGTCGGCACGTCGATGTCCGGCCCCAGGGCCTCGTCCAGGCGCACGATTTCGGCGCCGAGGGCGGCGCATCGTCCCAAGCCGGTCACCGCATAGGGCGCGCCCCGCGCCTGCAACAGAACCTCAGGGATTTCCTCGCGCTTCAGGTTCAGGTCTTCCAGCGGCGCCTGCACGGCGTCGCCGACCCCGGCGTTGAAGGTCTGGGTTCCGCTGGACAGCGACGTTCCCGCGTTACAGGCCGTCAACAGGCCGCACGCGGCCACAAGAGCGATAGGTCTAAGCATCCGTCCTCCGATAAGCTGCTGCCTAGTCAAGCTTGGCGGGCGCGAATGGTTCCCCGGATTAAGCACCTTGGCGTGGCGCAGTTTGGCGAAAACGCGTAGCGCCCGCCCCCTGTGCAGAGGCGGGCGGCGATGGGCCTATTGCCTTGGCGCGGGCATCTCGCGCCCGCCCTGGTGCAGCACCAGCCCCTCGATCCCGTCTGCAGAATTGCGGGTGAAGGTGATCTGGGCGTCGATGGCTTCGACGAAGAAGGCGTCCGTCGTCTCCGGCGTCAGGGCGACCGGCTTCTGCCCCGTTGCCTGCGCCGTCAGCACCCCGTCCGTCACCTTCAGGGTCAGGGCGAAGCCAGGCGCGACCTGATAGACGCCCGCATAGGCCGCCAGCGCATCCGCCGACATCGCCGCCGCCTGCCGCTCATCGGCCAGGGTCACCGTCCCGCCCCGCGCCAGGATCATCAGCTCCCCGCCCAGCTTCAGCGGGGCCGCGCCGTTCAGATTGCCCAGCACCACCACCGTCATCCGGTTCGTGGTGTCATAGGCCAGATAGGTGTTGAACCCGTCGATGGCGCCGGAATGGCTGATGATCGTGTCATCTCCGTCCTTGGCGACCTCCAGACCCAGGGCGTAGTTGTTGCGGTAGGGCGTGGTCAGGATCGCCAGCGACTGCGGCTTCAGCAGCCGCGCGCCGAACAGCCCTTGCTCCCACTTCAACAGGTCATGGGTCGTGGAATAGAGGCCGCCCGCCCCCTGCGGCACGCTCATATCCACATAGGCCGCATTGATCATCCCCTCGCCACTGGGCGTATAGCCCGAAGCACGGCGCGGCAGGATGACATCATGGCTGTCATATCCGCTGTCGCCCATGTTCAGCGGCTGGAACAGGTTCTGCGCCACGAAGTCGGCATAGGTCTGGCCGCTGACCCTCTCGATGATGGCCGTCAGCACCACATAGCCGGAGTTGGAATAGGCCCACCCCTCGCCCGGCTGGAACGCCAGGGGCCGGTCCCTGAACCTCGCCATCAGGGCTTCAGCCGTTGTCGGCAGGGTCTTCTTCGCATCGAAATCCTCCAGCCGCGTATAGTCGGCGAGACCTGCTGTGTGCGTCAGCAGATGGCGCACCGTCACCCGGCCCCATGCGGCGGGCGCATCGCGCAGATAGGCCTTCACCGGCGCATCCAGATCGACCTGCCCGCGCTCGTGCAGCAGCATGATGGCCACGGCGGTGAACTGTTTGGTCACAGACCCCAGCCGGAACCTGGTGGCGCTGTCGTTGGGGATCGACCATTCGCGATTAGCCAGCCCATAGCCCCGGTCCAGCAGGATCTGACCGTCGCGCGCCACCAGGACCGAGCCGGAAAACTCATCCTTGTCCGCCGCCGCACGAACAACCTGATCCATCCGCCCCGCATCCTGCGCCAGGACGGGCGTGGCGGTGATGGCGAGCAAACAGAAAACGGCGGCGACCAGACGCAGACCGCCGCAAAGAACAGATTTGGACACTATGGAACCCCTGACAGGCGTGATGTTCACGCTATGCGGGGTAGAGGCGCCGGACCGTGCTTACGGATGCCGCGGTCGACCTTATCTTTCTGTAATGAAAGTCGCTTCGTCGCTCAGACCGCCCGACGGCGCAGGTGGATCAGCGGATAGGGTCGTCCCTGCCCGTCCAGATCAGAGCGGCCTGTGGCGGCGAACCCCATCCGTTCGTAGAAGCCGACCGCCTGCGCATTCTGCGCGTTCACATCGGTCGTCAGCTCCGGCTGACTGGCCAGGGCGTAAGCGACCAGGGCGCGCCCTACGCCCTGCCCCCGGCTGTGGGGATCGATGAACAGGGCCTCCATATGCGATCCGTCCACCAGCATGAAGCCCAGCGGCCGGTCGTCCGCATCCACCGCCAGCACCAGAGGCGCGGCAGGCAGGAATGCCTCGACCTCGGCGCCGATGGCGGCCCGGTCCTGCGGCGTCAGGAAGTCATGGGTGGCGTCGACGGCGCGGTTCCAGATCTCGACGACACGGGCGGCGTCGGCGGGTGTCGAAGGACGAATATCAACCATTGATTAACCTTGATCAAGCGCCCGCCTTGGACGCTGGCCGCGCCTTGCACGCCTGCATCCAGCGCGCCAGATTCTCGAACTCTGCGGGCGGGCGATATTTGATCAAGCGCCCGAATTCCAGCCCGACCAGGGCCACGATGTCGGCGATGCTGAACCGATCGGCGATGAACTCGCGCTCGGCCAGACGCCGGTCCAGCGTCTTCATGAACTTCTCGGCGCTGCCCAGATTGTACTGCGCCACCTCGGGCTGAGGCGCCTCCAGCGCCGCCAGCGCCGGATGGCTGAACCGCACCCCCATCATCATGGGATTGGCCAGATAGATCTCGCAGCGCCGCATCCACATCTCAATCACCGCCTGCTCACGCGGGTCATTCCCGAACAGGTTCGGCTCGGGATGCAGCGCCTCCAGATAGCGGGCGATGGCGATGGATTCGGAGATAGTCGTCTCGTCGTCCAGCTCCAGCGCGGGCACATGGGGCGCGCCCACCTTGTTGCGGTATTCCGGCTGATAGTGGGCGCCTGACAGCAGGTTCAGCTCGACGATCTCGACATCCTCGATCCCCTTCTCGGCCATGACCCAGAGGACGCGACGCGGGTTGGGCGCGCGGTGCGAGGTGTAGAGCTTCATCAGAACGTCTCCGTTGTTTTTAGAAACGCTACTGCCCAAACACCGCCGCTGGCAAGCTTCCGACGACGGCCGCGCTCATCAATGTGGCCAGGAAGCCCGCGAACAGCGCCTTCCAGATCAGGCTCAACACCTCCTCGCGACGGTCGGGCATCAGCACCGACAGGCCGGTCACAGTGATGCCGACCGAGCCGATGTTGGCGAATCCGCACAGGGCGTAGGTCATCAGCATCCGCGTGCGCTCGCTCATGTCGCCCAGCGGAATCTTGCCCAGTTCGATGAAGGCCTTGAACTCGGTCAGGGTCAGTTTGACGCCCAGCAGCTTGCCCGCCTGTCCCGCCTCCTTGGCGTCCACGCCCGCCAGCCAGGCCAGGGGCGTGAACACCACGCCCAGAATCCGCTCGACCGTCAAAGGCTCGCCAAACACCACGAACCCGCTCAGCATCACATTGACCAGGGCCACCAGGGCCACGAACACGATCAGCACGGCCGAGATGTTCAGCACCACCATCAGGCCGTCGGACGTGCCCTTGGAGATGGCGTCGATGGCGCTGTCGTATTTGAGAGCAGAGTCATAGCTGATCTTCTGGACCGCCTGCTTGTCGGTCTCGGGCACGATCACCCGCGCCAGCAGCACCCCGGCGGGGGCCGAAACAATCGAGGCGACCAGCACATGGCCAGCCGCATTGGGCAGGACGTGGGCCAGAATGGTCGCATAGGCCACCATGGTCGAACCGGCGACGGTCGCTAGGCCCACGGTCATCATCAGGAAGATTTCAGACCGGCTCAGCTTGTCCAGATAGGCCTTGATGACGATCGGGCTTTCGATGGTGCCCAGGAAGATGTTGGCCGCCACCGCCAGGGCCGACGCCCCGCCCAACCCCATGGTCCGCTGGAACAGGAAGCCGAAGCCCCGGATAAGCCACTTCAGAATCTTCCAGTGCCAGAACAGCGCCGACAGCGCCGAGATCACCAAAATCAGCGGCAGCACATTGAAGGCGAAGACGAACAGCACATTCTGGTCCGCCACGGCATAGGGCTGGGCGCCGCCGCCCAGATAGCCGAAGACGAACTGCGTCCCCTCCGCCGTCGCCTTGGCTAGGCCGTCGATGGCGTTGGTCACCGCGTCCAGCACGACGCGCGACCCCGGAATGCCGAACAGCACCAGCACCAGACCGGCCTGAACCAGCACGGCGCCGATCGCCAGCTTCCACGGGAAGACCCGTCTGTTTTCCGAGATCGCCCAGCAGACTGCGACAATGACAACCAGGCCGAACAGGCTCTGGAGGTTCAGAAGACTGAACATCTATGATATCCCTTGCCGGAACCCGCGCCCGGCTGATCGCGCCTTCAACGTCAACAGGCCCGCGCTGGCAAGGGGGTTCAACCCGCCGCGATATAGGTTCTCAGACTTTCCGCCTCCTGGGCGTGTTCAGCGATCTGGCATTTCACCACGTCGCCGATGGAGACAACCCCCGTCAGTCGACCATCAGTCAGCACCGGCAGATGCCGGATGCGGCGGTCGGTCATGCGGTTCATCAGCGCCGACATCTGTTCAGAGGCTTCGGCGTATATAACCTTTGCGGTCATATAGTTGCTGACCGTGCGGGTCAGGGCCGCCGCCCCGTCCGCCGCCACCGCCCTGACGACGTCACGCTCTGAAAACACGCCTGCGACACGGTCCCCGTCGCAGACGACCAGCGCCCCTACGTGCTTCTGCTCCAGCTCATGACAGGCCTCAGCCACCGTCACATCCGGCGTGATGGAAAAAACAGCGTTTCCCTTGGTCTTGAGGATCTCGGCGACAAACATCGCGGCTCCTTTCTCTCTCTGTGTGAAAGAGACGACCGCAGGGCCGGAATGGCGACAGGGCCGCTCAACCGGGATGATCGCTCAGGCGGCGGACGAAATCAAACCGGCCCGCCCGCCAGGATTGGGGACCCGCAATCAGGCGGTTTCTTCCTCGATCAGCACGCCGCGCTTGAACAGCCGCCCCAGCGGGCCGATGGCCAGAATGCCGACCACGAACCCGACCGCATGGGCCTCCCAGGCGATCTGCGCGCCTTCGGCGCCGGGCATATAGCCGACCACGCCGGTGAACAGATTGACCGCCATCCAGGCCAGGGACATGGCGATGACCCGTTTGTCGAACAGGGGGCGCACCCGGCCGTGCGCGCCCAGCAGGCGGGTCGCCGCGCCGATCAGGCCGAACACCGCGCCGGACGCCCCCACCATCGGATTGGGCGAGCCCCAATGGATCAGCCCATAGCCCAGCGCCGCCAGCGCGCCGCACGACACATAGAACAGAAGAAAGACGCTGGGTCCGATCCGGTCGCCGAACAGCCGCGCCACCGGCGCCCCGAACGCCACCGCCGCGACCGCATTCATCAGGGCGTGCGGCCAGTTGGCGTGCAGCAGCATGGAGGTGAACAATCCGCCCCAGCGGCCCTGCTCCAGATCGGCGGGTGCAAAGGCCATGCTGCCCCCCATGTCGGGCAACTGCTGCTGGAAAAAGAACAACACAGGCATGGAAAGCGCGATCAGAAGCACCGGCAACGGCACGTTGAACATCGGCTCATGCGGCTGGGGTGTGTCGAATCGGCTGTTTTGTCGGGCCATATTCACCAAATGCGCGGCGCCCCCGCTCACATCAAGCGGTTCTTAATAACCTTAACGCAGGTTGTGGGCTGGGTCCTGTTCTCGGCCCGAGTTCGACCCCGTGGGTTAGGAGACGTCAGAATGCCCGCCAAGAGGCTGATTCCGATCGCAGCAATGCTGATCGCCGTTCTGTCCCCGACAGTCGCATTGGCCCAGAACTACGGCTCAGCCGGCGCCTCCAGCTTCCAGCAGGGGTACGGCGGCGCGCGCAATGCGACCTCGACCCAGACAACCGGCTCGACGCGCGACGCCAACGGCAACCGCCTGATCGTCGACGGCATCATCCAGTCCGGGGCCTCGTCCTATTCGCGGGAATCGGGCGGAGCCGCCTCGGCCTACGCCGGTGCAGGCGGCGGATCGCGCAACGGCACGACCATCGGCGGCTCAACCGCCATCGGCAACCAGTTGAACGTCGTGGTCCAGGGCCGAAACAACGTGGTCATCGTGAACTCCACCCAGACCAACAACGGCGCCGTCAACGCAGGCACCAGCCTGAATGGAAACATCAACCTGCCATGATCCGCCGCACCCTTATTCGCAGCGTCGCCGGCGCCGCCGCATCCGCCCTGCTGCTGGCAGGCTGTGTCAGCCCGACCGCTGGGCCGTCGGGTCTCTACGCCACGCCTATCGGCAACGCGCCCGTCACGGCAAACCCGACGCCCTACTCGGCGGCCCTGTACTGCCTGGCCGACTATGCGCGTCGCTATAACCTGCCCTCGCCGCGCATGGCCGTTGGACGGATCAGCGACTACACCGGCACCGTCTCGGCTGACGGCGGCCGCCAGATCACCGGCGGCGCATCCCTGATGGCCAACTCGGCCCTGGCCAAGGCCGGCGCCCGCATCGTCGAACGCTACGACACTTCGGTGTCCGAGCTTGAGCTGCGCTACGCCAACAACAAGCTGATCGGCGACAACGCCCCCAACGCCCAGGGACCGGAAGACACCCAGTACCGCCGCATCCTGGCCGGTCAGGTTCCCGGCTCCGACTTCTATGTCGTCGGCGGCATCACCGAGGTGAACTACAACATACGCTCGGCCGGTTTCGACGCCGCCCAGGGCGAGATCGACAGCAAACGTCCCGGTTCGACCCTGTTGAACGGCCGCATCTATGTGATGAACATCGCCATGGACCTGCGTCTGGTCCAGACCTCCACGCTGGAGGTGGTCGACGTCGTCTCCTATCAGAAGCAGATCATCGGCCGTGAAATCTCGGCGGGGGTGTTCGACTTCCTCAGCGGCAACGTCTTCGACATTTCCGCAGGCACCGGCGGCATGGAGCCGACACAACTGGCCGTCCGCGCCCTGGTCGAACGCGCCACGGTCGAGTTCATGGCCAATCTGTACGGCGCCCCTGGCCCCGAAATCTGCCTGAACCCCGCCAATGACCCGCTGCGTGATTCCACGGTCGGACCGACCGGCGGCTTCTATCCAGCCTACCCAACCACGGACACCAACAATGGCCAGACACGCGCCGATCCGTCTCGCTGGCATGATCGCCGCGACGGCGACGTTCGCCGCTCTCGCTAATACAGCGAGCGCGCAGGCCGTCCCCACCTGCCCGCCCGAAACGGGCTCGGCCTGCACGAACGATCAGATCCAGAACGGCCGCATCATCGCCGAGGTGAACCTCGACGTGGCGGTCGGCCAATTGAACGTGTCCAACGGCGCGGGCGGCAATGTGCTGATGGGCGGAATCCGCGACACCGCGGGCGCTCTGATCTCGCGCCAGACCCTGACCGCGCCTGTGACGGCCCAGACCAACGCCAACCTCAACGGCGTGACTGACGGCTTCGTCAATTCCGCCACCCAGGCGACCGGCAACTACACCCAGGTCTATACCGAGAAGGCGACCTTTGACGTCAACTCGACCCAGACGGCGACCGGCGACAACGTCAGCGCCCGCACCAATCTGCACGGCCCCACGACCCACATCCTGAAAGGCGGCGAGGTCACATCTGCGGCCAACGCCAACAGCGCCCTGATCGGCGGCCCCTCCGCCGTCCTGACCGGCACGGTCAACCAGCAGAGCCAGACCACCGTCTTCGCCGAGACGGTCGCCGACATTCAATACATCCCCGCGCCGATGGCCTTTGGCTCTCAGGCGGCGGCCAACGCGGTCCAGACCAACACCACCGGCGCCTCGCACCAGAACCTGACGGTCAATCAGGTCAACAATCCCTCGACGGTAGAAGCCCGCACCGACATCTATGTCGACAACGGCTGGAACCTAGCCGCCCGCGCCCAGGCCAACGCCAACCGCGCCGCGCTCTATAACGCCGGCGGCTCCATGCTGGCCCGCACCAACCAGACCAACGAAGGCCGCGTCATCGCCGACGCCCGCGCCCAGACCAATCTGCAGGGCCAGACCGCCGTCCACGCCCGCGCCGTCGCCAACGAAGTCATCGCCGGCAACAACGACATCTACCTGAAGCTGGACAACACCCAGATCAACTCAGGCGGCGTCGAGGCCACGGCGACCTACATTGGCGTCAAGGGCTACGACAGCTATGTCAGCTCAGACGCCATCGGCAACAGCGTGACGGGCTACGCGTGCTCCAACTGCGGCGGCGAGATCAACTTCAACAACAATCAGGTCAACAACGGCGCGGTGACGGCGACCACCAACGTCAACATCGCCCAGCCGAACCGCAACGTCGCCGTCGGCGCCAACGCCATCGGCAACTCGGCGACCTTCTTCATCTCCGGCTCAGGCAACTAGCGTCAAGCCGAGCCGGGTCAGGCGGCGACGGGCGACCTGACCGGCAGAAACGGCGTCACCACCCCCAGCGCCGCTTCGACATAGGCGGCCTTCTCGCCCACCGGCGCGACATAATGGATGGCCTCCTCGGCGTCCTTGACTGAGGCCAGCCGCGCGATGATCCAGGCGGCCAGATATTGCGAAGCCATGCAGCCGCCCGCCGTCGCCACATTGCCGTGCGCCACGAACGGCGCGTCCAGCACGTCCACCCCGGCCTCGATCACCCACGGCTTGGTCGTCAGGTCCGTGCAGGCGGGTAGGTTCCCGACCAGACCCAGCCTGGCCAGCGTCAGCGTGCCGGAACATTGCGCCCCTATGATCTGACGCGTCGGGTCCAGCCGGATCTGGGCCATCAGGTCCGCATCCGCCGCCAGTTCACGCGTCTTGATCCCGCTGCCGATCAGCACCGCATCGGCCGCGGCTGCGAACTCCAGCGGCTGCTGACGCTTGATCGTGACGCCGTTCATGGAGGTCACTTCCGGCGTCGGCGACGCGATCTGCGCCTGCCAGCCCTTGGCCTTCATCCGGTTCAGAATCCCTGCCGCAATGAAGGAATCCAGCTCGTTGAATCCGTCAAAGGTCAGAACCGCGATCTGCACGTCGGTCTCCTGCAAGCCAGCAACACCGGCCGTCTCGCCGACCGTCCGGCGACCCTATCACAGGGGTTGCGGCCACGCTTGGCCTTATGGCCTGACGCCCGCCAAAGCCCCTTGCGTCAAAAGGGACGAACGCGCGATCCGCCTTGCTCCGCCCCCGCCCCTGCCCTAGTGCGGATTCATCGCCTCATCTGAGGTTGCAGATTCTGGAGCGGCTCATGCGTTCTGCGCGTCATCTTCTACTTGTTGCGGCGTCCAGCGTCGCTCTCGCCACGGGACTGGCGGTTGGGGCCGGAGCCGGTCACGCCTTCGCCCAGTCGACGCGCGCCCCCGCCGCCTCTTCCGCAGCCGCAGTCCAGCCGTCCTCGCCCTGGGCCCAGGCCGCCAGCGACATTCCCGCCGACGCCGCCGTCCGCTTCGGCCAACTGCCCAACGGCATGCGCTACGCCCTGCTGAAGAACGCGACGCCGCCCAATCAGGCCTCGTTCCGCCTGCGCATCGCGGCTGGTTCGCTGATGGAGCGCGATGACCAGAAGGGGCTGGCCCACTTCATGGAGCACATGGCCTTCAACGGCACCAAGGACATCCCCGAGACTGAGATGCTGCGCATCCTGGAGCGGCTGGGCCTGGCCTTCGGCGCCGACACCAACGCCTTCACCAGCTTCGACCAGACCGCCTATGTGCTGGAGCTGCCCAACACCCAGGATGAAACGGTCGACACCTCGCTGCATGTGATGCGCGAAATGATGTCCGACGCCCTGATGAACGAGGCCGACATCGATTCCGAGCGCGGCGTCATCGTCGGCGAAGAGCGCACCCGCAACTCGCCGCAGCTGCGCGTGCTGAAGACCCAGCTGGGCCTGCTGGCGCCCGGCCAGCGCCTGTCGCAACGCCTGCCGATCGGCGACCTGAACATCATCCGCACCGCGCCGCGCCAGTTGTTCGTCGACTTCTACGACGCCTATTACCGCCCCTCGCGCGCCACCTTCATCGCCGTCGGCGACTTTGATCTGGACGCGATGGAAGGCAAGATCCGCAACGCCTTCGCCTCCTGGACGCCCAAGGCGCCGGATGGTCCCCAGCCGGATCTGGGCGTGGTCGCCCCGCGCCAGCCGGAAACCAGCATCATCGTCGAGCCGGGCATCCAGTCCTCGATCCAGCTGAACTGGATCAAGACGCCCGACCTGTCGCCCGACACCGCCGCCAAACGTTCCGAGGCCCTGCGCCGCAACCTGGGTCTGGCCGTGCTGAACCGCCGTCTGGGCGAGATGGCGCGCGAGGACAACCCGCCCTTCGTCGGCGCGGGCGCCAGCTACCAGTCCCTGTTCCGCAGTCTGGACGCAGGAACCCTGGCCGTCGCCTTCAACCCCGGCGAATGGAAGCGCGCCCTGGACGCCGCCGAGCAGGAAAGCCGCCGTCTGGCCCAGTTCGGCGTCACCGAGGCGGAGCTTCAGCGCGAGATCACCGACGCCCGCACCGGCCTGCAGAACGCCGTCGCCACCGCCGCCACCCGTTCGACCCCCGCCCTGGCCAACAGCCTGCTGGGCGCCGTCAACGACGACCGCGTGTTCAACTCGCCCCAGACCTCGCTTTACCTGTTCGAACAGGCCGTGCGCGGCCTGACCGCCGATCAGGTCAACGCCGCCGTGCGCCCTGTCTTCGAGGGTCAGGGTCCGTTGCTGCTCTTCTCCAGCCCCGTCGAGGTCGAGGGTGGTGAGGCCGCCGTCACCGCCGCGCTTCAGGCCTCGCGTCAGGTTCCGGTCACCGCCCGCGCAGAACAGGCCGTGCTGGAATGGCCCTACACCAACTTCGGCGCCGTCGCTGTCCCGGCGTCGCGCACGGAGGTCGCCGATCTGGGTGCAACCCTGGTCCGCTTCCCGAACGGCACCCTGCTGAACATCAAGCCGACCAAGTTCCGCGAGAACCAGATCGTCATCAGCGCCTCGACCGGCATTGGCGAACTGGGTCTGCCCGCCGATCGCCTCTCGCCCCTTTCGATGGCCTCAACCGTCATGGGTCCGGGCGGCACGGGCAAGCTCAGCGTCGATGAACTGACCCGCGTGCTCAGCGGCAAGGTCTTCAGCGCCAATGTCGCCCAGGGCGGCGATTCCTACACCTTCACCGGCGCCACCCGCCCCGAAGACCTGCAGCTGCAGATGCAGCTTCTCGCCGCCTATCTGACCGATCCCGGCCTGCGCGCCGCCCCGTTCGAACAGACCAAGGCCATGTTCCCGCAGATCCTGGCCCAGCTGGACGCCACCCCCCGCGGCGTCTTCCAGCGTGATGGTTCGGGCCTGCTGGCCTCAGGCGACAAGCGCGAGGTCACCCCGACCGCAGCCGAGATCGCGGCCATGAAGATCGAGGACATCCGCACGGGCGTCCATGCCGCCCTGGCCCACGGCCCGGTCGAGATCACCGTCGTCGGCGACGTCGATGTGGACCAGGTGATCGCCGCCGTCGGCTCGACCTTCGCGGCCCTGCCGGATCGCGGACCGGCGCCTGCGCCCCTGCCCGGTTCGGCTGAACGCCGCTTCCCCGCGCCGACCGCAACCCCCGTGCGTCTGACCCACAGCGGTCCTGCGGAGCAGGCCCTGGCCTTCATCGCCTGGCCCACGACGGACCAGATCAACGACCGCACCACCGCGCGCCAACTGAGCATCCTGTCCGACGTGCTGCAGCTGCGTCTGAACGAGGACATCCGCGAGAAACAGGGTCTGGCCTATTCGCCGGGCTCCAGCTCGACCACCTCGGACGTCTTCCCCGGCTATGGCTATGCGTCCGTGTCGGCCGAGGTCGCCCCGGAAAACCTCAGCAAACTGTTCACGGCCGTCGACGCCATCGCCGCCGATCTGCGTGACAAGCCGGTCAGCGAAGACGAACTGAATCGCGCCCGCCGCCCGGCGGTCGAACGTCTGCGCCGCAGCATGGCCGACAACACCTACTGGCTGATCCAGCTGTCCGAGGCCCAGTCCAATCCCGCGTCGCTGGACCAGACCCGCAGCCAGATCGCCACGGTCGAGGCGGTCACCGCCGCCGATCTGCAACGCCTGGCCAATGAGTACCTGAAGCCCACGACCGCCTGGCGCGCCGAGATCGTCTCCGACAAGGCCACCGCTCAGTAAGCATCGCCCCAAAAGAAAAAGGCCCCGGTTCAATCGTGAACCGGGGCCAGTCTTCAGGATCATCGACGGAGAGCCGATGGTCTTATCTTCTCATCCCGCGCCTGATCGGCGCCTGAACGACCCTGTCAGGCTTTCGTTCAGAACACCCGGCCGCCGACGCCGCCGTCCAGGGTGATCGTGCCGGTGATGACGCCAGCGCTCTGAACCTGTTCCTCGCGGTATTCGGTGTATTCCTCCTCACGATACATCGTCAGGATCTTCACGCCCGCGCCATAGCGGCGCAGCAGGGAACGCTCGTTGCAGTCGCGCTCTGGCTTTTCGGGACGGCAGACCAGCTGGCCGCCCTCGCCGAACCATAGGGATTCATGCTTGCGGCAGGTCAGGGTCGTGCCGTTGTCGAAGCTGATGTTTCCATCATAGTCGGCGATCGTGGCCTGCAGCCACGTCCCCGCCAGGCAGCGATACAGTTCGCCATTATAGTCTTCACCGATCTCGCGATCCGGGCGCACCTGCGACGCCGGGTGCGGAATTTGACGGTCGTCGATGCAGACGGCCTGGATCACCACGCGCCGCATTTCGCGGCGGAAGGCGGTGAAGGGCGTGCGCACCGTCTGGGCGATCACGCCCTCGACGGCCAGCCCCTGGATCGTCGTCGGATAGGGCTGATCCACCGACACATAGGCCGACCCGCCACCGCCGCCCAGACCGTTCGAACCCATCCAGCTGTGCGCGTTCACGGCGCTGCGCGAACCGGCGCGCAGATAGTTGGAGCTGGTGTTGGAATTCGAGTTGCCGTTGTTGTTGACGTTCACATTGACGTTGATGTTCTGGTTCTGGTTCCAGTTATTGTTCTGGTTCCAATTGTTGTTGTTATTCCAGTTGTTATTGTTGTTCCAATTGCCGCCGTGACCGGGCCAGCCCGGCTTGCCGGGGCCTCCGGGACCGCAACCGCCGCCGCCGCCATTGCCGCAGCCGGGACCACCGGGTCCGCCCGGACCGCCAGGCGTTCCGGGATTACAGCCGCCATTGCCGCCGCCACCGCCGCATCCATTGCCGCCGCCGTTTCCGCCGCCACCGCCGCAACCCGCACCGCCGCCGCTGCCGCAGCCGGGAGGCGGCGGGGGCGTGCAGCCGGTCGTGCATTGCGCAAACGCCGCGCCTGCCGTCGCCGACAGGAACACGCCTGCCGCCAGACCCAGCATCCAACTTCTCATCCGCAGCCGCATTGGCGGGACTCCTGAACGAAATTCTCGTCGATGCGGCGAGCGCCGACCGATCCAGCGTTCACCAAAACATCAAAAGCCTTTCGTTTCCGTTGATGCATCGCGGGGTTCGGGATGGCGCGATGCCGCATCTGTCTGCTAGACCGACCTCATAATGATCGTCCGCGTCTCCATTCGCCTGATTTCGATTAGCCGCCCGGCGTAGCGCTTCTGGGCCCTCTGGCCCCGTGCACGCCGGGATTGACCGCCCCAGGGCGAACGAAGACAGCGACCGACAACCCACGACGCCGAGACTTTTGATGGCTGACGCCCCCCAGACCGACACCGACACCGCTTCCGGCCGCGACTATCGCGACACCGTCTTCCTGCCGGAGACGCCCTTCCCCATGCGCGGCGGCCTGCCGCAAAAGGAGCCTTTGATCCTTGAGCAGTGGGGCGACCTCTATGGAACCCTGCGCGCCGAGCGTCAGAAGCAGAACGCCCCCCTGTACGTGCTGCACGACGGCCCGCCCTATGCGAACGGCGACATCCACATCGGCCACTCCTTGAACAAGACGCTGAAGGATTTCGTGGTCCGCAGCCGTTTTCTGCTGGGCTACGACGTCGACTACGTCCCCGGCTGGGACTGCCACGGCCTGCCGATCGAGTGGAAGATCGAGGAGCAGTTCCGCGCCAAGGGCCGCCGCAAGGACGAGGTCTCCAAGGAAGAGTTCCGCAAGGCCTGCCGTGAATACGCCGGCAAATACATCGACACCCAGCGCGACCAGTTCAAACGCCTGGGCATCACCGGCGACTTCGAAAACCGCTACGCCACCATGGACTTCAAGTCCGAGGCGGCCATCGTCGCCGAATTCCACAAGTTCAAGAACTCGGGCCAGCTGTATCGCGGCTCCAAGCCCGTCATGTGGTCGCCGGTCGAGCGCACGGCCCTGGCCGACGCCGAGATCGAGTACCACGACCACGTCTCGCCCATGATCTGGGTCAAATTCCCGGTCACCGGCGTCTCGGACGACCATCCCGACGACCTGCTGGCCTTCCGCAATTCCAATCCGGCGATCGTCATCTGGACGACCACGCCCTGGACCATCCCCGCCAACCGCGCCATCTCCTACGGCCCCGAGATCGCCTATGGCCTGTACGAGGTCACGGCCATGGAGGAAGGGCTTGAGTTCGCGCCCTGGGCCAAGCCGGGCGACCGCCTGATCCTGGCGGACAAGCTGGCCGAAGACGTCTTCAAGGCCGCCAAGATCGCCGCCTGGACGCGGCTTTATGACATCAAACCGTCCGGCCTCGTCGCCGCCCACCCGCTGGCGGCGCTGGACAGCGGCTACGGCTTCTCCGTGCCCCTGCTGGCGGGCGACCACGTCACCGACGACGCCGGCACCGGCTTCGTCCACACCGCGCCCGGCCACGGCGCCGACGACTTCGAGGTCTGGAAGGCCCATGGCCATCACGAGGTGCCCGACACCGTCGATCCCGACGGCGCCTATTATGAGCACGTTCCCCTGTTCGCCGGCCTCAAGGTGCTGGAGACCGAGGGCAAGAAGACCGGCAAGTTCGGCCCCGCCAACGGCGCGGTGATGGAAAAGCTGATCGAAGCGGGCGCCCTTCTGGCGCGCGGCCGGATGGAGCACTCCTATCCCCACTCGTGGCGCTCCAAGGCCCCGATCATCTTCCGCAATACGCCCCAATGGTTCATCCGCATGGACGAGCCGCTGAAGACGGGCGAAACCCTGCGCGACACGGCGCTGAAGGCTATCGACGACACAGCCTTCCACCCCGCCTCGGGCCGCAACCGCATCCGTTCGATGGTCGAGGGCCGCCCTGACTGGCTGGTCAGCCGCCAGCGCGCCTGGGGCACGCCGCTTGCCATGTATATGGACAAGCAGACAGGCCAGCCCCTGCATGACGACGAGGTCGACGCCCGCATCGTCGCCGCCATCGCCGAGCATGGCGCCGACATCTGGTTCACCGCCCCGGACAGCGACTTCCTGGGCGGCCACGACGCCGACCGCTACGAGAAGATCGAGGACATCCTGGATGTCTGGTTCGACTCTGGCTCGACCCACGCCTTCACCCTGGACCCGCGCCTGCCCGAGCATGGCTACACCGGCGACCGCCCCTCGCACTGGCCCGCCGACCTCTATCTGGAAGGGTCGGACCAGCACCGCGGCTGGTTCCAGTCGTCCCTGCTTGAGGGCTGCGGCACGCGCGGCCGCGCCCCGTTCAAGGCCGTCCTGACCCACGGCTTCACCCTGGACGAGAACGGCGAGAAACAGTCCAAGTCGCGTGGCAACACCACCGATCCCCTGGTGGTCATCAAGGAATCCGGCGCAGACATCCTGCGTCTGTGGGTGGCCCTGGTCGACTATTCCGACGACCAGCGCATCGGCAAACAGATCCTGCAGACCACGGTCGACGCCTATCGCAAACTGCGCAACACCGTCCGCTATCTGCTGGGCGCACTGGCCGGTTTCGACGAGGCCGAGCGCCTGACCGACTACGACCAGTTCCCGCCGCTGGAGAAGTTCATCCTTCACCGCCTGCACGAACTGGATGCCCATGTGCGTCAGGCTTACGCTGAATATCGGTTCCAGGACGTGGTCCGCCCGGTGCTGGAGTTCTGCTCTGGCGATCTGTCGGCCCTGTATTTCGACATCCGCAAGGACGCCCTCTACTGCGACCGTCCCGACAGCATCCGCCGTCGCGCCGCCCGCACCGTGATGGACGAAGTGTTCAGCCGCCTGACCGCCTGGCTGGCCCCGCTGACCCCCTTCACCATGGAAGAGGCCTGGACCACCCGCTTCCCCGATGCAGGCACCAACTGCGCCCGCGTCATCCCCGACACCCCGGCGGAATGGAGCAATCCCGCAGAGGCGAAGCGTTGGGCCGCGATCAACACGGTCCTCGAGGTCGTAAATGAATCGCTGGAAGCCGCGCGCCGTGAGAAACTGATCGGCGGCGCTCTCGACGCTTGGCCGACTGTCACCGGCCCCGCCTCGGTCTTCGCGCCGTTCGAGGGTCTGGACGCAGCCGAAATCTTCCGCACCTCCGGCGCCGAACTGGTCGAGGGCGACACCATCACCGCCACCATCGCCACCGCTGACTATCCCAAATGCGCCCGCTCGTGGCGCCGCGTCCCCGACGTCGGCTCCGACCCCGCCTACCCCGACCTCTCGGCCCGCGACGCTGACGCCGTGAAGTTCTGGGACCAGACGCACGCCTGACGGCTTCCTTCTCCCGTCGCGGGGAAGGCATCTGGCGTAATGACACTGAAAGGGGGCCGGTCACGCGATGACCGGCCCTCTTTTCAATTCCGACCCGCCTTGTCTTTCGTCACTCCGGGCGAAGGCCCGGCGCCCCCAGCCTAGCCCTCCGTTCCTTCGCGGCAACAGCCGCGAAGCTAAAGGCAATTTCGGGTCAATCGCGACATATCGTCGCCTTGCCAATCCACCGGCTCAACCCCAACTGCAAAGCCGTATTCAACCGATCCGTCCCCTCGACAGGAGCTGCGATGCCGCATGCCGACAGCCTGATTCTCACCCTGGTCGGGGGCTTCGTCCTGGCCTTTGCGTTCGGCATGTTGGCTCATCGGCTGCGGTTATCTCCTCTCGTCGGCTATCTGGTTGCAGGCGTCGTCGTCGGCCCTTTCACCGGCGGTTTCGTCGCCGACACCACGCTTGCGCCCCAACTGGCAGAGATCGGCGTCATCCTGCTGATGTTCGGGGTCGGGCTGCATTTCTCGCCCAAGGATCTGATGCAGGTCCGTAAGGTCGCCATACCTGGCGCCCTGGTCCAGATCACCGCCGCCACCGTGCTGGGCTGGGCGCTGGGCCGGTTCGTGCTGGGGCTGGGCGACCGCGAAGCTCTGCTGATGGGTTTCGCCCTGTCGGTCGCCTCCACCGTGGTGCTGCTGCGCGCGCTGGAGGAGCGCAAACAGGTCAAGAACGAGGTCGGACGCATCGCCGTCGGCTGGCTGATCGTCGAGGACCTGGTCATCGTCATCGCCCTGGTCATGCTGCCCATGCTGATCGTCCCGGCTGGCGGCCAGACGGACCTGGCGGCCATGGGGGTCAATATCGGCTGGACCCTGCTGAAGGTCGTGCTGTTCGTCGCCGTCATGCTGGTGGTCGGCGGAAAGGTCATGCCCTGGCTGCTGATCCGCATCGCCCACACCAAGTCGCGTGAGCTGTTCACCCTGGGCGTCCTGGCCATCGCCCTGGGCATCGCCTGGGTCGCCTACTGGCTGTTCCACTCCTTCGCCCTGGGCGCCTTCCTGGCGGGTCTGGTGATGAACGCCTCGCCGCTGGGCCACAACGCCGCCGAACGGTCCCTGCCGCTGCGCGACGCATTCGCAGTTCTGTTCTTCGTCTCTGTGGGCATGCTGTTCGATCCGATGATCGTGGTGCGCCAGCCGTGGGGGGTTCTGGGCGTGTTGGGCATCGTCATCGTCGGCAAGTCGCTGGCCGCCCTGGTCATAACCAAGGCGTTCAAGCTGGATCGGTCGTCCGGCTTCACCGTCGCCGCCGCCCTGGCCCAGATCGGCGAGTTCTCCTTCATCCTGGCGGCCCTGGGCGTCAGCATGGGCGCCATGAGCCGCGGCACCCATGATCTGATCCTGGCCGCGTCCCTGTTGTCGATCTCGCTGAATCCATTCGTCTTCCTGCTGGCTGACCGGTTGGGCGGCAAGCCCAAGCCGCCCGCCTCGACCTCGGCCTCGCCTCCAGGCAAGCCGATCGGCGCAGACGGCCCGGTGACCGATGCGGTCAGCAGCCCGGCCTGACGGCCTATTCACGACCGGCCCGCGCGCGGCTATCATGCAGGCATGGACATGACCGCTTCTGAACCCGCGACGGTGCACTACGGCGACGGCGAGTTCGCCGTGCTCAAGCCGGGACGTTTCGTTCGCTGCGCCGTCACCGACCGGCCCATTCCGCTGGAGCTTCTGCGTTACTGGAGCCCCACCCGGCAGGAGGCCTATTACAGCCCGGCCGAGTTCATCGCGCGGATGCAACAGGCCGCCGCATGATCGCCGGGCGCCGCGCCCTGCTGCTCGGCGTCGGCGCGACACTGGTCACGCCTGACCTTCTGGGCGGCCCCGCCCAGGCCCAGGGTCCGCTGCAGATGACGCTGAACGGCGCCTGGCGTCAGGGCGGATTCGCCTATGGCCGCACCGCGCCCCGCGCCCTGATCTTCGTTGACGGCGAGGCCCTGACCACCGCCTCCATCAACGGCCTGTTCGTCATCGGCTTCGACCGCGACGCCGCGGGCGATGTGGTGATCGAGGCCCGCGCCAACGGCCAGTCGGTTCGCCGCACCATCACCGTCGCGCCCCACGCCTTCCCCTCGACCAGCATCAACGGCCTGCCGCCCTCCACCGTCGATCCGACCGATCCGGCCCTGCTGGCCCTGATCCGCGAACAGGTCACCCTGAAGACCGAGGGCTTCGCCAGCCGCGTGGACAGCGACGACTTCAAGAACGGCTTCGTCTGGCCTCTGGAGACCTATCGGATCACCAGCCAGTGGGGATCGCAGCGAGTGCTGAACGGCACGCCCGCCCGTCCGCACTACGGCGTGGACATGGCCGCGCCCACGGGGACCGTCATCCGCGCCCCCGCCGACGGCAAGGTCAGCTTCAGCCGCTCGGGCATGCATTTCGAAGGCGGCATGACCCTGATCGACCACGGCCAGGGCCTGATCACCTGCTATCTGCATCAGTCGCGGCTGGACGTGACGGCGGGCCAGTCCGTCAAGCGCGGCGACGCCATCGGCCGCATCGGCATGACCGGCCGCGCCACCGGCCCACACCTGTGCTGGCGCATGAAATGGCGGGACCGCAACATGGATCCGTCACTGATGGTCGGCGCGCGGGCGCCGGAACGGCTCGCCTGAAAATCCTGCGCTGAGGGACGCGAATAAAGCCGACGCGCGGCGCCTGGACCGCCTTGCGATAGCAGGGATATCGACCTAGCTTTCGACGCGCATTCCAGTCGGGGGCAGATGCCGCATCTTCAGTCGCTCAGCGTTCTGCTCGTGGATGACAATCCGCACATGTGTGCGATCACCACCGCCGTGCTGTATTCGTTCGGCATCCGCAATGTGCTGGAAAGCCATGACGGGGCCAAGGCTCTTGCGCTGCTTGACCAGCATCCCGTCGACATCGCCATCGTCGATTTCAACATGGCGCCGATGGACGGGGTCGCCTTCACCCGCCACGTCCGCACCAGTCCGGCCAGCCCCAACATCTATCTGCCGATCATCATGATGACCGGCCATTCCGAAAAGGCGCGCGTGTTCGAGGCGCGCGACGCAGGCGTGACCGAGTTCCTGACCAAGCCGATCATGGCCAAGACCATGCTGGACCGCATCAGCGCCGTGATCCTGAAACCCCGCCTCTTCGTCCAGGCGGAAACCTACACCGGCCCGTGCCGTCGCCGCCGCGACGCAGAAGGCTACGCCGGGCCGTTCCGCAGGTCCGGCGACGTGGCGCGGTCCAGGGCCTGATAGACGCTGTCGGGCCAACGCTTGTGGACCCAGAACCAGTCTTCAGGCGTCTCGCGCACCCGGTCCTCGACAAAACGGTTGGCGGCCTGAATCCCGGCCAGGACATCCGCGGCCTTGTCGTCAGTGTGGCTGACCGTGATCGGCTCATGCGCCGTGACCCGGAACCGCGCCCCCGGCAGACGCACCACCGACAGCGGCTGCATCACCGTGTCGAACTTCAGCGCCAGCCGCGCCGCGCCGGGAGAGGCGTTCACCGGCTGGTCGAAGAACTGCACCTCCGGCCCCTGATTGTACTTCTGGTCGACCAGCAGCGCGATGGAATCGCCGCGCTTCATCCCCGCCATCAGGTCACGCGTCCCGTCGCCCTTGGGTGCGAACAGGCGGATGCCATACCGCTCGCGGCTCTGGCGGATCAGGGCGTCGACATACGGATTGTTCGCAGCGCGATAGGTCACCTGACACGGCAGACCGGACGCCATTATGACCGCCGCCATCACCTCGAAATTGGCCAGATGGCCCGAGATCAACACCGCCGGCTTGCCGCCGTCGCGCAGGGCGTGCAGCCGCTCCATCCCGACCACCTCGACCCGCCCGCCTTCCGGCGTCAGCTGATCCATCACCGCCAGTTCGGCGAAGGTCCGCCCCGTGCGGTCCCATTGCTCGTGCGCCAGGCGATCACGCTCGGCGGCGGGCATGGCGGGAAAGGCGATCCGCAGATTGCGCATCACCGTCTTCTGGGTGCCGGTCAGCGGCCCCAGCGTGCGAAGCAGCCAGCCGCCCAGCGCCGAGGCGCGCTCGACGCCCAGCAGGCGCAGGAAACCGAACAACGCCCGAAAGCCGAAGGCCTCCAGACGCCAGATCAGATCCTGTCGCAGGTCTTTTGCGCCGCCGCTCTTGGGGCTGTTCTCACCAGGCAATCGTCAATCCACCGTCCACCACAAGGGTCTGGCCGGTCACATAGGCCGACGCAGGACTGCACAGATAGACCGCCGTGCCCGCGATTTCATCCGGCTGGCCGATCCTTTTCAGCGGCGCGGGCTCGGTGACCGTCTTCAGCAGCTCGGGATTCTCCCACAGGTATTTGGCGAAATCGGTCTGCACCAACCCAGGCGCGATGCAGTTGACCCGCACGTTCGACGGCCCCCATTCCACCGCCAGATTACGCACCAGCTGCATGTCCGCGGCCTTGGAGATATTGTAGGCCCCGATCAGGGCGTTGCCGCGAAGCCCGCCGATGGACGAGATCACCAGGATGGCGCCGTCCTTGCGCTCCACCATCTGCGGCGCGACCATCTGGATCAGCCAGTGGTTCGAGATGACGTTATTCTGCAGGATCTTCTCGAACTGCTCGTCGGCGATCCCGGCCATCGGCCCAGCATAGGGATTGGTTGCGGCGTTGCAGACCAGAATGTCGATCTGGCCAAAGGCGCGGTTCGTCTCGTCGACCAACCGCTGCAGCTCTTCTTTCGAGGCGATGTTGGCGGGCACGGCGATGGCGCGGCCTTGGCCATACTTGCCGTTGATCTCGGCGGCGACCTCGTCGCACGGCCCGGCCTTGCGTGAGGAGATGACGACCTTCGCGCCATGTTCCGCCAGCCGTTCGGCGATGGCCTTGCCGATCCCGCGCGACGATCCGGTGATGATCGCGACCTTGCCGGTCAGATCGAACAGTTCCATTTTCCACATCCCCAGGTTTGCGGCGGGTTATTTATCAACCCGCTCTAGCCGAAAGTCTCTGATACCCTGATACTCACGCGATTCCATCCGGGAGTGGCTAAAGCCAGCCGATGCGCACCCTAACGACAGGTTTTCTGTACTTCGCCTACCTCTTCCTGGGTCTGACCGTGGGCGCCTTCCTGTGGCGCGCGGGGCTGGGCGTCGGCACGGGCGTGGCTGGAGCCCTGGGTGCGCTGGGTTTGCTGGGCGCCTTCCACGGCATTGTGACCGGCATTTCCGAACGCCGCCTCCTGAAGAAGGAAATCCATCAGGTCCGCGAGGCGCATCGCCTGCTGGCCGATGCGATGGAGTCGACGCAAGGCGCCCTGACCGAACTGGCCCAGGCCATCGAGAGCGGGGCTCTGTCGGGCGCCGACGAACTGACCGGCGAAGTGCGGATGCTGGAAAGCCTGGTCCAGCAGATGAGCGAAAGCATCGACCAGCGCCTGTCCGCCGCCCCGACCATCGGTCTGGACACCTTCGAGGGCCGTCGTCAGGCCCAGTCGAACGTCCTGCTGCAGACCATCCACGAGGCCCTGGCCGAAAACCGCGCCGACCTCTACCTGCAGCCGGTCGTCTCCCTGCCCCAGCGCCGGACCATCTTCTACGAAAGCTTCACCCGTCTGCGCGACGCCTCTGACCGCGTGATGATGCCGGCGGAATACCTGTCTCTGGCCGAAGGCGAAGGTCTGGTTCCCGCCATCGACAATCTGCTGCTGTTCCGTTGCGCCCAGATCGTGCGCCGTCTGGCCCGTCAGGACCGCAAGGTCGGCGTCTTCTGCAACGTGGCCCTCAGTTCGCTGGGCGACGACGCCTTCTTCCCGCGTTTCCTCGACTTCCTCAGCGAGAACCGCGACCTGAACCAGGCCCTGATCTTCGAACTGGGTCAGGCCACCTTTGATGCGCGCGGCGCCATCGAGGCCCGCAACATGGCCAAGCTGGCCGACCTCGGCTACCGCTTCTCGCTGGACAAGGTGCAGACGCTGGACCTGGACTTCGCCGACCTGCAACGCGCCGACGTCAAGTTCATCAAGGTCTCCGCCGACCTGCTGATCGAACAACTGCTGGACCTGGACGGCGGCGCGCCTCTGCAGTCCATGCCTGACATCCAGGCCGCCGATTTCGCCGCCCTGACCCGCCGCTACGGCGTCGAGGTCATCGCCGAAAAGGTCGAGACGGAGCGTCAGGTCGTCGACATCCTCGAACTGGATGTGGCCATGGGCCAGGGCCATCTGTTCGGCGAACCCCGCGCCATCAAGGAGCAGGTTCTGGCCGAAACCGACCCGCCGGCCGAGTTCCTGCGATCCACCCTGCGCAGCGCCGAGCAGCGGCGGCGCGTTCACTGATCTGCAGACGGTCGCTTCCTGACCGTCTGTCACACACCGGCAGCGCAGAAACGCCGTATCGAACGCGGTTGACGCGCCGTCATGCGCCCCATAGGTCCGGGGCATGACCCTTCCCCACGCTCTGCCTCACCTCGGCGACGTCGCCGCCGACTACGACATTCTGCTCTGTGACGTGTGGGGCGTGATCCACAACGGCCGCGAAAGCTGGGCTGGTCCGTGCGAGGCCCTGGCCCGCTTCAACCGCGAGGGCGGCCATGTCGTCCTGATCTCCAACTCGCCGCGCCCAGCCTCGGACGTGATCGCGCAACTGGATGGCCTGGGCGTGCCGCGTGAAAGCTGGAAGGCCTTCGTCACCTCGGGCGACGCCACCCGCGCCGAACTGGCCAAGCGCGCCCCCGGCCCGGCCTGGATCGTCGGCCCGGAACGCGACGGCGCCCTTTACGAAGGTCTGGGGCTTGAGCGCGCGCCCAGCGCCGCCGAGGCCGCCTTCATCTCCGTCACCGGCCCGGTCGACGACACGGTCGAAACGCCGGAAGACTATCGCGAGCGTCTGGCTGTCGGCGCCGAGCGTGGGCTGGAGCTGATCTGCGCCAACCCCGACCGCGTCGTGCAACGCGGCGACAAGCTGATCTATTGCGGCGGCGCTCTGGCCGACCTGTATGAATCCCAGGGCGGGCGCGTCGTCATGGCGGGCAAGCCCTATTCCCCCATCTATGATCTGGCGATCAAAGAGGCGGAGAAATTGCTGGGCCGCGCGGTGGACCGTTCACGCGTCCTGTGCATCGGCGACGGCGTCGTCACCGACGTCATGGGCGCCAACGCCCAGGCCCTGGACTGCCTGTTCATCGCCCAGGGCATCCACGGCGACCAGGCCAAGGGCGAGGACGGCGCGCTGGATCCCGCGCGTGCGGGCGCCCTGCTGAAGGCGGAAACGACCTATGCGCGATACGCCGCGCTAGAACTGAACTGGTAAGGCTCGCCATTTTGTCGCACCGCAGCTAAAGCCTCCCAATGGTCGAACTCGTTCAGCAACATCCCTCCGGCGGCTATATCCTGGAGGAACTTCACGTCGGCATGGCCGCCGAGAAGATCGTCGTCGCCACCGAACAGCGCATTCAGCTGTTCGCCGAGGCGTCCGATGACTTCAACCCGGTCCATCTGGACGAAGGTTTCGCATCCAAAACCGCCTATCGCGGGCGGATCGCGCATGGGCTGCTCAGCGCCTCGTTCGGCTCTGCGGTCGTCGGCACCATCCTGCCGGGCGCGGGCTCCATCTATATCTCCCAGACCCTGGCCTTCCACCAGCCGGTGCGGATCGACGATGAGGTCCGCATCGTCATCACCGTGATCGAGGTTGAGTCGGAAAGCGCGCGCGTGAAACTGAGCTGCGAAGGCTTCGTCAACGGCGTCATGATCATGGACGGGGTCGCCGTGGTCCGCGTGCCGCGCCGCCGCAAGCCGTCCCAACGCTGAGATGCAAATCGTCCGCGACTGGCGCGGCCTGCCTGACGCCCTGAAAGGCGCGGCGGTCGCGGTCGGCGCCTTTGACGGCGTTCACCGAGGTCATCAGGCCGTCATCGCGGGCGCCAAGGCGGCGACTGACCGTCTGGGCGCGCCGCTGGGCGTGGTCAGTTTCGATCCCCATCCCCGCCGCTGGTTCCAGCCCGACGCCGCCCCGTTCGGCCTGATGACCGCCGACCAGATGGCAGAGGCCCTGGCGCCGCTGGGCGTGGACATCCTGTATCTGCTGCCCTTCGACGCCGAGATGGCGGGCATGAGCGATTCCGGCTTCGCCGAACGCGTGCTGGCTCAAGGCCTGGGCATTCGTCACGCGGGCGTCGGCTTCGACTTCACCTTCGGCAAGGGCCGCTCGGGCTCGCCCGAGGCCCTGCGGACCTATGGCGAGCGTCTGGGCTTCACCGTTTCGGTCGCTGAACGTCTGGATGACGCCGACGGCCTGAAACTGTCGTCCAGCGCCGTGCGTGAAGCCTTGAAGGCGGGCGACATGGCCCGCGCCGCCGCCATCCTGGGCCGCCCCTTCGCCATTCGCGGGGAGGTGATCCACGGCGACAAGCGCGGCCGCACCATCGGCGTGCCGACCGCAAATATCGAACTGAACGGCTATATGCGCCCCGCCTACGGGGTTTACGCCGTCCGCACCCGCCTGCCGGACGGCCGCGTGATCGACGGCGTCGCCAGCCTGGGCGTGCGGCCCATGTATGCGCTGGAGATGCCGCTGCTGGAGGTCTGGCTGTTCGACTTCGACGAAGAAATCTACGGCCAGACGGTCGACACGCAGCTGATCGCCTGGCTGCGCGGCGAAGAAAAGTTTGACGGACTTGAGGCGCTGAAGGTCCAGATCGACGCCGACGCCAAGGCGGCGCGGGCGGCGTTGGCTGTTCAAGGATCGTCATCCTAGGCGCAAAGGCTTGATCGACATTCAGCCTCGAATCGTCATTCCGGGGCGTCCGAAGGACGAACCCGGAACCCAGGAGGCGCGCATCTGGCGTCGAATGCGCCCAGCGGAGCGATTGTAGCCCTGGGTTCCGGGTTCTTCGCTTCGCTCAGCCCCGGAATGACGATTTGAGTGGCGGGCCAACTGAATGTCGATCAAGCCTTTGCGCCTAGGATGACGAAAGCGGGCGGGTTCAAACCGCCCTCAACCCCGCCGCGTACCGCTTCCAGTTCTGGACATAGTGGTCCGCCGACATCTTCAGCACGGCGACATGGTCGGGATCGCGTTCGCGCACCACCTTGCCCGGCTGTCCCATCACCAGACTGTTGTCCGGGATGACCTTGCCCTCGGTAATCAGGGCATTGGCGCCGATGATGCAGTTCCTGCCGATCTTCGCCCCATTCAAAACCACCGCACCAATTCCGATCAGGCTGTAGTCCCCAACCTCACAGCCATGCAGCATGGCCTGATGCCCGACCGTCACTCCGCGCCCCAGCGTCAGCGGCGAACCGGGGTCGGTGTGCAGCACTGCCCCGTCCTGAACATTGCTGTCCGGCCCCAGGATGATCGGATCATTGTCCCCGCGCAGCACCGCGCCGAACCAGACGCTGGCGTTTTCTTGAAGAATCACGTGACCTATCACCGAAGCATTCGGCGCGATCCAGTATTCCCCCTCGGGCGGAAGCTGAGGACTATTGTCGTCAAGTGCGTAAACAGTCATCCGTTCACCGATCATCTCATTAAAATGGGGGCTTTAAGCCCTCGTAAACCACGTTAGCATCAAACTGTTGATGCGATTCGGGAGCCGCTATTCGCCCCCGGATCCGAAGCCGGATCAAGCCCGGTCCGGTCAGTAGTCGGGGCTTTCGCGTGGCGCGTTGGGATCCTGGTTCGGCGGTTCGGCGGCGGGTTCATCCCGTTTCTGACGGCCCTGCTGTCGATCCGGGCGGCTGCCGTGCGGGCCGCGATCTTCTCCTCCCCAAGACCATCCAAGGCGGAACCCGTGTGGGTCCGCCTTTTTTCATGCCCTGGAGGCGTCCATGACCAAGCGTGCGGCAATGAAGCGTCAGTCCCGTGAAAGCGGAATCCTGGATTCGCGTGACTTCATCGAAGAGTCGAAAGTTCGCCGGCTCCATACGCCCAACAACTCGCGATCGGGCTGGTCGCCCAATCCGTCGAACGACGACCGGGACCAGGGCTATCTCAAGACGCTGAAGCCGAAGTCGGAAGGCCAGACCGAACTGATGCAGGCCATCGATGCGCACAATCTGGTCATGGCCCTGGGCCCCGCAGGCACGGGCAAGACCTATCTGGCGGTGGCCAAGGCGGTCGAGGCGCTGGAGGCGGGCAAGGTCGGCCGCATCGTGCTCAGCCGCCCCGCTGTCGAGGCCGGGGAATCCATCGGCTTCCTGCCCGGCGACATGGAGGACAAGCTGGCCCCCTATCTGCGCCCGCTCTACGACGCCCTGTCGGACCGGCTGTCGATGAAACGGGTCAAGGCGCTGATGGCCGAAGGCCTGATCGAGATCGCCCCCATCGGCTATATGCGCGGCCGCACCCTGAACAACGCCTTCATCGTCGTGGATGAGGCCCAAAACTGCACCTACGTCCAACTGAAGATGCTTCTGACCCGCCTGGGCTGGCATTCCACCATGGTGGTGACCGGCGACCCGCAGCAGTCCGACCTGCTGCCGGGCATTTCGGGGCTGTCGGACATCTCGGCGCGGTTGGAGGCGGTGGACGACATCGCCGTGGTGCGCCTGGCCGAACGCGACATCGTGCGTCACCCCCTGGTCGCCTCGATGATCGGGGTGCTCTGATCCTCAAGCGTCGCCCGATGGCCATACCGTCGGGCGACGATCTCGCTACAGACCTGCCGCAGGGCCGTCCGGCTCGTCCGGTTCGCCGTCGGCGTCCTTGTCGACAAAATGGGTCGGCGGGCTGACGGGATGAAACAGCAGGGCCAGCAACCCGCCGAGGATCAGCAGCGCCAGCAACGCGGTTCCCGGGCCGACCATCACGAACCACCCAGTCGCGCGACGATGTCCGGGTCGCGTTCCGAAGCCGCCACCTCTGTGTCAAAGACACGTTCCGCCTGCTCCAGATCGGCGAACCGCCGCTCGTCTGATCCGCGCAGACTGGTCAGGACATCGGCGCCGTCGCCCTCCTGCTGCAGGACCACGCCGCTGCGGGCGTGAAGAACGCGAACCTCGGTCATCAGCTGTCTCCTCTGATGACCCAACGCGCGATCCGGCGATTGGCGCCGCCGTCTCAGATGGCGAAGTCTTCGGGCGGTTCTCGCCCTTCCAGCCAGCCCACGATGCGTTCAGCGGCCTGTTCCGGGGTCATGGAGGTGGTGTCCACCACGATCTCGGGAGTTTCCGGCGCCTCGTACGGACTGTCGATGCCGGTGAAGTTCTTCAGCTCCCCCGTCCGCGCCTTGCGGTACAGGCCCTTCACATCGCGCGCTTCGGCGACATGCAGCGGGGTGTCGACGTGGACCTCGACGAACTCGTCGTCGTTCACCAACGCCCGCGCCAGCGCACGCTCGGCCCGGAACGGCGAAATGAAGCTGACCAACACGATCAGTCCGGCGTCCACCATCAGCCTGGCCACCTCGGCGACGCGGCGGATATTTTCGACCCGATCCTCCTCGGTAAAGCCCAGGTCACGGTTCAGCCCGTGGCGGACATTGTCGCCGTCCAGCAGATAGGTGTGGCGTCCATCGGCGTGCAGCCGCTTCTCCACCAGATCGGCAATGGTCGATTTGCCGGCGCCGGACAGGCCGGTCAGCCAGATCACCCTGCCCTTCTGGTTCTTGATCGCGGCGCGCGACGCCTTGTCGACCGACTGGGCCTGCCAGTGGATGTTGTGGGCGCGGCGCAGGGCGAAATGCAGCATCCCCGCCGCCACCGTGCGGTTTGAAATCCGGTCGATCAGGATGAAACCGCCCAGATCCTTGTTGGCCCCGTAGGGCTCAAACGCGACCGGCGCATCCAGCGACAGGTTGCAGACGCCGATCTCGTTCAGCTCCAGCCGCTTGGCGGGCTGCTGCTCCAGCGTGTTGACGTTCAGCCTATGCTTGGGCTCGGTGATGGTCGCACCGACCAGCCGTGCGCCCAGCTTCAGCAGATAGGGACGGCCCGGCAGCATGGCCTCGTCGTCCATCCAGACCAGCGTCGCCTCGAACTGATCGGCGGCCTCGGGCGGGGCGTTGGCGGCGGCCAGGACATCGCCACGCGAAATGTCGATCTCGTCGGCCAGGGTCAGGGTGATCGACTGGCCCGCGACTGCGTACAACAGATCACCGTCAGCGGTGACGATGCGGGCGACGCGCGACGTCTTGCCCGACGGCAGAACACGCACAAGATCGCCGGGCCGCACGGTTCCCGCCGCGATCTGGCCCGAGAAGCCCCGAAAATCCAGATTGGGCCGATTGACCCACTGCACCGGCAGTCGGAACGGATCGGCGGACAGTTCGTCCCCGACCTCCAGCCCCTCCAGCAAGGCCATCAGCGGCGGACCGTCATACCAGGGCGCCCGCGCGGTCGGTTCGGTGATGTTGTCGCCGCGAAGCGCCGACATGGGGATGGCGTGGAAATCGCTCACGCCCAGCCGGGCGGCGAAGTCGCGATACTCGACCAGGATTTCGTCGAACCGCGCCTGGGACCAGCCGACCAGGTCCATCTTGTTCACCGCCAGCACGATGTGCCGGATGCCCAGAAGGCTGACCAGATAGGAATGGCGCTTCGTCTGGGTCAGCACGCCCCGGCGCGCGTCGATCAGGATGACGGCGGCGTCGGCGGTCGAGGCGCCGGTGACCATGTTTCGGGTGTACTGCTCATGCCCCGGCGTATCGGCGACGATGAACTTGCGTGTCTCGGTCGAGAAGAAGCGATAGGCCACGTCGATGGTGATGCCCTGCTCTCGCTCCGCCGCCAGACCATCGACCAGCAGGGCGAAGTCGATGTCGCCGCCTTGTGTGCCGACGCGGCGGCTGTCCGCCTCCAGCGCCGCCATCTGATCCTCGAAGATCATCTTGGAATCATAGAGCAGCCGCCCGATCAGGGTGGACTTGCCGTCATCCACGCTGCCGCAGGTGATGAAGCGCAGCAGGCTCTTGTGCTGGTGGACGTCCAGATAGGCGTCGATGTCGCGGGCGATCAGGTCGGACTGGTGCGCCATCAGAAATAGCCCTCGCGCTTCTTCTTCTCCATCGAGGCCGACTGGTCGTGGTCGATCACCCGGCCCTGACGCTCGGACGTGGTGGTCAGCAGCATTTCCTGAATGATCTGCGGCACGGTCGCCGCCGTGCTCTCCACCGCCCCGGTCAGGGGATAGCAGCCCAGGGTGCGGAACCGGACCGAGCGCATCTGCGGCGTCTCGCCGGGACGCAGAGGAAACCGGTCGTCATCGACCATGATCAGGGCGCCGTCACGCTCGACCACCGGCCGTTCGGCGGCCAGGTACAGGGGCACGATCGGGATCTGCTCCAGATGGATGTATTGCCACACATCCAGTTCGGTCCAGTTGGAGATCGGAAAGACGCGGATGCTTTCGCCGGGGCGTTTGCGGGTGTTGTACAGCCGCCAAAGCTCGGGCCGCTGGCTCTTGGGGTCCCAGCCCTGCTCGGCGGTGCGGAACGAGAAGATGCGCTCCTTGGCGCGGGACTTCTCCTCGTCGCGACGGGCGCCGCCGAAGGCTGCGTCGAAGCCATGCAGCGCCAGCGCCTGTTTCAGTCCTTGCGTCTTCCACAGGTCCGTATGCAGGGCCGAACCGTGGTCGAACGGATTGATACCGCGCGCGACGGCCTCCGGGTTCTGATGCACCAGAAGTTCGACGCCCAGTTCGGCCGCCATGCGGGCGCGCATCTCGTACATGGCGCGGAACTTCCACGTCGTATCGACATGCAGCAGCGGGAACGGCGGACGAGACGGATAGAAGGCCTTCCGGGCCAGATGCAGCATCACCGCCGAATCCTTGCCGATCGAATACAGCATGACCGGACGCTCGGCCTCGGCCGCCACCTCGCGCATGATGTGGATCGCCTCCGCCTCCAGACGCTGGAGATGCGTCAGGCGTTGGCTCGTCACGGCGGGTTCGGGGCGTGTCTTCAGAAGCAGGGATGCAGCCACGGTTTTCACTCTCGTCTGAGAGCGACCTCACACGTCAGAGCGGTGAACGGCGCAAGCGATGGATACTGCATGCGCGGCTTAGATTTCATGTCCGTCGCCCTAGGCGTCGCCCCTCATCCGCTATCGCAGCGCACAATGTCCACATCACAGGGGTTGAAACGACATGTGATTGTGAACGTTTCCAAACGTGACGCGAACAAGGCGGTTTTGTGTTGTGAACGCTCTCAAACCATGCTTATTTCCGATCATGAGAAGGCGGAGACCTTCCATTTTGAGGGAGCGAAAGTGATCGGCAGCCCACGCGGGTGCCGACGTTGGCTGCAAGCAGCCCTTTTCTCTTGAGTGACTGTTCAGCTCCGTTCGCGGAGGAACTGAAGGATGCAAGACGATGACCGACCGGTTTTCGTCAACGCTCTCGCTCGCCCTCTGACCGACTGGTGTGTGTTATCGCAAAGTCACTGTCGGGGGTCGCCTGAATGTTTAAAAAATCCATGCTCATCAGCACGTTCGCCCTTGTCATGGCGGCAGGCCTGAGCGCGCCCCATGGCGCGTCGGCGGACGCCGCCGCCCCTGAAACCGTCGCCCCGAACGCCCAGGCCATCGCTGCACGCGCGACCGCCCTGGTCGGCCAGATGACGCGCGACGAGAAGCTGCAGCTGATCCACGGCTATTTCCCGCCCTTCGCCGACCGCACGCCCGGCGCCCCCGTCGCCGACATGATTCCGTCCGCTGGCCACATCCCCGGCATCCCGCGCCTGGGCATCCCCGACCTGCGCGAGTCAGACGCCAGCCTGGGCGTCGCCAACCAGGTCGAACAACGCAAGGGCGACGTCGCCACGGCCCTGCCCTCCAGCCTGACCACCGCCGCCTCATTCGATCCTGAAATCGCCTATGCAGGCGGCGTCATGATCGGCGGCGAGGCGCGCGCCAAGACGTTCAACGTGCTGCTTGCGGGCGGCGTGAACCTGACCCGTGACCCATGGGCGGGCCGGAACTTCGAATATCTGGGCGAAGATCCGCTGCTGGCCGGCATTCTGGTCGGCGACCACATCCGCGGCGTCCAGTCGAACAACATCGTCGCCACCATCAAACATTTCGCCTTCAACTCTCAGGAGACGGGGCGGATGATCATGGACGCCCGTCTGGACGAGGCCGCGCTGCGTGAAAGCGACCTTCTGGCCTTCCAGATCGGGATCGAGCGCGGCCATCCCGGCTCGGTCATGTGCGCCTACAACAAGATCAACGGCGACTGGGCCTGCGAGAACGACTTCCTGCTGAACCATGTGCTGAAGGGCGACTGGAAGTACGACGGCTGGGTCATGTCCGACTGGGGCGCCGTCCATTCGACCGAAAAGGCTGCGCTGGCGGGTCTGGATCAGGCGTCCGGTCAGGAACTGGACCGCGCCCTCTATTTCGACGCCCCATTCCGTGAAGCTCTGGACGCGGGCCGCATTCCCGAAGCCCGTCTGGACGACATGGCGCATCGCGTCGTGGTCGGCCTGATCAAGGGCGGCGTGCTGGATGCGCCGGTCGTGAAGACCGAACAGCCCATCGATTACGCCGCCAACGCCGAGGTCGCGCAACGCGCCGCCGAGGCCGGCATCGTCCTGCTGCGTAACGAAGGCGGCTTGCTGCCTCTGGCCAAGACCGCGCAGAAGATCGTGCTGATCGGCGGCCATGCCGATGTCGGCGTCCTGTCGGGCGGCGGCTCGTCTCAGGTGCGTTCGGTCGGCGGTGCGCCGGTCGAAATCCCGCTGACGTCAGGCGCCGCCGCCTCGTTCGCGCGCACCACCTGGCATGCCTCGTCGCCGTTGAACGCCATCCGCGCCCTGTCGCCCAACGCCACCGTCACCTACGTCGACGGCAAGGACGCCGCGACCGCTGCGGCCGCCGCCCGCAGCGCGGACCTGGCCATCGTCTTCGCGACCCAGTGGACGACTGAGGCCGAGGACGTCGAGAACCTGTCCCTGCCTGACAATCAGGACGCCCTGATCGACGCCGTGACCGGTGCTAACCGCAAGACCGTCGTGGTGCTGGAGACGGGCGGTCCGGTGCTGATGCCCTGGCTGAACAAGACCCCAGCGGTGATCCAGGCCTGGTATCCGGGCCAGCGCGGCGGCGAAGCCATCGCCCGCATCCTGTTCGGCGACGTCAACCCGTCCGGCCGTCTGCCGATCACCTTCCCGGCCTCCGCCGACCAACCGCCGCGTCCTGTCGTGCCGGGTCTGGCCGAGCTTCAGGCCGTTGACGCCGCCGCCGCCGCCAACCCCGGCGCCCCGCAGGTCGAGGGATTGAAGCCGTTCACCGTCGAATATCCGGAGGGCGCCGATGTCGGTTACCGCTGGTACGCGCGTCAGGGTCTGAAACCCCTGTTCCCGTTCGGCCATGGCCTCAGCTACACCCGCTTCGCCTATTCCAACCTGGCGACGTCGACCACTGACGGCCTGACCGTCAGCGTGGACGTGACCAACACCGGCTCGCGCGCCGGGGCCGAGGTTCCCCAGCTGTATGTCGCGCCTGCGAACGCCGCCAACCCGCGTCGCCTGGCCGCCTTCGCCAAGGTGACACTGCAGCCGGGCGAGACGCGCCGGGTCACCCTGCACGCCGAGCCGCGCATCCTGGCCAATTACGACACGGCCCTGCCCGGCTGGCGCATCGCCCAGGGCGACTACCGCATCAGCGTGGCGCGTGACGCCGCCGACACGGGGCTGCACGCCGACGTCCAACTTTCCGGGTCGACCATCAGACCTTGAACCCAAAGCCGCATAACAAACCGCGGCGCCACGAGGAGGGATAACCAAAATGAGAATTCACAAGAGGCCCATGTTGGCCGCCTTGCTGGCCAGTTCGGCGCTCGTCGCGCCGGCCTACGCCCAGACCGCTGATCAGGACGCGACCGAGGTCGGCGAAATCGTCGTCACCGGCATCCGGGCGTCCCAGGCCAAGTCGATCGACATCAAGCGCAACGAAACTGCGCTTGTCGACGCCATCTCGGCTGAAGACATCGGCAAGCTGCCCGACGTCACCGTCGCCGACGCCCTTCAGCGCGTCGCAGGCATTCAGATCCAGCGGAATGCTGGTGAAGGCGCGACAGCCAACATCCGCGGTCTGCCGCAGGTGGTCACCCTGCTGAACGGGGAACAGTATCTGGCGGCCGGCAACTTGGGCGGCGCTCAGCCAAGTCTGAACGACGTTCCGTCGCAGTTGATGAGTTCGCTGGTCGTCTTCAAGTCACAGGACGTCCGCAACGCCCTGTCCGGCATCTCCGGCACCATCGATCTGCGCACACGCCGTCCGATGGACTTCAAACACGGCGCCACTGTCTATACCGCCGCCGAATACCAGACCGGCGACCGCACGGGCGAGAGCGACTACCTGTTCAACGGCCTGCTGAACTGGCGCGGCGACCGTTTCGGCGCGCTTCTCTCCGGCGTTGTCAGCAATTCGAACCTGGGCAACAACTATTCGGGCGTTTCGGGCGCCCTGTTCGGCAACAACGACTGGGGTGGTGACGCCGACAACTGGATCGCGCCGCACGGCTACGATTCCTTCGCGCGCGTCGTCGAACGTGACCGCTACAGCCTGAACGGCTCGTTCCAATACGAAATCGAAGACGGCATCCGCCTGACGGGTGAAGTCTTCTACACCCACCAGAAAGATTACAACCGCGCTGCCGGTCTGAACATTTCGAACCGCTGGAACGGTGTGACCTGGACGACGCCGACAGCCTATGAGACGACGGCCGTCAACGGCAGCAATGGCAAGCCGTGGCTGAACGTCAGCGAATACGACCTCGACGTCTGGTGGATGAACTCCTTCACCGTCAATCGCGTGAATGAAACGGAATCCACGAACTTCAACCTGCAACTGGACTACGATAAGGGGGGGCCGTTCACCTTCACCGCCCGCGCCATCAAGGCTAATGCGTCGCTGCTCAGCATGAACGGCCAGGTTCAGGGCGACCTGTCGAACTGGCAGTATGGGCCCGACCGCGCCTTCACCCTGTTCCGTCAGGAAGGGGATCGGACGCGCGGCACCTTCTTCCCGTCCTCCATCGCCTCGCAATACCCCGCCGCTCAGTACTCGAACGGCGTGATCGGATCGCAGGGCGGGCGCTACATCAACCCGAACCCGTATGGTTATGGCGCCGACCCGCTGGTTCATCTCAACATCGGTGGAAGCAAGGCGGTCTGGAGCGGCTTCAACAATCCCCTCCCGGGCGGCCTGGGCGTCAAACCCCTGACCGACTATATGTCGAATCTCGACAGCTATACGGTCGGCGCCTACTCGTCGGAGGGCAACCAGAGGAACGAGTCGGATCTCACGGTCGTTCGCTTCGATGGCGCCTATGAGTTCCAGCAAGGCCCCGCATTCGGCTTCCTCACCCGCGTTGACGCCGGCATTCGCCACAGCGCCCGTGAAGTGAAGATCACCAACTTCCACCTGTTCTCGAACTTCTACGAGGGACAGGGGGCCGGCAATCAGGCTGGATGCGCCGCGCAGTGGAAAGCCATCGACGTCGTGATGGACAACCCGCAGTGCATGTCGGGTGAATATGTCTCGAACCCCAGCTTCGATCCCACCAAGGCGATCGCGACGGCCCCGGGCATCTGCACCGGCGGCGCGGTGGCGAACGCCCCGACCTGCTTCCAGGGCTATACGGTCAACCGCCCGTCGCCGCTGAAGTCCAACAACAACACCTACTTCCTATCTGACTACGGCTCGATCACTTCCGGCCTGCCCGGCGTCTGGGTCGCTGACCCCCGCGACTTCGACGATGTGGTCGCATTCCAGAACCGCGTCTTCGGCAACGCCTTCGAAGTCATCGTTCCGGGCAATTCCTATGACGTCGATCTCTTTGAGGACGCCGCCTATGTGAACGGCAACATCGAGGTGGGCAAACTGCGGGGCGACATCGGTCTGCGCATGGTCCGCACCGAACTGCGTGCGCGCCAGAACCTGACCGGCGATGTTCGCGCCTACGGCGACACCAATTATGACGTCGGCGACACCATCGCGAGCCGCAGCTATACGGACTGGCTGCCTACCGTGAACCTGTCGTACGACATCAACGACAAGCTGCGCCTGCGTGCGGCCTACGCCAAGACCATGATCCCGCTGGATCTGGGCAACTACGGCGGCGGCGTGACCATCGCGACCGCGGACTCCAATGGTCCGACGCCGCAGGATCCGACGGCATCGCCTGTCGGCGTTCGTCGCGTCACCGGCGCAACGCTGGGCGGCACGGTCGAACTCAACCCGTGGCGGTCGACCAACTACGACGTGGCGCTGGAATATTATTACGGCCCGGCGACCATGTTCAACGTCGCCCTGTTCCGCCTGGACATCGAAAGCTTCGTCACCCGGGACACCATCCCCAACAGCGGTTCCTATGCTGACGGCGACGGCGTCGTTCGTCGCCTGGTGCCGGTCAACCGTCCGGTTCAAGGCAGGGGCGGTCAGCTTCAAGGTGTCGAACTGGCTGCAAAGATTGGCTTGTCTGACTTCATCAGCACACCGATCTTGTCTGATTTCGGTTTTGACGGCAGCTTCACCTATTCGGATAGCCAGCAAACCGGGCATGATCTCCGTCAAGTAAAACTGGCATTCCCGGACAACTCCAAATATTCGCTCAATGCTGCAATCTGGTATCAGGGTGAACGCCTCCAGGCTCGTGTAGCTTACAACTACAGAACAGCCCGACTGGCGCAACTATTCGGAAATGCAGAAGATGATAAAGGCGGCGCGATCCCCGTCTATCAAGACGAATCCCATTATGTGGACGCGAATATTACATACAATGTGAATGACATGGTCACGATTTACGCCAACGGATCCAATGTATTCGGCGAGATCGAGAACTATTACATGCAGTTCACGCCTGGCCAGAAACAGTTCCATAGCCGGAACCAGTTCGAGCCGCGTTACTCGATCGGCATTCGCGCACGCTTCTAAGACTCTTTCCTGAGCGACTGGCCGGCGATGACTCTCTGTTGTCGCCGGCCTCTTTTTTCGCGTAACAACCCTATGCAAGATCCCCCCAGAAGGATCACCTTCGGATCAGCCCCTCGCACTTCGCCCACGACGCTCCTTCCGGTGGCGTCTGGTCGTTGCGCCCGCGCCGTTCCCAACTGATCCGCGCTCGCGACCCAGGGTCGCTGATTGGCCGGAGCACCCGTTAATTCCCAGCCCTGACCAGGGCCAAAGCCGCGTGAGGTCCGCCATGGATGATCCCCGTCGCCCCATCAAAAAGATCTGCATTGTCGGCGGAGGCTCGGCCGGCTGGATCGCCGCCGCCCTCTTGTCCGAGCATTTCAAGGGCAAGGTGGCCGAGATTGAACTGGTCGAATCCGATGACATCGGCATCGTCGGTGTCGGCGAATCCACCATTCCGCCCTTCCTGCAGATGCTGACCCGTCTGGGCATCAACGAACAGGAATTCCTCCAGGAGGTTCAGGGCAGCTTCAAGCTGGGCATCCTGTTCAAGGACTGGAAGCTGAAGGGCGAGGAATACATCCACCCCTTCGGCTATTTCGGCGTGCCCGTCGAACTGGGCGACCTGTATCAGGTCTGGCTGCGCGCGCGCGCCGAAGGCTATACGCGGGGCCTGCAGGAGTTCGCGGCGGCGTCGGTGATGCTGAACGAAGACCGCTTCACCCTGCCCTTCAAGGCGCCCCGCACGCCGATCGCCAGCGCCTCCTACGCCGTGCACATCGACGCCCGCAAGATGGCGCGCTACCTGCGCCGCTTCTCCGAGGCCCGTGGCGTCACCCGTACCGAGGGCATCGTAGAGAACGTCACGCAGCACCCCAATGGCTTCGTCGAATCCGTCATCCTGAAGGACGGTCGCCGGATCGAGGCCGACTTCTTCATCGACTGCACAGGCTTCCGCGCCCTGCTGATCAACAAGACCCTGGGCGTCGGCTATCATGACTGGTCGCAGTGGCTGCTGAGCAACCGCGCCGTCGCTCTGCAGGTCACGAACCCGACCCCGCCCGGCCCCTACACCCTGGCCCACGCCCAGGATGCCGGCTGGTGCTGGCGTATTCCGCTGCAGCAACGCAGCGGCGTCGGATATGTCTTCTGCGACCGCTACTGCAGCGATGACGAGGCCCTGGCCACCCTCCTGAAACAGGCCGATGGCGAGCCGGTCGTCGATCCATGGATCATCCCCTTCAAGACCGGCATGCGCGAGAAGCTGTGGGACAAGAACGTCCTGTCGCTGGGTCTTGCGGGCGGCTTTATCGAGCCGCTGGAGTCCACGGCCCTGCACCTGATCTATCGCGGCATGGATTTCTTCCTGCGCTTCATGCCTGACGCCGACTGCGACCCGGTCCTGATCACGGAATACAATCAGCGCATGACGCAGGATTACGAGGAGATCCGCGACTTCGTCATCATGCACTACGCCATGACCCAGCGTGAAGATAACGCCTACTGGCGCGAGATCCGCAACATGGAGATGCCGGAATCCCTGAGCAGCAAGATTAACCTGTTCAAGGTCAACGGCACCATCCGCGAAGGCGTGGACCTGATGTTCCGCAGCGTCAGCTGGCAGTCCGTTCTGGAAGGCATGGGAGTGAAGCCGCGCGCCTATCATCCATTGACCGACCGGATCGATTTCACCGACATGCCCCGCTATCTGGATCAGGGGGCGGCCGCCATACGCCACGCCGTTCTGGGGCTGCCGACGCACGGCGACTTCCTGCGCGACCACTGCACGGCGCCGTCGCCGGAATGGCTGGCGCCCGTGTAGGATGCGATCCGACTTTCGTACGGTGAAGACCGGCTCTATGTAGAGCTGGAAATAAGGAAGCTGTCGTTTGCGCCGAGCGGTTACAATCAAACACGTCGCTGCAGAGGCCGGCGTGTCGCTTCAGACCGTCTCTCGGGTGATGAACAAGGAGCCGAACGTGCGTCCGGTCGTGCAGGAACGCGTTCTGGCCGCCGTGGCCAAGCTCGGCTATGTGCCCAGCCTCGCCGCACGACGCATGGGCGGCTCGCGCTCCTTCCTGCTGATGGCGCTGAACGACAAGGAACGCACCATCGAGGGCTGGCGCTCGGGCGAAGGCACGGACTGGGTCGACCAGATGCTGATGGGCGGCATGTTGAAGTGCGAGACGCACGGCTATCGCATGATCTTTGAACTGGTCGACACCGGGTCCGAACATGTCGAACGTGAAGTGACGGCGGCCATTTCGGCCCTGCACCCCGACGGCGTGATCCTGACGCCGCCGCACTCCGACAACCCCGTCATCACGGGCCTGCTGTCCAAGCTGGGCCTGCCCTTCGCCCGCATCGGCTCTGTGGCCACGGGCGACGGCTTCTCGATCTCGATGGACGACGGCAAGGCGGCCGAGTTCGCCACTCGCCGCCTGCTGGAGTTGGGCCATACCCGCGTCGCTTTCATCACCGGCAGCGACCAATATGTGCTCAGCGGCGCCCGGCTGGATGGCTATCGCGAGGCGATGAGGTCGTCCATTGGCGGACTTGATGAAGCCCTGATCGGACGCGGCGACTTCAGCTATGAGTCCGCAGTCGACGCTATGGAGACCCTGCTGGCCCTGCCCTCGCCGCCCACCGCCGTCGTCGCCAGCAACGACCGCATGGCGCTGGCCGCCCTGCGCACCGCCGAGAAGCACGGCCTGTCCGTGCCGCAAGACCTGTCTGTGATCAGCTTCGACAATACGCCCCTGGCCAGGTTCGCCGACATGTCGTCTGTAGTTCAGCCTATCGCCGAAATGACCTCGACAGCCGCTGACCTGCTGATCCGGTTCAAGAGCGGCGTCCCCGAGCTTCCCGACAGCAGCGTGGTCGCCTTTGACTTTGTCGAACGCGGATCGACCGCTGCGAAAGGTGCGGGCTGAATCAGACCCATGCCGCCGAATCGAGCTTTACCGTCAGGGGTGGACGCCGCCCCTGAGAAGGCATTAACCTTTTAAAATGACGCCGCTTGCCGAAAACAAGCCAGGTCCCGCCAACCTGCTGACCGATCGCGAGCGCGAAGTGATGGCCTATGTCGCCGCCCACTACCGCAGCAAGCAGATCGCCCGGCTCACCGGCAAGGCCCCAAAGACGATCGACGCCCAGGTCGCAAGCGCCTGCAGGAAGCTGGGCGTCGCATCCCGTGACGAGGCCGTGCGCCTGCTGCTTGATGAAGGCGCACTCCAGCCCATGGGGGAAAATCCCTATAGGGAATCAGACGCAATAGGCGTGGACATGATTGTCGGCTTTCCTCCACCTGTTCACGTGGAGGGAACAAATGACGATGACAGACCATGCTCGGCAACCGATCTCGCCGGACGACCTGATGCCCCCGATGACCTACGGCGACTTCCAGAAGGCTCTGGAGCTGGTGGCGTCGGGACGTACGCACCGGAACATGATCCCGTTCCTGGTGTCCGCCCTGCAACAACAGGCGCCCTTTCTGTCCGGACAGATGTTGATGTTCGAGATCCTGTGCTCGGCGTCCTGCCTGTCAGACCTGCCGAAGAGACCGCTCCACAGTTAAGCCCTGTCGGTCGCCCGTTTCTGCGATTGCTGACAGCCGTCGGCATCGCGCTTGGACTGGCGATCATCGTGCCTGCGGCGCTTTACGGCGCAGTCTCCTTGCAGAGACTGGTCCAGTCGATCCAAGCGCAGCCCTGAATCCCGTCAAAATTCAACCTCAGCAAACCGCCGTCGCGCGGTGGAGCCCCCTCATGTCCGATCAACTGCAGGCCGCAGCCCGCGTGGCCGCCATCATCAATGAAGCCGAACGCGCGATGGATGACGCGATGTCGCGCGCCTCGCTTCTCGTCGCCGAACTGCCGCAACTGCAAATTCAGGCCGGCGTGAACGGCGCCTGGGCCCAACCCGCCGTCGCCTCCGTCTGCTCCGCCCTGACTGACATGACCACGGCGCGCGGTTCGTTGATTGAGGCGCACCGAAGCCTGTCGGCGGTGCAGCGCAAACTGGGCATCACGGTGGCCGAGATTCCAGGCAACTCGAAGGAACGCCCGACAAGACCCACAGCCGAAACTGAAAACATCGTCCAACTGCGCGCCTGACGCCTTTACCGTTCCCACTCGCTTGTTCATGGTGGCCCAAGGAGGGTCGCCATGGACCTGCTTCAGGCGCTCGCCACGCTCTATCAAATCCTCGGCTTTTTCGCGGGCTTCATCGTCATCGGCCTCGCGCTGGTTCTGGGCGGGCCGCCGCACCGCGCCTGTGCAATCATCGCATTGTTTGACGCACTTGGCCTGTACGTTCTGATGTCTGCTTTGGATTTAGATCAGGTGGACTGGATGGTTCAGGTTCGGTCGATTCTCGTCTTTCTGGCGTACGGCCTGGTTGTCTTCCGCTGGAGCGACCGCTGGCTTGTCCTTCTGATGGGGCTTCAAGGCTTCGCCGTCCTCATGCATCTGTCCAACCTGCTCGACGACAGCATCCACGCGTCCACCACCAGCCTGCTGCTTAATGCCACAGGGTGGTTGATGCTGATCTTGCTAGCAACAGCCTCAGTCGCCCACGCCTTTCAACGAAGTGACGCAAAACGCAGTTACAGGAACATCGACCTGTCAATACCTTAGGCTTTGACAAGGTTAATGAATGCGGCTTCAGACAAGCTGAACCGTTTCCTTTTCGCAACAGCAAAAAACATCACCGCCAAGCTCTTTGAATAACGCTGGCATTAAGCTAGACGGTTCGGGCATAGTGCACACACTAACTTAACCACCTATCGGAGGGGCTACCATGTACAAGTCCGTTCTTATCGCTGCAGCCATGCGCGCATTTGCGCTGGCGGCTGGCACGGCTGTCGTGGCCGTTCCCGCCATGGCCGTCGCACAAGATCAGGTCGCAGCGCTGAGCACTGCAATCCAGGCTGCGGTCGTCCAGGCCCAAGCCAACGCCGCCGCTCAAGGTCTTTCGGCCGAACAAACCCAGGCTGCTGTTGAAGCCGCCATCCAGCAAACCATCGCCGTCAGCGGTGCAAGCCCCGCGACAGCTACGGCTGCTCTGGGCGCTGCCCGCGCCGCGCTGGCCGCTTCGGGCGCCCTGTCGCCGGCCGCCGCTGCAGCCGTCGGCTCGGTTCAATCCCAAGTTTCGGCAGCCGCGAACCCGACCGGCGCTGCTGCAGCTTCGGGCGGCGCCGTCGGCGGCGCTCCGCTTGGCGCTCCGCCTTCGGCGGGCGGCGGCGGCGGCGGCGGCTCGGACTATCGTCCGCCCAACAACTAATCTGTGTCGGGCCGGATTCGACATCCGGCCCGACCCTTAATTCAAGCTGCATATAAACGAGCCGATTCGCTTGGCTCGCCCCATAAGATTTAGAGGTTACCATGTCCGTGATGCGGAAAGGGCTGGCGCTTGTCGCGGCCGTGACCACGATTGCCCCCGCCGGCATGGCTTCGGCGCAATCATCCAACAACGCCCTGCGCGCCGCCTTGGCTCAGTCGGGAGATCTGTTCGCCCGTGACCGTGCAGTCGCTGTGCGTGACCGCGCTCACCCCGAATATGAAGCCCTCGGCCTGCCGGCCGGCGCCTTCACCGTCTTCCCGCGCCTTCAGGCCGACGTCGAGTTCAACGACAACGTCTACGCCACCGAAAACGGCGCTGTGGACGACATTATTTTCCGCGTTAAGCCTGAACTGGCTGTGGAATCCGGCTGGTCCCGTCACTTCCTTCAGGCCTATGTCCGTGGCGATTTCAGCCGCTATTCGGATTACGGCACTGAAGACACCAACAACTGGGGCATCGGCTCCTCGGGCCGCGTCGATATCAACCGCGCCGCCAATATTGCGTTTGGCGCCGACTATGCGGAGCTGACCGAGCCCCGCACCTCGTCGAACACCCCGGTCGCCAGTGCAAAGCCGATCGAATATGACCTGACGCAGGCCTTCATCGCAGCCACGCGCGTCACTGGCCGTCTGAAGCTGTCGGGTCGCGGTGATTTCCGCTCGTTCGACTATCGCAATGGTGAAACCCTTTCGGGCGCCGTCATTGACCAGACCAACCGCGACCGTGACGTCTCGAGCCTGTCGGGCCGCGTCGATTACGCTTTCAGCCCCGCGACCGCCTTCTTCGTTCAGGTCACTGGCAATGACAGAAGCTACAAGGTCGCCTCGACCCCGACCGACCCGAACCGCGACTCCTCGGGCTATGAAGCCCTGGTCGGCGTCAACTTCGAAGTCGGCGCCGTCGCCCGCGGCGAGCTTGCAGTCGGCTACATCAGCCAAGAGTATGACAGCGCCGCCTTCAGCAATATCGACGGCTTCGGCGCGCGCGCCCAGGTGCAGTGGTTCCCCACGGAGCTGACGACCTTCACCGTCACCGGCTCGCGCACCATCGAAGATTCCGGCATCGTCGGCTCGGGCGGCTATCTGTCGAACGGCGTGGGCCTGGCTGTGGATCATGAACTGCTGCGCAACGTGATCCTGAGCGCGAACACCAACTTCAACCGTGATGAGTACAACGGCATTGATCGCGATGACGACCGTTTTAGCATCGCTGCGGGCGGCACCTATCTGCTGAACCGGAACCTGGGCGTCAGCCTGACGGCCAGTCACCTGAAGCAGTCCTCGGACGGCGCGAACGCGGGCGTGAAGTACAACGTGAACCGCGTCATGCTCTCCTTGGTCTCACAGTTCTAAGCGTAAGGCTGTCATTTCCGACAGCATGGTCTCCTCATGAATCAGATTTTCGACGCGCGCTCGGCACAAGCCGGTTCACGGGGCGAGCCTTCGGGTGAATGGGGAGAGGGAGGCGGCTGGTCCGCCTCCCTCGGCCAGGCGATTGATCTTCATCGCCTGATCGCCGTCTTCCGCCGTCGGTTGAAGCTGTTTCTGGCTGTCGCCATTCTGGTGATGGTGGCGACCATCGTCGTCACGGTTCAGGCGACGCCGCTCTACACCGCCACCGCCAATCTGATGATCGACACCCGCAAGGCTCAGGTCGTCGATTCGGCGGCGGTGCTTTCCGGCCTGTCGGCGGACTCCAGCGTCGTCGACACCGAAGTCGAAATCCTGAAGTCCCGCCAGTTGGCGGAGCGCGTCGTCGACACGCTGAAACTGCAGGACGATCCCGAATTCAACAATGCGCTGGGCAAGCCGGGCCCGGTCAAGTCGGTCATCGGCGGCATCGGCGTCCTGTTCGGCGCAGCCGCCCCTGACGCGGCCCGCGACCGTCTCGACGCTGTCGCCGCGCAGAAGGAAAAGGAGCAGGTCGTTGATGCGGTGCTGAAGCGCCTGAGCATCCGCCGCGCCGGCCTGACCTATGTGATGAACGTCGGCTTCGCCTCGGAAGACCCGGCCAAGGCTGCGCGCATCGCCAACACATTCGCCGACCGCTACCTGCTGGAGCAGTTGGAAGCCAAGTTCGACGCCACCCGCCAGGCCAACGTCTGGCTGAACGATCGCCTCGGCGAACTGCGCGTTGAAGTGCAACAGGCCGATGCGGCTGTGGCCCAGTACCGCGCCGCCAACAACCTGTTGAGCTCGCAAGGCGCCACCCTGACCGAGCAGGAAATCTCGACCTACAACCAACAACTGGCCACCGTCCGCGCCCAGCAGGCTGAAGAGGAAGCCCGTCTGCGCACTGCACGGGGTCAGCTGGCCGCCGGTTCGACCGGCGAAGACGTCGGTGAAGCCCTAGGCTCCCAGGTCGTGCAGCAACTGCGCGCGCGCCGCGCCGAGGTTTCGGGCCGGGTCGCCGACCTGTCCAGTCGCTATGGCCCCCGCCACCCCGACATGCTGCGCGCCCAACGCGAACTGGCCGACATCGACAGCCAGATCCAGGCCGAGATCCAACGCATCATCTCCAACCTTGAAGCCCGCGTTCAGGTCGCCCGTGAACGCACCGGCTCCATGGCGTCCAGCCTGGGCGGCGCCCGCGGCACCCTGGCCGCCAACAACGCGGCCGGCGTTCGTCTGTCGGAACTGGAGCGCAACGCCCAGTCCGTCCAGACCCTGTACCAGAGCTTCCTGGACCGCTTCAAAGAGACCAGCGCCTCGGAAGGCATCGAACAGTCCGACGCCCGCGTCGTGTCGCGCGCCAAGATCCCGACTAAGCCGTCTTCGCCGAACATCCCGCTGAACCTGGCTCTCGGCTTTGTCCTGGCAATCGGCGGCGGCCTGGCTGGCGTGGTTCTGGCTGAAATGCTCGACTCGGGCCTGACCACGGCTGAGGACGTGGAGCGCAAGCTGGGCCTGCCGAACCTCGGCTCGGTGCCGATGATGTCTTCGGTCGCCGATCCGGTGGATCGCGACGAAACCCCGGTCGACTATGTCCTGAAGAAGCCGCTGTCCGGTTTCGCGGAATCGGTCCGCGCCCTGCGCGCCTCGATCCTGTATTCGCGCGTCGGCAAGCAGACCAAGGTCATCACCATGACCTCCGCCCTGCCCGCTGAAGGCAAGACCACGACCTCGGTCTGTCTTGCTCGCGTCGCCGCCCAGTCGGGCGCCCGCGTGGTTCTGGTCGACTGCGACCTGCGTCGTCGCAACGTCAACCGACTGCTGGGCGTCGAGCCTGAAAAGGGTCTGATCGAGGTTCTGAACCGCAGCGCCACCCTGGACCAGGCCCTGTTGCTGGACGAACCGTCGGGCGCCTATGTCCTGCCGCTGGCCAAGAACAGCTTCACGCCCAAGGACGTGTTCGGCTCCGAGGCCATGACCCAGTTGATCGCAACCCTGCGTGACAGCTTCGACCTGGTCATCCTGGACACCGCGCCGGTTCTGGCCGTCGCCGACACCCGCGTTCTGGCCTCGCGTTCGGATGCGACCGTGGTTCTGGCCCGCTGGCGCAAGACGCCTGAAAAGGCCATCGCCAACGCCCTGAAGCTGCTGGAGCAATCCGGCGCCCACGTCTCGGGTCTGGCCCTGACGCAGGTCGATATGAACGCCCAGGCCCGCTACGGCTACGGCGACTCCGGCTACTATTATTCCGAATATAAGAAGTACTACGCCTCCTGAGGCGGACTGAATGTCTGAGACCTCACATCGTCGTCGTCGCCGTTCCACGGCGTTTGCCGGGCCGTCCTCTAAGGGCGGCCCGGAGCGCGTTGATTGGCGCAGTCGCATCGTGCTGGGCGTCGTTCCAGCCCTGCTGTTCGCGGCCCACCTGACCTTTGGCGCCAACCATGTCGCCGCGGCCCAGTGGCTGAGCGTGGTGCTGGGCCTGGTGCTGGTTGCGGCCCTGGCCGCGCCGCCTGCGCGCATTGGGCTTTTTGACCTGAAGCCGGTCTGGCCGCTGGCCGTTCTGTTCGTGATCACACTGGGCGTGGCGGCGTGGAGCCTGACGCCATTCACGCCCGGCGGCCCTCATCCGATCTGGGCCTGGGCGGACATGGCCGGATCGTCGACCGTGAACCGGTCGGCGACCATTCTCGAAATGACCAAGCTGGTGGGCCTGGGCTGCGTCTTCGTCCTGGGTTGTCTGCAAGGCGCCCGGTCGGACCGGGCGCGCGCCACGGTCGATGTCCTGCTGGCGCTCGGCGCCGTCTATGCTGCCATAGCCTTGCTGAGCTTCCTGTCCGGGGGACAGATCATGGCGGGCGGGCGTCTGTCGGGCGGCTTCCTCAGCGCCAACAGCGGCGCCTCGGTCTTCGGCATTCTGACCGTCATCGGTCTGGCCAATCTGCTGCGCCGCTGGCGTCAGGCCAAGGGCGCGGACGTCATGAAACAACTGGGCGAAGTGGCTGTGCCGCTGGCCTATGTCCTGCTGTTCGTCACCTGCCTGGTGCTGACGGCTTCGCGCATGGGCGTGGCGGCGACCGTCGTCGCGGCGGGCGTGTTGCTGCTGTGGGACATGATCGAGAACAAGGGCCGCCGTCTGCCCGTGCTGATCAGCGGCGCCGTGCTGCTGGTCGTCGGCGCCGTTCTGCTGCTTGGCGGCAATGATCTGTTGTGGTCGCGTTTCGATGCTCTGGATCGCGACACTCTGGTGCGGACCAGCATCTTCACCGCCCACTGGCAGGCCTTCCTGGATTCGCCGCTGTTCGGATACGGCCTGGGCACGTTCAACGACGTGAACAGCCAGATCATGACGGCGGAGAACTACAAGGATCTCTGGCTGATCCGCGCGACCCACAACCTCTATATCCAGTGGCTGGAAGAGGCGGGCATTGTCGGGGCCACGCCGATGTTCCTGTTGATCGGGGTGATCATCGCCGTAGGCGTCTGGCGCACGGGCAAGGTCCGCAAGGGCCAGACCACGGCACGCGGTTTGGTCGCCGCCAGCCTGGTGGTGCTGATCCACGGCACGACGGACTATGCCTTGCAGACGCCGTCCATCGCAGCCTTCTGGGCCTTCCTGCTGGGTCTTCAGTTCGCCTTCGGCCAAAGCCGCGCCTGACAAAGGTCGCGGCGAACGCCTTCTCCCGCTGGGCAAGTCGATCCGACATCCCCATATGGGCGCTGAAGACGATTGCCGAAAAGGAACGCTCCATGCTGTTCACCAAGACCGCCGAACTGCCGACGCCGGAAACCGCCCTGCCCGGCCGCGCCACGCCGCTGCATACGGACGAGGTGCATTTCGTCACAGGCCGCCCGCTGAAAGGCCCACACCCAGACGGGTTCCAGACCGCCCTCTTCGGCATGGGCTGTTTCTGGGGCGTCGAGCGCATCTTCTGGAACCTGCCCGGCGTCTGGGTCACCTCTGTCGGCTACTCCGGTGGCATCACGCCCAACCCGACCTATGAGGAAACCTGCACGGGGCGCACGGGCCATACGGAGGTGGTTCAGGTCGTGTTTGATCCGAAGGCGACCTCATATGCCGAACTGCTGAAGGCCTTCTGGGAGAACCACGACCCGACCCAGGGCATGCGCCAGGGCAATGACATCGGCACGACCTATCGCTCGGCCATCTACACCCTGAACGACGAACAGCAGCGTGAGGCCGAGGCGTCGCGCGACGCCTATCAGGCGGCCCTGACCAAGGCGGGACGCGGCGTCATCACGACCGAGATTGAACCGGCCGGCGTCTATTATTTCGCCGAGGACTATCATCAGGGCTATCTGGCCAAGAACCCCAATGGCTATTGCGGCATTGGCGGCACCGGCGTCGTCTGCCCCATCGGCGTCGGCGTTCAGGCCTAACCGCGTCCGACAAAACGCCCCAGGTCGCCGGGTTTCGCCCGGCGACCTGCCGGGGTAGGGATGGGTCAAAACACCCAGGGAGCCGTCCATGTCCGCCTTCGTCCATCCTGACGAAATCCGCAGCCGTTTCTCGGCCGCCCTGTCGGCCATGTACCGCGCCGAGGTGCCGCAGTACGGCGACCTGCTGACCCTGGTGGCGGACGTCAACGCCCAGACGCTGAAGACCGACACCGCCAACGCCGACCGGCTGGCGGCGTCAGGCGAACTGGCGCGCCTGTCGCAGGAACGGCACGGCGCCATCCGCGTCGGCACGGCGGACGAACTGGCCACCATCGCCCGCGCCTTTGCAGTCATGGGGATGGAGCCTGTCAGCTATTACAACCTCGCACCCGCTGGCGTGCCGGTTCACTCCACCGCCTTCCGGCCTGTCGATCCGGCCGCCCTGGCGCGCAATCCGTTCCGGGTTTTCACGTCCCTGCTGCGGCTGGAGCTGATCGAGGACGAAGCCCTGCGTGAAGAGGCCGCGGCGACCCTGGCGCGGCGCGACATCTTCACCCCCGGCGCGCGCGAACTGATCGACACGGCGGAACGGACGGGCGGCCTGGACGAGGCGCAGACAGATAAGTTCGTCGCCGAACTGCTGGAGACCTTCCGCTGGCACGCCCAGGCCACCGTCAGCGCGGAAACCTATGAGCGTCTGGTCGCCGCGCACCGCCTGATCGCCGACGTGGTCAGCTTCAAGGGCCCGCACATCAACCACCTGACGCCGCGCACGCTGGACATCGACGCCGCGCAGGCCGCCATGCCTGCGCGCGGCATCACGCACAAGGAGACCATCGAAGGTCCGCCTGCCCGCGAATGTCCCATCCTGCTGCGCCAGACCAGTTTCAAGGCGCTGCAGGAGCCGATCACCTTCCCGTCCGACGCCGGCGCCGTGGCAGGCGCGCACACCGCCCGCTTCGGCGAGATCGAACAGCGCGGCTGCGCCCTGACCCCGACGGGCCGCGCCCTTTATGACGAAGCCCTGGCCAAGAAGGACTTCTCCACCCTGCCCGACGACTGGACCGCCATGCGTCGCGAAGGCCTGGGCTGGTTCCGCTATCGCGCGACGCCGCAAGGGTTGGCCGCACGGGCCGAGACGGATGATCTAGAAGCCCTGATCGACCTGGGCCACGTCGTCGCCGAACCCATCACCTATGAGGACTTCCTGCCCGTCAGCGCGGCGGGCATCTTCCAGTCCAATCTGGGAGCCGAGGCGCGGGCGTCCGCCTATGCCGTCGATCCGGCCAAGGCCGATTTCGAAAAGGCGCTGGGACGGCCGGTCCAAGACGAGATGGCGCTGTATCAGGCCGCGCAGGACGCCTCGATCGCCGCCACCCTGACCGGCCTCGGCCTTGCGCAACCTGAAGCCGTTTGAGCGGCAAGCCACAACCCAGACCGGCTCAAGCGAGACCATTCGCCCGCTTGCTTGACCGTACGGAGCGGATCATAGACGCGCCCGTGACCTCGTCTTCCGCCCCGTCTGCGCGTCGCTATGATCTGGACTGGATCCGCGTAAGCGCCTTCGCCCTGCTGATCCTATATCACGTCGGCCTGGTGTACGGCGTCTATGGCTGGCACGTGCACAGCGCCCACACCTTCGAGTGGATGCGCGAGGCGATCCTGATCACCAACCCATGGCGGCTGACGCTGCTGTTCCTGGTGTCCGGCGCAGCCCTGCGGTTCATGACCCTGCGCCGAACGCCGCGTGAGGTGACCCGCGCCCGGTTCGCCCGGTTGGTCCCGCCCTTGCTGTTCGGCACGGTGGCGCTGGTGCCGCTGCAGTCGTGGATCGAGGCGCGCGACAAGGCGAACTGGCCCGGCGGCATGGACGGCTATCTGGACTGGATGGCGCGTGAGTTCAGCTGGCGCGGCCTGATGGACGGCGTTCCGGTCAACCATCTGTGGTTCATCGTCTATATCGCCGCCTACAGCGCGGTGACGATCCTGCTGTGGCGCCAACCCGGCCTGATCCAGCGCATCGGCGACTGGCTGGAGCAGCATCTGCGAGACTGGCGCGTGCTGGTTCTGCCGATCCTCTATCTGATCTTCATCCGCATCGCCCTGTTCCCCTATTTCGGCCTGACCAACACCCTGACGGTGGACTGGTACAATCACGCCCTGTCGCTGGTCGCCTTCATCTTCGGCTTCGCCATCGTGGGCCGCGAGAGCATCTGGCGCGACATGGAACGGCTGCGCTGGGTCAGCGTGGCCCTGGCCGCCGTCGCCCTGCCGATCATGATGGCCCAGGTCTGGCATCCGGGCGGGCGGGCCTTCTGGGGCGTGCCCAAGGCCATCGTCTATGGCGTCGACCAGTGGGCGGTGATCACCGCCATCCTGGGCTTCGGCAGCCTGTATCTGCGCGACAGGTCCAGCCCGGTGCTGAAGTATCTGACCGAGGCCACCTTCCCCCTGTATCTGGCGCACCAGACGGTTCTGGTGATCGCGGTCTGGATCATCCGCCCGGCCAATCTGTCGGCGCCGGTGGAGCTTTTGTCGCTGGTGCTGATCACCTTCCTGGGCAGTCTGGCCATCTATGAGGTGGTCAAGCGCATCCCCTTCATCCGGCCGCTGTGGGGGCTGAAGCCGCTGGACGACAAGCCCTGGCCTATCGATCTGAGGCCAGAGGCCAGGACGCCCTATCGCCGCCGTCGCCATCTGCTGGGCGTGGGGGTTGCCGCCCCCGTGATCGCCCTGCTGGTCGTCGCGGTCGCCATCGCCGCCTATCCCGACTTCAACAACGCCACCCAGTATCTGAGCGAACTGGGCGGGGCCACGGCGCGCAAGCCGATGATCTTCAACGCCGGCCTGTTCGCAGCCGGGCTCATGGCGGCTCTGGCGGGGATCGGTTTCGGCCTGACCATCTATGCCCTGACGCGCGCACGCATCCCGGCCGCTGTCATCGCCATCGTCTTCATCCTGGCGGGCGCAGGCCTGTCGCTGTCGACCCTCTATCCCTGGCCGGACCCGCGCCACATGGTCATCAACCTGGGTCTGGGCATCCAGTTGGCGCCCCTGCTGTTGTTGTGGGGATTAGCCGCGCGAAACGACCTGACGCGGTTGAAGATCTTCCTGGCCGTGACCTTCGTTCTGATGGCCATCCTGACCGTCATGACCAAGCATCTGGTCTTCCCCGGCACGGTCAATGACGCCAATGTCGGGTGGTGGGAGCGAATCTACGCCATCGTCCTGGTATGCTGGGTCGGGGTCGCCGCCTGGGTTCTGGAGCGAAAATTGCGACAACTCGCCATCGAAGCGCCGCTTGACGGCCTTCACGAAGCCGTGATCGCAAATCCGCGGTAGGAATCCACGCTTTTTTTCGCTCAGATCAACATCGCGTGATTGAAAATCGCGCGAATGTGATCGACTATAGGCGAAGTCGCTGCAGTGCAGCATTCCGCGTCGCCCCGCCTTCCGGACGACGAATGGTCATCAGGGGGCATCTTGAACGGCATGACCAAGCTGTCTATCCGCGCTGTCGAACACGCCGACATCCAGAAGACGATCGCACCCTGGGCCTGGCTGCCTGACGAAGCCCCCCTGGAGATGCCGCGCCAGTCGCTGACGGACACGACCGCCTCGGCGGGATCGGTCACGCCGGTCACCTCGCCGCGCAACATCGCCATGCGTCGCCTGATGTTGCTGGCCGGAACCCTGTTCATGGCCAGCCTGTCGGCCATCGCCCCCTTCTACCTGTATGCCCGTGAAGGCTGGGACGGCACCGAGATGCTGGCCTTCGGCATCTTCATGGTTCTGATCACCGCCATCTCCTGCTGGTTCGTCAGCGGCCTGATGGGTCTGGTCGTCATGCTGCGCGGCAAGGACCAGGCCGACCTGATGTTCGCCGCCCACCCGCAGACGCCGCGCACCCGCACCGCCCTGCTGATGCCGCTGTACAACGAAGACGCCCGCGCCTCGTTTGCGCGCCTGGCCCAGATCGACGCCTCGCTGGCGCGCCTCGGCGCATCGGCCGCCTTCGACATCTTCGTGCTGAGCGACTCGACCAAGGAAGAGGCCATCACCGCCGAACTGTCGGTGTTCCAGTCCTTCCGCATGAACGCGGGGTCCAAGGCCTTCTATCGCCGCCGCACCGACAATGCCGAACGCAAGGTCGGCAACCTGTCGGAATGGATCCGCCGCTTCGGCGCGGCCTATGAGAACATGATCGTTCTGGACGCCGACAGCACCATGGCGGGCGAAACCCTGCTGCGCATGGTTGACGCCATGGAGCGCAATCCCGGCGTCGGCATGATCCAGACCGCCCCGGTCATCATCAAGGCCCGCACCATCTTCGCCCGCGTGTCGCAGTACAGCGTGCGCCTGTACGGCCGCGTCGCTGCGGCAGGCCTGGCCTACTGGACCGGTTCGGAATCCAGCTACTGGGGCCATAACGCCATCATCCGCACGCGCGCCTTCGCGGCCTGCTGCGGCCTGCCGTCGCTCAAGGGCAAGAAGCCCTTCGGCGGCCATATCCTGAGCCATGACGTGGTCGAGGCCGCCCTGATCCGCCGCGCGGGCTGGGCCGTGCACGTCACCGCCGCTCTGGACGGATCGTGGGAGGAGACCCCGCCCTCGATCACCGACTTCATCCGTCGCGATCACCGCTGGTTCCAGGGCAACCTGCAGCACCTGGGCCTGATCGGCGCCAAGGGCCTGTCGCCCATGAGCCGCCTGCAGCTGGTCATGGGCTGCATGGCCTATCTGTCGTCGCCCCTGTGGCTGGCGTCGTTGATGGTCGGCCTGTTCATCCAGATGTTCTATCCGGTGGACTGGACCAGCTTCTTCTACATCCTGAACCCGCAGTTCACGCCCTTCATGCTGGCGTCCTTCCTGTCGGGCGTGCTGCTGATCGGGCCCAAGTTCATGGGCGCCGCCCTGGTGCTGAGCCGCCCGGCCGAACGCCGCGCCTTTGGCGGACGCCGCGCCATCGCCAAGGGCATGGCCGCCGAGATCGCCCTGTCGGCCATCCTGGCCCCCATCCTGATGGTCGCCAACACCAAGGCCTTCATCCAGATCCTGTCCGGTCACGACGCCGGCTGGACCGCCCAGCAGCGTGAGGCTGACGGCCTGGCCTGGTCCGACGCCTTCCGCGCCATGCGCTGGCAGATGGCCGCCGGCGTGGCCTTCATCATTCCCCTGTGCGTCCGCCCCGACCTGGCGACCTGGTTCGCCCCCATCGTCCTGCCGCTGCTGCTGGCCGCACCGATCTCGGTCTGGACCTCGCGCGTGCGCTCGGGCGACAGACTGGCGGCCAAGGGCTTCCTGGTGACCCCGGCTCAGGACGGCGTCAGCGTCAATCCGGCCGTGCTGCACACGCCCCGCTCGCCCCTGCGCGCCGTCGCGGGCGGCGTCCTGGCCCCCGTCGTCGCCCCGGCCATGGTCCCGGCCCGCGCGCCTGAACTGTAAAAAGGTCGCCAAACCGGTGAAAAACGATGCGTCGCGGCCACAGAGCGGACACAACCGTTAAACCGCCGCTCGACGGCGCGCGCGGGAACACGCACCTTGTCAGGGCTCGCGATTAGAAGGAGCCGATTCCATGACTAAGAAGACCGGATCAGACGCCAAGCCCGACCTTCGCCTGGTCGGAACCGAAGCCGCCATCTACGACCTGATGCGCGCGCCTGAGACGACGGGCGAACGCGTCAAACGCCTGCAGCTTGAAGCCCATGCCCTGGCCTTGGAAGAGATCGAGCAACTGGAGCGCCTGCTGCTTCAGGCCGCCGAAAAGGCCAAGGAAATTGCTGGCGGCGGCGACGCCTATCCGGTCGGCGCCCGTGAGATCGCCTCGCGCATAGCCGCCGACCTGCCGACGCGGGCCGAGACCATCAAGACCATCGTCAACCGCATCGGCTGACGACCGGCGCCCTCAGGCCAGCACGTCGTCATAGTCCGGGTGGCGCTTGTGCCAGGCCACGGCGTAGCTGCAGCGCGGGAACAACATCAGACCCTTCTCGCGGGCGTATTCCGCCATCGACTGCATGAACTTGGCCGCCGCGCCTGAACCGCGCAGCCCCTGCTCCGCCTCGACGTGCAGGATCATGCGGGCGCCGCCGCGAACGGCGTAGTCCGCCCAAACCTTGCCCGCGCCTGCATCCCCGTCGAAATCCTGCTCGAAGCGGTTCTCGATCGCATCGTCCTTGAACTGACCCATGATGAACTCCTTCGAGCCATCAACAGACGGGGCGGAGGGACGTTCCATCGGGCGGGTGCGTCAGATCGGCTTGTTCTGAAGCAGGTTGATCAGTCCCAGCGCGCTTTTCACCGTGAACCAGACGCTGATCAGGAACCAGATCAGCAGGGATAGGATCAGGAAGGGGATGCCGACCAGCACCACCGAGGCGATGGCGCTGACGATGATCGCAACCCATGCGGCGATGGTCCACCAGAAGACGGACCAGAACAGGGCGATCTGCGCCTCGATATGCTGGCGCGCCACGCCCACCGCCGTATTGCGCGTGACATAGGAAACAACCAGCCCGACCAGAACCAGCACATTCGCGCTGGGGATCGACAACAGGAACAGAGCCCAGGCGATCAGGGCGCCGACCTTGCCCTCTGGCTCCTGGCCCGATGTGAAGTTGGGCTGGGTCGTCATGATCGCTCCGTCAGAACAGCAGGGTGCGCGGATTGGCGACGGGCTTGCCGTCCTTCAGCTTCCAGACGCCGGAGGCCCCGCGCGCCAGCACCCACAGCGCCAGCAGAAACAGGACGAAAACCCCGACATTGACGACCACCAGCAGGGCGCCGACCACCGCCGTCACCGCCGCGATCCACAGGGTGCGCTGCTGATAGATGAAATGGCTCCGCGCCAGGGCGTCGTCCGACGCCCGCCGGACCGTCACCGCCAGCAGAGCCAGAACCGCAGAGGCGCCAAAGGTCGGCACCGCCAGAAGGATCAGCACATAGATGGCGTACAGGCCCATGGGCGCAGCCGGGGCGGACGCCTTGCGCTCCGCCTGTTCTTCACGCGCCAGCGCCTCACGCATCGCCGCGACCGGAGCGGCCGACGGAACCGGGCGGTCCGGCTGAAACTGGGTCTGAGGTTCGGTCTGGGCGCGCGCTCGACGCTTGCGATCCGCCGAAAACCGCGTCTCCAGCGGCGCGCCAAAGGTTTCCGTCCGGTCGAACGGCCCCGGCTCCAGCGGCTCAACCGGCTCCGCGAAGGCCGGGGTCAGGGGCGCAGGCTCAGGCGGATCAAACAGGTCCGGCTCCCGTTCATCGACCGGGTCGTCGGTCGGCGTGAACACGGGTGTGATGATGGCGTCAGACTGCGCCTCACGCGGTCGACCCGCCAAGGCGCGCGGCGATGCAAAGCCGACCAGATCATCCAGATCCTGATCGTGGTTTACGCCCGCTGGGCCTTTCGGATCGCCGGGTTCGGCCATGGGTATCGAACGCTTTCTCACGCCGCTCGCGGCTGGGATTCGCAAGCGACAATGGCCGGGTCGCGGGCCAGGCGCAACCGATCAGACGTTAGCGAGACAGCACGATCTCACAGCCCGGCGCGATCACGGCCTGCAAAGCGCCCGGCTTTTCGATCCGCACGGTCGCCTTCTGGACCCGCCGATCGTCCAGACAGGCGCGCGCCAGACGTTCGGCGAAGGTTTCGACCAGGCCGATATGGCCCTCGGCGGCGATGGCGCGCGCGGCGTTGGCCACGGTTTCATAGTTGATGGTGTCGCCCAGCCGCTCGATGGGTTTGGGCTCCAGCTCCAGCGACACGTCGATGACCAGGCGCTGAAGGCGCCCCTGCTCGTGGTCATAGACGCCGATCCCGGCCTCGACCTCCAACCCGCGCACAAAGACGCTCAGACGTTCGTAACGCAGCGGCTCATCCGCCGGAAACGGCGACACCGACGACGACTGGACCACGCGGCTACTCCTGGATGTCGGGGGTGCGCCAGGCCAGATGCTGGCCCCCGTCGACGGCGATCATCTGGCCCGTCACCATGCGGGCGTCAATGAGCCACAGAACGGCGTCGGCGACCGCCTCGGGACTGCCGGGGGTTTCCAGCAGTGTGCCGCGCGCTTCGGCGGCGAATTCTTCGGGCGTTTGGTGGATCGACGGCAGGGTCGGCCCCGGCCCCACCCCATTGACGCGGATGCCCGGCGCCAGCGCCTGGGCCAGGGTCTGGGTCGCCCACCAAAGGCCGTTGCGAGACAGGCTGTAGGAGAAGAAGCGCGGGTCCGGCTTCAGCACCTTCTGGTCCAGCAGATTGATGATGACGCCTTGCGTGGTCTGGGCGGCGAAGGCTTCCGCCAGAACCAGGGGCGCCCGCAGATTGGTTTCGACATGGGTGTCCCAGCTTTCGCGGGTCAGGCCGCCGATCCGGTCGTCCTGAAACACCGAGGCGTTGTTGACCAGGACACTGACCGGCCCCAGCGCCGCATTGGCGGCGGGGATCAGGCCGCGCACGCGGGCCTCGTCCTTCAGGTCGGCCTGCAGCAGACAGGCGCGACGTCCCATGGCCGCGATCTCATCGGCCAGGGATTGTGCCTCGTCGCCCGAGGCATGGTGGTGGATCGCCACGTCGAAGCCGGCCTTGGCCAGCGTCAGGCAGATCGTTCTTCCGATCCTGCGCGCCCCGCCCGTGACCAGCGCGACGCCCCGCACCGACGGTTCAGTCAACCCGACCGAACTCGAAATAGTTGATGGCCGCGAAGACGGCGATGAAGGCGAAGATGATGCCGAGAGCCAGCATGGGATGCTCCTGTTCGTTCCACCCCGATTAAAGCGGAGCGGCGCGCTGTTCAAGCCGCGATAACCCCGTCATGCTCCCCTCATGACCACCTGGCGCCGGCACGTCGAACCCTTCACCCGCCCGCTGTTCTTCGCCTGGTCCCGGCTGACGCGGGGCAAGACGCTGGGCGTGCGGGGCGTGGCGGTGGATGGCGACGGGCGCGTGCTGCTGGTCAAACACACCTATCTGGCGGGCTGGTGGCTGCCGGGCGGCGGGGTTGATAGAGGCGAAACGACCCAGGCCGCCGTGGTGCGTGAACTGCGTGAGGAAGGCGGACTGATCGCACGCGGACAGCCGGTGCTGGTGTCCGTCCATTCCAACGAGCGCTTCTTTCCCGGCGATCATGTCGTCGTCTTCCGCATCGACGCTTTCGACATGGGCGAGCGAACCAGTCATGGCGAGATCGCCCAGATCGGCTGGTTCCATCCCGACGCCCTGCCCGACGACACTCACCGGGCCACGCGGGCGCGGATCGAGGAGATCTTCGACGGACGGGCCGCCGACGCCCTGTGGTGATCGGCTTCTCAATCGCGTCTGTGAGCGGGCGCGCCTATATAGGGCGCGATGATTTCGAGCGATCCCCCGATTCCTGACACGACGACCGCTGAAGCGGCGCAACCGCAAGCCGCGCCTCTGGCCGCCGCCGCCCTGATCGCGGACGAGGCCCGGCGCGCGCCGGACAAGCCGGGCGTCTATCGCATGTATGGCGAGGACGGCTCGTGCCTGTACGTCGGCAAGGCCAAGTCGCTGAAGAAGCGCATCATCCAGTATGCGCAAGGCCGCTTCCACACCCAGCGCATCGGCCTGATGGTGTCGCAGACCCGATCGATGGAGTTGGTGGTCACGGCGTCCGAGACCGAGGCCCTTCTGCTGGAATCCAACTTCATCAAGAAGCTGAAGCCGCGCTTCAACGTCCTGCTTCGCGACGACAAATCCTTCGCCGAACTGATGATCCGCAGCGACCATCGCGCCCCGCAGATCAGGAAACATCGCGGCGCCCATACGACGCCGGGTCAGTATTTCGGCCCCTTCGCCTCGACCTGGGCGGTGAACCGGACGCTGAACACATTGCAGAAGGCCTTCCTGCTGCGATCATGCTCGGACAGCGTCTATGAGACCCGCACGCGGCCCTGCATGCTGCACCAGATCAAGCGCTGCTCGGCGCCCTGCACCGGCCTGATCTCGCTGGAGGACTACGGCGAACTGGTCACCGAGGCCGAGGCCTTCCTGCGCGGCAAGTCGCGCGCCGTCATCAGCCGCCTGTCCGGCGAAATGCAGGCGGCGTCGGACGAGATGGACTTTGAACAGGCGGCCCGCGTGCGCGACCGTATTCGGGCGCTGTCGGCCATATCAATGGAGAACTCGGTCAGCGCCGACAGCGTGGCGGAAGGCGACGTCTTCGCCCTTCACACCGACGGCGGACAGGCCTGCGTGCAGGTCTTCTTCTATCGCGCGGGCCAGAACTGGGGCGGGCGGGCCTATTTCCCGCGCGTGGACAAGACCGACACCGACCCGGAGATTCTGGCCGCCTTCCTGGGCCAGTTCTATGAGGACAAGCCGATCCCGCGCCTGATCCTGTCCAACGTCCGCCCGCATGAGTTGGAGCTGCTGGAGGAAGCCTTCTCGATGAAGGCGGAGCGCAAGATCGAGATCGTGCGGCCCCAACGCGGCGAGAAGCTGGCGCTGGTCGACCACGCCCTGACCAATGCACGCGAGGCTTTGGGGCGTCGTCTGGCCGAAAGCTCGGCCCAGGGCAAAATCCTGGACGAGGTGTGCGAGGCCTTCGGTCTGGACGCCCGGCCCGAGCGGATCGAAATCTACGACAACGCCCATATCCAGGGGACCAATGCGGTCGGCGGCATGGTGGTGGCGGGGCCGGACGGCTTCCAGAAATCCCAGTACCGCAAGTTCAACATCCGGGGCGAAGACCTGACGCCCGGCGACGACTACGGCATGATGCGCGAGGTGATGCGCCGCCGCTTCGCCCGTCTGGTCAAGGACGAGGAGGAAGGCGAGGACGCCGTCCGTCCCGATCTGCTGCTGATCGACGGCGGCGCGGGGCAGTTGGCCGAGGTTCTGGCTGTGATGGCCGAGATGGGCGTCGACGACATCGCCGTGGTCGGCGTGGCCAAGGGGCCGGATCGCGATGCGGGGATGGAGAAGTTCTTCATGCCCGGCAAGCCGCCCTTCATGCTGCCGCTGAAGTCGCCCGCCCTCTATTATCTGCAGCGGCTGCGTGACGAAGCCCACCGTTTCGCCAACGGCGCCCACGCCAAGCGCCGCTCTATGGACATCAAGAAGAACCCGCTGGACGAGATCGAAGGCGTCGGCCCCGGCCGCAAGAAGGCCCTGCTGCACGCCTTCGGATCGGCCAAGGGCGTGGGTCGCGCCTCTGTGTCCGATCTGATCAAGGTGGACGGCATCAGCCAGCCCCTGGCCGAACGCATCCACGCCTTCTTCCGCAAGAGCTGACCGCCCTCACCACTCCAGCAGGGTCAGCCCCGGAACATCGCGGAAATCATCGCCGTTGCGCGTGACCAGAACCGCCCCCGCCACCAGGGCCTGGGCCGCGATCATCCGATCCAGCACCTTGCGACGCGAGAAGCCGCAGGCCGCGATGATCTGGCGATAGGCCAGGGCCTCCGCCGAACCAAATGGAAGCACCGGCACGACGTCCAGCAACGCGTCCAGTCGGCGCGCCCGATCCTGAGCATCGCGATCTGGGCGGACAAGGCCAGCCTCCAGTTCGATCCGACTGACGACCGACAGCAAGAGCGGGGGCGTCAGGGCGTCCACGCGTGCGTCGATCTCATCGTCGCCGTCCCGCAGGTGAATGGCGACATTGGTGTCGAGCAGATAGGCCACGTTTAAAGGCCGGACCGATCGGGGATTTCGACCTCTTCGCGCACGCCGATGCTGGACGGCTTGGGCAGGCTGCGCAGCTTGGCCAGCATCTCCTTCACGGATTTTCTCTTGGGTGAGATCGTCACCACATCGCCCTTGCGCTCGATCTCGACCTCGACGCCGGGACCGAACGAAATCTCCTTGGGCAGGCGTACGGCGTCGCTATTGCCGCTGCGGAAGGTTCGGCTGGTCACAGTCATGAGGCGCTCCTTTCGTATATACGCGTATACACGATTTCTTGCCGTCGCCCAAGGCGCTAGAGAATGCCGCATGAGCGCATCCGAAGACGAACTGACCGCCGGCTATCACCGCTTTCGCGCCGAACATTGGCCTGCCGCCCACGCGGAGTATGAGGCGCTGGTCAAGGGCCAGAAGCCCCACACCCTGATCGTGGCCTGTTCCGACAGCCGCGCCGACCCGGCCCTGATCTTCGACGCCAAGCCGGGCGAGCTGTTCGTAGTCCGTAACGTGGCCAATCTTGTGCCGCCTTATGAGCCTGACGGCCTGCTGCACGGCGTGTCGGCGGCGCTGGAGTTCGGGGTCAAGGTTCTGAACGTGCGCCGCATCGTGGTCATGGGTCACGCCCACTGCGGCGGGGTCAACGCCATGCTGAACGGCGCGCCCGACAACTGCGCGGACTTTGTCGCCCCCTGGGTGGCGCAGGGCACGCCGGTCGTGCGCCATGTCGCCGAAACCGTCGATGCGCACGAAGTGGAGCGCGCAGCGGAAGAGGCCATCGTGCGCCTGTCTATCCGCAATCTGCGCACCTTTCCCTGGATCGCCGAACGCGAGGCGGCAGGCGACCTGACGCTCAGCGGCCTGCATTTCGGCATCGCCGACGGGGTGCTGCGCGCCCTGACGGACAAGCCCAGGTTTGAACCCCTGGCCTGAACATTGGCCTGAACATTGGCCTGATCGCCGAACCATGCGACACCCGGCGGGTTGCAACGGACATGACGATGAGCACCGGCCACCATATTAATCCGATCCCGAACATCCTGACGGGCATCCGACTGTTCGCCGGGGTGGTGATGTTCGCCATGCTGGCGGGCGCAGCGCCTGGCGCGCTGGACGCCTGGTTGTCGCCTGACACCCAGCTGCAGTTCGGCGTCTGGGCCTTCTGGATCTTCGTCATCGCCGCCTCGACCGACTGGGTCGACGGCTTCCTGGCGCGACGCTGGAACTCGACCACGCGCTGGGGCGCGATACTTGATCCCATCGCCGACAAGGTTCTGATCACCGGCGCCATTCTGGGCGTGCTGGCCTCTGGCTCCCTGCCCGGCATCGCCCTGCCCTGCGGCCTGATCCTGTTCCGCGAGTTTGCAGTTTCGGCCCTGCGCGAAACCATGGCGGGCCGCATCGAACTGCCCGTGACCCTGGCGGCCAAATGGAAGACCACGGTGCAGATGGTGGCGCTGGCCGCCCTGCAACTGACCCTGTTGTGGAGCGGTTTCGGCCTGCAGAACGAGGACGGCTCGCCCTTGTCGTGGCAACCGGCGTTTGAAACCTTTGCGGTCTTCCTGATCTGGTTCGCCGCCGTGATCACTCTGTGGACCGGCTGGCAGTATTTCCGCGAAGCCCGCCGTCAGATGCAGGATCTTTAAGGTCTCAGGGTCTGAGCGTGAGGCCCGCCGGGGTGGCTTCGAACGCCGACAGCCGCCCCAGGTAGCTCATGCCCAGCAGCGAATAGGACAGGCCGTCTTCGAACACGAGGGCCTGAACCTTGTCGATCCGCGCGCCCGACACGGACACCGAAGACAGTTCGACCGGCGCCGCGCGCACCATGCCCGACGCCGTTTGAACCTTGCCGGTGAAGTCTGAAGGGGCCGGGTTAACGCCCAGCCGCCGGGCGTCGTCGCGCGTCAGGGCGACCAGACTGGCGCCGGTGTCCACCAGCACGCGCACCGCATGGCCGTCGATGCGGGCCTGTGCCCAGTAGTGACCGTCGGCGGCGCGCATGACCTGTGCGGGACGGCCTGTGGCAGGCTCCAGTACCGTGGCCTGAGCCTGGACGACCGGGATCGGCGCCGACGCCGCCAGCGCCTCTCCGCCGCCTTCGAAGTGACGAATGACCAGGGCCGTGCTGAACGCGGCGAGCAAGGCCCCGCTGAGAACGGCTGCAGACTGGAAATCGACACGGATCATCAAAGGCGCTGTGGCTGCATCGCAAGACGCGACATCGCCGTTCTAGGCGCCCGAGGTTGGGATGCCGTGAAGCGACTTGGCTGATGAAACCTTAAAGCTTGGACGGATCGACCTGCGAGCGCCGCGACGGCAGGTCCGCCATGACCGCCGCCCGTTCATCATCCGTCAGCGCGCGCCATCCGGCGATCTCTTTCAATGTCCGAAAACAGCCCAGACACAGGCCGCTTTCGCCATCGACGGCGCACACCATCACGCAGGGCGTGGCGATCGCCTTGGGCGGCGCAGGACGGACGGCGGGCTCGGTCATCGTGACACTGTCACAAAATTTACTCCGAATGCTGAGCGATAAATTTGCATTTTTTGTGAAACAGACTATCTTGGGTTCTGACGCGAAACGACTGAGGGTGGAATCCCCATTGGTACGACGTGTCTCTTTTCATCGTTCTGCGAAAGGAGACGCCAAGATGAACGATAAGGAGCGTAACCTCCAACACGCCATGATGTCCTTCGCCCTGTGGGGCGGGATGCTGGTGAACACGCGGCAGATGCCGTCCAACTCCAATCGGGTGGTCAGCCATCCGTCCAACTTCGTACCCTATACGATCAAGAAACGCTGACGGCCTGAAGGGCTGACAGCCAGGAAGCCCCGGTCTTATCCGGGGCTTTTGCAATTCCGGGCTTGCGTGACGCGGCGGCGCTGGCCGATGACGGCTCAAGACACGGAGACGACGCATGGGCCTGATCGCTGAAGACAGACAGGGCGACATCCTGATCTGGACGCTGGACCGCGAGGCGCGCCTGAACGCCCTGCCCGACATGACGGACGGCGATGAGTTCGCCGACGCCTGCGCCCGCGCCAACGCCGACCCATCCGTCAAATGCGTCGTCTTGACCGGGGCCGGTCGGGCCTTTTCCGCGGGGGGCGACCTGACGGCCATGCGCGACAGGCGCGACCTGTTCGAAGGATCGGGCGCCGAGATCCGCGTCCGCTATCGCCGCATCGTCCATCGCATCGTGCGGTCGCTGTATGATCTGGAAATGCCGCTGGTGTCAGCGGTGAACGGCCCGGCCATGGGTCTGGGCTGCGGCATCGCCACCACCGCCGACATCCGCATCGCCTCGGACCGCGCCAGCTTCGGCGTGCCGTTCCTGAAGCTTGGCATCATTCCCGGCGACGGCGGGGCATGGCGACTGCCGCGCGATGTGGGATACGCCCGCGCGGCGGAAATGCTGTTCACCGGCCGCAGCATCGACGCCGAGACGGCCGAGCGCTGGGGGCTGGTCAACCGCGTCGTGCCGCATGAGCGGTTGATGCAGGAGACCCTGACCACCGCCGCCCAGATCGCCGCCCAGCCGTCCCAGGCCCTGCGCATGGCCAAGACCCTGATGCGGCAGGGGCGCGACCAGACGTTCGAGCAGATCCTGGAGCTTTCGGCCGCCATGCAGGCCATCGCCCACCTGACCGAAGACCATCAGGAAGGCGTCGCCGCCGTGCTGGAGAAACGCCCCGGCGACTTCTCAGGTCGGTGACGCGTCGCGGAAACTGAAGCTGAGCGCGAACATGCCAAGGCAGATCGCACTGCTGAGCGCCAGCGCCACGCCCGGCGACACATTCAGGGCCAGGGCATAGACGGCGGGGGCCGCCGCCTGGACGTAGCGGGCAGGCGTCAGGATCAGCGCCTGCCGCATCCCGTACCGCTCGGCTCCGAACACCTTCAGCGGCAGAGCGCCGGAGGCCACGGACAGGAACCCGTTGGCCAAGCCCTGCCCCACCGCCGCCAGAGGCGCCCCGACTGCACCGAGCAGGACCGCCAGCAGGGCCCCTGCCGGGTGAAACAGGGTGGCCAGCCGCGCCGTCAGAATCGGGTGCGAGCGGTGCAGCACAGTGATGTCCAGCAGGCGCACGGCCATGGCGCTGGCCGCCATCAGGCCCGCCGCCCAGGCTGCGCGCTCCACTGTCATGCCCAGATCGACCAGCAGGCGCGGCAGGTGCGCCGCCATGGCCGACGCCACCGCCCAGGCCCCGGCGAAGAAGATCGCCATGCGGATCATGGTCGGGCTCCAGCGTATTGTCGACGCATCAACCGCCGCCTTCGTCTGCCCCTTGTGCCGGGGCAGAACCGTCAGGGCGATCGGCAGGCAGACGAACAGATGCAGGGCCGCCCAGAAGCCGAACGCCGCCCGCCAGCCCGCCAGGTCCAGCATTTCGCGGCTGATCGGCCAGCCCAGCGCCCCGCCCAAGGCGCCCAGCAGGGACACCGCCGCAATCGCGCGCCGCGCGCCCTGCCCCTGCATCTCGACCAGAACGGCGAATGCCGTGCCGTAAAGACCCGCCCCCATGCCCACGCCCAGCAGCACGACGCCGAGGCACAGAACCAGAGGCTGCGGCGCGGCGGCCATCATCAGAAGGGCGACGGCGAAGGCCAGGTTCGACCCCGCCAGCACCCGCGCCCCGCCGACACGCTCAATCGCCTGGCCCGCATAAGGCGTCAGGACGGCGGAGACCAGAAAGGCGCCGGAAAGCGCCAGAAACACCGGTCCTGTGCCGATCCCCAGCGCCGCCGCCGCAGGATCGGCCATGACGCCCAGAAGATAATAGCTGGAGGCGAAGGCCACCGCCTGGCCCAGGCCAAGCACGAGAACAATCATACGAACAGAAGACATCGCGCGGGGATGCCGCAGGTCGCGCCGCGCGGAAATCGAGTTTCAGGCCTGCGCTATGTGCGTAAAACTCACAGGTCAATGATCCCCGGCCTCACAGGGCAAAAGAAAAGGCGGTCGGGATCGCGCCCGTCCGCCTCTTCTGTCTTCAGGTCGTCAGACCCGGCTTATTGCGAACGCATCGCCTGGGCCGGGCCGACGCCGGTCGTCGCCTGGCGCTTGGCGCCCGCCGTCTCGCCGGGCTTCATGAACTTGACCAGAACCCGCTGACCGATCAGCAGCGGCGCATCGCCAGCCGAGGCCACGACCTCGACCACGCGCTCGTCGGTGCGTTGCGAAGGATCGTCCGAGGCCAGCTTGCGGGCGCCGAACACCGCCGCGCGGCGCAGCACCGTGCCGATGTAGATCTTGCTGGAATCGCCTTCGGGGCTGATCTCGACCGCCTGACCGTCGGTCAGGTTCGGCAGGTCGCTTTCGACCACTTCGGCGCGGACGATGCGCGGCGCGTCGGGCTCCAGGTCGAACATGGTCGAGACGTTCAGGGTCGAGGCGCCGGCGCCGGGGTTGGCGTAGCGGCGAACGATCCGGCCGGCGCTGGGCGCGCGGATGACCGTCAGTTCCTGATTATAGCGGGCCTGATCCAGTTGGGCGCGCGCCGTCTGGACCGCCGCCACCTGCGAACCCATGCGAGCCTGGGCCGTGGCCACGGCGTCCGCCGCCTGATCGACACGCTGGGCGGCGACGAAGTTGGTGGCGGCCAGACGCTGCAGACGCTCCTGCTCGCGCTGGGCGGTGCGGATGTCGACGCGGATCTGGTTCAACTGGCTTTCGGCCTGGGCCACGGCGGCGGCGGCGCTCTGCACGGCCAGACGCGGTTCATCGTCTTCCTGGCGGGCCAGGATCTGGCCTGCGGTGACGCGCTCGCCTTCCTGGACCAGCACCTCACGGACGATGCCGCCACGACGGGCTGCGATCTGGATGATGCCGCCCTCGACGTCCACCTTGCCGTTGGCGATGGCGGCGTAGGGGCTTTCGACCTTGGTGGCGGCGGCCTTGGCCTGCTCTTCCTTCTTGGTCTTGGCGGCGGACTGGAACAGCATGAAGCCGACCCCCAGCACGATCACCAGCAGCAGGCCGAACCATGTGCGTTTTTTCTTCAGGAAGCCGGGCATTGGGCGTTTCGTCCTAAGGGGTTCAGTCGTGTTGTTCAGTGGGACGCCAGGATGGCGTTCGGATCGGGAATGCGGCGTTGGTCATCAAGGATCTTGCCGTCCTCGATGTGGATGACCCGGTCAGCCCAGGCCTCCAAGCGCGGGTCGTGGGTCACGCAGATGACGGCGGCGCCGTGTTCGGTGGCGGCGCGGCGCAGCAGCTTGATCACCACCTGACCGTTCTCGCCGTCCAGGGCCGAGGTCGGTTCATCGGCGAACAGGATCTTGGGATCCTTGGCCAGGGCGCGGGCGATGGCGACGCGCTGCTTCTCACCACCCGACAGGGCCGCGGGGCGCAGGTGCAGGCGGTGGCCCAAACCCACTTCCTCCAGGGCGATCGTGGCCCGCTTCTTCGCCTGACCGGACGTCAGCCCCTGGAACTTCAGCACCGTCTCGACCTGCTGCAGCGCGGTCAGGGCCGGAAACAGGTTGAATCCCTGGAAGATGAAGCCGCAGTTATCCAGCCGGAACTTGTCGATCCGCCCGGTGGACAGGCGCCACAGGTCATCGACGTCCAGAATGTCGACGCGCCCCTCTTCGGGCTTCAGCAGACCGGACAGGGCGGCGATCAGGGTCGATTTGCCCGACCCCGACGGCCCCATGACCATGGTCAGGTCGCCGTGCCGCGCATCGAAATCGACGCCTTTCAGCACCTCGACCCAGGACTTGCCGGACTTGAAGCGCTTGACCACGCCGTTGGCTTCGATGGCGAAGTCGCCGTGCTTGCCGTGGACTTTCGTGTGAATATTCATCGCAGCAGGTCCGCCGGTTGGCTGTTCTTGAGAATGCCCAGCGACAGCAGGCCCGACGCCATGGCGATGGCGATCAACCCCGCCCCAACCACGACCAGCAGCCATAACGGCAAGGAGATGATGACCGCCCCCATCGTGGCCAGCAGCGAAACCAGCCAGGTCAGGAAGATGGCGGCGGCGACGCCGACCACGCCGACCCAGAAGCTGAGCTCGACCACGATGCGACGCAGACTGCCCATGCCGACGCCCAGGGCGCGAAGAGAGGCGAACTCCTTGATGTTGGCCATGATCGCGCCGCGCAGGGTCTGCCAAGTGATGGCCACGCCGATGATGACGCCCAGCACCACGCAGCCGCCGATGATGATGACCAGAATGCCTTCTTCGAACATGGCGCCCGCGTTGGCGTCAGCCAGTTGCTGCTTGGTCCAGGCCTTCCACTGTCCCTTGCCCATTTCATTCAGCTGATCGACGACGACCTGGGCGCGGGCGGGATCGCGCAGCTTGATCATCAGAGGGCCGACGCGCGGGCCGGTGTCGGCCTGGCCCAGCATCCGCAGGGTGTCGCGCGACATGACCACGCCCGGCTGCATCATGTTGGGATAGCCGCGCGTCACGCCCACGACGGTCACCGTCTGACCGTTGTACAAGGCCTTGTCGCCCAGCTTGACCCCCAGCGTATTCAGGGCCGTCTCGTCCACCGCGACGGTGTAGGGCTGACGCAGGGCATCGACCAGTTCCTGTGAATAGTCGGTCGGAATCGTCACCGAACCGGGACGGGTGTCGATGATGCTGGTCTGGACCCATTTCTGACGCGGCGCGCCCTGGCTGGCGTTGTCCGCCTGGCTCTTGGTCGGATCGACGTTCTTGATGTTCTGGAAAGAACCGCCTGCCCCGTCCAGCGGCATGACCTCGGTCACTTCAGGGTGGTTATAGGCCAACGGAATGAACCGGCGCGGCACGCCCGACGGTCCGTTCATGATACTTTTGGCGCCCGGCTGCAGGATGAAGATGTCTGCGCCCGAGCGCTCGATGGTCGCGGTGAAGCCCTTGCCGATGCCGATGAAGACACCGGTCATGGCCAGGACCAGCAGGCCCGACAGGGCCAGCGCCATGACCGCCGCCATATAGCGGCGCCACTCGAAAAGCAGCGTTGAAAGCGCAAGCGACATGTTCGTCGATAAACCCCTGGTACGTCCGTCTATCTGACGGCGCGCCACCCTGTGGCCAAGTTAAATCGGGGTAAGGGTTTGGGGCGCCGCGCCGTTGCTTCGCGTAAAACGTGCGATTAAGGCGGCACAGGTCGCTTTGCGTCGCCCCCTTTATGGCGCTAGTTACAGAATAACACATGGGACAAAAACGTCCCGCCCCCCGGGAGACTATCCATCATGTCCTTGCCTTCACTTCGCCTCACCGCCTCGCTGGCCGCGCTGGGCGCCGCGACCGCGGTCCTGTCGGCCCCCGCCTCGCCCGCAAAGGCGGACGAGGGCATGTGGACGTTCGACAACTTCCCCATCGCGACGGTGAACCAGAAGTACGGCACCAACATCGACCAGGCCTGGCTGGACCGCGTGCGCAACGCCGCCGTTCGCCTGCAGGGCTGCTCGGCTTCGCTGGTGTCGGGCGAAGGCCTGATCCTGACCAACCACCACTGCGTCGTGTCGTGCGTGCAGGACCTGTCCACGGCCCAGAACGACTACGTCAAGAACGGCTGGATGCCCGCCACCCGTGAAGACGAAAAGAAATGCCCCGGCCAGACGGCTGAAATCCTGACCGACATCGTCGATGTGACCGCCCGCGTCACCGGTGCCGGCGCCGGTCTTGAAGGCGCCGCCTTCGTCCAGGCCCGCGCCGCCGAGATCGACAAGATTCAGAAGGAGACCTGCGGCGACGACCAGAAGCTGACCTGCCAGGTCATCAGCTTCTACCGCGGCGGCCAATACAAGCTGTACAAGTTCCGCAAGTATGACGACGTGCGTCTGGTCTTCGCGCCCGAGTTCCAGGCGGCCTTCTTCGGCGGCGACCCGGACAACTTCAACTTCCCGCGCTACGCCCTGGATGCCGGTTTCCTGCGCATCTACGAGGACGGCAAGCCCGTCGCCACGCCGAACCACCTGACCTGGAACGCCAATGCGCCCAAGGAAGGCGACGTGACCTTCGTCGCGGGCAACCCCGGCTCGACCTCGCGCCTGCTGACCATGGCGCAGCTGGACGTGCTGCGTGACCAGCAGATGCCGCTGACGCTGATCCAGTCGTCGGAACTGCGCGGCCGCCTGATCGAATACGCCACCACCGGCGAAGAACCCAAGCGCGTCACCGTCGATCCGCTGTTCGGCCTGGAGAACAGCTTCAAGGTCTTCTACGGCCAGCAGGGCGCCCTGACCGACCCGGCCTTCATGGCCACCAAGCGTCGCGAAGAACAGGAGCTGCGCCAGCGCGTCGCCGCCGACCCGACCCTGGCCGCCAGCATCGGCGATCCGTGGGCCGATCTGGAGCGCATCTCCGCCACCCAGCGCGATCTGTTCCTGCCTTACCGCCAGCTGGAATCGGCCGCGGGTCAGCGTTCGTCGCTTTACGGCTATGCCCGTTCCATCGTGCGCGCTTCCAAGGAACGCGCCAAGCCGGTGGCGGAGCGCCGCGCCGGTTATTCGGACGCCGACATCGCGTCTCTGGGCCGCCGCCTGGCGACCGAGACCCCGATCTCGACCGACCTGGAGAAGATCTTCATCGACTTCTGGCTGTCCAAGACCCGCGAATACCTGACCGTCGACAACACCGAGGTTAAGGCCCTGCTGGGCGCGGAAAGCCCCGAACAGGTCGCCGCCCGTCTGGTCGACGGCACGCGCCTGGCCGACCCGGCCTTCCGCGCCCAGGCCCTGGCCATGACGCCGGAGCAACTGGCCGCATCGGGCGACCCGCTGATCAAGTTCGTGCTGGACAACGACAACGCCGCCCAGGCCATCCGCACCCAGTGGGAGGCCGCTGTCTCGGGCCCGACCAGCCGTGCGGGCGAGAAGATCGCCCAGGCCCGCTTCGCCGTTTACGGCACCAACCTGTACCCCGACGCGACCTTCTCGCTTCGCCTGTCCTATGGTCAGGTCAAGGGCTGGACCTATCGCGGCGTGACCGTGACGCCCTTCACCGAGATCGGCGGCCTGTATCAGCGCAACACCGGCGCCGAGCCGTTCAACGCCGCAACCGACTGGCTGGCGGCCGAGAACAAGGTCAACAAGTCGACCGTCTATGACTTCGTCTCGACCAACGACATCATCGGCGGCAACTCGGGCTCGCCCGTGATCAACGCCAAGGGTGAAGTCATCGGCGCGGCCTTCGACGGCAACATCCACTCGCTAGGCGGCAGCTTCGGCTATGACGGCGAGCTGAACCGCACGGTTTCGGTCTCGACCGCCGCCATCACCGAGGCCCTGCGCAACGTTTACAACCAGCCGCGCCTGCTGCGCGAACTGGGCGTTCGTCGGTAAAGACTGACCGCCTCTCCCTCCCCATTTCATGGGGAGGGGGACCGCGTAGCGGTGGAGGGGGCGACGCAAACGTCAGCCGTGGAGGCGCCCCCTCCGTCTCGTCGGCTTCGCCGCCGATCCACCTCCCCATCGCTGCGCGAGGGAGGAAAGTACGCCCCCGTCTGACGCATCGCCCTGCTAGGCTCCTCTCGTCCTTCCAGCCGATTTCAGACTATTCAGACGAATTGGACTCTGTTTTTCCTAGCCAGGGTCTGAACTAGGAGTTCTCCATGCGTCATCTGCTCATTGCCTCCGTCGCGGTTCTGGCCTTCGCCGCCGCCACCTCCGTTCGCGCTGAGGAAGGCATGTGGACCTATGACAACTTCCCCATCGCCCGCGCCAATCAGACGCTGGGAACCAGCATCGACCAGGCCTGGCTGGACAAGGTGCGCCTGTCGTCGGTGAAGTTCGGCGGCTGTTCGGCGGGGATCGTCTCGGGCCAGGGCCTGGTGATGACCAACAACCACTGCGTGGCCACCTGCGTCGCCAACCTGTCCACGCCCCAGCTTCAGTACGGCGAGACCGGCTTTACGCCCAAGAGCCGCGAGGAAGAGCTGAAATGCCCCGGCGCAACCGCCGAGGTCCTGACCGACATCACCGATGTCACGCCGCGCATGCACAAGGCAGGCGAAGGCCTGGACGGACAGGCCTTCAGCCAGGCGCGCGAGGCCGAGGCCGGACGCATCGAAACCGAGGCCTGCGGCAATGATCCCAAGATCCGCTGTCAGGTCGTCAGCCTGTACCGGGGCGGCCAGTTCAAGCTCTACAAGTTCCGCAAATACTCCGACGTCCGTCTGGCCTGGGCGCCGGAAGACCGCGCGGCGACCTTCGGCGGTGATCTGGACAACTTCTCCTTCCCGCGCTTCGCCATCGATGCGGCCTTCATCCGCCTGTATGAAGACAACAAGCCGGTCGAGACGCCTGTCCACTTCGCCTGGAACCCCAACAGGCCGACCGAGGGCGAGCCCGTCTTCGTCACCGGCAACCCCGGCGCCACCCAGCGCCTGCTGACCCAGGCCCAGCTGATGACCATCCGCGACGTGGTCCTGCCGATGGACCAGCTGATCGCGTCGGAACTGCGCGGCCGTCTGATCCGCTATTCGGAAGAAGGCGCCGATCAGGCCTTCATCGCCATGGACCCCATCGTCGGCGTCGAGAACACCTACAAGCGCGGCCTGGGCCGGATGCGCGCCCTGACCGATCCCGCCTTCATGGATCAACTGGCCGGTCAGGAGACCGCCTTCCACCGTCAGGTCGCCGAGAGCGAAGCCCTGTCGGCACAGGTCGGCGATCCGTGGGCCACGCTGGCGGCGATCCAGCCCGTCGCCCGCGAGATGTACGCCCCGATGGCGCTGCTGGAAGGCGGCACCGGCATGGGCACGACCTCGGTGGCGGGCGGCTCTCAGTTGTTCCAGTGGGCGCGGGTCATCGTGCGCGGCGCCCAGGAGCGCGCCAAGCCGTCGGACCAGCGTCTGAGCGAATATGCCGACAGCCGCCTGCCCGCGGCTCAATCCGGCCTGTTCGCCGAACGCCCGACCTATCCGGAGCTGGAGCAGATCCGTCTGGAATGGTGGCTGTCCAAGACCCGCGAATGGCTGACCGTCGACAGCCCCCACGTCCGCGTCCTGCTGGGCCGCGAAAGCCCCGAGCAGTTGTCGGCTCGCGTCGTCTCCGGCACAAAACTGGCGGACCCCGCCGTGCGCCGCGCCCTGTGGGAAGGCGGGCTGGCCGCCGTTCAGGCGTCCGACGATCCGCTGATCAAATACGTGCTGTCGATCGATGAAGACGCCCGCGCCGTCCGCACCGAATGGCGCAACAAGGTCGACGCCCCGACCGCCCGCGCGTCCGAGCAACTGGCCGCCGCCCGCTTCGCCGTCTATGGCGACGCCGTCTATCCGGACGCCACCGGCACCCTGCGCCTGACCTATGGCCGCGTCGAAGGCACAGATGTTCCGGGCCAACGCATTCCCGCCTTCACCACCTTCGCCGGACTGTGGGACCGCGCCACGGGCGCCGAGCCGTTCAACGTGGCGCCCAAGCTGCTGGCCGCCAAGGACCGGATCGATCCCAATGCGGTGATGAACATGGCGGTGTCGTCCGACACCATCGGCGGCTCGTCCGGTTCGCCCGCCGTCAACGCCAAGGGCGAGATCATCGGCGCCAACTTCGACTCCACCGTCCTGACCCAGCGCAACGCCTATGGCTATGACCGCAACGTCAATCGCAGCGTCATCGTCACCACCCAGGCCGTGACCACGGCCTTGCGCGACGTGTACGGCATGGACCATCTGGTTCAGGAACTGGGCACGGCGACGAACCAGACCCCGGCCCGGAGAGCCCGTCGTTGAGCCCAGTCGTCTTTCGGGCGGCGACCGCCGATGATGTCGCCGCCCTTCGCCCCCTGATCGAACGCGCCTATCGCGGCGACAGCGCCAAGGCGGGCTGGACGCACGAGGCGGATTTCCTCTCGGGCGAACGCACCAGCATCGAGGAACTGTCCGCGGTTATCGCCGATCCCGAACGGGTCATTCTGATGGCCTATCGCGACGGGACCCTGATCGGCTGCGTGCAGGTCGCCCGATCCGCTGACGACCTCGGCTATCTGGGCATGTTGACCGTTGATCCGGCGTTGCAGGCTGGCGGCGTCGGTCGTCAGCTTCTGGCCGCCGCCGAGGCCGAGGCGATCCGCCGTTTCAACGCCCGGCGAATGGAGATGACCGTCATCCAGCGCCGCGCCGAACTGATCGCCTGGTACGAGCGACGCGGCTATGTCCGCACCGGGGAGCAACGTCCCTTCCCGCTTGATCCGCCACGGCCCGAACTGGCGTTCGTGGTGCTGGAGAAGGCGCTTCCCTAGCCCCTTCTCCCGGTGGAAGAAGGGGCCCGCAGGGCCGGATGAGGGTCTGCTGACGGACCAGATGGCCTGGTCGTCCCTCACCCTTCGGGCCGGAACGACGGCTGCGTCGCCGTGTCCTCAAGCCCTCTCCCAACGGGAGCGAGAGCGCCACAAAATGGCCCCTTGCAAAACGGACACGGATGTCCACTTAAGCGCGTCACCATGTCGCGCCCCATCCGAAAAGACGCCGCCAACAACCGAGCCGCCCTGCTGAAGGCGGCGCGGGAACTGCTGTCCGAACAGGGGCTGGATGTGCCGCTGGACCTGATTGCAGAGCGGGCGGGCGTCGGGCGCGGCACCCTGTACCGCCATTTCGCGGACCGCACCGAGCTGGCCCTGGCTGTGCTGATCGACGGGATCGACGACCTGGACGCGCGCACCCGCGCCCGAGGCGAAGCGCCCGAGGTCTTCTTCTGGTTTGTCGAGGAGTTGGCCGATCTGGTCATGCGCAATGCAGGTTGGTCGGATGTTCTGCGGAACGTCCGTTCGCCAGACGCGCTTACGCCATTGCGGCAACGCTTGACCGAGGCGGGCGCCGGGCCCCTGGCGCGCGCACAGGCGGCGGGATTGGTGCGGAAGGATCTGGGGCCGATGGACTTGCGTCTGATCGCCACTCTGCTGGGTTCAGGCTTTCAGGGCGCCGACGAGGTTGAACGCCGCGCGGTCTCGGCCCGCACCCGCCTGATTGTGCTGAACGGGTTGAAGGCGCGCTGATGGCCCCCAACAACTGGCATCTGCCCTGGGAACAGTATGTCGAGACGCTGAAGCCGCACGAGCGGCCGATGATGCCCGGCTCGCCCGCCACCCCGGACCACAGCTGGCCCACGCGGATCATGTACGCCGTCACCGGTCTGATGGTCGCCACGGTCGGCAGCCTGGGCAATGGCGCGATCACAGCCAATGTTCAGAATCTGCAAGGCTCGCTGGGCATCACCGTGACCGAGGCCGCCTGGCTGCCGGTCGTCTTCGTCATGACCAACGCCTGCATGAACCTGATCCTGGTCAAGTTCCGCATGCAGTACGGCCTGCGTCTGTTCACCCAGATCTTCCTGGGCGCCTTCGTGCTGGTGTGCGCGGCCCACCTGTTCGTCGACAACTATCAGTCCACCCTGCTGGTGCGCGCCATTGCGGGCATGGCGGGGGCTGGTCTCAGCAGCCTGGGCTTCCTCTATCTGATCCAGGCCTTCCCCGCCGCGCACCGGCTGAAAGGGCTGATCATCGGCATCGGCCTGACCAGTTTCGCCGTGCCCATCGCCAGACTGATCATGCCCGGCCTGCTGCAACTGGGCGATTGGCGCGCCTTCTATCTGTACGAACTGGGCATGTGCCTGATCGCCTGGGGCGCGGTGCAGGTGGTCAAGCTGCCGCCGTCCGAGAAGATGCGCGTTTTCGACCGGCTGGACTTCGTCACCTTCGCCCTGTTCGCGCCGGGGGTGGCCCTGCTGTGCGCCGTGCTGGGCCTGGGCCGCATCGTCTGGTGGACGGAGGCGCCGTGGCTGGGCTGGGCCATGATCGGGGCCATCGTCCTGCTGACCGCCGCCTTCGTGGTCGAGTACAACCGCGCCAATCCTCTGATCAACATCCGCTGGCTGACCGGCGCGGACATGCTGCGGCTGTTCGGGGCGATCCTGCTGATCCGCATGGTGCTGTCGGAACAGACCTCCGGCGCCGTGGGCTTTTTGACAGTCGTCGGCCTGGGGCCCGATCAGCTGATGGGCCTGTTTGGCGTCATCCTGGCGGCCATGGTCGCGGGCACCGCCGTCAGCGCCTTCACCCTGAACATGGAGAAGCTGAACAAGCCCATCGCCATCGCTCTGGGCCTGATCGCCATCGGCGCCTTCATGGACAGCCACTCGACCCTGCTGACCCGCCCGGCCCAGCTCTATGTCAGCCAGGCCCTGATCGCCTTCGCCTCGGCCATGTTCATCGGCCCCGCCCTGATGCAGGGCGTGGTCAAGGTGCTGACCCAGGGCAAGCAGAACCTGATCAGCTTCATCGTCATGTTCAGCGTGCTGCAGAACGTGGGCGGTCTGGCGGGCAGCGCCCTGACCGGATCGCTGCAGATCATCCGCGAGAAGTTCCACTCCAACCAACTGGCCGCCGACATCACCAGCATGGACCCGCAGGTAGTCCTGCGCCTGCGCCAACTATCGGGCGCCTATTCGTCCACCATCACCGACCCCACCCTGCTGAATGCAGAAGGCGCCGCCCTGCTCAGCCGCCAGGTGACGCAGCAGGCCAATGTCCTGGCCTATAACGACGTCTTCCTGATCATCTCCATGCTGGCCGCGATCGGCTGCGTTTGGGTCACCATCACCCATCTGCGCCCCCGCTGGAAAGCCAAGCGAGACGCCCAACGCGCCGCCCAACAGGCGCCCGATTCCTCCGCCGTCGCCTCCGCCGTCGATTGAGACTGACCCATGACCGACACCGCCCCCGCCGCCCCCGCCGCAGCACCCGCACCGCAAGCTCCTCCGGCCGCCCCGCCGCCTGAGCCGAAGAAGCGCGTGCTGTGGACCGTGGTCGCCGCCTGCGTCGCCGCCCTGGGCGTGCTGGTCGTGCTGTTCGCCTGGCAGCTTCCGCCCTTCACCGGCCATGTCCAGCGCACCGACAACGCCTATGTGCGCGGCCAGGTCACCCTGATCAGCCCCCAGGTCAGCGGCTATGTGGTCGATGTGCCGGTCAAGGATTTCCAGACCGTCCAGGCTGGTCAGTTGCTGGCCCAGGTCGACGACCGCACCTACAGCCAGCGGGTCGAACAGGCGACCGCCACCCTGCACGCTGCAGAGGCCGCGCTGGCCAACTCGGCCCAGTCACAGGCCTCGGCCCGCGGCTCGGTCGCCCAATACGCCGCCACCATCGCAGGCGCAGAGGCCAATCTGGCCAAGGCCCAGGCCGACGCCAACCGCGCCCGCACCCTGAAGGCCGGCGGCTGGGTGTCCCAGGCCAATGTCGATGTCGCCGAGGCCGCCCTGCGCAGCGCCCAGGCCCAGGTCGCCCAGGCCCGCGCCCAACGCGGCATCGCCGAAACCAGCGTCGAATCCGCCGTGGTCAGCCGCGACAGTCTGGCCGCTCAGGTTGAGAACGCCCGCGCCGCCGTACGTCTGGCTCAGATCGATCTGGCCAACACCCGCATCGTCGCTCCCCGCGCGGGCCGTCTGGGCGAGGTGGGCGTGCGCCAGGGCCAGTATGTCAACGCGGGCACCCAGCTGATGGGTCTGGTGCCCGACACCATCTGGGTCACGGCCAATATGAAAGAGACGCAGATGCGGAACATCCGCGTCGGCCAGCCGGTCGAGCTTAAGGTGGACGCCCTGGGCGGTCAGGCCCTGCGGGGTCGTGTCGAACGCATCGCCCCCGCCGCCGGCAGCGAGTTCAGCGTCATCCGCCCCGACAACGCCACCGGCAACTTCACCAAGGTCGCCCAGCGCATCCCCGTCCGCATCCGCATCGAACCCGGCCAGGAAGCCGCCCAACGTCTGGCGCCCGGCATGTCGGTCGTGGCGCGGATCGATACGGGGGCTTAACCGCCCCTCACCCCGTCCGTTGCAGCGCGCAAAAAGAAAAGGGCGGCTCGTCTAAGAGCCGCCCTTTGTTTGTCTCCAGAACCGTCCTCTAAAAGACGATCGGCAAGGCTGATCTCAGCTCTCGGCCTGCCAACCGCCCGCCAGCGCCTTGAACAGGGCGATCTGGTAAGTGGTCACCAGGGCGTCCGACTGGGCCAGGGCGGCGTCGGCGGCGGCCTGGGTGCGCTGGGCGTCCAGCACCGTCAGGAAGTTGTCGGCGCCGGCGTTGAACCGCTGTTGCGACAGGGCGGCGGCGCGGGCCGCCTGGTCACGCGCCTCAGTCAGGGCCGCACGGCGGTCCAGTTCGTTGGCGTAGTTGCTCAGCGCCGTTTCCGTCTCCTGCAGGGCCGTCAGCACCGTCTGGTCGAAGGTGGCCAGGGCAGCGTCCGAACGGGCGTCAGCCGCCTTGATCTGGGCGCGGGCCGCGAACACGTTAGGGAACGACCAGCTGATCAGCGGGCCGAAGCTGAAGCGATAGTTCTGGCTGTCGCCCAGCCCGTTGGATTCCAGCGCGGTGGAGCCGAACGATCCGCCCAGGCTGATGCGCGGGAAGAGGTTGGCGGTGGCCACGTTCACGCGGGCGGCAGCAGCGGCCAGATTGGCCTCGGCCTGACGGACGTCGGGACGACGCGCCAAGAGGGCCGCGCCATCACCGACCGGGATGGCCTGGTTCAGCTGGGGCGGACGCACGCAGGCGGCGGCGGCCTGGTCGACCTCGGCCGGGGTGCGCCCGGTCAGGGTGGCCAGGCGGAACAGAGCCTCGGCGCGCGCCGCACGCAGGGTCGGCAGGGTCGCCGCCGTCTGGGCCACGGCTGCACGGGCCCGCGCCACGTCCAGACCCGTGCCAGCGCCTGAATCCAGCAGGGTCTGGGTCAGGCTGCCGGTGTTGCGCTGCAACTCCAGCGTCCGCTCCGCCACCGCGATCTGGGCGTTGGCCGAGCAGGTGTCGGCATAGGCCCGTGCGGTTTCGGCGGCCACCGTCACCTGAACCGCAGCGAGGGCGGCTTCGGCGGCGCGGGCGTCGGCGCGGGCGGCGCGGACAGTCGATTCCACGCGTCCAAACAGATCGACTTCGTAGCTGGCTGAAAGGCCCGCGTCATAGGTGTCGATCTCCGGCGCCTTCTGACCGTCGGGCAGACCGACGACCGTGGCGGCCGAGGCGCGGCTGCGCTGAACCTGGGCGCTGGTCGTCGTGGTCGGGAAGCGGCCCACGCGGGCCTCCGACAGCGACGCCCGAACCGCGCGCAGGTTGGCGAAGGCGGCCTCCAGCTGGTGGTTCTCGGCGAAGGCCTGACGGATCAGGCCGTCCAGCGTCGGATCATCGTACAGCCGCCACCAGTCGTCGCGCGCCTGAGCGGTCGAGACGGTGGGGCTGGTCGAGCCGACGAAGGCGCCTGCGCCCGTGACGGGCAGGTCGGCGACCGGCGCCTTTGGCCCGACCGCGCAGGCTGCAAGCAGGGCGCTGGCGGCTGCGGCGGTCAGGAACGAGAGGGTCTTGTTGCGGGTCATCAGTGATCCCCTCCCCGGCCGGTGACGGGCGCAGGCGCGTCAGGGTCGGTCAGGCTGGATGGTTCGTCATACTGGACGGTCTTGGTCGGCGTCGGCTTGTGGGACTGCGGCAGTTTGGCAGAGAGCCACCGCGTGACGACATAGAAGACCGGCGTGAAGATCAGACCGAAGAAGGTCACCCCGAGCATGCCCGAGAAGACGGACGTGCCCAGCGATTGCCGCATCTCGGCCCCCGGTCCCGTCGCAAGCATCAGCGGCACGACGCCGAGGATGAAGGCGAACGAGGTCATCAGGATCGGGCGCAGACGGCTGCGGGCGGCGTGCACGGCCGCATCGAAGCGGTTCATGCCGTCTTCCTCTTCCGCCTGCTTGGCGAACTCGACGATCAGGATGGCGTTCTTGGCCGCAAGCGCGATCAGAACCACCAGACCGATCTGGACCAGGATGTTGTTGTCCAGGCCTCTCAGGTTCACCCCGATGATGGCTGCGAGCAGACACATCGGCACGATCAGAATGACCGCCAGCGGCATGGTGAAGGCTTCATACTGAGCCGCCAGCACCAGGAAGACGAACACCACAGCCATCAGGAAGATGACAGTCGCGCCGGAACCCGCGGCCTTCTGTTGGTAGGCCAGGCCGGTCCATTCGTAGGTGAAGCCCTGCGGCAGCGTTTGAGCCGCCATCTGCTCCATGATCGCCAGCGCCTGGCCGGACGACACGCCTGCCGCGCCATTACCCTGAAGCTCGGAGGCCGGGTACAGGTTGTAGCGCACGATCCGCGACGGACCGGAATCATTGACCAGATTGGCCACCGATCCGATCGGCACCATCGCCCCCGACGAAGACCGGGTCTTCAGGTTGGCGATGTCGGCGATGTCGTCGCGGTACTGAGGCTCGGCCTGCGCGGTCACCCGGAAGGTGCGGCCCAGCATGTTGAAGTCGTTGACGTAGGACGAACCCAGATAGACGCCCAGGGTGTTGAAGACGTCGCCAGGCTGCACGCCCATCATCAACGCCTTGTCACGATCGACGTCGGCGGTGATCCGGGGCGAACCGGTGTTGTAGGTCGAGAAGACCTGGTTCACTTCGGTCGGCTTCTGCGCGGCGGCGCCCATCATGGCGAAGGTGGCGCCCTCAAGCGCGCGGTATCCCGCGCCCGAGGTGTCCTGGATCATCATGGTGAAGCCGTTGCCGTTGCCCAGGCCCTGAACGGCCGGGGGCGCGATGACGAAGATCTGCGCGTCCTCGATCGAACCGGTGGCCTGGGTGATGGCGCCGGCCAGGGCGGTCGCGGCCTGCTCCTTCGTACGATCCGCGAACGGATCAAGACGAACGAAGATAGTCGCGGCGTTGGAGCCGAACGAGAAGCTGGAGCCGTCAAGGCCTGCGAAGGCGATGGCGCCATTGACGCCCTTGGTGCCGCGGATGATGTCGCTGGCGCGGGTCATCACGGCTTCAGTACGGTCCAGCGAAGCGCCGGCGGGCAGTTGGATGACGCCGATCAGGAAGCCCTGATCCTGCTCGGGAATGAAGCCCGAGGGCGTGTCGACCAGACGCCAGGCGGTCAGGCCCAGAAGACCGACATAGACGATCAGAACCAGACCGACCGTGCGCACCAGACGCGCAGTCAGACGCCCGTAGCGGTCCGACAGCCAGTCGAAGCCCTCGTTGAACTTACGACCGGCCCAGCCGCCGTAATACATGACCGAGCCCCACAGACCCGGCTTTCGGGCGTGTTCGTCATGCTCGACGTGCGGCTTCAACAGCAGGGCGGCCAGGGCCGGCGACAGCGTCAGAGACACGAACAGCGAAATGACCGAGGCCGAGGCGATGACCACCGCGAACTGGCGATAGAAGATGCCCGGAATGCCCGGAACGAACATGGTTGGGATGAACACCGAGATCAGCACCAGACCGATGGCGATCAGGGCGCCCGACACTTCCTTCATGGAGCGATAGGCGGCCTCCTTGGGCGTCAGCCCTTCTCGGATCGCCCGCTCCACGTTTTCAACGACGACGATGGCGTCATCGACCACGATCCCCACGGCTAGAACCAGGGCGAACAGCGACAGGGAGTTGATCGAATAACCCAGCGCCAGTTGCACCGCGAAGGTGCCGACCAGAGCCACGGGAATGGCGATGATGGGAATGATCGCCGCGCGCCAGGTCTGAAGGAAGACCATGATGACGATGACGACCAGGATGACGGCTTCGAACAGGGTGTGTTCAACCGACTCCACCGACGCAGCCACGAACTCAGTCGGGTTGTAGGGGATCGAGACGTCCATGCCCGCAGGCAGGTCTTTCTTGATCGCTTCGACTTCCTTCAGCACCCGGTCGGCGGTGCCCAGCGCGTTGGCGCCGGGTTGCTGGACGATGGCCAGACCCACGCCGCGCTTGCCGTCGAAGAAGCCGCGAATGCCGTAGTCCTGGGCGCCCAGCTCGATGCGGGCGACGTCACGCAGATAGGTCACGCGACCTTCGGCGTCCGTCTTCAGGACGACATTGGCGAACTGGTCGGGATCGGTCAGACGGCCCTGAACCTGCACCGGCAGTTGGAAGGCTGCGGCGTTGGTCGGGAACGGCGGCTGGCCGATGGAGCCGGCGGCCGCCTGGACGTTCTGGGCGCGAAGGGCGGCGACGATGTCGGGGCCGGTCAGACCGCGCTCGGCCGCCTTGGCCGGATCGATCCAGATGCGCATCGAATAGTTGCCGCCGCCGAACACCTGGACAGCGCCCACGCCTTCAAGGCGCAGCAGGCGGTCCCGCAACGTCGAGTTGGCGTAGTTGCCGACGTAGTCGTTATCCAGCGTGCCGTCGGGCGAGGTCAGCCCCAGGATCATCAGGAAGCCGCTCTCGGCCTTGTTGACCACGATGCCGGTCTGGCGAACCGCGTCAGGCAGGCGCGGCTCAGCCAAGGCGACCCGGTTCTGAACCAGCACCTGCGCGGCGTCGAGGTCCGTGCCGGGCTGGAAGGTGACGGTGATGGCCACCGACCCGTCCGATGTGGACGAGGAGGTGATGTAGAGCATTTTCTCGACGCCGTTCACCTCCTGCTCGATGGGAGCAGCGACGGTCTCGGCCAGGGTCTCGGCCGAGGCGCCAGGATAGGCGGCGTTGATGGTGATCGTCGGCGGCGCGATCTCCGGATACTGCGACAGCGGCAGAAGCGGATAGGCGAATATGCCGATGATGGAGATCACCACCGCGATCACGGCCGCGAATATCGGCCGGTCGATGAAGAAGCGGGATATGTTCATGGCTTAGTCGCCGGTGGACAGGCTGTTGGCGAACGAGGCGCTGGAGGCCGGGGCCGCTTGGGTGACGGGAACGACGGCGGGCTTTTCAGCCACAGGGGCGATGCGGCCATCCTTGGCCGTGACCTTGGAGCCCGGCTGGGCGGCGCGTTGCAGACCGGCGATGATCACGCGGTCCGTCGGGGCCAGGCCCGACTTGACGACACGCAGTCCCTGAACGATCGGGCCCAGCTGGACCTCCTTGTTCGTGACCGAGCCGTCGGCGGCGACCACGGCGACCGTGCGGCGCGCCTGATCCGTGCCGATGGCCGAATCCGGCACCAGCAGGGCGTCATAGGACGAAGCGCCCGCAACCTGGGCCCGGCCGAACATGCCCGGACGCAGGAAACCGTCGCCGTTCGGCACGATGGCGCGCAGCCGGATGACGCCCGAGGCCGTGTTCACGGCGTTGTCCGAGAAGTCCAGGCGGCCGGTGTGGCCGAAGCTGCTCTCGTCCTGCAGGCGGATGCGGACCGTCGCGCCCTGGTTGGACGCGCCTTCACGCAGATACTTCAGCAGGACCGCTTCCGAGCCGTCAAAGACGAAGTGGATCGGACCGCCCGAGATGATGGTGGTCAGAACATCGCCCGCCGAGGAGCCGCCTGCGACCAGGTTGCCCGGATCGACGCGACGGTCGGACACACGGCCCGAGGTCGGGGCGGTGATGCGGGTGTATTCCAGGTTCAACTGCGCCGTGCGGGTCGCCGCGTTCGCCGCAGCCAGATTGGCCTGAGCGGCGTCGACCGCCGCCTTGTTGGCGTCGTACTCGGCCTTGGACACGGCCTGCGAGGCCAGCAGCGTCTCGCTGCGGGCCAAGTTGGCGCGGGCCAGGGTCAGCTGCGACTGCATCTGGGCGACCTGGGCCTGAGCCTGGGCCAGGGCGGCCTGGGCCGGGCGCGGGTCCAGGGTGAACAGCAGTTGACCCTTCTGGACCATCTGGCCATCGCGGAAGTGCACCGCCTGCACATAGCCGCCGACGCGCGCGCGGACCTCGACGGCCTCAACCGCCTCGAAACGACCGGTGAATTCATCCCAGTCCACCACCTTCTGCTGAAGGGGTGTCGCCACTGTGACTGGAGGGGCGCCTGGCCCTTGCTGCTCCGCCTTGGGGGAACATCCATAAAGCGCGCCCGTCGCCAAGACGGACACGGCGGCAATCTTAAGCCCGCGCATCTGCGCATTCTCCCTGATCGGAGGTAAATCCCAGTCGTGCGGACATAGGCCGATGGGGAGTCGGCCTTGTCAACGCGTGGTGACTTAATGAGAGAGCGGGCAACGCTTGTCAACAGGCGTTGACAAAGCCATATGGGAGTTACGGTTATTACATCCGCCCTTTCTTAGTGGAGTTTTGAGAGCCTTGTTGTGCACCGGCCCCCGCCCGAGAAACGCCGCAGCGACGCGTACGGCCATTCTCGACGCCGCGCGTGAACGGTTCGCCGCCGACAGCTATGATGATGTCGGAATGCGCGACATCGCGCGTGACGTCGGCGTCGATGCTGCGTTGATCAGCCGATATTTCGGCTCCAAGGACGAACTCTTCCTCGCCGCGCTGGACAGCTGCGGCGACGGCAGCCAGCTGATGCAGGGCGACAAGGCTGACTTCGGACGCCGTGTGTCGCACGAGATCGTCTATGAGCCCAAGAAGGCCGAAAAGCTTAAAGCCATGTCCATCATGCTGCGCTCGGTCGGGTCGGCGCGGGCGGCGGAAATGGTTCAGAACACCTGCGCGGCCCGCTTCTTCGGCCCGCTGGAGGAATGGATCGGCGGCGAAAACGCCGTCGTACGCGCCCGTCTGCTGGCCGGTTTCCTGATGGGCATGTCCGTCAGCCGCGAACTGGGCGGCGGCCAGTTCAGCCTGACCCCGGACGAAGCCGAAGAGATGCGCCAACGCCTTGAGGTCATTCTGCAGAACCTCATCGAAGGCTGACCGCCAGGCCTGTCGATCAAAGGGCGCGGAGCGAAGGCTTCGCGCCCTTTTTCATGCCCGCGCGCCACCCCGTCGGTTCCAGACCAGGCGCAAAAAAAGGCCGCTTCGTTTCCGAAGCGGCCCAAGTTGCTCAGAGGGAAAAAATCAGAAGCGGTAGTTCAGCCCCACCGCATAGGTGCGGCCATAGCTCTGGTAGTCGATGGTCCGGCGCTCATCGCCGTTCTCGAAGGTCTTGAACGGCTCGTCCGTCAGGTTGTTGACCTGCGCCAGGATCGACAGACCCTGCAGCGGGCCCGACTGGAACTCGTAGCCGATCTGGGCGTCGACGATGGTTTCCTCGCCGACCGAACGCAGGGTGCGGCCGTTGCCGAAGCCGGCGACTTCACCCAGGTAGTCCGAGCGGTAGCGGGCGGAAACGCGCGTCTGGAAGCCGTAGCGCTCATAATAGAGCGTGCCGTTCAGAACAGTTTCCGACAGGCCCGGCATGGTGGTCGGCGGATTGGCCGGATCAGGCTGGACCTTGCTGTCCGTGACCGAGGCGCTGAACAGACCCCCGAAGCCTTCAAGCGCCGGATGGAAGATGCTGAAGGGCGCCGAGACCGAGAACTCCACACCCTTGATCCAGCCGCCGTTGCCGTTCTCGGGAGTGGTGAGAATACCCTCGTTGATCTTAGGTACCTCAATCCCCGTCGGATAACCGGTGAAGTCGAAGATGCGATTGTAGGTGTAAACGTAGCTTTCGAGGTTCTTGTAGAAACCGGCCAGCGAGACATAGCCCTTGCGATTGGCGAAATACTTCTCGACCGACAAGTCTACTACGTCGGCAATGAAAGGCTTCAGCAGGGGGTTTCCGCCGCCGCCGCTCCACGGTGAGTTCTGCTCAGGCGTCGCATTTTCATTGTTGTTGCCCGGATTGAACGAGAAGTTCCGCGAGGCGCGCATGTCGTCCATCCGCGGGCGCGCCAGGGTGCGGGCGACCGAGAAGCGGGCGAACAGGTCGTCGCTGACTTCCAGGATGAAGTTCGAGCTGGGCAGGATCTCCAGATAGTCGACGCCGCCGCGAACGTTCGCCACTGCGGCGACGCCTTCGCTGAGCTGCTGAGCCTCAAAGCCGCTGCTCGACTGTTCCGTATAGACGAACTGCATGCCGACGTTGCCGGTCAGGGCGCGGCCGAACAGGTTGTGGTCGATGTTGGCGCGGACGTAGGCGGTCGAGACCTTTTCCGTCACGCCCCAGTTGCCGGCGGCGACGTCGGCGTTCGGGTTGCGCAGCTTGTTCAGCGCGCCGCTGTTGACCAGGGCCAGAGCGTCGTAGCTGATCACCTCCGAAATACCCAGATAGCCCAGGTCGGTCGGGGCCAGCAGGAACTGCGAACCGATGGTCAGGTCGCCGCCGCCCGGCACGGCCAGATAATACTGGTCGTTGACGAAGCTCTTGGTGCGTTCCGAATAGTTGAAGCCGAAGTCGATCGACTTGAACGGGCTCTGGTGCAGTTCACGACGCGCCGTCAGGCGGACAGCCTTGATCTCGTCCTCGATGCTCGGCGTGTTCATGTAACCGGCCTGACCGCCAGGGATCACGTCCCCGCCCCAGCCCTGCGGGCTGGTGATCTTGATCAGGTTCGGGTCTGCATAGTTGAGCTGGCTGGTGAAGCGGGTCACGCCGTCGCCGGTCAGTTGGAAGCCCATGGTGTCCAGGGCGCCGTTGATGTTGCGGCCCGTACCGGCGTTGGTCTCCAGAATGATGTCGTTGCGCTCGACCTTGGAGTAGTTGACGTCCAGACCCAGGGTCCAGTCGTCATTGGCCACGAACTCGGTGTTCCAGCCGATGGCGGTGATGGTGCTGTCGCGCTTGTTCAGGTCGTTGCGGACAACGCCCTTGATGTTGTCCCAGGTGCCCGCGACGATCATGCCGTTGTCGACGGTGTAGCCCGGACGCAGCGACGGACCGGGGCGGCAGACGTCGGGCGTGGCGACGTTGCCGACAGCGTCGCAAGCTCCATCAGCAGATTGGGCGCTTCCACCCCACGCCAGCGGGAACTCGATGCCGCGCAGGACCTGGGTGTTCTTGAACTTGGAATAGAAGGCGTCGATCGTGGAGTGGATGCGGTCGTTGGGGCGCCATTCCAGCACGCCCATATAGCCGTCACGCTCCAGTTCGCTGGACATGACATAGGGCTTCACGCCGCCCGTCAGCAGATTGCCGTCGCTGTATTCCGGATAGCCCCAGGCGTTGAAGCGCTCGGACTGATAGGGCGACGACATGTGGGCGTAACCCAGGGCCACGCCGATGGTGCCGTCAGCGAACTGGTCGATGTAGGACAAGGTATAGCGGTCGCCCTTGTCGGTCGTGCCCGAATTCAGGGCGCCGATGTCGTTCCACTCATGGCGGTAGTTGGCGACCATGGCGCGACGGCCGTAGGCCAGCGGGCGAACCGTGCGCAGATCGACCGTGCCGGCCAGACCCTGGCCGACCAGGGCCGCATCCGGCGTCTTATAGACGACGACGCTGTTCAGCAGTTCGGAAGGAAACTGGTCGAACTCGACACCCCGGTTGTCGCCGGTGGTGACCAGTTCACGGCCGTTCAGCAGGGCCGTGGTGAAATCGGGGCCAAGGCCGCGGATCGAGATCTGCTGGCTGCGGCCGTCAAGGCGCTGCATCGTCACGCCAGGCAGGCGCGCCAGGGATTCAGCGATCGACACGTCCGGCAGCTTGCCGATGTCTTCAGCCGAAATGACTTCGACGATCGAGGTGTTCGCGGCCTTGGCGGCGATCGAGGCCTCGATGGAGCGACGGATGCCGGTGACGACGACATCGCCGACGTCGGTCGTCTGGTCGCTTTGTGCAGGCGCTGTCTGCGCCTGTGCGGAGCCGACCGCCATCAGAGCCGCCGCGCCGAACGCGACCCCCGACAGCAAACGCGTGCGGCGATTGATACCTTGAAGCATGATCATCCTCCCTATGGGCTGATCGCGGTTCTAAATGCCGCGACCTAACGCCACGCAAAAATATGCAAATCTCAGACAATGTTGCAAGCCGTTAATGTAGGAGCCCCATTTGCGTCTTCATTCATGACCGTGTTTTGCCGAAATATCGCAGCCGAACAGCGACACATTGCCGCCTTGCCGCTGCAGCGCACCATTTCGCACCACATTGACACCGGCGGCTCAGGCTGCAAAATCTTGCAAATCGACTTGGAAGGCTTTGCACTTTCCAGGCGTACGGGAGGACGAGAATGACCATCAGACGTTCCAGAAAAGCCGCACTGGCCGCCGCAGCAGCGCTTGCGACCCTGCTCAGCGCCGCTCCAAGCCAGGCCCAGACGCGCGCTGACGCCGCCTCGGCCGTGCGCCAGCGCCTGCCGCAGGATGAGGTGATCTACTTCCTGCTGGTCGACCGGTTCGCCAATGGCGACGCCTCAAACGACCACGGGGGCTATGCCGCCGAGCGGCTGAAAAGCGGTTTTGACCCGTCTGACACGGATTTTTACCACGGCGGCGATCTGGCCGGCCTGATTCAGCGGCTGGACTATATCCAGGGTCTGGGCGCGACGGCGGTCTGGCTGGCCCCCATCTTCAAGAACAAGCCCGTACAGTCGCGCGCCGGTTACACGGGCGCCGCCCACCACGGCTACTGGATCACGGACTTCACCGCCGTTGACCCGCATTTCGGCGACGACGCCACGATGCACGCCCTGGTCGAGGCGGCCCATGCGCGCGGCATGAAGGTCTATCTGGACATTGTCACCAACCACACGGCCGACGTGATCCAATATCGCGAATGCCCCGAAAACGACTGCGTCTATCGCAGCCGGGCCGACTATCCCTACACGCGCCGCGGCGGCGTGAACGGCGCCCCGATCAACGAAGGTTTCGACGGCCGCGACTTCTCGCGCCTGACCCGCCCGGACTACGCCTACACCCCCTACGTCCCCGCCGGTGAGGAGAACGTCAAGGTTCCCGCCTGGCTGAACGATCCGATTCACTACCACAATCGCGGCGAGAGCACGTTTGCAGGCGAAAGCTCGCTGGACGGTGATTTCGCCGGGCTGGACGACCTGTTCACCGAAGATCCGGTGGTCGTGCAGGGCATGATCGACATCTTCGGCGGCTGGATCGACAAATACGGCATCGACGGCTACCGCATCGACACCGCCCGTCACGTGAACCCCGAGTTCTGGCAGGCCTTCATCCCCGCGATGCTGGAGCGGGCCAAGGCCAAGGGCATTCCCAACTTCCACATCTTCGGCGAAGTCTTCGACGCCGATCCCGCCACCCTGGCGCGGTTCACCAAGGACGACAGCTTCCCCGCCGTCCTGGACTTCGGCTTCCAGAAGCAGGCTGTGGATGTGGCGTCCGGCAAGAGCGGAACGGACGCCCTGGCGCGCCTGTTCGAGGCCGACGCCGTCTATGCCGACGGGCGCGACACCGCCGCCATCCTGCCAACCTTCCTGGGCAACCACGACATGGGCCGTGCGGCCTATTTCATCAAGGAAGCCAACCCGGACGCGAGCGACGCGGAACTGCTGGCGCGGGTCAAGCTGGCGCACGCCCTGATGATGTTCAGCCGCGGCGTGCCGACCCTGTATTACGGCGACGAACAGGGTTTTGCGGGCGCGGGCGGCTACGGCAACTCGCGTCAGGACATGTTCGACAGCCAGACGCCGATCTACGCGGCCGAAACCCCTATCGGCGGACGCCAGCCGGCCTATTCCACTGACGCGCCCCTGTATCGCGCCATCGCCGAAATGGGCCGCATCCGCGCCGCCGAGCCCACACTGCGTCGCGGCCGTCAGGTCACGCGCGCCTATGGCGACAAGCCGGGCCTGTTCGCCATTTCGCGCATGGGCGACGACGGCGCAGAGGTGCTGGTCGTGTTCAACACCTCCACCGCCCCGATCTCGGCCCAGGTCGAGGTCGAGCCCGGCTCGCTGAACTGGCGCAGCCTGCGCGGCCAGTGCGCGCCCAAGGCGTCCGCACCCGCCAGCTATGGCGTCACCGTCCCTCCCCTCGACTATCTCATCTGCAAGAGCGCCTAGTGAACCACCATTCCACAGACCTCGTCGAAATCTCCCGGACGACGGCCAAGACGCGCGAATGGTGGCGCGGCGCGATCCTGTATCAGGTCTATCCGCGCAGCTTTGCGGACTCCAACAACGACGGGGTCGGCGACCTGAAGGGCATCACGGACCACCTGGACCACATCGCGTCTCTGGGCGTGGACGGCGTGTGGCTGTCGCCCTTCTTCAAGTCGCCGATGAAGGATTTCGGCTATGACGTCTCGGACTATTGCGACGTCGATCCGATCTTCGGGAACCTGGCTGATTTCGACGCCCTGTCCACGCGCGCCAAGGCTCTGGGCCTGAAGGTCGTCATCGATCAAGTCTTCTCGCACACCTCGGACGAACACGACTGGTTCCTGGACAGCCGCTCCAGCCGCAACAGCAGACACGCCGACTGGTACGTCTGGGCCGACGCCAAGCCGGACGGCTCGCCGCCGTCGAACTGGCAGTCGGTGTTCGGCGGTCCCGCATGGACCTGGGACGCGCGCCGCGGCCAGTACTACATGCACAACTTCCTCAGCTCGCAGCCGCAGCTGAACGTGCGCAATCCCGAGGTTCAGGACGCCCTGATCGCCGCCGCCCGTTTCTGGCTGGATCGCGGCGTGGACGGCTTTCGTCTGGACGCCATCAACTTCGCCATCCACGACCCCAGCCTGCGCGACAATCCGCCGATCAACGATGGCCGCAAACGCACCCGTCCGTTCGACTTCCAGGACAAGATCTACAACCAGTCGCATCCCGAGATCATCGGCTTCCTGAACCGCATCCGCGACCTGACGGACAGCTATGATGGGCGGTTCACGGTGGCGGAGGTCGGCGGCGACCACGCTGACCGCGAGATGAAGGAATTCACTGCAGGCGATGATCGTCTGCACTCGGCCTACGGCTTCCTCTACCTCTATGCGGATGCGCTGAAGGCCGAGCTGATCGGCATTGGCGACAGCATGTGGCCCGATCAGCAGGGCGAGGGCTGGCCCTCGTGGACCTTCTCGAACCACGATGCGCCGCGCGCCGTGTCGCGCTGGGCCGAGGGTCGCGACGAGAAGGCCTTCGCCGAGATGGCGCTGCTGCTGCTGATGTGCCTGCGCGGCAATGTCTTCGTCTATCAGGGCGAGGAGCTGGGCCTGCCGCAGGCCCATGTGCCGTTCGAGCGGCTGGTCGATCCAGAGGCCATCGCCAACTGGCCCCAGACCCTGGGCCGCGACGGCGCGCGCACGCCGATTCCTTGGGTCGCCTCGGCGCCCAACGCAGGCTTCTCGACGGTCGAACCGTGGCTGCCGGTCGATCCGCGCCACCTCGCGATGGCCGTCGACGCCCAGGAAGCCGATCCAAAATCGACACTGCATGTCGCGCGCCGCATCATCGGCCTGCGCAAGCGTCATCCCGCCCTGCGTCTGGGCGGGTTGGAGTTGGTGGACGGCCCGCAGGGCCTTCTGATGTTCGAACGCTTCGAGCGTGGCGGCGCCGACGGCGAACGCCTGCTGTGCGTGTTCAATCTGGGCCACGAGGCTGTCGAGTGGACGCCGCCCGCAGGCGCGCGCCGCATCGAAGCCATCAACTGGACCGAAGCCGACGGCGCCCGACTGGCCCCGTTGACCGGCCTGCTGTTCGCCCTGCCGACCGAGGCGACGTGACGATGTCAGCCGCCGCAGGTCTCGCGCACGATCAATTCGGTCGGCACCCGTTCCGAGCGGCCGACACCGGCGCCGAGATCGCCTCCGCCGTGGTCCAGCAGCTTGGACACCATCAGCCGTCCGGCCTTCATGGTGTCCTGGGCGATGGTGGACAGGGCCGGGCGCGAGTAGCGGCTGAAGGGCACATTGTCGAAGCCGATGACCGAGACCTTGCCCGGCACGTCGACGCCGGCGTGCAGCAGGGCCCGCACGGCGCCCAGGGCGATCTGGTCAGACGCGGCGACAATGCCGTCGAAGTCCACGCCGCGCCGGATCAGGGCGTCCACCGCAGCCTCCGCGGATTCGACCTCGAAATGGGCCGGAACGATCAGGTCTGGCGCAACCGCCAGGCCCGCCTGCCCCAGGGCATCCAGATAGCCGCGATGCCGCTGCATGGCCTCGGGCGGATCAAGATCGCCCAGGAAGACGATGCGCTGACGCCCCAGACGCGCCAGGTGCAGGGTCGCGCGGCGGCCGCCGAAGGTGTTGTCGGAGCCGATGGAGCAGTAGTCCTGCTCGGGCAGTTCGGCGCCCCAGACGACGAACCGATGATCGGCGTCGACCAGGCGGTTGAAGGCCGAATGCAGGCTGGACTGGCCCAGGAAGATCACTCCGTCAGCCCGGCTGGTGTTCAGGGCCGCCGACAGTTCTTCGTAGTTGGCGGGCGAGATGTGGCTCATCAGCAGATCGCAGCCGCGTTCGCGCGCGGCCTCGCCCACACCGGCCAGCAGCTCCAGGAAGAAGGGGTCGCTCAGACGCCCTTCCCGTCCCTGCGGACGCGGCACGACCAGGGCGATGGTGCCCTGTGCGCCGATGGGTCCGGCGGGCATGTGGCGGCGGAACGGATAGTCATGCTCCTTGGCCAGCTTCCAGATCAGCTGTTTGGTGCGGTCATTGACGGCGGGGCTGTCATTCAGGGCGCGGGAGGCTGTGGCGATGGACACGCCCGCCAGGCGCGCGATGTCTTCCAGTCGGGTGGTCTTGCGGCTCAAGGTCGCGGGTCCTCACAGCAGCCTGTTGCGGCTGCAAACTTTTCTGCAAATATTTCAGCCACCGTTCGCGGCGGTTGGCAAGAGGCGGCGTAACGGAGTTCCCATGATGCAACGCAGATCCTTCCTGGCCCTTGGCGGGGCCTCCCTTCTGGCGTTCGGCGCCACCGGCGTTCGCGCCCAGACCTCGCCCACCCACGCCCGCGCTTCGTCGCCCGGCGGCGTGCTGACGGTTGAGGCCTTCACCGACAATGACGGTCGTCCGATGTACGCCGTCCTGCGTCAGGGCCGGGTCGTGGTCGCGCCGTCCAAGCTGGGCTTCCTGCTGACCGACGCCCCCGCCATCGAGCGCGGCCTGGCCGTCACGGCGGGTCAGCCCGTCACTGTCGACGACACCTGGGAGCAGCCGTGGGGCGAGCGCCGCTTCATCCGCAACCACTACAACGAATGGCGCGTCAGCTATGTCGAGACCGGCGCCCTGGGCCGCCGCGTCGACGTGGTCTTCCGCCTGTATGACGACGGTCTGGGCTTCCGCTACGAGTTCCCCGACCAGCCCGCGCTGAAGACCGTCCGCATCGGCTCGGAAATCACCGAGTTCAACCTGGCCGAGAACGGCGAGGCCCTGTGGTGCCCTGCCTGGGAATGGAACCGCGAGGAGTATCTCTACAGCCGCACGCCGATCGACGCCGTCGGCAGCGCCCAGACGCCGATGACGGTCAAGGGCCAGTCAGGCCTGCACGTCTCGATCCACGAAGCGGCCTGCATCGACTATGCGGGCATGAACCTGCGCCGCTCCGAGGGCACCGGCTTCCGCGCCCAGTTGACGCCCGGCCTGACCAACGCCGCCGTGGTGCGGACCGCGCCGTTCAACACCCCGTGGCGCACGCTGCAGATTTCGGACAGCCCGGCGGGCCTGATCGATTCCAGCCTGATCCTGAACCTGAACGAGCCCAACAAGCTGGGCGACGTCAGCTGGTTCAAGCCGATGAAATACGTCGGCGTCTGGTGGGAGATGCACCTGGAGCTGAAGAGCTGGGCGTCCGGCCCCAACCACGGCGCCACCACCGAGAACACGATCAAGCACATCGACTTCGCGGCCAAGCACGGCTTCGGCGGGGTTCTGGTCGAGGGCTGGAACAAGGGCTGGGACGGCCAGTGGTTCGCCAACGGCTCGGACTTCAGCTTCACCGAAGCCTATCCCGACTTCGACATCGACGCGATCTGCGCCTACGCCCGCTCCAAGGGCGTGCAACTGATCGGCCACCACGAAACAGGCGGCAACGCCTTCCACTACGAACAGCAGCTTGAGCCCGCGATGGCGCTGTATGAGCGTCTGGGCGTCCATTCGGTCAAGACCGGCTATGTCGCCGACGCCCAGGGCGCGCGCGTTGCTGGACCGGACGGCCAGTCGGTCATGACGTGGCACGAAAGCCAGGCGATGGCCCAGCACCACATGCGGGTGATCGAGGTCGGCGCCCGCCACAAGGTCGCCGTCAACGCGCACGAGCCGTTCAAGGACACCGGCCTGCGCCGCACCTATCCCAACATGATCAGCCGCGAAGGCCAGCGCGGGATGGAATATTCGGCCTGGGGCAACCCCGGCAATCCGCCCGAGCACGAAGCCAATCTTGTCTTCACCCGCCTGCTGGCCGGACCGATGGACTATACGCCGGGCATCTTCGGCATGGAGACGCGCAGCCCCGGCGGCGTGCAGACGACCTGGGCCAAGCAGTTGGCGTTGTATGTCGTCATCTACAGCCCCATCCAGATGGCGGCGGACCTGCTGGTCAACTACGAGGCCAACCCCGGCCCGTTCCAGTTCATCAAGGACGTGCCGTGCGACTGGTCTGAAAGCCGCACCCTGGCCGCCGAGCTTGGCGACTATGTCGTCACCGTGCGCAAGGACCGCGCATCCGACGTCTGGGCCCTGGGCGCCGTGACCGACGAACACCCGCGCGTTCTGAGCGCCAGCCTGGACTTCCTGGACGCCGGCCGCCGCTACCGCGCCGAAATCTATCGTGACGGGCCGGACGCCGACTACAAGGGCAAGCGCGAGGACATCATCATCGAGCAGCGCAACGTCACCTCGGCGGACACGCTGACGCTGGCCCTGGCCCCCGGCGGCGGCCAGGCCATCCGCTTCGTGCCGATCGGACGCGCCCGCAGATGAGCAAGGTGACGCCCGGACCACTCCACGCCATCCGCCCGCGCCTGTCCGGCCTGGCGATCTGGAACATGTGCGTCGGCTTCTTCGGCATCCAGATCGGATTTGGACTGCAGAACGCCAACACCAGCCGGATCTTCCAGACCCTGGGCGCCGAGGTGGATTCGCTGGCGATCCTTTGGATCGCGGCGCCGCTGACCGGCCTGTTGATTCAACCGATCATCGGTCACTTCAGCGACAAGACGTGGACGCGGTTCGGGCGTCGTCGCCCCTATTTCCTGGTCGGGGCGATCCTGACCACCCTGGCGCTGATCGCCATGCCCAACAGCCCCAGCCTGTGGTTCGCCGCGGCCATGCTGTGGATCATGGACGCCTCGATCAACATCACGATGGAGCCGTTCCGCGCCTTCGTCGGCGACAACCTGCCGGAGGAGCAGCGCACCACCGGCTATGCGATGCAGAGCTTCTTCATCGGCGCGGGCGCCGTGTTCGCCTCGGTCCTGCCGTGGCTGCTGTCGAACGTTTTCGGCGTCGTCTCGACGGCGGCGGAAGGGGTGGTGCCCCTGTCGGTCAAGATCGCCTTCTACGTCGGCGCCGTCGGCCTGTTCTCGGCGGTGCTGTGGACCGTGTTGTCGACCAAGGAATACACCCCCGAACAGATCGCGGCCTTCGAGCGCGCCAGACAGGCGTCGCTGGGCCTCCAGGCCGAGGACGGCCCTGAGGCGCCAGCCCGCACCATTCAGGGCTGGATGACGTCCGGCCTGATCTGCGGCGTGCTGGGCCTGTTGGGCTTCGTGCTGATCACCGCGCTGAATCTGGAGAAGGAGCTGCTGATCCTGGCGGGCTTCTTCGCGGGCTTTGGCCTGTTGCAGATCGCGGTGGGCATGATGCAGCGCCGCAGCATCACCAATGCGGTGACCGAGATCGTCAACGACATCTTCCGCATGCCCGACACCATGCGCGGCCTGGCGGTGGTGCAGTTCTTCACCTGGTTCGCCCTGTTCGCCATGTGGATCTATACCACGGCGGCGGTGACCAGCGTCCACTACGGCGCGACCAGCACGACCTCGCGCGCCTATGCCGAAGGGGCCGACTGGGTCGGCGTCCTGTTCGGCGTCTATAATGGCGTGGCGGCCCTGGCGGCCTTCACCCTGCCGGTCCTGGCCAAGCGCATCGGCCGCAAGGCGACCCACGCCCTGATGCTGCTCCTCGGCGCGCTGGGCCTGTTCGGCATCTTCGCCATTCGCGATCCTGGCCTGCTTTGGCTGCCGATGATCGGCGTCGGCTTCGCCTGGGCCTCGGTCGTGTCCATGCCGTACGCCATCCTGTCAGCGGCGGTGCCGGACCGGAAAATGGGCGTCTATATGGGCGTCTTCAACATCTTCATCGTTGTGCCGCAGCTGCTGGCGGCGACGGTTCTGGGCCTGATCCTGAAGACCCTGTTCGGCGGCCAGGCCATCTGGGCCCTGGTGCTGGGCGCGATCTCGTTCGTTCTGGCGGCAGGCAGCGCCCTGCTGGTGAAGGAACACCGCGCATGAACCGCCGCACCCTGCTGGCTCTGGGCGCCGCCCTGCCCTTCGCCGGCCCCGCATTCGCCGAAGCGCCCAAGGCCGGGCGTCTGGTGCTGCATGAGGCTGTCGCTTCGGCCCATGTGAAGTCGCGCAACGTCGGGGTCTGGCTGCCGCCCGGATATGAGGCGTCCGACACCCGTTATCCGGTCCTCTACATGCACGACGGGCAGAATCTGTTCGACGCCGCGACCGCCAACTTCGGCGAATGGGGCGTGGACGAGCATCTGGACCGCCTGATCGCCAGCGGACAGGTGCGCGCGCCCATTGTCGTCGGCGTCTGGAACACCGACCTGCGCCTGCGCGAATACCTGCCTGCCGACCTGATCGACGCCCTGCCCGCCGACATGCGCGACGAGGTGCAGGCCATCTACGGCGGGCCGTCCCTGTCCGAAGCCTACATCCGCTTCCTGGTCGAGGAACTGAAACCGCTCATCGACGGGACCTACCGCACCCTGACCGGACCAGCGGACACGACGATCAGCGGCTCCAGCATGGGCGGGCTGATCTCGCTGCAGGCGGTGATGAAGCGGCCCGACGTCTTCTCCGCCGCCGCCTGTCTGTCGACCCACTGGCCGTTGAAGGTCGATGGGCTGGAAGACGGTCCCGCCCTTCAGGCCTGGCGCGAGCGTCTGGTCGCCGCCTGGACCGGGGTCATCGGGGCAGGCCTGCCTGCCGCCGGATCGCATCGCTTCTATTTCGACCGGGGCGATGAAACCCTCGATCAGTTCTACGGCGAGTTCCAGACCCGCATTGATCAGGTCTTCCGCGCTCGCGGCTATGACGCCGACCATTTCCGCAGCCTGGTCTTCCCGGGCGCGCAACACACCGAAGCCTCATGGAACAGCCGCCTGGATGTTCCCCTGACCTTCCTTCTTTCCCCTCGCCCCACGCAAACCTCGTGAGGATCTTATGCGTACAATGAAACTTCTCTGCCTGACCGGCGCGGCCAGTCTGGCCCTGTCCACTGTCGCCGCCGCCCAGTCTGTGGCGCCCGGCGCGCCCGGCATTGCGCCGAACTGGTCCACTGCGGCCAAGACCGGCGCCGGCGCCTCCTATGAGGCCTATGTCGATGGTCAGTACCGTGACGGCGGCCCGACCGGCGCCGTGTCCAAGGTCTGGTTCTCGATCGCCGACGGCGTCCTGACCGAGACGATGTACGGCCTGATCCACGAGGCGCAGATCAAGGCGCTGCGCTTCGCCGTGGTCACCCCGCAAGGTCTGGCGCTGGAAGGCCCGGACACGACCGAACGCACCGAATACCTGCACACCGATGCAGAAGGCCGCCCCCTGTCGCCTGCCTATCGCGTCACCACGCGCGACAAGAACGGCCGCTTCGAAATCCAGAAGCAGATCTTCACCGACCCGGACCGCAACGCCCTGGTTCTGCGCGTCACCATCAAGTCGCTGACCGGCCAGGTCACGCCCTATCTGCTGCTTGAGCCGCACATCGCCAACACCGGCATCAACGACCGCGGCGTGGTCACGCGCCAGGCCTTCCACGCCTGGGAAGGCGACACCCATCTGGTGCTGAAGCCCAGCCAGCCGTTCACCGCCGCCAGCGTCGGCTTCGTCGGCGTGTCCGACGGCCTGACCGACCTCAAGGACGGCAAGATGGACTGGACCTACGCCTCGACGGGCGAGGAGTCCGGCAACACCATGATGACCGGCGCCCTGCCGTCGCTGCGTCGCGGCCAGACCCTGACACGCGACTTCGTCATCGGCTTCGGCGACAGCGAAGCGGCGGCCCAGGCGGCGGCTGACGGCTCGTTCGCCACCGGCCTCGACGAAGTCCTGGCCCGCTTCAACGGCGAAGGCGACCGCGTGGGTTGGGAGGACTATATCGCCTCCCTGACCGAACTGCCGCGCCTGGCCGCCCAGTCCACCGACGGCGGCAAGCTGGCCTACGCCTCGGCCCTGATGCTGAAGGTGCAGGAAGACCGCACCCACGCGGGCGCCCTGATCGCCTCGCTGTCCAACCCGTGGGGCGACACGGTGGACGCGTCCAAGTCCTCGACCGGCTACAAGGCCGTCTGGCCGCGTGACTTCTATCAGGTGGCGATGGCCCTGGCCGCGATGGGCGACAAGGAAACGCCGCTGGCCGCATTCAACTATCTGCCCCAGGTGCAGGTCGGACCGAACACGCCCGGCAACACCGGCGTCGGCGGCTGGTTCCTGCAGAAGACCCACGTCGACGGCGAACTGGAATGGGTTGCGGTCCAGCTTGATCAGACGGCCATGCCGATCATGCTGGGCTATCGCCTGTGGAAGATGGGCTGGCTGTCCGACGCCCAGATGACCCAGCACTACAACGCCATGCTGAAGCCTGCCGCCGACTTCCTGGTCGATGGCGGCAAGGTCGGCCTGTTGTGGAACGACGCCGAGATCAAGCCGCCCTTCACCCAGCAGGAACGCTGGGAAGAGCAGCAGGGCTATTCGCCGTCCAGCACCGCCGCCGTCATCGCCGGTCTGACCGTCGCGGCGGAAATGGCGCGGGCTTCGGGCGACGCGACGGGTGCGGCCCGCTATCAGGCCGCCGCCGACGACTACGCCTCCAAGATCGAGGCCACGATGTTCACGACGAACGGGGACTTCGGCGACGGCCGCTACTTCATCCGCATCACGCAGAATGCGAACCCGAACGACAAGGGGCCGATGGGCGTCGCCAATGGTCAGGTCGCCGCCCCTGAAGACCGCATCATCGACGGCGGCTTCCTGGAGCTGGTCCGCTATGGCGTCCGTCGCGCCGACGATCCGCACATCCTGTCCACCCTGCCCGTCTATGACGACCAGTCGCTGGAGCCGCTGTACCGCGTCCGCTACGACTTCGGTCCCGAAGGCGACAAGACGCCGGGCTGGCGCCGTTACGGCGTCGATGGCTACGGCGAAGACTGGCAGACGGGCGCCAACTACGGCGTCGGCGGCGAGATGAGCCCCGGTCAGCGCGGCCGGGTCTGGCCCTTCTTCACCGGCGAACGCGGACACTATGAACTGGCCCGCGCCAGCGTGAACGGCACGCCGTCCGCCGCTGACATCGCCGCCATCCGTCAGACCTATGTCCGGGGCATGGAGCGTTTCGCCAACGACGGCCTGATGCTGGCGGAACAGGTGTGGGACGGCGTCGGCAACCCGACGAGCCGCGACTACAAGCTGGGTCAGAACACGGATTCGGCCACGCCGCTGGCCTGGACCCATGCCGAGTACCTGAAGCTGCTTCGCTCGCTGGCGGACGGCAAGGTCTGGGACAACTACGAGCCGGTCCAAAGCCGCTACGCTCGATAATAAAAAAAGCCCCCCGAACCGCCAGGATCGGGGGGCTTTCCTTATCTGCTGGAAGGTTCAGCCGATCAGAAGGCCGCCTTCAGGGACACGACGAACGCGTCGTCATAACCGCTCAGGTTCGTGTCGTAATAGCGCAGGTCCAAACCCAGCTTGTCGGTCAGGGCGTAGGTCCCGCCGAGGTTCCACGTCGTATAGTCGGAGCCCGGATCGAAGGTCTGACGGCCGACGGCGCCGGACACCGCGATCTTGTCCGAAACCGTGTAGGCGGCGGTCAGCTCGGCATAGAGGCTTTCGTTCTCAACGCCCCAACTGTCGGGCGAATAGTACAGGGTCGCCCCCACCGTCGCCGGACCAAAGGCCCGCGAGGCGCCGACCTTGACCTCATAGTTGTTGTAGCTGACGCCGCTGGGCGCCCCGACATAGCTGTAGGCGATGACGCCGACATCCCAGGCGAAACCCGCCGCCTCTGTCCTGTACCCCCCGTACAGGTCGATTTCCGCGTCGGTGCCATCCTTGAAATCGACATTCGACGCCCAGGCCCCGGCATAGAAGCCGCCTTCAGTGGCGAAATCCAATCCGCCCTGAACTGCGAACTTTTCGTCCGTCTGGGTCAGGCCGCGAAACACATAGTTGTTGGTCGCGCCGATGTTGAACGCGACATCACCGGCCAAGGCAGGCGCTGCGCCCATCAGGGCGAAGGCGGCCGAAACGGCCGAGGCCGCAAGCAAGACATGAGCTCTCATAATCGTATCCCCTCGATTTGATTGAAGCTGTGATTTCCGCATGGCGCGGAAGATGATCGGGCGCGGGATTGGGAGCCGCGCCCGATTTGCAGTCTCAGTGGTCCAGCACTTCGCCGTGCAGCGAGGTGTCCAGACCTGCCGCCTCTTCGGCCTCGCTGACGCGAAGGCCGGTCGTGTACTTGCAGATCAGCAGAATGATGAAGGTGCCGACCGCGCTGTAGAGAATGGTCCAGAACAGACCCAGCGCCTGGGCGCCGATGTTGGCGCCTTCGGACGCGCTGTTGATCGCCGTGGTGGCGAACACGCCCGTCAGCAAGGCCCCGACCAGGCCCCCTGCGCCGTGGATGCCGAAGGCGTCCAGCGAGTCGTCATAACGCAGCAGCTTCTTGATCCACACCGACGAGGCGTAGCAGACGACGCCGCAGATCAGGCCGATCAGAACCGCGCCCTTCGGGTCGACGAAGCCTGCGGCCGGCGTGATGCCGACCAGGCCTGCGACCACGCCCGACAACATGCCGATCAACGAGATCTTCTTCTTCTCGATGACTTCGATCACCTTCCATGCCAGGGCCGCAGCCGCAGCCGCCAGAAGCGTGTTGATCAGGGCGACGCCCATCAGGGCGTCCGCCGCGCCTGCCGAACCGGCGTTGAAGCCGATCCAGCCGACCAGCAGCAGGCTGGCGCCGATCAGGGTCAGAACCGGATTGTGCGCGGTGATCGGCTCAACCCCATAGCCCTTGCGGCGGCCCAGGAAGATCGCGCAGACCAGACCCGCCACGCCCGAGTTGACGTGGACGACGGCGCCGCCAGCAAAGTCCAGAACGCCTGCACTTCCCAGGAAGCCGCCGCCCCAGACCCAGTGACAGATGGGGGCGTAGATCAGCAGCGACCACAAGGCGGTGAACAGCAGCAGGGCCGAGTATTTGAACCGCTCGGCGAAGGCGCCGGTGATCAGGGCGGGTGTGATGATGGCGAAGGTCAGCTGGAACGAAATCCAGAGAAACTCTGGAATGCCCGGCAGCAGCTTGTTGGCCGTTTCGAGCGTCACGCCGTTCAGGAACAGCATGTCCAAATTGCCGACGAACTTCTGCAGCGTCGGGTCTGCGTTGGCGCCGAAGGCGATGCTGTATCCGGCGATGAACCAGACCAGGGTCACGACCGAGAAGACGCCGACCGACTGTGTGATGGTGGCGATGACGTTTTTGCGCCGCACCATGCCGCCGTAGAACAGCGCCAGACCGGGGAGGGTCATCAGCAGAACCAGGGCGGTGGAGACGCCAAGCCAGGCTGTGCCGGCGCCGTCTAATTCAAGCGCCGTCTGATGACCCAGCAGCGCAGGGACGGCGGCCTGCGCTTCAGCCGCGCCTGCGGCTAGAAATACAAGTGAAGACAGGAGGAGCGCGGCTCCTCCCCGGAGACGGTTTCCAACATGCGACATCAACTGGTACCCCCTTTGCAATCTCGCAATTGCGAAGGTGCTACCGCAATTGCGAACTGCGCAAGGGGGCATGACGTAAACGGCGCAATTTTCTTGCACCCGTCATCAGTAAAATTAAAGAGATCGCATAATCATTCGATTACGCGATCTCTTCTCGATATTTTGTGGCGCCAATAGCCGCGCTTGAGGGTCAGAAATTCAACCCTCGTTCGCCGCCTTTACGCCCAGTGCATCTGCACCCGATGCGCCGCCGCCCAGTGGATGGCGCGCAGAGCGTCGATGACGGCGTCCGCAGCGGCCCGCGTCCCCAGTTCGCCGCCCAGATCAGCGGTGACGGCGCCTGACGCCAGCACGGCGGCGACGGCGCCTTCGATGGCGTCCGCCTCGTCTTCCAGCTTCAGGCTGTGGCGCAGCAGCAGGGCCGCCGACAGGATGCCGCCGATCGGATTGGCCAGGTCCTGCCCGGCGATGTCCGGCGCCGACCCGTGGATCGGTTCGAACAGGCCCGGTCCTTCCGTACCCAGCGACGCCGACGGCAGCAGGCCGATGGAGCCGCCCAGAACCGAAATCTCGTCCGACAGGATGTCGCCGAACATGTTCTCGGTCAGGATGACGTCATATTCGCGCGGCTTGCGGATCAGGTGCATGGCCATGGAGTCGACCAGGGCGTGCTCCAGGGTGATCTCGGGGTATTCCTCTGCGTGGATGCGGGTCACGACCTCGCGCCACAGGCGGCTGGTCTCCATCACATTGGCCTTGTCGACCGAGGTGACCTTGCCGCGACGCTGCTGGGCGGTCTGGAAGGCGGCGCGGGCGACGCGCTCGATCTCCACCACCGTATATTCGCACAGGTCCGTGGCGCCCTTCTCGTCGCGCGTCTTCTTGCCGAAATAGACGCCGCCGGTCAGTTCGCGGAAGACGATCAGATCGACGCCTTCGACGATCTCCTTCTTCAGCGGCGAACGGTGCGCCAGGACAGGCGAAACCTGCAGCGGACGCAGGTTGGCGAACAGGCCCATCGCCTTGCGGATGGCCAGCAGTCCTTCCTCGGGACGGCGCTTGCCGCCATCCCACTTGGGTCCGCCGACAGCGCCCAGGAATACGGCGTCAGCGGCCAGGCAGGCCTCGCGCGTCGCATCCGGCAGAGGGTCGCCCGTGGCGTCGATGGCCGCGCCGCCGATCAGGTGTTCGGAGAAGTTGAAGACGTGGCCGTAGAAGTCGCCGATGACCGACAGCACGCTGCGCGCGGCGCTGGTCACTTCGGGGCCGACGCCGTCGCCGGGCAGCAGGACGACATTATAGGTCTTGGGGGCGGCGTTGGTCATCAGATGGTCTCTCTCGAACGCTCGAACGCTTCGATCTCAGGCAGGTTTGATTGCAGCCAGCCCAGGGTGTCCACCCCGTCCAGCAGGCACTGACGGGCGAAGGATTCGACCCCGAACGGCACGGGCAGCGCATTGCCGCGCCGGATCTCGTTCGCCTGAAGGTCGATCGTCACCGGCTGATCCGGCTGCGACGCCAGATCGTCCCAAACCGCCTGACTGACCACGATGGGCAGCAGGCCGTTTTTCAGCGCATTCGATGTAAAAATGTCAGCAATCTCGGTCGAGATCACCGCCCGGAACCCATAGTCGTACAGGGCCCAGGGCGCATGTTCGCGCGACGAGCCGCAGGCGAAATTCTTTCCGGCCAGCAGAATGCGATGCTCAGCCGGCTCGATGCGGTTCAGGATGGCCTCGGGCTTTTCCGATCCATCGTCCTCATAGCGCCAGTCATAGAAGGCCGCCTTGCCCAGCCCCTCGCGGGTCGTGGTGGTCAGGAAGCGGGCCGGGATGATCTGGTCAGTGTCGATATTGGCCTGGCTGAGCGTGACCGTCCTCGACGTCAAAACCTGGAACGGCTCAGACATTTTGCGCTCCTATCGTCTCACGCAGGAAGACACGCGGGTCGGTCAGCACGCCCGCCACCGCCGTCGCCGCCGCCGTGGCGGGGCTGGCCAGAATGGTGCGGGCGTCCTTGCCCTGACGCCCTTCGAAATTGCGGTTGGAGGTCGAGACGGCCAGTTGCCCCGGCGCCACCACATCGCCGTTCATGGCGATGCACATCGAACAGCCGGGAATGCGCCATTCGGCCCCGGCGGCGATGAAGACCTCGTGCAGACCTTCGGCCTCGGCGTCGCGGCGCACGGCCTCCGAACCCGGCACCACCAGCATCCGCAGGCCCGGCTTCACCTTGCGGCCGCGCAGCACGTCGGCGGCGGCGCGCAGGTCAGGCAGACGGCCATTGGTGCAGGAGCCGATGAAGACCACGTCCACCGGCTGGTTGGTCGTCGCCTCGCCTGCGGTGAAGCCCATATAGGCGATGGCCTTGCGGTCGGAATCCGACTGCGGCTGAGGCACCGGCGAACCAATCGGCGCGCCTGCGTCCGGGGTCGTGCCCCAGGTCGCCATCGGACGGATGGCCGCGCCGTCCAGCACGACTTCCTTGTCGAAGACCGCGCCGGGATCGGTCGCCAGCGTCAGCCATTCAGCCGCTGCCGCCTCATAATCCGCCGGGACATTCTTGCGCCCGCGCAGCCAGTCGATGGTCGTCTGGTCGGGTGCGATCATGCCCGCACGCGCACCGGCCTCGATAGACATGTTGCACAGGGTCATGCGCCCTTCCATGTCCAGCGACCGCACCGCCTCGCCTGCATATTCGATGACATAGCCGGTGCCGCCGCCGAACCCGATGGCGGCGATGACGGCCAAAGCCACATCCTTGCCCGACACGGCGGGCTGCAGTTGGCCGGTCACGGTCACCCGCATGGACTTGGCCTTGCGCTGCAACAGGCACTGGGTCGCCAGCACATGGCCGACTTCCGAGGTGCCGATGCCGAAGGCCAGCGCACCGAAGGCGCCGTGCGTCGCCGTATGGCTGTCGCCGCAGACGACCGTCATGCCCGGTTGGGTCAGGCCCAGTTCCGGCCCCATGACGTGGACCACGCCGCGATCATCAGAATCCCAACCGGCCAGACGCACCCCGTGGGCGGCGCAGTTGCGCTCCAGCGTGTGCACCTGGGCCTCGGCCTGGGCGGTGACATAGGGCTTCAGGCCGTTCAGGCCTGCGGGCAGTGTCGGGGTCGAGTGATCCAGGGTCGCATAGGTGCGGTCGGGGCGGCGCACCTTCAGGCCGCGCGCCTCGATCTCACTGAAGGCCTGCGGACTGGTGACTTCGTGGACCAGGTGCAGGTCGATATACAGAACCCCCGGCGTCTCGGCCGTTTCCGACCGCACGACGTGGGCGTCCCAGACCTTGTCGAACAGGGTCTTAGGCATATTCAGGCGTCCGTTTCTCTGCGGGCGCGTCAATCGGCTCCAGCCAGCCGAAGGTGTCCGGCGTCTCGCCCGTGAACAGGCCGCGGAAAGCGTTGTTGATCGCCTTGGTCACCGGGCCAGGCCCTGCGGCCCGGGTGGTGATGCCGTCGACCGAACGCACCGGGGTGATCTCTGCGGCGGTGCCGGTCATGAAGATTTCGTCGGCCAGGTACAGGGCTTCGCGCGGCATGGCCTGTTCAATGACCTCGTACCCTTGGGCCTTGGCCAGCTTGATGACGCTGTCGCGCGTGATGCCCATCAGGATGGAGTTGGCGGCGGGCGGGGTCATGACCTTGCCGTCCTTGACCACGAACAGGTTCTCGCCCGCCCCTTCGGACAGACGCCCATCGACGCCCAGGGCGATGCCTTCGCCAAAGCCGCCGACGCGGGCCTCGCGACCGATCAGATAGGAGGACAGGTAGTTGCCGCCTGCCTTGGCCGCCGATGGGGTGGTGTTGGGCGCGATGCGGTTCCAGCTGGAGACGCAGGCGTCAACGCCCTTCTCCAGAGCTTCTTCACCCAGATAGGCGCCCCAGGTGAAGGCGGCGATGGCGATGTCGACATTCATGTTCTGCGGCTGCGGCGTCACGCCCATGCCGCACTGGCCCAGGAAGGCGATGGGGCGGATATAGGCCGAACGCAGCCCCTCGGTCCGCACCACCAGATTGCAGGCCTCGACCAGTTCGTCCTCGGTGTAGGGCAGTTGGATGTGATAGATGCGGGCGCTGTCGAACAGACGACGAACATGCTCACGCAGGCGGAAACCGCGCGGGCCGTTGGGCGTGTCATAGACGCGGATGCCTTCGAACACCGAGGTGCCGTAATGGAGCGCATGGCTCATGACGTGGATCTTGGCGTCGGCCCACGGCGTCAGTTCGCCATTGACCCAGATGTTCTCAGCCAGCGGCTGCATGCACGTCTTCCTTCTTACTTCTTGGGTTGGCGCTCGATGAAGGAGCGCCGCGAGGCCGCGATCAGGCGGCCTCGGACTGGATCATGTCGTTGCCGATGCGGCGAGCGCCGAACAGGCGGTCGATCTGGCGGCCCAGATTGTCCGTGCTGCGGGCGGCGTCGCGGCTGCGGACCGTCAGGGCGATGCGGCGGAAGTCGCCTTCATCGGCCATGTTGATGCCGTCGATGTGGAACCCACGGCGCTCCACCAGACCGATGAGACGCTGAAGCGAGCCGTCGGCCCGGTCGATCTGGATGTGGATGGTGTCAGTCATCACAGTTCTCCTTCAGCGGTTGCAGCATGCATCATCTGCGCGTTGTTCTTGCCCGGCGGCACCAGCGGCCAGACGTTTTCGGCGGGATCGATAATGACGTGGGCCAGGATCGGTCCCTCTGCGGCCAGCAGCCGCTCCAGCCCCGCCGTCACCTGATCGCGGCGTTCAATACGGAAAGCCTCGATGCCGAAGGCTTCGGCGACCTTCACGAAGTCGGGGTTGTCGGACAGGTCGACCTCGGAGAAGTTCCGCTCGAAGAAGAACTCCTGCCACTGGCGCACCATGCCCAGGCGAGAATTGTCCAGCAGCAGGATCTTCAGCGGAATGTTGAAGCGGTTGACCGTGGCCAGCTCCTGAATGTTCATCATCACGCCGCCGTCGCCGGTGATGGTCACGACCACGGCGTCCGGCTCGGCCAGCTTGGCGCCGATGCCTGCAGGCAGGCCAAAGCCCATCGAGCCCAGACCGCCCGAGGTGATGTGCGCTTCAGGACGCGAGAATTCACAGTGCTGGGCGACCCACATCTGATGCTGGCCGACGTCGCAGGCGGCGATGAAGCCCGGACCGGCCAGGCGCGACAGTTCGTTCAGCAGAGCGGGCGCATAAACCTTGTCGCCCGGCGCGTCATAGCGGACCTGCGTCTCGGCGGAGCGCGCGCGCCATTGGTCGGCCCAGGCCGAAACCTCAATGGCCGGACCATCGGCCAGACGCCGGTTCAGGGCCTCCAGATTGGGCTTCAGATCGCCGACGACGCCGACAGCGACGGAGCGCAGCTTGCCGATCTCGGACGGATCGATGTCGAAATGGATGACGCCAGCCTCGGGCGCGAACTCGGCCAGCTTGCCGGTGGCGCGGTCATCGAACCGGGCGCCGACGACGATCAGCAGGTCCGAGCCCTGAACCGCCTCGTTGGCGGCAGGCGTGCCGTGCATGCCCAGCATACCCAGATAATTGTCCTGCCCCGTCGGGATCGAACCCAGGGCGTTCAGGGTCGAAACCTGCGGAATGCCGGTCAGGGCCGCGAACTCCCGAACCGCCTCGACGGCGCCCGAGATCTTGGCCCCGCCACCGACGTACAGGACCGGACGACGCGCAGCCCGGATGGCGGCCTCGGCCTCGGCGATCACCGAAGGTTCGGCGACGGCGATCTCGTTGGGCAGATGCAGGCCGCGCGGCTCGCTGGTCAGTTCGAACTGAACATCCTTGGGCAGGTCGATTAGGACCGGTCCCGGACGGCCTGAACGGGCGATATGGAAGGCTTCCTGGATGATCGCCGGAATGTCAGCGGCGTGACGGACCAGATAGGAGTGTTTCACCAGCGGCAGGGTGACGCCCAGGATGTCGACTTCCTGGAACGAGTCCGTGCCCATGACGCCCTGGGCGACATTGCCCGTGATGCAGACCATCGGAACGGAATCCAGCATGGCGTTGGCGATGCCGGTGACCAGATTGGTCGCGCCCGGTCCCGAGGTCGCCATGCAGACCCCGACCTTGCCGCTGACCCGTGCATAGGAGTCAGCGGCGAAGGCGGCGCCCTGTTCGTGGCGACACAGATAGTGCTGCAGCTTGGAACCGGCCAGGGCGTCATAGATGGGCATGATCGCCCCCCCCGGATAACCGAACACCACCTCTACGCCCAACTGCTCCAGGGTGGAGACCAGCAGGCGGGCGCCGGACTGGGCGGCCTCGGCAGAGGGTTTGAAGGCGACGGCGGTCATCTGGGTCATCCGGTCTTTAGGTCTGGGCTCAGGCCGCTTCGGACTTGGGCGTGTTCAGCCAGGCCATGCGTTCGCGCAGACGCGCGCCGACCTGTTCGATCTGGCTTTCGCGATCCGCCTTCAGCCAGGCTTCGTACTGCGGCTTGCCGGCCTCGTTTTCGGCGATCCAGTTGCGCGCGAAGGTGCCGTCCTGGATCTCGTCCAGAATGGTCTTCATGCGGGCCTTGGTTTCTTCGGTGACGACGCGCGGGCCGCTGGCGACGGCGCCGTACTTGGCCGTTTCCGAGATGAAGTGGTGCATCTTGGAGATGCCGCCTTCGTAGAACAGGTCCACGATCAGCTTCAGTTCGTGCAGGCATTCGAAATAGGCGATCTCGGGCTGGTAGCCGGCCTCGACCAGGGTGTTGAAGCCCTGGATGACCAGTTCCTTGGCGCCGCCGCACAGAACGGCCTGTTCGCCGAACAGGTCGGTCTCGGTCTCTTCGCGGAAGGTGGTCTCCAGCAGGCCGCCGGTCGCGCCGCCATTGCCCTTGGCGTAGCCCATGGCGCGGTCGCGCGCCTTGCCGGTGACGTCCTTTTCGATGGCGAACAGCGACGGCACGCCGCGGCCGCGCTGGAACTCGCGGCGGACCAGATCGCCCGGGCCCTTCGGCGCGACCAGGATGACGTCCATGTCGGGGCGCGGCGTGATGCGCTCATAGATGATCGAGAAGCCATGGGCGAACAGCAGGGCCGAACCTTCCTTGGCGTTCGGCTCGATGACGTCGCGATAGACGTCGCCCTGGATCATGTCCGGGGTCAGGATGGCGATGATGTCCGCGCCCTTGACGGCTTCAGCCGGTTCGGCGGTCGGCAGGCCGTCGGCGGTGGCGTGCTTCCAGCCCGTGCCGCCTTCGCGGACGCCGACGATCACGTCATGGCCGCTGTCGCGCAGGTTCTGGGCGTGGGCGCGGCCTTGCGAGCCATAGCCGATGATGGCGATGCGCTGACCGGCGATGGCGCCCGGCTTGATGTCGTCGTTGGTGTAGATGGTGATGGCCATGGGTCAGGCGTCCTGAGCAGCGGGTTTTTTGCTTGATGCCGGGATTTGAGCCGGCGGCGGGTTGGGAATGGTGACCGCGCCCTGGGCCGCCGAGGCGACAGAGGCGCGGTACTTGGCGAAAACACCTCGCGCCGGACGAACTACGTGGGGCGTAAAGCCCGCCCGGCGCGTCGCCAGATCGACATTGACGTCGATCCGGCGGTTGGTGACGTCGATGGTGATGCGGTCACCATCGCGAATGAGTGCAATCGGTCCGCCGACAGCGGCTTCCGGCGAAACGTGCCCGGCGACGAAGCCGTAGCTGGCGCCCGAGAAGCGACCGTCGGTCAGCAGTGCGACGTTGTCGATCTTGCGGCCCTTCAGGGCGGCGGTGACCTGCAGCATCTCGCGCATGCCGGGACCGCCCTTGGGCCCTTCGTAGCGGATGATGATGACATCGCCTTCGCCGACCGTGCCGTCCTGAACAGCGTGGAAGGCGTCCTCCTCGCTGTCGAAGACGCAGGCCGGGCCTTCGAAGACATCGACCTTGTGGCCGGTCAGCTTGATGACCGCGCCTTCGGGGGCAACATCGCCATAGATGACGGCGTAGCTGCCGCGCGCCATGACCGGGGCGTCGAAGCTGGTGACAACCAGTTGGCCCGGAGCCTCCTCGGCGTCAGCGGCTTCTTCGAACAGGCTGCGGCCTGTGACCGTCGGGGTGTCGACGATCTTGCCCGCCTCAGCCATGCGCTGCGTGACCAGACGCGTGCCGCCCGCCGCGAACAGGTGCGAGGCCAGGAACCGGCCGCCCGGCTTCAGGTCGCAGATGACCGGCGCCTCGATACAGGCCTGATGGCAGTCCTCGACGCCGAAATCGACGCCAGCCTCAGCGGCGATCGCCGTCAGGTGCATGACCGCATTGGTCGATCCGCCCGAGGCGGAGACCGCGACGGCGGCGTTCTTCAGGCTGGCCTTGGTGATGTATTTGCGGGCGTTGTCGCCAGCCAGAACACGCTCGACGATGATGCGGCCGCAACGCTCGCCTTCCGCGCCCTTGTTGGGATCGACGGCCGGAACATCGTTGGCGCCCATCGGGCTGATGCCCATGACCGACAGGGCCATGGCCATGGTGTTGGCGGTGAACTGGCCGCCGCAGGCACCAGCGCCGGGGCAGACCGCGCTCTCGACCGCCTTCAGGCCTGCGTCGTCCAGCGTCCCCGCCGAATGCGCGCCGATGGCCTCGAACACTTCCTGGACCGAGACTTCCTTGGTGCCGATGACGCCCGGCAGGATGGTGCCGCCGTAATAGACCAGGCCGGGGATATCCATCCGCGCCAGGGCCATGGCCGCCGCAGGGATCGTCTTGTCGCAACCGACGATGCAGACAACGCCGTCCAACTGGTGCCCCTCGATGGCCAGCTCGATGGAGTCGGCGACGACTTCGCGGCTGATCAGCGAGGCCTTCATGCCCGGCGTGCCCATCGAGATGCCGTCGGTGACGACGATGGTGTTGAAATCGACCGGATAGCCGCCCGCCGCGATGATGCCTGCGCGCACATCCTTGGCCAGGCGGTCCAGGTGCATGTTGCACGGGGTGACCGTCGACCAGGTGTTGACGATGCCGATCATCGGCTTGTCGAAGTCGGCGTCCTGCATGCCTGCGGCGCGCAGATAGGACCGCGCCGCCGCCCGGTTGGGGCCAGCCGTGACCGAGGCGCTGCGCGCGTTCGGCTTCCTGGGTTCAGAGGTAGAATCTTGCGTCATCGGTCCAGTTCATTTCGAACCACCAAGCACGAAAAACCCCGCTTCCTTTCGGTAGCGGGGTGGTGCCGGGCGATCCTGAGTGCGTTTAGGTCAGGTCGCGTGCATCCACGCCGCTTGCGTAAGCAGGCCAATAAGTACGGTGAGAATGAGTACGAGTCGGGCGTCGAACACCGTCGGCGCGCGAGCGACCGCCACCGCCTTCGCGGTGCGTCCCTTCATCATTGCGCGCGTCATTGTGGCCACGGGTGGCTCCCTGTTCTGACGGCAAGAAACCACACCGGCCGGTACGGCGCAACCCGCTTGAGCAAGATTTTTGCCCCATCCGCCAAAAACATCGCCTGACGGGGTGTTTCTTGCCGCAACAGCCCTCAGCGTAACAGTTGATCGCCCGATGTTACGTCCTCGGGGTTGAAACACGCGGCGCTCGCGGTCATTGAAACGGCCAACGATAAAACCACCACTCAGAGGAGCCTCCCCATGACCGTTCGCGTCGCCATCAATGGTTTCGGCCGCATCGGCCGCCTAGTTCTGCGTTCCATCGTCGAACATGGCCGCACGGACATCGAGGTCGTGGCGATCAACGATCTGGGCCCGGTCGAGACCAACGCCCACCTGCTGCGCTATGATTCGGTGCACGGCCGCTTCCCCGGCACGGTGACCTCGGGCGAGGACTGGATCGACGTCGGCACGGGCAAGATCAAGGTCACGGCGGAACGCGATCCCGCCAACCTGCCGCACGCCGAACTGAAGGTGGACATCGCCTTCGAATGCACCGGCATCTTCACCTCCAAGGAGAAGGCCTCGGCCCACCTGAAGGCGGGTGCCAAGCGCGTACTGGTTTCGGCCCCGGCTGACGGCGCCGACAAGACCATCGTCTTCAAGGTCAACCACGAAACCCTGACCGCCGACGACATCGTCGTCTCGAACGGTTCGTGCACCACCAACGCCCTGGCCCCGGTGGCCAAGGTGCTGAACGACCTGTTCGGCATCGAGCGCGGCTATATGACCACCATCCACGCCTACACCGGCGACCAGCCGACGCTGGATACGATGCACAAGGATCTTTACCGGGGCCGCGCCGCCGCCCTGTCGATGATCCCGACCTCGACCGGCGCCGCCAAGGCCCTGGGCCTGGTCCTGCCGGAACTGAAGGGCAAGCTGGATGGCTCGTCCATCCGCGTCCCAACCCCGAACGTCTCGGTCGTGGACCTGAAGGTCGTCGCCGCCCGCGACGTGACCGTGCAGGAAATCAACGACGCGCTTCAGTCCGCCGCTGACGGCCCGATGAACGGCGTCCTGTTCACGACGACCGATCCGCTGGTCTCCAGCGACCTGAACCACATCGCCGCCTCCTCCACCGCCGCCTTGCCCCAGACGCAGGTTGTCGACGGCAAGCTGGCCCGCGTGCTGAGCTGGTACGACAACGAATGGGGCTTCGCGACCCGCATGGCCGACACGGCCCTGGTGATGGCGAAGTTCCTGTAAGCGACAAACAGGGAGCGCCGCCGTGACGCCTCTCGACCGAGCTATCCGCAAGGAACTTGTCGGGCTGGGCGTTCTGGCGGCGCTTCAAATTTTGGGCGTCGCCGTTTGTTGCGTCATGGCCATAGCAGCAGCGGCGGCATCCTGGATCGCGTTCATAAACGCATCTGCCTTGCTGTATGGCGACACCGATCTCTGGCCTCGCTCGCAAACCATTTTAATGATGATTGGCGGCCTTGCCTTCACCTTCGCCCTCGCCGCTCTGTTGATCTGGAGCGCCCGCGCGATAGGATGCCGACGTAAAGCGCTTTCACCGCAGTTCAAGACGCGACCTTCCGTTCTAGGAATGCTGCAGATCGCCGCCCCGACGGCGCTCTATGCCTTTGCCGTCTTCGCCCTTTTGACTCATTCCTCGTAATCCACCGGACTCTTTCATGACCTTCCGCACCCTCGACGACGCCAAGGATCTCGCCGGCAAGACGGCTCTGGTCCGCGTGGACTTCAATGTCCCGATGGAGGGCGGCAAGGTCACGGACGACACCCGGCTGCGGGTCGCCGTGCCGACGATCCAGCGTCTGCGCGACGCGGGCGCCAAGGTGGTTCTGCTGGCCCACTTCGACCGTCCCAAGGGCCAGCGCGTCCCGTCGATGAGCCTGAAGCCGGTTGTCGAACCTCTGGAAAACGTGCTCGGCGCACCCGTCCGCTTCGCCGACGACTGCATCGGCGGCCCCGCCGTCGAGGCCATCCGCGATCTGGATGCGGGCGGCGTGCTGTTGCTTGAGAATGTGCGCTTCCATGCGGCGGAAGAAGCCAATGATCCGGTCTTCGCCCAGAAGCTGGCCGATCTGGGCGACCTCTATGTCAACGACGCCTTCTCGGCTGCCCACCGCGCGCACGCCTCGACCGAAGGCGTCGCCCACCACATTCCCGCCTATGCGGGCGAATCCATGCGGCGCGAACTGGACGCCCTGGACGCCGCTCTGGGCAAGCCGCAGAAGCCGGTCATCGGCATCGTCGGCGGCTCCAAGGTCTCGACCAAGCTGGACCTGCTGAAGAACCTGGTCGGCAAGCTGGACAAGCTGGCCATCGGCGGCGGCATGGCCAACACCTTCCTCTATGCGCAAGGCGTGGATATCGGCGGTTCGCTAGCCGAAAAGGACATGGCCGACACCGCGCGCGAGATCATGGCCGAGGCCCAGGCCAAGGGCTGCGAACTGCTGCTGCCGGTCGATGTCGTGGTCGCCGTCGAGGTCAAGCCGGGCGCCGAGGCCCGCACGGTCAAGACCGGCGAGGCCCTGTCCGCCGACGACAAGATTCTGGATGCCGGCCCTGAGACCGTCGCCCGCCTGAACGCCGCCATCGACGCGTCCAAGACCCTGATCTGGAACGGCCCGCTGGGCGTGTTCGAGGTTCCGCCCTTCGACGCCGCCACGGTCGCCGCCGCCAAGCACGCCGCCGCGCGCGCCAAGTCCGGCGCCCTGATCGCCGTCGCAGGCGGCGGAGACACGGTTGCGGCCCTGAACCACGCCGGCACTTCGGACGACATGACCTTCGTCTCCACCGCAGGCGGCGCCTTCCTGGAGTGGATGGAGGGCAAGGTTCTGCCGGGCGTCGAGGCCCTGCGCGCCTGATCCGATAAGCGGGCGCGCGATGTATTCCCGTCACGCGCCCGCGTCTTCGCTCTCAACGTCGCCATCGCGGCCTTACATGGCGTGACTTCGCAGCGCACCACAGCTAATCTCTTGCCCAATTAAAAAAACTAATCGGCTCAGGAGACTACAAGAATGGCGCGCATCACGCTGCGGCAGCTGCTCGATCATGCAGCAGAGAACGACTACGGCCTGCCGGCCTATAATATCAACAACATGGAACAGGGTCTGGCGATCATGGAGGCGGCCCACGAGGTCAACGCCCCTGTCATCATCCAGGCCTCGCGCGGCGCCCGCAACTACGCCAACGACATCGTGCTGGCCAAGCTGATCGACGCCCTGGCGGAACTGTATCCGCACATCCCGGTCTGCATGCACCAGGACCACGGCAACGGCCCGGCGACCTGCGCCACCGCCATCCAGTACGGCTTCACCAGCGTCATGATGGACGGCTCGCTGGAAGAGGACGCCAAGACCCCCGCCAGCTACGAATACAATGTCGACGTCACCCGCCGCGTCACCGAGATGGCCCACGCGTGCGGCGTCTCGGTCGAGGGTGAGTTGGGCGTTCTGGGCTCGTTGGAGACCGGCATGGGCGAGGCCGAAGACGGCCACGGCTTCGAGGGCGTGCTGGACCACTCCCAACTGCTGACCGATCCGGACCAGGCCGTCGATTTCGTCGCGGCCACCAAGGTCGACGCCCTGGCCATCGCCATGGGCACCAGCCACGGCGCCTACAAGTTCACGCGCAAGCCGGACGGCGACGTCCTGGCCATGAATGTGATCGAGGAGATCCACCGCCGCCTGCCCAACACCCACCTGGTGATGCACGGTTCATCGTCGGTGCCGCAGGACCTGCAGGACATCATCAACGCCTATGGCGGTGAAATGCCCCAGACCTGGGGCGTGCCGGTCGAGGAGATCCAGCGCGGCATCAAGCACGGCGTCCGCAAGGTCAACATCGACACCGACAACCGCATGGCCATCACCGGCGCCATCCGTAAGGCCCTGATCGAGAAGCCGGGCGAGTTCGATCCCCGCTACTATCTGAAGCCCGCCAAGGAGGCGATGAAGAAGCTGTGCATGGAGCGTTACCTCCAGTTCGGCTGCGAGGGTCAGGCGTCCAAGATCCGCCCGCTCTCCACCGCCCAGATGGCCAAACGCTACACCTCGGGCGACCTTGATCCGTCGTTCCGCGGCGCAACCGTCAAGGCCGCCTGACCGGACTCAGACCGGGTAGCGGCGCGACAGTTCGTACCGCACCCGGTTTTCTTCCCGCCGCGCGAGCTCCAAAGCGTCCCCGGCATCCTGCGCATTGCGACGCGCATCGCGGATTTCACCGCGCACTTCCTGAATGCGGTCACGGATTTTCTGGCGCTCGTCGTCAGACAGTCCACTCTGGCGCAACTCCGCCTGTTTGGCCTCCAGCTTGTCCTCGCGATTCTCGATCCGGGAGATGGCGCTGTTCAGCGCGCTCTGTGCAGACTCAACCGCGGCCACGGCATCGTACAGCCGCCGCCCATCACGATAAGCAGGCAGGAACTCGGCCTCTTCATGCGGACGACAGACGCCGTAATAGGTGTTGCCTGCCCTGCCCTCGGTCCAGCCGCGCTGGAAGGTGCAATAACCGCGCAGCCCATCCTCGCGCGCGGACTGATAGGCGCTGGGATTGGGCATGACCTGATATTTGGCGCAGGCCTTTGCGTGTTCTTCCAGCCGTGTCATCGGATAGCCTGACGCCCCATCGTCATAGCCCTTTTGGCCCCAGTCGCCGACCAGGCACTCGTCCTTGCTCATGGTGGCGCAGCTTGCCAGCAACACCCCGGCCGCCGCCACGCCGCCGATGATCAACAGCCGCCGCATCGCAATCCCTCCTGCGCCCCCAGCTTGACTATCCAACAGCGCCGCCCCCTCGCGCAAGCGGTCCGGCGTGCTACATCGGCGGCTGGAGACCGCCTTGCCCGAACACCTGCCCGAACCCGACCTGCCCGACGACGAAGACGCCGCAGCCGCCGAAGTGCTGCAGGCCCGCATCGACACGCCGGGCGTGCGTCTGGACAAGTCGCTTGCCTCCGCCTTTCCCGCCCTTTCACGCGCTCGGCTGCAGGCGCTGCTGGCCGAAGGCGCAGTCAGCCGCGACGGCGTCGCCCTGACCAGCGGCTCAGCCAAGGCCCAGCCGGGCCTCTACGCCGTCGCCCTGCCCCCGGTCGCGCCCGCCACGCCCCAACCCGAGGCCATCCCCCTGACGGTTCTCTATGAGGACGCGGACCTGATCGTCATCGACAAGCCCGCAGGCATGGCCGCCCACCCCGCGCCGGGCTGCGAAACCGGCACCCTGGTCAACGCGCTGCTGGCCCACTGCGGCGACAGTCTGTCAGGCATCGGCGGCGTCGCCCGGCCCGGCATCGTCCACCGGCTGGACAAGGACACCTCCGGCGTCATGGTCGCCGCCAAGACCGACCGCGCCCATCAAGGCCTTTCCGCCCTGTTCGCCGCCCATGACATCGAACGCACCTACATCGCCCTGACCCGCGGCGCCCCCTCGCCTCCAAAGGGCCGGATCGAAACCCGCATCGGCCGCTCCAACGGCGACCGCAAGAAGATGGCGGTGCTGAAATCCGGCGGGCGTGAAGCCATCACCGACTATGTCGTCCAGACCACTTTCGGCGAACCGGCGAAGGCTGGCGGCGCGCCGATGGCCGCCCGCGTGGCCTGCACCCTGCACACGGGCCGCACCCACCAGATCCGCGTTCATCTGGCGTCCAAGGGTTCGCCCCTGCTCGGCGACCCCGTCTATGGCTCTGGCAGCCCCGCCGCCCCCGTCCGCGCCGCCATCGCCGAGGCCGGACTGGCCCGTCAGGCCCTGCACGCCGCCGTCCTCGGTTTTGTTCACCCCGTCACTAACGAACCGCTCCGCTTCGAGACGGCGCCCCCTGCTGATATGCAGTCGCTTGAGACTTTGCTGACCACGCTCTGAAAGGCGCCGACCGATGGCCGATCCCGAAATCCGCGACAACGCCGAACGTCACCAGTACGAACTGCCGGTCGAGGGCGAGATCGCCGTCGTCACCTATAATCTGTCGCCGCCCAATCTGATGATCACCGAGACCCTGGTGCCTCAGCGTCTTGAAGGGCGGGGCATCGCCAGCCGGTTGGCCAAACACGTCATCGAGGACGCCAGAGAGCGCGAACTGCTGATCCTGCCCGTCTGCCCATTCTTCGCCGCCTATTTCCAGAAACATCCCGAACTGGCCGATGCGGTTCACCCGACCTACCGCACCATTCTGGGTCTTTGAGCCGGGTCCAGGAATCGCATTTGCGGCGCCTTAGTGGGTCTTGAATAGAAACTGACGACTTCTATATTGCTGTCTGTTCGGCGCAGAGTGGCGCGCAGGCAACGGTCACGCTTTCGTGTGGCCGCTCGCCTCTAAACATCGAGGCAACTCATCACCATCTGAGTGGTTGAGGGGAGAGGCTTCGATGCACACACTGTGGTCGAGGACGCAGAGCCCGCTCGTTTAGACGGTCGGAGGGACCAAATATGGCTGCTAATAGTATGCTCGCGGTGATGTCGCCTGAACAGGGACTGTCGCGTTATCTGACGGAAATCCGCAAGTTTCCGATGCTGACCAAGGACGAGGAGTTCATGCTCGCCAAGCGTTGGTCAGAGCACCAGGACCCCGAAGCCGCCCACCGTCTCGTGACCTCTCACCTTCGTCTCGTGGCCAAGATCGCCATGGGGTATCGCGGCTACGGCCTGCCGATCGGCGAAGTGATCTCCGAGGGCAACGTCGGCCTGATGCAGGCCGTCAAGAAATTCGATCCTGACAAGGGCTTCCGCTTGGCGACCTACGCCATGTGGTGGATTCGCGCGTCGATCCAGGAATACATCCTGCGCAGCTGGTCCCTCGTGAAGATGGGCACCACCGCCGCGCAGAAGAAGCTGTTCTTCAACCTGCGCAAGGCCAAGAGCCAGATCTCGGCCTTCGAGGAAGGCGACCTGCACCCTGAACATCTCGCCGCCATCGCCACCAAGCTGGGCGTGTCGGAAGAGGAAGTCACCAACATGAACCGCCGCCTCGGCGGCGACGCCTCGCTGAACGCGCCCCTACGCGCCGACGGCGAAAGCGAATGGCAGGACTGGCTGGCCGACGACACGGCAGTATCTCAGGAAACCCAACTCGCCGAAGACGAGGAAAAGGGCATCCGCATGAGCCTGCTGCAGGAGGCCATGGAAGAGTTGACCGACCGCGAGAAGCACATCCTGACGGAGCGCCGCCTCAAGGATGACCCGGTCACTCTGGAAGAACTCGCCGGCCAGTACGGCGTGTCGCGCGAACGCGTGCGCCAGATCGAGGTCCGCGCCTTCGAGAAACTGCAAAAGGCGATGCGCTCGGCCGCTGAAGAGCGCAATCTGGTCGACGCCTGACCCTGTCGCGCTTCATGCCCGTCGGCGTGAAGCGCGCTGATCCTCTCTAGGACGCCCGCGCGACAGGCGCGGGCTGTCCCAGCGCCAGAATGGCGCCGACCGGCTGGGCCAGGCCCGCCTTGGTCGACGGCCCCGACGCCAGATAACCCTCTAGTCCTGCCGCAGCGATCGCCAGCTTGGCGTCGCCGATCTTGGCGCCGACCGCCTTCAGCGTCTCGGCCTGCTGGCGAATGGCGCGCGTCGCCTGCATCGGATCCTGGTCGAACTGACTCATGGCCGCGACCAGAATCCGCGTGGCCTGATCCCGGATATCGACCGCAGACCCGGATGAGGCGTCGCCCTTGCGCTTCTTCGCCCCGGCGTATTCGCCCGAGTTGAAACGCCGACGATCCGGCCCGACATAGCCCACGGCCTCGACCCAGGGGCGGGGCTTCAACGCCACGTTCTCGACCCGTTTGAACAGGTCGCCCGTCGTGAAGGGCTTGCGTAAAAACTCATGCACGCCCGCATCGCGCGCGCCCTTGATGGCGCCGGCGGTGGCTTCGGCCGTCACCATGATGATCGGCGCCATGCGACTGACCATGTGCGACCGACGAATGCGCCGCGCCAGGCTCTCGCCATTCAGTCTGGGGCCCGCCCGCTCCATGAAGATGATGCCCGGCTCGGCGTCGCGCACCAGTTCCAGCGCCCGATCCTCGTCGCCGTCCACATAGACCTCGCGCGCGCCCAGGCCCTTCATGATGTCCGTCATCAGACGGGCCGCCGAAGGATTAGGCTCGACAAGAACCACCCGACGCACAGCCGGCGCGATACGATTCAGCGTCTTGACGTCAGCAGTGAACACGGCTCGGCTCCTTTGCGCCGTAACCCTAACCTCTGCCGGTTAAGAGCCGTTGAATCACTCCGAGGTTTTCGCGGGCCTAGCCCTGGAAGGGATCGCGCATCAGGATCGTGTCGTCCCGCTCGGGGCTGGTCGACAGCAGGGCCACCGGCGCGCCGATCAGTTCCTCGATCCGACGCACATATTTGATGGCGTGGGCGTTGATGTCCTTGAAGCTGCGGACCCCGGCGGTGCTTTCGCTCCAGCCTTCCAGTTCCTCGAACACCGGCTCGGCGGCGGCCTGGGCCTTCAGGCTGCTGGGCAGGTAATCCAGCACCTCGCCATCGACCTTATAGCCGACGCAGATTTTCAGCGTCTTCAAGCCGTCCAGCACGTCCAGCTTGGTCAGGGCGATGCCGTCGATGCCGTTGATGGCCACCGACTGACGCACCAGCACGGCGTCGAACCAGCCGCAGCGGCGCGCCCGCCCGGTGTTCACACCGACTTCACGCCCTACGGTCGCCAGATGCTCTCCGACCTGGTCGTTCAGTTCGCAGGCGAACGGCCCCTCGCCCACGCGGGTCGTATAGGCCTTCACGATGCCCAGCACATAGCCGACGCCGCGCGGGCCGATGCCCGAACCCGCCGCCGCCTGTCCCGACACGGTGTTGGAGCTGGTCACATAGGGATAGGTGCCGTGATCCACGTCCAGGAAGGCACCCTGCGCGCCCTCGAACAACACGCGCTTGCCGTCCTTCTGCGCCTGATCCAGCACGCGCCAGCCGGGCTTCACGTAAGGCAGGATTTTCGGCGCGATCTCCAGCAGTTGCGCCAGCAGGGCCTCGGGATCGATCGGCTCAAGCCCCAGACCTGCACGCAGCGGATCGTGGTGCGAGCGCAGACGGTCGATCTTGACCTTCAGGTCGTCTTCATTGGCCAGATCGCAGACGCGGATGGCGCGACGGCCCACCTTGTCCTCATAGGCCGGGCCGATGCCGCGACCGGTCGTGCCGATCTTGGCGCCCGGCGCGCTGGCGGCGGCTTCGCGCGCCACGTCCAGCGCAGGGTGGATCGGCAGGATCAGACAGGCGTTGTCGGCGATGGTCAGGATGTCGGGCGTGATCGCCACGCCCTGCGCCTGGATCTTCTCGATCTCGCCGACCAGATGCCAGGGATCGACCACCACGCCATTGCCGATGATCGAGGGTTTGCCCTGCACCACGCCCGAAGGCAGCAGCGCCAGCTTATAGACCTTGCCGTCAACGACCAGCGTATGGCCCGCATTGTGGCCGCCCTGAAACCGCACCACCATGTCGGCGCGATTGGACAGCCAGTCCACGATCTTGCCCTTGCCCTCGTCGCCCCATTGGGCGCCGACTACCGCGACGTTCGCCAAGATCGTTTCTCCGCAATTCAGAATGCGGTGGGAGCCTATAACTCCTGAATCATCAGAAGTCGCCCCATCCGTGCGGAATTATCCGGCCAGTTCGCTGGCCGCCGTCTCGAACGCCCATTCCAGCCACGGCGTCGCCGCCACGACATCCGCCGTCTCGACGGTGCAGCCGCACCATAGACGCAGGCCCGGGGGCGCATTGCGGTGCGGCTCCATATCGAACACCGCGCCCTCGCCTTCCAGCAGGGCCTTGAACCGCGTGACGAAGGCCTTCTTGGCCTTGTCGTCCAGCGCATCGATGCGTGCATCGGTGAACTTCAGGCAGACCGAAGTGGTCGACCGCACCTCCGGCCGCTCGGGCAGGAAGTCGATCCAGGACGTACGCGCCACCCATTCGCCCAGGGCTGCATAATTGGCGTCCGTGCGGCGGATCAGTTCATCCAGCCCGCCGACGCTTTCCGCCCAGTCCAGGGCGTCGATCCAGTCCTCGATGGTCAGGATCGAGAAGGTGTTCATCGCCACCCCGTCGGCCAGGGCGCGATCAAACCCCTTGCCGTCCGTGATCCGCAGGACCTTGGGAATGGGCCGGTCAGGTCGGTATGTGTCCAGCCGCTCGACCGCGCGCGGCGACAGCACCATCACCCCGATGCCCGCCTCGCCGCCCAGCGCCTTCTGGAAGCTGAAGGTCACCACATCCAGCTTGTCATAGGGCAGAGGCATCGCGAACGCCGCCGAGGTCGCATCGCAGATCGCCAGCCCCCCGCGGTCGTCGGCGATCCAGTCCGCGTTCGGCACGCGCACGCCCGAGGTCGTGCCGTTCCACGGAAACACCACGTCCTTTGACCAATCCACTTTCGACAGGTCCGGCAGGTCGCCCCACGGCGCCGTCAGCGCCTCCGGCTCCAGCCCCAGATGATCTTTGACGTCCGCCAGCCAGGTCAGACCGAAATTCTCGAAGGCGACCACCTGCACGGGCCGCTGGCCCAGCATCCCCCACAGCGCCGCCTCGACCGCGCCCGTATCGGACCCCGGCGTATAGAGCAGCACATGGCTGTCCGGGACCTGCAGCACCTCGCGCGTGCGGCGCAGGCCGTGGGCGAAACGCTCCACCACCTCGGGCGCGCGGATGCCGCGTCCCAGCAGGCCCTGCGGCAACGCCCCCAGGCTGTAGCCGGGTCGTTTCGCCGTCGGCCCGGACGAGAACCAGGGTCGCGCGGGCCGCACATCAGGCTTTGCAATCGTCATCTTAGTCTCCCCCGAGGCGGTGTTGGGCTTCAGCGTCCCGGCGTATAGGGCCGCTTGGCGCGCCAGTCCTCGGCGAACCTGGTCAGTTCCGTATCCGGCTCATCGGGCAGGGTCACCGCCAGCTTGGCCAGCAGGTCGCCCCGCTTGCCTTGGGCGAACGCCCCGCGCCCCTTCAGGCGCAGCACCTTGCCAGAGTTCGACCCCGCCGGGATCGTCATCTGCACCACGCCCTCGGGCGTCGGCACCCGCACCTTGGCGCCCAGCACCGCGTCGGGAACCGACACCGGCAGGTCCATCGTCAGGTCCGCGCCATCGCGTTTATAGATCGGGTGGTTCTCGATCCTCAGCTCGATCAGGGCGTCGCCGTTCTCGGCCCCGCGCCCCGGCGCGCCCTGCCCGCGCAGGCGGATAGTCTGGCCTTCGGACGCCCCCTTGGGGATGGTCACGTCCAGCGTGCGTCCGTCCGAGAACTGGATGCGCCGCGTGGCGCCCGCGATGGCGTCTTCCAGACTGATGTCCAGCGTCGCCTTCACATCCTGCCCGCGCGAGGAGAAGTCTCGCGCCCCGCGCTGACGGCCCGATCCGCCGAACATGCCGAACAGATCGTCCAGATCGACGCCTTCGAAGTTGGCGCGCCCGCCGGGTCCGCCGCCGAAGCCGCCGCCCATCCCGCCGCCCTGGCCGAACGGATTGCCGCCCGGACGCCCGCCGCCAAAGCCGCGATCCTGTTCGTTGCCGTCGTTGTCGATCTGGCCCGCGTCGTATTTGGCGCGCTTGTCCTTGTCGCCCAGGATGTCGAAGGCGGCGGTCACACGCTTGAACTTGTCCTCGGTGATCTTGTCGCCGGGGTTCTTGTCGGGATGCAGCTCCTTGGCCAGCTTGCGGAACGCCTTCTTGATCTCGTCCGCGCTCGCGCCCTTTGAAACGCCCAGTTCCTTATAGGGATCGCCTGCCACGTCCGTTGTCGCTCCAACTGAAAACCAAGAGTGGCTGTCAGTTAAGCCATGCCCCCGCCCGCGCAAAGGGCCGAACCCGGCATAATCGTCAGGCCAGGGCGATTTCCGCCTCGACGCCCCAGCCGAACCCCTCGCCCCACTGGGCCACGGCGATCCGCGCAGCAGGCGTCACCCCGCCCGGAAAGTCCGCCTGCATGTCTCCTGCGGCATAGACGATGCTGGTCCCCTCGACCTCCATCATCCGCCGCACGACCGTCCCGTCGCGCACCGCCACCCGGAACCGCAGCGGATCCGCAGGCGCAGGCTCTCCGTCCCAGCTGTCGCCATACAGACGCGTCCGCGCCGTCCAGATCACCTTCAACCCGCCGCCGATCGTCTCGATCTTCAGGCTCGCGGGCGACCAGGGTCGGGCGTGAAGCCCGCGCGGAGTAAAGCCCATTTCGCTGAACCCGTCCCCGCCCGGCGCCGCCCCCGCCGGTCCCGCGCGGCAGATCAGCGGCAGGCCCCGCTCGTTCCGCCCGATCTCCGCCCGCGCCAGCCGGTCGTCCAGCACCACCACGACCGCCCCGGCCGCCGCGCCCGCCCGCATCTCGACCTCCGTGCCCTGCTGCCCGCGCAGCAGACCCGTCAGCCGCCACGTTCCCGGACCGATCAGCGTCGCGCCCCGGTGCTGCAGGATCTCCCACCCCGCCACCGTCTCGACCGCCAGGGCGTTGGCGCCGCCCAGCACCGCCGACGCCAGCGCGCTTTCCGCCGCCCCGCCTTCCAGACGCACCACCACCGCATTGACCTCGTCCCAGCGGTGGCGAACCCCTGGCGTCACAGGCTGAACCAGCGTCCCGACCAGCGCAGGCGTCTCCATATCCGCCCGCGTCGTCAGGGTTTCGCGCGACGCCCCGGCGTGCAGCCGCATCGTGCGCCACGGCTCAACCGCCGCCGCGGCCAGCGGCCTTGCATCCTCCTCACGCCCCATCAGCGGCGGCAGGTCCAGCAGGCGGAAGAAGGGCGCGCCGATCACCGCAGGCGCCTCGCCCCCGCGCCAGCCGTCGTCGTCCTCGGGCGTCCCGCGCCGCACCACCGGCTCCAGCGTCGCCGACGGCGCCTCGTCCAACTCCAGCCGCGTCACGCGCCAGTCGCCCGCGCGCCCGGCCCGTTTCACCACATCCCCCGGCTCCAGCCGCAGCGTCTCCAACGGCCCCAGCGCCAGCACCGAACGATCCGCCGACGCGCCCTCCAACGCCCGCATCGCCGCCGCCCGCGCCAGTCCCCCGCCGCACACGACCGGCAGGTCCAGATCGATCCCGCCCCCAGTCGCCCCCGCATCGTCCGAGCGCAGCACCACCGCCCCGGTCTGATAATCCGCCGTCTCGTCGATGAAGCGCACCCGCGCCACGCCTGCGCGCGGCTCCAGGCTGCGCGTCGCCGCCTCCGACCCGCCCTTGTCCGGCAGAGCCAGGGCCGCATCCTGCAGGTTCAGCGCCGTCTCGACCTGCCCCAGCACCGCCACCCGCCCGTCGCGCTCGGCGCAGACCGCGTCGAACGCCACCAGCAGCGGCTCCAACGCATCGCGCGTCCGCATCGGGCGATCGAGCAGATAGCCGGACGCCGCCCCCTGCACGCCCTGAACCGAAAACTCATCCGCCGTCAGGCCGCCGCGCTTCAGCACCGCCTCGATCAGGTCGCGCCCATCGCCCGACAGCCGTCCGTTCAGCCAATGCCCGGCCCGCCATGCGCCCGCATCGGCCCAGACATCTCCGCGCGCCGGAAACGCAGGCCAGGGCCGCGCGTCCCAGCACCAGGCGTCCGCCGCCTCCAGCATCCGCCCGCCATAGACCGCCGACACCGGATTGTTCTGCGGCTCGGCATAGTGGCCCAGCACCGCCTCCAGCGCCGCCCGCTGCACGCCGTCGTCGCGCGCGCCAGTCGATCCCGACGGCAGGGCGTTCTCGCTGCTCTTGGGGTCCTGGAACAGGTTGGGCGCATTGCCGCCCCGGTCCACCGCCGCACAGCCGAACTCCGACAGCCGGATCGGCTTCATCCCCGGAACCCAGGCCGTCGGCGTCGCCTTCCGCACCCCGCCCAGCCGGTCATGGTGGCGGTTCGACCACCACCCCTTCAGGTCCTTGGGCCGAAACAGCCAGTGCTCCCCGTGCGCCCCGTCGATGATCGGCGTCCGCAGCTGCGCCGTCCGGTCCGCCTCGCTGGCGTAGAACCAGTCGAACCCCTCGCCGCCCGCCACGCCCGCCGCCAGATAGGCCGGATCATCCGCCCCATTCCACGCCGCCGCATCCACGCCGCCGTCGCCCGCACGCCAGTCGCTCAGCGGCGGATACCAGTCGATGGCGACGTAATCGATGTTGGCGTCGGCCCACAGCGGATCGAGGTGGAACACCACCTCCCCGCCCGTCTGCCGTCCGAAATATTCGCTCCAGTCGGCGGCGTAGGACAGCTTCACCCCCGGCCCGACCACCGCCCGGCATTCCGCCGCCAGCGTCCGGAACTGCTGCACCGCAGGAAAGCCGCCCGTCGCATCCCGCGTCCAGGTCACGCCCCGCATCTCTGACCCGATCAGCAGGCCGTCCGCGCCTTCCTCCGCCGCGATCCGCGCATAGTGCAGCGCCATCCGCCGCAGGCCCCAGCCGTCCGCCGTCCCAAACAGATCCGCGATCTGGCCGCCCGCCTGCGCCCCGTCGACGCCCGCAATCCGCCCCCGCCACGGATAGCCGGGGCAGTCCATGAAGACGAAGGGATACAGGGTCACCTCCAGCCCCCGCGTCTTCAGCGCCCGGATCGCCTGACGCACGCTGTCGTCCGACGGCGTGCCGCCATAGGCGGGCGCCCCATCCACCGCGCTGACTTGATAGGCCTGATGCCGCTGCAGTCCCGCCACAGACCAGACCATCGGCTGGGTCGGCTTGTCGCGCCGTTCGACGCCGGGCCTGATCCGGCACTGTCCCGCCCTCACGTCGTCCCCGAACCAGCCGACCACCAGACTGACCCGTTTCAGGTTCGGCGCCTGCGCCTGCAGCTGATCCAGCGACACCAGCAGGTCCGCCCGCCCCTCGCCATTATGCACATTCTCGACCGCCGTCCGCGTCAGGCCTTCGCGTCGCACCACCGCCTGGGTCGCCAGGGCGAACTCGCCCGCGCCGGGGATCAGGCACACCCCTTCCAGCCGGTCTTCCAGCCGCGGCCTCTGACCGCGCGGACGCCGGAACACCTCGAAACTCAACTGCGGAACCCGGTCGCCGAACGGCCCCAGCGGCAGATCCTCGAACACCACATAGGCCGTGCCGCGATAGGCGGGCGCCGCTCCCTCTACCGCCTCGATCAGCGGGTCCGGCGTCTGATCATCGCGCCCGCGATGCACCCGCATCACGACGCCGTTCATGTCCATCAGCCGCCCATCGGCCCAGACCCGGCCGATCCCGTCGATCTCGCCTTCACACAGGGCCACGGCGAAACTTAGCGAATAGGCGTAGTCGACCGTCTTCGGCCCGCCCTTGCCCGCCCGCCCCTTGTTCTTCGCCTCCAGGAACCGCGCGGCCCAGATCACCTGACCCGTCACCCGCGCCCGTCCGAAGACGCAGGCCATCGGCGCCCCCTCGGCCGTGCCCTGCACCTTCAGCGCCTCCAGACGCGGCCCGATCTGACGCGCCGGGCCCAGCGAACCGATCACCCGGTTGTCGATCACCCGCCCCAGGGTCGATCCGATCACCCGCCCGACGCCGCCGCCGACCGCCTGCCCGACCGCGCTCAGTACGACTTGCGCCATTCACATCTCCTCGGGAAACCGGAACACGGCCGCCAGCCGTCTTCGCCACCACATGCCCATCCAGCTTTCGACCACCGCCCGTCCCCAGTAGGCGTGGATCATCCTCGGCTCCGGCCCGCCGGGATCGCTCAGGATGGCGCAGTGTTTCACCGCCGCCCCCGGCGACATGCGGAACAGCAGCACGTCGCCCGCCCGCATCGCCGTCATCGGAACCGGCTTCAGCCACCGCCCCGCCGCCTCAAGCAGCGTTTCCTCGCCCCCCACCTCGGCCCAGTCCGCCGAATAGGCCGGAACTGTCTCCGGCTCCTCGCCCGTCACCTCGCGCCACACCCCGCGCACCAGCCCCAGACAGTCCGCGCCCACGCCCTTCACGCTGGCCTGATGCCGATAGGGCGTGCCCAGCCAGCCCCGCGCGGCGGCGACAACAACCCCGCTCACCGCCTGCTCCCGCCGTCATTTCGCGCGCCGCCCGCCGGATAGGCTGTCAGAAAATCGTCGCCCGGCACATCGGGGAAGCCGCGAAAATTCACCCCATTCCCGAACGTCCCGACGCAGGTGGCCCAGCGCTTGTCGCAGGTCCGGCCCGCCACGTTCGCCACCCCGCACCGCGCGTCGCCCAGCCGGGCGTCGCACATCCGCGCATAGGTCCGCCCGACCACCCGCTCCAGCCTGGCCAGCGACCCTTCCAGTTCCGCGACAAAGGCCCCGGCCTCGCGTCGGATTGAGGCCAGAGTCCCGCTCCACAACCGCACCTTCAGGCTCGGCTCTGACCAGTCCACGCGCCACAGTTCGACCGACGCCCCGTCATACAGCCCCGCCGCCACATCGGCCTCAGTGATCGCCGCATCATCCAGCGCCCCCGCCGCCGACGCCGATCCCGCCGCCAGTCCGACCGCGGTGTCGCCCGCCCCCGCCGCCCAACCGGTGGACGCCCGGCACAGGGTTCCGTCCATCTCCAGATCGCGGTCGTGATCGGTGAACCCCATCACCGTCCCATCCGCCCGCCTCAGCCGCCAGACATGGCAAAGCATCGCCGCCCCGCTCTCGATGCGGGCGGCCATCTCATCCGGCACATCTCTCATGGCTCAGCCCCGCACCTCGATCAGAGGAACCGCCGCCATCCGACCGGCTTCAAAACTCTCCAGCGTGGTCTCGATCCGGTCGCTGTCGAACCGCACCGGCGTGTCGAAGTGAAAGCCCGCCGTCACCGCCACGCCCGCACCCGGCGCGCTGTTCAGCATCACCTGTCCGGTCGCCGCATCAACCGTGAACCCGGTCGTCTCGACCCCGTTCAGCGCCACCCGCGCCGACCCCGCAACCGGCTTGGTTATGGGTCGCTCGACATCGCCGTATCGCTTGATCAACTGAAACGTCTTTCGCGCGCCGTCGCCCGCACCCAGCGTCTGGTCCGTCGGCGCCGCCACGCCGCCCGGCCTGCAGGATTTGAAATCCGCAAAATCCTTGAACCGGAACCCGTGCAGGCGCCCACGTCGCGCCTCGAAGAAGGCGGTCAGCTCCGCCATGTCGTCCAGCGACCTCAGGTTCGCCCCGATCAGATACCGCCTGCGCCCCAGCGCCCAGGGCGTCGAACGCCGCTCGTGCCCCGACGCCAGGGTCGCAATCTCGGTCCGGCGCTCGACCCCGCCGGTCGATCCGAACGCCAGCCGCGCGGGCAGGCGCACTTCATGAAATGCAGTCATCTTCACCATTTCCATTACGCCGTCGTGCGGCTGGACACAGACAGGCTGCGGGCGCCGCGTTTCGACTGGCGGCCCCTGCGACATCTTGTTCAAAATGCGCCCGTCGTTCATGCTGCGCGTACGGCGACCCCCAGCCGTTCTAGTTTTCAGGAGCGACACGTTTGCGTGGCGAAATTCTCAGTTATGATTCCATCTCCGGCGCCGGGCTGATCAGCGGCGACGACGGTGCGCGCTACAGCTTCACGTCCGAGGCCCTGAAATCCCCTGCTGTCCCCGCTGCAGGCGTCCGCGTGGACTTCGTGCCTGAAGGCGAGATCGCCACCCAGATCCTGATCCTGGCCGGCGCCCCCACATCGACCGGTGTGGCAGGCGTTGCGCCTATTCCCGCCGGCACAGGCTTTGATTTCAAATACGCCCTGCTCCAGTTCGACGGCCGTCTGCGCCGCTCGCATTTCTGGATCGGCGTGCTGATCATCTTCGGCATCAACGTCGTGCTGGGCTGGATCCCTCTGATCGGCTTCGTGGCGTCTCTGGCCACCATCTGGGCCAATGTCGCCATTTCGGTGAAGCGCCTGCATGACATGGGCAAGAGCGGCTGGTTCGTGCTCGCCCCCTACGCCATCGGGCTGGTGCTCAGCATCGTCGGCGGCGTCATCTTCTTCGGTGGAATCATGGCCAGCGGCATGTCCGAAAGCTATATCGAGAACAACCCTGCCGCCGTCCTGGGTCTGATGGGTCCGGCCTTCGGTCTGTTCGCCCTGGCCGGTCTGGTCGGCTTGGCCTTCCTGCTGTGGATCGGCCTGGTCGACAGCCAGCCGGGCGAAAACCGCTACGGCCCGAACCCCAAGGGCCTCTAAGCTCTTCAGCGCCGCCTCGTGAAAACGGGGCGGCGTTTCTACATCCGGCGCGCGCCCAGACTGACGGCCCGCGCCAGCATCTGCGCCACCTGCGCCTCTGATCGCAGCAGGGCCGGAACCCCGCCGTCCACCGACACATTGACCGTCACGCCCGCACCGCCGCCGACCGGTTCGATGGCCCCGCCTGACGCTGGACGAAACACCTCCGGGCCGCGCTCTCCGACCAGATAGGCGCCGCCGCCCAACACCGGCCCGCCGTCCGCCCGCGCGCCGCCGAAACTGCTCATCGCCGCCTGGATGGCGCCGCTCAAGCCGCCCTTGGCGCCCGCCGCCGCATTGACCGCGTTCAGCACCGCCCGCGCCAGTTCCGCCAGCGACACCTCTCCGTCTGACGCCGCCCGCGCCAGCGACCGGGCCAGGCTGTTTCCCGCCCGTCCGAACGCCGTCTCGATGGCGTCGGCGGCGTTCTCCGCCGGGGCCTTCAGCGCCTCCAGCGCCGCTGCGGCCTCCGCCGTCTTCTGCGCCACATCGTCCATGCGCCGGGTGTCATCCGCCATCGGGCCAGTCCTCCATCAGTTGCTTCAAGGCCTGCCGCCCCATGGGCGTCGTCCCGCCTGGCGCCTCGTTCAGCATCCGCCATTCCTTCAGCGACAGCCGCCAGAAGGCGTCCGGCGTCACGCCGATCTGGACGGCGATCCGCAGCATCGCGCCCCACGGCGTCACGGCGCGCAAAGTCACGCAGCCGCCGCCGCGAAGCCTAGGGCCACAGCCTGAGCCGCTTCGCGCAAATCAATCATTGATTCACCTAGCTGATCCGCCGCCTGCCCTTCGCCGCCCCCGCGCAGCAGGGCCGCCAGAACGATCAGCAGATCACACGCTGACAGCGCCTTCATCCGCTCCGCCACCGCCGCCAAGCCGGCGACGCCCAGACGCGTCTCGATCTCCGCCAGCGCCCCCAGCGTCAGACAGACCCGACGCCGCTCGCCGCCCAGAACGACCTCCACCTCCCCCCTCGCCCCGTTCACCGCCATCAGATCACGCTGAACCCGATGGCGCCTGCGCTGGCCAGGCTCAAGGCGAAGGTCGCCTCGCCCTCATGTTCCCCTGCGTATTCCAGCGCCGCCACCAGGAACGGCCCCTCCAGCACGCCGAAGTCCGGCACCACCAGCCGCCAGCGTTTGGCCGCCTGATCAAAGAAGGCCTCGCGCACCAGGGCGTCGGACGCCGCGTCGCGGAATATGCCCTGTCCCGAAACCGCCGCCGACTTCACCCCCGCCCCCGCCAGCAGTTCACGCCACCGCCCGGCGCTGTCGCCGTCGGTCACATCCACCGTCTTCGCGTTTAGCGAAATGGTCCGCGCCCGCAGCCCCGCCACCGTCGTGAACACGCCCGGAGACGCCTCTGGCGCGCCCTCGATCTTCAGCAAGACATCCTTGCCCGCCTGTGCCGCCATCAGTTCTCTCCCGTTTCTTCCGTCACGGCTCTCAGCCGCACCACCGCCCAGGTCCGTCGTCCGTCGCCCGCGCGAAACACCTCGCTGGCGGTCACGCGCAGCGACACCGTCCGCACCCCGTCCGCCTCCAGACGGCCTTCATGCAGACAGGCGCGCACCGCCGCCGCGACCGCCTTGGCCTCTTGCGTTCCTGCGAACCGCGACACGCCGGTCAGGGTCAGGGTCTGTTCGAACCCGCATCCGTCCGCCGCCACCGGGCGGCTGTCGCAACGCCCGATGACCAGATGCGGCAGATCCGCATCCTCCGGCGCCTGATCCCAGATCCGTCCGCCCAGCAGCACGTCGGTCGCCACATCCGCCTTCAGCGCCGCCAGCATCGCCTTCTGCAGCGCGTTCTCATGATTGATCATCGCGTCCGCTCCAGTCCCAGCTTCGTCCGGCCGGGCCGCAGGTCTTCGACCGTCATCACGGCCCAGTCCGCGCCGCCGAACCTCAGCACCCGCCCGACGGCCAGACGCGGATCGTCGCGCGCCTCCGCCGTCAGGCTCTCGGTCACGCGCCTCTGGTCGCCGTCGCCGCGTTCGCCCCGTCTGCGCGCTCCGCACTTCAGCCAGGTCGAGCCGACCGCCTCGAACATCACGCTGCGCCCGCCATAAGGCGTCTCGGCCTCCACCACCCGATACAGCCCGGCCAGCACCCTCACAGCCGCACCACGCGGTAAGGCGCCAGCCAGGCCTCGACCGGCGCCATCGCCATCTCCGGCTCGCCCCGCTCATAGGCTCTCAACGCCAGCATCAGGATCGCCAGCCGCAGCGGCGCGGGCGAGGTCGACGTCAGGCTCAGCCCCACATCCCCCTCCACCCGCGCCTTGGCCGCCTCGATCAGCGTCTGGATCAGACCGTCCTCGGCCTCATGCTCGACGCGCAAAAACAGCTTCGCCTCCGCCAGCGTCACCGGTGCGGCCATGGAAATCTCGCTTTGCTCGATAGTGGCGAGTGGCGTGTGACGAGCGACGAGCATCGCCCTAATCAATGCCGCACATCGCCGGTTGGTCATCGAACGAATGGGCGAGCGGCTCTCGCCACTCGCCACTCGCTGCTCATCACTGCCGCCGTCAGGCGGCCGCGAACTTCATCACCTTGATGGCGTCAAAGTTCTGCACCCCGCCGCCCACGCGCTTGGTCGTGTAGAACAGCACATAGGGCTTGGCCGAATAGGGATCGCGCAGCACCCGCACCCCCGCCCGGTCCACGATCAGATAGCCGCGCTGGAAATCGCCGAACGCGATCGACAGGCTGTTGGCCGCCACATCCGGCATGGTCTCGATCTCGGTGACCGGATAGCCCAGCAGGCTCGCCGTCTCGCCCAGCCGCGTCGCCGGCTGCCAGATGTAGTTGCCGTCCGCGTCCTTGAACTTGCGCACGCTGGACACCGTCTTGCGGTTCATCACGAAACGGCCGTTCGGACGGTACTGGGCCTTGGGCGCATAGATCAGGTCGATCAGCTTGTCCGCCGGGCTGGTCGTCGCAAAACCACCCGCCGCGCCCGAGGCGACATAGCCGATCTGCCCCCAGGTCTGACCCGCGTCCGCCACCGTCGCATAGCTCAGGAAGCCGCGCGGCTTGTTGGTCCCGTCGCCGTTGACGAAGGCCTGGGTCTCCTGGGCCGCGAAGGCGTCTTCGACCTCTGCGGCCAGCCATTCGTCCAGATCCACCATGGCGTCGTCCAGCAGGGCCTGGGTCGCCGCGGGATTGGCGTACAGATCCGCCGACGGGAACTCCAGCAGGGCCATGGTCGCCGGGTCCGTCTCAGGGCGCGCGGCCGTCTCCGCCACCCAGCCCGAGGCCACGCCCGCCGTCGAGACCGGCTTTCTGAACACGCCCGCCGCCACCGTGCGGACCGTGGCGATCTCACGCATCGGCGACGCCGCCATCAGGCGACGCTCGATGGCGCGCTCGGTCTCATACGGCACGACATAACCGCCCGAGGTCGCACCGCTGGACAGGCCCGCCTTGGTCTCCAGACCGTGTGACTGCCCCGTCTTCAGATAGCCGTCCCACGCCGCCTTGGCCTCCGGCGCCGCCGCCGGTTCAATGGGTTCGCCGCCGATGAGCGGACGACGGTTCTGGCTCATCACCCGGTCCAGCCGCGACTGGGCCGCCGCCACCGCCTGATCGATGCGCGCCACCTTCTCCTCCAGCAGCGTATCCGCCGCGGCTTTCTTCTCGATCTCGCCCAGACGGGCGTCATTCGCCCCTTTGAACGCCTCAAACGCGGCCATCATCTCATGCATGGCGGCGCGCGCTTCCGGCGAGGCGGAAGCCTGTTTGGTCTCTTTCATGATGTCTCCGGTTGAAGAACCGCAGTTTGCGGTTAGGGTCGGGGCGTGACCCGCACGTCCCCGAAATTGTTGAACGCGCTTCGGCGTTCCTGGCTGTTCAAGCTGTTCTGGGGCCTGCTGCCGCTTGGTATGCTGACTCTGATCGCCCTCGCCACGAACTCTCCGCCTGCCACTCCTGCCGTCGCGGTCATTCTCATGCAGTTGTTCGCTGCGGCTTTATGCTTGACCGGCTTCTTCATCGGTTGGCTGCAGTGGCCCGCACAACGCGCGCGCAACCGCGCCCTGCCTGTTCTGCAACGCATGCAGATGTCGGATCGACCCGATCCCGTGCCGGTCGGACAGTTTCTGCACATCGACGAACAGCCGCCCATCGAAAATCTGCCGCCCATCGTGCAGTCTTTTATCGCCGTCTGGGGCAGGCCGGTTCCCCGTCTGATTGCCGTCCCGATCGACCTGCTGTTCACGTTGGCGGTTGGATCGCTGATGTTCATATCCTCGATCACGGACCCGCTGGGGTTACTGTCTCACTGGCTGGATCGTCCCCTGCCTCTGACCTACTGGCCGACCTTCTTCACTCTGATGGGCGTGGCGATCCTGATCGGCAGCTGGCTTTCACTGCGTCGGATGCACGATCATTATGTTGCGGCGGCCAAGGAAACCGGCCGCCGTCCCTTCCCGGCCGCGCGTTGACCCTCTGATGGCCAATCTCACGCCCCTCGAAAGCGCCGTCCTGGACGCCATGGTCTGGCAGATGGGCGACAGCGTGCCGGATCTGGCGGCCCAGATCGCGTCGGGCTCGGTCGGTCTGCGCCGCAACACGGGCGCGGGCCTGTACGCCCAGTTCACCGCCGATCCGAACCGTCGTGCGGACAATCCCGACGCCACCGGCCTGTTCGGCACGGTCCATGTCATGGTCGGCGACCTGCCTGATCCTGTCGGCTTCCAGATCGAACTGCGGCAAGGGCGTCTGACGGCCCTGCACGGCCAAAGCTACAGCCAGGACACGCGCGGTCTGGACTTCGCGACCGTTCCCTTCGGCGATGTCTTCATCGTGGATGAACAGGGCCGATCCGTCCTTCACCACCCCGCCCGACGCGCGCCGGAACCAGCCGTCGCCAAACCGAAACGCCAAACCCAGTCCGCGCCCCAGCCCGCGTCCCAACCCCAGCCTCATTCAAGGCCTCAGGACCAGGCGCACGCCGTCGCCTCCGAGCCCGCGCCCCACACCGCCACACCCCCTGGTTTTGCAGAAATGCTGGCGGGCCTGTCGGACCCGTCGACTTCGGCGGCGGGACGGCTGGCCCTGGTCTATCTGGGCGCATACGCCCTCGCCCTGATCTTCGTCCTGTTCGTCAGGGCCACGCTGCACACCGGCTGGATATTCGCCATCATCGTCGCCTTCTGGGGACTGCGCCTCATCCACGGCAAGAAGGGCCGCGCGGTGATGGCCAATTTCGCCGATCAGTTGGACCGCCAGGGCGTCTTCCAGACCCTCAAACCGCGCTGAACGCCCGCTTCGCCTTGCAATCCAGAACCACCGCCCCATGTCGGGCGGACAACCGGAGCGCACATGTTTGGTCTTTTCTTTCATCCCAGGCGTTCGGATGACGGTCGCCCCGTCGCCGTCCGCGTCGTCGCCGGCCAACTGCGGGGCGAAACGACGGACTCGCCGCCGCCAGTGACGCTTACCCCCTTGACCGCCCCGCCCCCTGGGAAGGCCTGAACCGCGCGCCCGGCAGCATCGGAAACGTCACCAGCGACACCTCCCACAGGTCCACCCCGCTCAGCACCCGCAGCCGCCCCTGGCGCCGCGACCGCGCGGTGCGATAGCCGATGGACAGGCCGTCCATTGCGCCTGCCCGGCTAAGGGCGGCGGCGAAGCGGGCCTCGGCGGACCAGTCCTCGATCCGGCCGCGCACGAACAGGCCGCGCGCATCCTCGACGATCTCCTCCCAGACGCCGACCACGGTGCGGGCGTCATGCTGGCTCAGCATCCGCACCCCTTGCGCGCCCGTCCGCGCCAGGCTGTCGGCGAAGGCCCCCGCCTGCACCACGTCCCCGTTCAAATCCGCCACGCCCCACAGGGAGGCGTAGCCTTCGATATTTAGTGGCGAGTGACGCGTGGCGAGTGACGGGCGACCAGTTCCTCCCGCCGCTCTGATTTCATCTTCACCACTCGTCCTTCGCTGCTCGCTGCTCATCTCGCGCCCTCCAATCGCCGCTCGATCCGCTCCACAGCCGCCGCCGTCGCCTCGCCCTGCGTCTCCAGCCGCGCCAGCCGCTCGGCGACCAGCCTCTGCTCCCCGACCCGCTGCTCCAGCGTCGCAATCCGCGCAGCCGCGCCTCCGGCCCAGACCAGTCCGCCCACCGTCTGCACAACCACCGCTATCAGCAGCGCCGTTGGCACGCGCCGGATGTGATGTTCGGTCATTATCGCCTCCCTTGAAGCGGCCAGGAAGAGTGGCGCGACGAGGCGACCGCGTCGCCTTCACCCATCATCTTCTCGCCACTGACCACTCGTCACTCGTCACTCATCGACCCAGCCCCGCCATCTGGCGCCGCTCGTCCTCGGTCAGGAAACTGGCCGCCTCCAGCCGCGCCCACAGGGCGTCGCGTTCGGGCTGCAGCGCGGGCACGGCGTCCAGATCGGCCCGGATTTCGCAATCGGGGAACCGCTCGCCCAGCCAGCCCGTAATCGCCCCCGCCGCCTTCCTGACCAGCGGGATCACCGTCTGACGCCAGAAGGCCGCATTGGCCTCGCGATAGTTGGCGTAGGTCGAATCTCCCGGCGCCCCCAGCAGCTGCGGCGGAACCCCGAAGGCCAGGGCGATCTCGCGCGCCGCCGCGTGTTTGCCGGCGACAAAATCCATCTCGGCGGGCGTCAGGCTCAGCGGCTTCCAGTCCATGCCGCCTTCCAGCAGGATCGGCCGCCCGGCGTTGGCCGCGCCGGAGTAAACGCCTGAAAGTTGGTCCTTCAGCGCCTCGAACTGGCTGTCGGTCAGCCGCTCTCCGTCCCGCGCGCCATAGACCAGCGCCCCGCTGGGCCGGGCCGCATTGTCCAGCAGGGCCTTGTTCCAGGCGCCCGCCGCATTGTGCGCGTCCACACCCTGCGCCGCCGCCTCCAGAGGCGACAGCCCGTACCAGTCGTCCAGCGGGTGCCACAGCTTCAGGTGCATCACCGGCGCCCATCCGTCGGCCGCCCGCGCAATCCGCACCGCGCGACCATCGACTGAATAGTCCCACGCCTCGGGCCAGCCCGACCGGCCCGGCACCACCTTCACCCGGTCGGACCGCAGCGCCCACAACTCGTCCGGCGCCCCATCGCCGTCGGCATCGCCGGTCGCCTCGACATAGGCGTTCCCGGACACCTGCAGCGCGCCATAGACCGCCTCCATCAGTTCGGCGCCGGACTGCTCCGGGTTGGGCCGACGCATCAGCCTGGCCAGCGGGTGGCTGTCGTCGCGCACCCCGCCGACGAACACCACAAAGGGCGCGGCGGCGGCGGCCTCGGCGATCATGCGGATGCAGCGATAGGCCACCGCATTCTTCTGATAGCCTTCGCGCGCCAGGCTGGCGTAGTCGTTGGGCGTCCACCGCGCCCGGCCCACGCTGGAAAAGGCGACCACCGCCCCGGCCCGGCTTTCCTTGACCTCGGGCGCAGAAGCCTGCGCCGACCGGCCGAACGGCCATCGGATCGAAACCATCAAAATCTCCTGAAATTCCTGTCTCTTCTCCCTGTGAGAGAAGGTGGCCCGCAGGGCCGGATGAGGGTTCGTCTGCGCCCCAGATTCCTACGCGACCGGGCGACGAAGCCTCGCATCAAGCGGCGCAGGTGCATTTCCGCTCATCAGCCTCAGCAGCGGCGTCTCGACCCACAGATGCACCACCGCGCCCGCCGCCAGACTGGCGATGATGGTCAACACCACCACCGCATCGCCCGGCGCGCTGACCCCGGCCATCTCGAACAGCCGCCCCAGCGCCCGGATCACCAGCACATGGACCAGATAGACGGCGTAGGAGGCGTCCCCCATGAAGATCAGGCCCCGCCGCCACGGCCCCGGCGTCTGATACATCCGCTCCATCCGCACCAGACCCAGCACCAGCAGGCCGCTGGGCAGGCCCCAGACAGCCGCCCGCATCAGGCCGGTCCACGGATCATTCAGCGCCGCCTCACCGCCGATGCCGCCGTATCCGAACACCAGCCCCAGTCCGAACCCCGCCAGCGCCAGCCCCACGGCCCAGACGCCCGCACGTCGGGGCAACCGCCGCCAGATCAAGGCGACGCCGACGCCCAGCAGGAACTCCAGCACAATCGGCGCCCCGACAAACCTCAGCACCGGCGACGCCAGAACCAGACCCGCCGCCATCATCGCCAGATAGGCCCCGACCAGCGCCCATCCCATCCGGCGTCCCCCGATGATGGCCAGCCCGAATGCGGCGTAGAACAGCATCTCGAAACACAGGCTCCATCCCGGCCCCAGGGCGGGAAACGTCATGCTCAGTCCGCTGAACGGCCAGAACAGAAAGGTCGCGCTCGCCACCTCGGGGCTCAGCGTCCCGCCCCGCGCCATCCCGATCAGGATCGGCACGGACAACAGCCAGTAGATCGGCGCCACCCTTCGGAACCGCCGCCACAGGAAGTCCCCGGCAGCCGCCAGTCCCGCCTGCCCGCGCGTCGTCGTCGCAATGATGAAGCCGCTGATGACGAAGAAGATGTCGACGCCCACGGCCCCGAAATTCTCCAGCCCCCCGCCCGCCAGGACCGTCTCCAGCCCCAGCCGCGTCACCGCCAGATCGACCGAATGGGCCGTGACGACCAGACCCGCCGCCACGAAGCGCAACACCTGGATGTTGTCGTACCGTCCCCCCATGCGTCACGGCTAGCACCTGACGCGATCCAGACTCAACCTCAGATCATCACCCGCGCCTTCACGGCCTCCGCGATCCGCGCCTGGCCCGCCGCATTGGGATGGACGGCGTCGAACATCAGGCCGAGGGCGAAGCCGCCTCCGAACAGGGCCGCCCCGTCAATCGGCGCCGCCAGCCCCTTCGCCGTCGCCACCTCCGTCACCGCCGCCGCGATCGCCTGCTGCGCCGGATAGGCCGCCTTGCCCTGCGCGGGATCGGACGGCGCACCCGTCATCAGCAGCACGTCGCCGCTCACCAGCGCCCGATCGACCAGCAGGCCCAACTGCGTCTTGTAGGCGGCGGGCGTCGTCGCATTGTTCCAGTCGTTGATGGTCAGGCAGATCACCGTCAGGTCGGCGCCCACCGTCGGCAGACCGCCATAGGCGCGGTAAACCTGATCCGTCGTCGTCCAATCCGCGACCCTGGAGCCGCCCCAGCCCGCGTTGATCACCTGCACCCGCCGCAGTTCGGATTTCCACGCCACCCCGCCCGCGATGAAGATTCCACCGCCTGACCGTCGCCGCAGAGAGATCGGCCCCGTCGTCTCGGGGAAACTGATCGTATGCCGCTCCAGCGCGGGCGGCTTCATCGTGTCGATGATCCCGCGCTCCACGCCGTCCGTCTCGACCGCGATCACGCCCAGCAGGGTGTTGCACACGGCATAGACGTCGAACCGGTCCACCGGCCCGTCCGGCTGGAAGCTCCAGCCATCGGTTCCCCAGTCGGGGGTCGAAAACAGTTTGCCCCCCAGACTGGTCAGGGTGGTGACGCTCCACCCGCTGCCCAGACTGACGCGCGGGTCATAGGCGCCATAGCCGCCGGTCGCCAGATCACCCGCCCCCGCGCCCGCCACCGACGCCGCCGACGCAGGCAGTCCCCCGGCCTGCATCAGGTCCGCCAACCGTCGGGGCCAGGCGGCGGCGCGCCCGTCCGGCGTCCATCCGCCGGATACGGCGCCGAACCCCTGGGCCACGCTGTCGCCGATCACCAGCATCCGGGCGTCCCTCTGCCCCGCCAGCATGGCCCGAACCGCCGCCGACCAGCGGGGCAGATCGGGCTTGTCGAACACGGGCCGGGCGGGCGCCAGCGCACCGCCCGGCGCCGCCGCCCGCATATTGACCGGCAGGCTCAATCGAACACCGCCACGATCTGGGCCGCCGTAGTGCCGGTCGCCAGCACCCGGCGCACCTGCACCGGCAGCCAGCCGACTGGATGGTTGGCGAAGGTCACGGCCTCCGCATCCTGCGCGCCCGTCGGCAGCACGCGCACATTGCCCGCCGCCCCGACATACAGCGCCTTGGCGTAGTTCGGCAGGTCCGACGCATCACTGGGCGTCACCGTCGCCGCGCGTCGGGCCGGGCCGCTCGCGTCCCGCCCATGGCTCAGCAATCCGTCCCGTTCGGGAATGGCCGGCATATCGTCTCTCCTGGTCAAAAATCCTGGACGGCGGACAGCGCTAAAGCGCCCTCATCCTTGGTCCCGCCTTGCGCGCCTGCAACATCAGCCGCGTGATCGCCCACACCAGGGCGTCGGCGCGGTCAGGCGATTTTCCGCCTTCGCATCCCAGCCCCAGCATCTCTTCCTCCAGCGCCGGGAAGTCCCCGCAGTGGACCACCCGCCCCTGTTCGTACAGCAGGGCCACCGGCTCGGCCCGCGCCGCCTTGGAGCGTGAGGCGTGAACCAGTTTCACCGGCGCCGGACATCCCGCCTGCACCAGAACCGTCCTCACCATCTCCCCGCCCTGGTTGGCTTCCGCCGTCACCTCGTGGGCGCCGAACGCCTCGACCGCCGCCCTGACCGCCCCCGCCCATCCGCCCGGCGACAGGCCCTGCACCGTCCGGTCCGCCAGAACAAAAGCCCGTTCCTCGCGCCGTGCGGCCACCACGATGCCGCACGCATCTCCGCTCGCCGTGGCGGACGGATCGACCGCCACCACCACCCGGTCCAGCTCCGCAGGCCGCGCGCCCCGCGCCCGCTTCAGATCCTCGATGCGGAACAGGGCGCCCTCGCCCTCGACCACCAGCCCCTCCAGCTCCTGCGCCTCCAGACGCGTTCCGCCGTACAGCGCCTTCAGATGGGCCAGAAATCCGGGCGACAGGTTCTGCGCGTTCGCCTGCGTCCCCGCCCGGTCCGTCACCGTCCCGTCCTCGGCCATCAGCTTTCTCAGCGCCGGGATCGGGCGGGGCGTCGTCGTCACCGTCAGGCGCGGCTCCAGCCCCAGTCTCAGCCCGAACCTCAGGTTCGCCAGCACCGCCTCGGGGTTCCGCCAGGCGCAGAACTCGTCGGCCCAGGCATAGTGGAACTGCGGCCCGCGCAGGCTGTCGGGGTCTTCGGCCGAAAACGCATAGGCCGCCGATCCGCTCTCGGGCCAGACCAGCCTGCGCCGCCCCGCCTCCCAGCGCGGCCGCTCGCCCGCGGGCGTCAGGCTTTTCAACCCCGACACCCCCTCCACCATCACCTCGCGCACATCATGCAGCGCCGGTGCGATCAGGGCGAAGTTGCGTTTCTCCTGCCGCGCCAGGGCGTCGATCCAGACGGCCCCGGCGAAGGTCTTGCCCGACCCGCGCCCGCCCAGCAGCAGCCAGGTGCGCCAGTCGTCGTCCTGCGGCTCAATCTGGTGTTTGGCGATCTGGCAGCGGCGCATTTCCCGCCTTAGCTCGCGCCCGCTCAGCAGCCTCGGCTCGCTTCTCTTCCAGAATGCGGTCGAGGCGTTCGTGGTGGGCGCACAGTTCGGCGCGCAGTCGTTCGTCCTCTTCGGGATCGAAGTGTTCACCGCCCATCTCATCCTCTTCAGTTTTGCGTTCGGGGCGGGACTTCAGCGCGTCCACCGCCTTGGCCGCCCGCGCGATCACGCCTGCGGCCCGCGCCAGCTTCTCGGCCTCGGCGACGGTCGTGGGGGTCGGCGTTTCGCACACCGCCTGAACCGCCTCCTCGACCTTGGCTGTCAGTCGTTCCCGGACGTGATCCAGCCACCCGGCGGCTGCGCCCCCGGCCCCCGTCTCGTCCCCATTTCCCGCCATGCACAAACCATAGCGCACCAGCGTCCTCAGGCGCGCAGATCGCCTCGAGAAACTGCCAAGTCCATGATCTTTAAGGATTCAGACCAGCGTCATTGCGCGCGCTGGCCCGAAAAACCCGTCAGCCGCGCTCCAGCGACCATTCGGGCGCCTCGAAATCCAGCGCGTCTTCCGGCTGGGCCAGCGCCAGTTCCGAAATCGTCTGTCCGCGGATCGACACGCCGGCCGTATGCACCGTTTCGCGGCTGCCCGAGATCAGGTGATGCCACGCCGCCAGCGGCCGCCCCTCATGCAGCCGGCGATAGGCGCACGACTTGGGCATCCACCCCAACTGCTCGATATTGTTCGGCGTCAGCTTGATGCAGTCGGGCACCTGGGCGTTCCGGTTCGCATAGTCGGAACAGCTGCAGGCCTGCGGGTCGAACAGCTTGCAGTGAACCCGCGTCGGCACGACCTCGCCCGTGTCCTCGTCCTCGAACCGGATCAGGCAGCACAGGCCGCACCCGTCGCACAGGTCCTCCCACTCACGCGGGGACATTTCGGCCAGGGTCTTGGTCTGCCAGTAGGGCTGCATGGCGCGCCTCATACGCGCCGATCCATCCAATGTCGCCCCCTCACTCGTCAGCGGCGGCCCAGGATCAGTGCGAAACGGCCTTGGAGAACAGGTTGATCACCACCACCCCGCCGACGATCATGGTCAGGCCGATGATGGCGGGAAGGTCCAGCCTCTGCTTGAACACCACCAGCCCGATCACCGAGATCGCCACCACGCCCAGCCCGCTCCAGATCGCATAGGCGATCCCCACCGGCATCTGTTTCAGCGCGATCGACAGCAGGTAAAACGCCAGCCCGTAGCAGAGCGCCATCCCCGCCGTCGGCCACAGCCGGGTGAACTGCTGGCTCTGGTTCAGCAGGGTCGTCCCCACCACTTCCAGCGCGATGGCGCCCGACAGGGCCGCCCATGTGACAGGGCTCACAGGTCGTTCGCCGTCAGCATCTGGCCGGGTGTCAACAGCATCAGCAGCGCCTGCCTCTGCTCCTGCGACACCGGGTGGGTGCCGAACAGGTCAGACATCCACAACCCGTCCGCAATCAGCCGCAACAGCAGGGCGTCGTCCGCCCCCACCGGATCGGCGGGGTCGTCGCGCCGGATCCGCTCGATCCACCTGTTCCAGCGTTGCGACAGCGACGGGTCGATGGCGCAGGCGGCCAGAACCACCCGGCCGATGCTGACATCCTGGGGCGTCACCGGCTCGTTCACCACCGAGCGCAGATAGGCTCGCGCATTGCGGCCATACGGCTCTGGGTCGCGCCGCGCCTCAGCCAGCACGGCGTCGCTATGCATCTGCCCCAGATGGTCGATCATGCCTTCCAGCAGGGCCTTTTTGGTCGGGAAATGATGCAGCACCGCGCCCTTGCTGACCGTGGTTCGCGCCGCCACCGCGTCCAGGGTGAAGCCGCTCGCCCCCAGCTCAGCCGCCACCTCCAACGCCTTGTCCAGTATCTCAATTCGCGTGTCGTCGGGCGCCCGGCGGCGTGTCGTCGTGTCCATTTCGGTCACATACCGTCTGGACGGTAACATATCAACAGCCCCGATTATTCTGCAGCTCCAGCCTAACTCCCGACCCTTGCCGACGTTCCGCTACGCCGCCCGACGCCTTTCCGGTGGAAACTGCGCCTCACAACCCTTAGATCGCAGTCATTCCTTCCCTTCCGCCCCGCCCTGCGCGCGGCCCCCTCCCCGCGCGCGGTGGAGGATCGAAAGTCAAATGGCAGCCAGACCTCCCCTCGTCGCCCTCAAGGACGTCCGTCTTCAGGACGGCCAGCGCCCCCTGTTCGACGGCGTCGATCTTGCGGTCGAACCGCGCAGCCGCGCCGCCCTGGTGGGTCGCAACGGCGCGGGCAAGTCCACCCTGATGAAGGTGGTCATGGGCCTGATCGAGCCGGACAGCGGCGACCGTTCGGTCCAGTCCGCGACCCGTTTCGCCTATGTCCCGCAGGAACCCGTCATCACCGGCGAGACCCTGCTGGACTATGCCTCCTCGGGCGAGGCCGAGAGCTGGACGGCGGAATCCTGGCTGGCGACCTTCGGGCTTGATCCGGCGAAGTCGACCCAAGGCCTGTCGGGCGGCGAGACCCGTCGCGCGGCCCTGGCCAAGGCCTTCGCCGAAGAGCCCGACCTGCTGCTGCTGGACGAACCGACCAACCACCTCGACATCCTGGCCATCGAACTGCTGGAGAACGAGCTGCTGTCGGCCCGGTTCGCCCTGCTGGTCGTCAGCCACGACCGCGCCTTCCTGAACCGCGTCACCAACACCGTCCACTGGCTGGAAGGCCGCCGCGTCCGCACCCTCAGCAAGGGCTTTGTCGAGTTCGACGAATGGTCCACCAAGGTGCTGGAGGAAGAGGCCGAATCCCTGCGCCGCCTGACCAAGACCATCGAGCGCGAGACGGCCACCTTCTACTCCTCCATCACCGCCCGCCGCAGCCGCAACGAAGGCCGCGCCCGCTCCCTGATGGCCCTGCGCGCCGAACGCGCCGAGAAGATGAAGGACGCCCCGCGCGAACTGTATCTGGGCGTCGATTCCGGCGCCACCTCGGGCAAGCTGGTCGCCGAGATCAAGGGCGTGTCCAAGGGCTACAACGGCCGCACCCTGTTCAAGGATCTGACCACCCGCATCATCCGCGGCGACCGTCTGGGCATTGTCGGCCCCAACGGCGCGGGCAAGACCACCCTGGTCAAGACCCTGCTGGGCGAACTGGCGCCGGACGAAGGCACGGTCCGCATGGGCGCCAATCTTGAGCCCGTCTATCTGGACCAGTCGCGCGAGGGGCTGAAGTCCGACATGACCTTGTGGGACGCCCTGACGCCGGGCGGCGGCGACAGCATCATCGTGCGCGGCTTCTCCAAACACGTCGCCGCCTACGCCAAGGACTTCCTGTTCTCGGAAGCCCAGCTGCGCCAGCCGATCTCGACCCTGTCGGGGGGCGAGCGCAACCGCCTGCTGCTGGCCCGTGCGCTGGCGAAACCGGCGAACCTGCTGATCCTCGACGAACCGACCAACGACCTGGACATGGACACGCTGGACAAGCTGGAGGAGCTGTTGGAGGGCTATGACGGCACTCTGATCCTGGTCAGCCACGACCGCGATTTCATCGACCGCCTGTCCACCTCGACCCTGGCGCTGAACGGGCGTGGCGACATCGTCGAGACGCCCGGCGGCTGGACCGACTTCATCCGCCAGAACCCCGGCTTCCTGCAGCCCGGCTCCAACCCCCGCCCCCAGGACAAGGCCGCCGCCCAGCGCGCCGCCGACAACCCCGCCCCGGCTGCGGTCAAGAAGGCCGGCAAGCTGACCTTCAAGGACGCCCATCGCCTGAAGGAGCTGGAGAGCCTGATCGACAGCCTGCCGGGCGTCATCGCCAAACATGACGCGACCCTGGCCGACCCCGGCCTCTACAGCCGCGACCCCAAGGCCTTCAACGCCGCCATGAAGGCCGCCGACAAGGCCCGCGCCGATCTGGAGAACGCCGAAATGGAGTGGCTGGAACTGGAAGAGAAGAAGGCCGCTTTAGCCGGCTGATCCTCAATGGGGCTGACATGACGCTGCGCACCCACACCGTCGACTTCCCGCCGCCCCAGCTGGCGGCCCAGCGCCGGATCAACGCCATCCTGAACCGCGCGCCGCGTTTCCGCACCGACCCGTGGCGGGTCGAGGCGGGCCAGCAGCTGTCGACCTGGCTGGAGGCGGCCGCCGCCGCGGTCACCACCCCGCGCCTGAAGAAGCGGGGCGTCACGGTCGAGATCGTCCATACGGACGGCGACCACCCTGTCCATCTGCGCATTCTTCACCCGTCAGGTCCGCCGCGCGCCATTATTCTGGACATCCACGGCGGCGGCTGGGTTCTGGGCGGCGCCAGTCTGAACGACAGGCTGAACGGCTATCTGGCGCACAACGGCTATTGCGTCGTGTCGGTGGACTATCGCCTGCTGTCGGAACGCCGCCACGTCTATATCGACGCCGCCATCGCCGACTGTCTGGCCGCCGCCTACTGGACCGTGACCAATGTCGACCGGCTGGGCGCCGCCAGCCTGTTCATCATGGGCGAGTCGGCGGGCGGGCACCTGGCGGCCCTGACGGCCCTGGCCCTGCGCGATCAGGGCCTGATCGATCTGGTGAGGGGCTGCGTCCTGGCCTACGGCGTCTTTGACCTGTCCGCCACCGACAGCGTCCGTGCGGCGGGACCGCAGGTCCTGCTGTTCAACGGCCCGACCATGCGCGCCGACCTGGCCCGCCTGGCGCCCGACCGTGACGAAGCGGGCCTGCGCCGGGCCGATGTCTCGCCGCTCTACGCCGACCTTGCCGGCCTGCCTCCCGCCCTGCTGATGGCGGGCGAACTGGACCCCCTGTTCGACGACAGCCTTCTGATGGCCACCCGCTGGGGCCGGGTCGCCGACGTCGACCTGATCCGCGTCCCTGAAACCCCGCACGGCTTCCTGCATTTCGGCGGCCCCGCCGCCCGCGGCGCCAGCACCGCAATCCTGCGCTGGCTGGATGCGCGGCTTTCTGTGGACAAGCCAAATCGCTGATCCGCAAAAGCGAATTTGATCCGTCCACCGATGTTCACAGGTTTGTCCACCGCCGCCGGGCCAATCGTGCACATCGGGGCGAGTTGGGGCGCTTGCCTCATACCCGGTTTCATCGGAACGTCAACGGGCCGAGGGACACGGCGGCGCGGAAATCCAGGGGAGACCCCGGACATCAAGCGGACCGGCCCGGCTCTCCGACCCGGCGCGATCGGGCGATCTTCGGATCGTAACGTGCGGCAGGCGGGATCAAGGCTCCAGTCTTCGACCGGTCTTCGGATCGTCGAAAACAGGGGAACCGGATCGGGATCGACGGACGGCGTGGGCGCAATCCCACGGTACGCCGAAGACCAGGAGCGCGACAGGATACAGCCGACCGCCCTTTCAGGTTCGCCTGCGACGGCGCTGACGCCGAGGTCCAAACCCGTAAGGCCAAGTCCAACCCGGACTTGGCGAGGGGACGAAGAGCACGGGTCCGCCCGCACGCTTCGTCCCCTCGCTCAATTCCTGGGCCCGTCGACTAAACCGCCGCCTTTCCAACGCCGCCATCCCCCCGTAAAGCATGGCCTATGAATGTGCGCGGGAATCGCCCCCTTCTGAACCGTCGCCGCGCCCTGCTTGCAGGCGGCGCGGCTGCGCTTGGCGTCACGGCGCTGGGCCTTCGGGCCTGTGACCGGTCGCCGGCTGCGGTGGATGAGCAGGGGCGCGTGCGCCTGCGTTTCGCCACCGACTGGCGCGCCCAGGCCGAGCATGGCGGATTCTATCAGGCCCTGGCCTCGGGCGCCTATGAGAAGCGCGGCCTGAACGTCCAGATCGTGCAGGGCGGACCGGGCGTGAACGTGCCGCAACTGCTGGCGGCGGGCGCGGTCGAACTGGGCATGGGCTCCAACAGCTTCATCCCGATGAATCTGGTCGCGGCGGGCGCCCCGGTGAAGGCCGTCGCCGCCTTCTTCCAGAAGGACCCCCAGGTCCTGATCGCCCACCCGGATCCGGCGCTGAAATCCATCGCCGACCTGAAGGGCCGCCCCATCCTGCTGGCCGACGCTTCGGTCAACGCCTTCTGGGTCTGGCTGAAGGCCAAATACGGCTTCACCGACGACGAGGTGCGCAAATACACCTTCAACCTGGCCCCCTTCCTGTCTGACAAACGGGCGGTGCAGCAGGGTTATCTGACCTCTGAACCCTACACCATCGAACAGCAGGCCGGGTTCGAGCCCAAGGTCTTCCTGCTGGCGGATGAAGGCTATCCGTCCTACGCCACCATGGTTCTGGCCCCGACGGCCTTCGCGCGCGACAATGGCGCCACCCTGCGCAGCTTCATCGCCGCCTCGGCCGAGGGCTGGCGCGACTATATCCGGGGCGATGCCTCCGCCGCCGACGCCCTGATCCGCAAGGACAACCCCGACATGACCCAGGACATCCTGGATCAGGCCCGCGCCAAGCTGCGCGACAACGACATCGTCGATGGCGGGGACGCGGCCCTGTACGGCCTGGGCTCCATGACCGAGGAACGCTGGAAGGCCTTCTTCGACGTGACCAGCCAGGCTGGGGTCTATGACGCCAATCTGAACTGGCGCGACGCCTTCACGAACAACTATCTGCCGGGCCGTGGCTGACACCGGGCCGATTGCGGCCCTGGATCAGGTCGTCGTCGACTGGCCGTCGCGCGCGCCGCTGGGGCCGCTGGACCTGACAGTCGCGCCGGGCGAGATCGTCGCCCTGGTCGGGGCGTCGGGCGCTGGCAAGTCGACCACCCTGCGCCTGCTGGCGGGGCTGGAGCAGGCGTCGTCGGGCCGGGTGATCCGCGCCGCCGCCCCCGGCCGCACCGGCTTCGTCTTCCAAAGCCCGACCCTGATGCCCTGGGCCGACGCCCAGACCAATGTGGCCCTGCCGCTGGAGCTGTCGGGCGCGCCGAAAGCCGAGGCCCGCGCCCGCGCCGTCAACGCCCTGACCGCCGTCGGTCTGGGCCAGCGCCTGACCGCCCGCCCCGCGCAACTGTCAGGCGGCATGGCCATGCGGGTGTCGCTGGCCCGCGCCCTGGTCACCCGCCCCGATCTTCTGCTGCTGGATGAGCCGTTCGCCGCCCTGGACAGCGTCACGCGCCGCCGCCTGATCGAGGATCTGCACGCCCTCTGGGCCGCCGCCGATCCGCGCCCGGCCATCGTCTTCGTCACCCATGATGTCGAGGAGGCCGTCTATCTGGCCCAGCGCGTCGTGGTGCTGGACGCCGCCTTGGGCCGCCCCGTCGCCGATCTGGCCACGCCCGGCGCCGCCCCGCGCCCTGACCACTGGCGCGCCGATCCGGCCTATCGCCAGACGGTCGAAGCGGTCGCCGATGCGCTGGCGGCCAGCATGGCGACATCCGCTCAGGGGGCGTCATGAAGCGCCTGCTGGACATCGCCCCGCCCGTCGGCCTGACCCTGATCCTGCTGCTGGTCTGGGAGGCGGCCTGCCGCCTGTTGCACCTGCCGGTCTATTTCCTGCCTCCGCCCAGCGATGTCGCCGTGGCCCTTGTGCAGGCCGGGCCGCGCCTGGCCCTGTCGGCCCTGGTCACCTTCCGCATGGCCCTGACGGCGCTGCTGGTCGCCGGGATCATCGGGGCCGGACTGGCGTTAGCCGTGTCTCTGCATCAGGCGGCGGAGCGGGCCGTGCGGCCTCTGGCGGTCGTGCTGCAGGTCACGCCCATTGTCGCCATCGCCCCGTTGGTGCTGATCTGGTTCGGCATCGACCATGCCGAGCGCGCCGTGGTGGCCCTGGCCGCCGCCGTCGCCTTCTTCCCCATTTTCTCCGGCGTTCTGACTGGCCTGCGATCGGCCGACCCGGACCTTGAGCGGCTGTTTGATCTGTACGCCGCCCATCCCCTCCAACGGCTGTGGCGTCTGCGCCTGCCGTCCGCCCTGCCTTTCGCGCTGGAGGGGCTGCGAGTTGCGGCCGGGCAGGCGGTGATCGGCGCCGTGGTGGCCGAGTTCGTCTCCGGCTCCGGCGCCACACAGGGCCTGGCCTGGCGTCTGCTGGAGGCGGGCAACCGACTGCGGACAGCGGAGATGCTGGCGGGTCTGGTCTGTCTGGCGGTGCTGGGCCTGCTTCTGAACGCCGCCGTCGCCGGGATCGCCCGCATCATCACCCGCACCCGCCCGCGTTAGCGCGCGATTAAGTGCTGATCCGCTAACGTCTTGGTTGTTCTTCCCACCGGAGAGCCGCCTTGCGCAGCGCCCTCGTCTTCACAACCGCCCTGTTCGCCGTCAGCGCCCTCGCCGACGCAGCCTCCGCTCAGCAGGTCGCCACCAACAGCGCCGGTCTGCGCTACCTGTCCTGGCCGGGCAAGACGACCGTCAACGCGGCGCCTGCCCCCGCGGCCGTCCCCGCGTCTGCGCGCGGCGAACCTGCGCTGCGCCCGGTCCGTACGGCGGCGTCGCTCGACGCCTCGTCCGCCATCCCTTTGGCCCGGCTCGACGCGCCCAGCCGCGAAGCCCCGCGCCCCGGCCTGACGCCCGCCACCGCCTTCTATAATCCCACCTATGGCGCCGCGTCCGCGTCCGCCAACACCGCGCCCCAGGCCTATGTGACCGCGCCCGCCCGCCAGGCCCCGACGCCTGCGCCTCAAGCTGCGCCCCAGCCCACGCCTCAGGCGGCCGTCCAGCCCGCGCCTCAACCCGCGCCGCGCCCAGAAGCTCGTCCAGAACCCCGCCCCGAGCCCGTCGTGACCGCGGCGAACATGCCCGCACCGGTCCAAGCCGCTCAGCCCCAGCCCGCTCAACCGCAACAGCAGCAGGCCTATGCGGCAGAAGCCGCGCCCGCCCCGGCTGCGGCTCCCGATGTCGTCGACCCGATGGCTCCGCGTCGCGACGCCGCCATCTTCAGCCTGCAACGCCAGCCCGCCGCCGCTGTCGCCTCAGACGCGCCGCAGGCCGCCGAGGTCCAGCAGGTCGCCCAGGCCGGTCCCTACAGCCAGCAGGCCCGCTATTATTCCGTCCACCGTCAGGCGGGCCGCCATCCCGACGCCATCGCCGCGCCGCAGCAGTCCTATCTGAACGCCCTGCCCGTCGAGCTGACCCAGGTCCCGGCGTCCAAGGACATGGCCGAACCCGACGCCCCGCCCCAGTTGATCCGCGACGCCAACGGCCGCATCCGCGCCATGCCTCAATCGCAGTCCGACGAGACCCCATGAAGGACCACGCCCTGGTCGAGACGGACGTCCTGAAAGACTCACGCCTGCCGCAGTTGATCGCCCTGGCTGACGAGGCGTCCAGCCCCCGTCGGCGTCAGCTGCTGCGCGCCCTGACCGACCATTTCTTCGGCCAGGCGCCGCTGCCGCCCAGCGAGAACGGCCTCTATGGCGCCCTGCTGTCGCGCCTGTCCGAGCAGATGGAGACGGCGGTGCGCGCCGAACTGTCGGCCCGTTTCGCCGACGCCCCGCACGCGCCCCGCAACCTGATCACCCGCCTGGCCAACGACGCCGCCGAGGTCGCGACGCCAGTGCTGCGCGGTTCGCCCGTGCTGACGGACGACGATCTGGTGAATATCGTGCGCCAGCATGGCCAGGACCATATTCGCGCCGTTTCCGGCCGCGCCAACGTCTCTGAGGCCGTGTCCGAGGCCATCGTCGCTCACGGGGACGACCGGACCCTGGGCGCCCTGTTGCGCAACCGGGGCGCCCGCCTGTCGCGCGCCACGTCTGAAGCCGCCGTCGAGCGCGCCAAGGCCAACCCTGAACTTCACGCCGCCACGGTCGAAGGCGCCTGCCTGCCCGTGGATCTGGTCAACGAGATGTATTTCCTGGTCGAGGCCCGGCTGCGCCAGCAGATCCTTGAACAGAACGCGCGGCTCGATCCGGCCCTGCTGGAGGCCGCTCTGGCCGCCGGACGCACTCAGGTCGCCGTTGATCAGGGCGACCTGCCTGCCGACTACGCCGACAGCCTGGCCCATGTCGCCCAGTTGCGCGCGCAGGGCCCGCTGACGCCCACGGCGCTGGCGCGGCTGATGCGGACCAGGGGCGCGACCGCCTTCCTGATCGCCCTGTCAGAGTTGGCGGATGTCGACTTCCATACCGTCAAGAGCGTGGCGGACCGCCACGAACTGGACGCCCTGGCGGTGATCTGCAAGGCGGCGGATCTGGATCGCGCGATCTTCCTGACCTACGCCGTGGTCATCCTGGGCGCGCAGGACAATGCGATGGGCAAGGCGGCGGCCTACGGCGGCATGTACCAGGACCTGACCCGCGCCGCCGCCCTGCGCACCCTGCATTTCTGGCGTATGCGGCGCACCGCCCAGGCGGCCTGACCTCGGTTAAACAGCTTATCGCACAGCAAAACGCCCGCCTCCTTCGGAAGCGGGTGTTTCTGTTCGGGAATGCTCCCGATTTACTTCTTGGCGCGGGTGACGCGGGCCGGCTTGCGGCCGCCCTGGCCCAGACCCATCTGCTTGGCCAGTTCCGAACGCGCCTTGGCGTAGTTCGGAGCAACCATCGGATAGTCCTTCGGCAGGTTCCACTTGGCGCGGTATTCTTCGGGGCTCATGTCGTACTTGGTGCGCAGGTGGCGCTTCAGCGACTTGAACTTGCGGCCGTCCTCCAGGCAGATCAGGAAGTCGGCGTTGATCGACTTGCGCACCGGAACCGCCGGTTCCTTGGGCTCGGGCTCGGGCTCGACGGGCGCCAGAGAAACACCGGACAGCGCCGCGTGAATGCTGGCGATCAGGGACGGCAGGACGTCAGCGGATACAGTGTTGTTGCCGACGTAAGCGGACACGATGTCAGCCGTCATTTCCAACAGTTCGGGCTTTTCTTCCATAATAATCGTCTGGTCCATGGTTCAATGACTTCGACTGGAAAAGCCAGCCGCCCTCCACTTTTGACGTGCATAAGGATGTTTGGCCTTAAAAGCAATCACTCACAGTCAACAGTCGTCAAGGTTGCAAGACCCGAATAGTAACAATCACCAGCGGTATAGGATCAACGCCGGAAGTCTTGCGACAGAACCATCATCGCCGCACGTTCAGGGGCAGAGTACTCGTCCACCATGGCTTCATCGCCTTCGCGGATGGCGCGCAGAAGTTCAGGCGTCAGGGCAGATGACAACGACCAGTTCCAGTATCGCAACACAGTCTGGGCGCGGTCGACCGCCAGCATCTCATAGGTGATCTGCACCCGCTCCCAGTCGGGATCGGTCAGGCCGTCCGCCGTCGTCTCGGGACGACGCATCGAACGCCACAGATTAAGCAGATCAGTGCGCGACAGGCCTGTCGCCTTGCAAAGAATCGCCAGGGATTCTCCACCCGGGTCGCCCAGAATCTTGGCCCCGGTCAAAGGCTTTACTCCAGACAGATAGGCGATCTCGGACGCGGTTTCTCGTGTCAGACCGTCACGTGCAGCAACGGCGACGGCCTCTTCCAGACTTTCAAACGGGCTCTTCTCTATCGCCGCTCGGTTGCGTTGACGGCGCTCGATGAATTGCAGGGCCTTGCGCGATACGGGATCAGACCAGCCCTCTTTCGCCGCCATGGCGAAGACGTCCTCGACCACCTCCTGCATCACTTCACGCGACACCGCGAAGCGCTGCAGAATCGTGCGTCGGTTTTCCGGCCCGCACCACCAGTACATGACATAGGCGCTGGACGGCCTCATCTCGGGACGTTTCAACAACGGCGCGCACAGCACCGGCATAAGACGGCTCAACTTCACCGCCTCCTCAAGCCCCGCCTGCGAGAAGCGCGCGGTCTCGTTCTTCAGCAACCGCTCCGTAGTCGCCAATTCCTCAAATGACAGCAGGGTCTCTGTCACAATCTCGGACAGGCCCCTGCGCCCGGCGATCATGATCCGGTGCTCCGGCCCCGCATCGCGCGCGCAGGCCACAAGGTCGGCGTCGGTCAGAGAGGCGCACTGTTCGAGCAGCAGGCCCGCAATATCCGGTTCGTCACGTATCAGCAGGCGCGCCAGACTGTTGGGAATCTCGTTCAGCAACGCCAGACGCGCGGCGACGCGGCGGCGGTCCTCACGCGACGCCAGCCGCAGCATGTCGACCAGAAGATCGCCCGTCACCGCGCGTTCAAAGGCGTTGATGCGGCTGGCGGGCAAAGACACGACGTCCGCCAGACGTTTCAGCAGGGCGTGCCGCGCGCGCGAAGACGGCGGCGCATCTTCTTCCATCAAGACTGAAACGTCGCTCATGCAGAACAGTCTAAAGACTGACCGTTAACCGGTCGTGTGTCTGCAGGTTTTGTAGATGACGGATGCATCGCCAGCATCGCGGCCCGGCGGCCCCAATGCTGGCGATGAACAGACCTGGATCAGAGCCCTTCGAACAGGGCGGTCGACAGGTAACGTTCGGCGAAGGACGGGATGATGACCACGATGGTCTTGCCCGCATTCTCTTCGCGCGCGGCGATGCGGAAGGCGGCGGTCAGGGCGGCGCCGGAGCTGATGCCGACCGGCACGCCTTCGGTGCGGGCGACCTTGCGCGCCATTTCGAAACTGTCCTCGTTGGAGACCTGCTCCACCCCGTCCACGACCGAGGGATCATAGATGGCCGGCACGAAGCCCGCCCCAATGCCCTGGATCTTGTGCGGGCCGGGCGCGCCGCCCGACAGGACGGGCGAGGCCTCGGGCTCGACCGCAATCAACTGGACCGACGGCTTTCTGGCCTTCAGCGCCTGACCGACGCCCGAGATGGTGCCGCCCGTGCCGACGCCCGCGACCACGATGTCCACGGCGCCGTCGGTGTCGTTCCAGATCTCCTCGGCCGTGGTGACGCGGTGGATGGCGGGGTTGGCCAGGTTCTCGAACTGCGACGGGCTGACCGAGTTTGGGGTCGTCTCCAGCAGTTCCTGCGCGCGGGCGATGGCGCCCTTCATGCCTTTCTCCGCCGGGGTCAGCTCAAGCTGGGCGCCCAGCAGGGCCAGCATCTTGCGGCGTTCGATCGACATGCTTTCGGGCATGACCAGGATCAGCTTCAGCCCCTTGGCGGCGGCGACGAAGGCCAGGGCGATGCCGGTGTTGCCGCTGGTCGGTTCGACCAGCAGCGTGTCCTTGTTGATCTTCCCGGCCTGCTCCAGCGCGTCGATCATGGCCACGCCGATCCGGTCCTTGACCGAGGCGATCGGGTTGAAGAACTCCAGCTTGGCCAGGACCGTGGCCTTGGCCCCATATTCCGCCGACAGCTTGGGCAGGCGCACGATGGGGGTGTCGCCGATGGTGTCGATGATCGAGTCATAGACCTTACCCCGCCCCTTCTTCAGGTGGCGGGAAGCATCGTAGCTGAAGTCGGACATGGGGAGTTCTCCGTCAATCTTGAGCGCACAACAGATAAGGCCTTGCCGCGACGCGCAAGAGGCTGCCTGCGATGATTTCTGCGCAATCCTATCAGAGCGACTATGTAATCTATAATCGCGCCCACCGAACATCGAGTTTGCAACCCCTTGTCCGATCCAAACACCCTCGCCGCCACGGGCATGACGCCTGAGATCGCCGATCTGGTTGAACAGATGCGCGCCCCGGCGTCCGGCGACACCCAGGTCCAGATGGACGACATGCAGACGCCCCGTGTCGAGACGTCGCCGGAGCCGGAGGTCCGCTCCACCGCCGATGAACTGACGTACCGTTTGAAACAGCAGTCGCTGCTGGCCCGGTTCGGCGAACTGGCCCTGCGCGAACGCGATCCCCAGGCCCTGCTGGACGCCGCCTGCGAGATCTGCGCCGACGGGCTGGAGACGCCGCTGTCCAAGGTGCTGATCCACAACGACACCCGCGACCGTCTGGTGCTGATCGCCGGCGTGGGCTGGAGCGGCGAGGTCGAGGGTCAGGTGACGCTGGAGCTTGATCTGGACTCCCCCGCCGGTTTCGCCTTCCAGACCGGCAAGCCGCTGATCTCCAATCATCTGGAGATCGAGGATCGGTTCCGCACCCCCAAACTGCTGGCCGACCACGGGGTGCGCCGGGCCATCAACGTGCTGATCCGGCCCGAGATCGACGGCGCGCCGTGGGGCGTGCTCGAGGTCGACAGCCCCGACGAAGGCCAGTTCGACGCCAGCGACGCCCTGTTCCTGGACGCCTTCGCCGCCGTCGTCGGCGCCGCCATCGCCCGCCAACAGACCGAAGAGCGGCTTCTGGCCGCCATCGAACATCAGGCCCTGCTGACGCGCGAGGTCAGCCACCGCGTCAAGAACAGCCTCAGCCTGGTCTCCAGCCTGCTGGCCATGCAGGCGCGCGGCGCCGCGTCCGACGATGTGCGCGCCGCCCTGGGCGACGCCGGTTCGCGCATTCAGGCCATCAGCCAGGTCCACGACCAGCTGTGGCGCGGGTCGGACGTGCAGAGCGTCATCCTGTGCGACTTCCTGACCAAGCTGTGCGAGGCCATCGACACCGGCAGCCAGCACCACATCGTCACCTGCGACGCCGATGACGCGACCCTGGTCGCCGACATCGCCATACCGCTGGGCCTGATCGTCAATGAGCTGGTCATCAACGCCATCAAATACGCCTATGGGCCGCAAGGAGGCGCCGTCGCCGTGACCGGCCGGATCGCCGACGGCCGCCTGACCGTCACGGTCGCCGACAGCGGCAAGGGCTTCGACCTGACCGCCGCCCGCAGCGACCGCAGCCTGGGCATGCGGGTGATCGACAGTCTGGTGAAACAGATCGGCGGCGTGATCGAAAACCGTTCAACCGGCGTCGGCGCGATGATCGTGATCGAGGCGCCGACCCGCTAGAGCCTGATTTAAGCGAGAGCGTGGTTCATGCTCTAGCGCGCCAGGACCGCACGCGCCGGATCGAAGCCGACGACCTCGCGGATCACGATCATGCTCTTGTAGGCGCGCACCCCCTTGTCGGGGATCATCTCGCGGATGCCGAAGGCCTCGTATTCCTGCATCGAGCGCACGGCGACCGTGACCAGATAGTCCGTCTCGCCCGTCACGTCCCAGCAGCCCTGAACCTCCGGGCTGGCCTTCATGGCGCGCTGGAAGGCGTCCACCACCTTGCGGTCCTGGGTGTCCATTTCGACCAGCACATGCAGCACGATGCGCGGCTCGACCCGGGCCGGGTCGATCACCGCCACATCCCCCGCAATCACCCCCTCGGCCCGAAGGCGGCGCAGTCGACGCAGGACGGCGGACTCTGACAGACCCACCGCCTCGGCCGTGACGCGGGCGGGCTCCAGATTGTTCAGGCGGACGCGCGCCAGGAGCCTATGGTCGAAATCGTCGAGGGTGACGAAATTCGTCATGGAATGGCCTTTCGTGACGATTTCAGGCACATTGAGGCCGGAAATCGCCGGGAAGCGCAAGCGGATTTCGGCTACCTAACCGTCATGACCTCCCTGGCCCTGAAGCAGCACCTGAACTCCCCCATCGCCGTGCGGCTGATGCCCTATCTTGCGCTATTCGCAGGCATGGTGACGCTGGCGTGCGGCACCTCCTACGCCAAGACCCTGTTCCCCCTGATCGGGGCGGAAGGGACATCGGCCTATCGCGTCGGCCTGTCGGCGGTTCTGCTGATCGCGGTGTTTCGTCCGTGGCGGTTCCGCCTGACGCGTCAGGACCTGATGGGGGTGCTGCTGTATGGCGTGGCGCTGGGGGCGATGAACCTCAGCTTCTACATGTCCCTGCGCACCATTCCGCTGGGCCTGGCCATCGCCATCGAATTCATGGGCCCGCTCAGCCTGGCCCTGCTGCATTCGCGCAAGCCGATCCATTTCGTCTGCATCGGGTTTGCAGTGCTGGGCCTGGGCCTGCTGCTGCCGCTGAAACAGGGGGTCGGCGCGCTGGACCCGGTCGGTATGGGCCTGGCCGCCTTCGCGGGCCTGTGCTGGGCGCTGTACATCGTCTTCGGCAAGCGGCTCAGCCATATCCACCCCGGCCAGTCGGTGGCTCTGGGCATGAGCGTGGCGGCCATGGTCATTGTGCCGTTCGGCGTGGCCCATGCGGGCGCCGCCCTGCTGAACCCGACCATCCTGCTGGCGGGGGCGGCGGTGGCCTTGTTCTCCAGCGCCTTGCCCTATACGTTCGAGATGTTCGCCATGCGCTCGATCCCCAAGCGCACCTTCGGCGTGGTGCTCAGCGCCGAACCGGCGGTCGGGGCCGTGGCGGGCCTGATATTCCTTCACGAGCATCTGACGGGTCAGCAGTGGCTGGCCATCGCCGCCATCGTCGCCGCCTCGGTCGGGGCCATCGTCACGACGCGTCAGCCGCCGCCCGTGACCGAGACCACGCCTGCAACCTGATCCGCTCACCCGGGAGAAAGCCGGGACCCTGTGCTTTCGCACGCACGGCGTGGGGGGACTGCCGCCGTGGGTTTCGGTCCGCCGAGGCGACGGAACGGGATCCCGGCTTTCGCCCGGATGAGCGGATTGATCAGGTCAGAACTCCTCCCACCCGTCAGCGGCCAGGGCCGCAGCAGAGCCGCCGCCGGCGAAGGCGCGGATGCGGGCGCGTTCACGGGCCAGAGGAACAGGCGCCGCAGCCGCCGCGCTGCGGACCGGGGCGGCCGCCGCCCCGCGTGAGCCGGTGTCGAACCGTTCGACCAGCGCCGCCAACTGGTCGGCCTCGGTCTTCAGATTGGCGGCGGCGGCGGTCGTCTCCTCGACCATGGCGGCGTTCTGCTGCGTGACCTGATCCATCTGGTTGACGGCGGTGTTGACCTGCCCCAGCCCGGTCGCCTGTTCCTGAGCCGACGAGGCGATCTCGCCGACCAGAGCGTCCATTTCCGCGACCTTCTGGGCGATGGCGCCCAGGGTGGATCCAGCCTCGTCGACCAGTTTCACGCCCTGCGCCACATCGGCGGTGGAGGTGCTGATCAGGGCCTTGATCTCCTTGGCCGCGTCGGCCGAACGCTGGGCCAGCGCCCGCACTTCCGAAGCGACGACGGCGAAGCCGCGTCCCGCATCCCCGGCCCGCGCCGCCTCGACCCCGGCGTTCAGCGCCAGCAGATTGGTCTGGAAGGCGATTTCATCGATCACGCCGATGATCTCGCCGATCTGGCCGGAGCTCTTGCGGATGCCGTCCATGGCGGCGACCGCCTGACGCACCACCTCGCCCGACCGATCCGCCTCGGTCCGCGCGCTGGCGGCGGCGGCGGACGCCTGGCGGGCGCCTTCTGCGCTTCGACTGACGGTGGCTGTGATCTGGTCCAGCGCCGCCGCCGTCTCTTCGAGTGAGGCCGCCTGCTGCTCGGTGCGCCGCGACAGGTCGTCGGCGGCGCCTGAAATCTCTTCCGCCCCGCCACGCAGGGCCGCGACCGCCGCCAGCACCTGATCCAGCGTCTGGCGCAGGCTTTCCACCGCGCCGTTGTAGTCGTCCTTCACCAGCGCATGAGCCCCGGTCATCTCGGGCGTCACGCGCGCCGTCAGATCCCCCGCCGACAGCTTGGCCAGGGCGGCGCCCAGGGCTTCGACCAGCTTGTGCTGGGCCGCCTCGGCCTCGACACGCTGGGCCTCGCTGCGCGCGGCGGCCTGTTCCTCGGCGGTGATGTCCACGGCCAGTTTGATGACCTTCACCGGGCGCCCGTCGGGGCCGAACACCGGGTTATACGACGCCTGAAGCCAGATTTCGCGACCGCCCTTGGCCAGGCGGCGGAACTTCTGCGCCAGGAACTGTCCGGCATTCAGGTTGCGCCAGAAGGCGGCGTATTCGGGCGAGGCGGCGTCCACGGGGTCCATGAACTGGCGGTGATGCGTGCCGACGATCTCGGACAGCTGATAGCCCATGGCCTTCAGGAAATTGTCGTTCGCCTCGATGATCGTGCCGTCCAGATTGAACTCGATCACCGCCTGGGAGCGGCCGATGGCCGCCAGCTTGGCGTCCTGGTCGGATAGACGAACGCTTGTTTCGCTTGGAACGCGACGCCTGGAAAACATTCCGGTCTCCTGCCGATCCGACACCCTTTTATGCGTCGAACATGCGCTCAAACCCTTTCGAAAGCGTTTCTCGCACAGGTTGCAAATCATACGTAGATTTGCGTATCGCACGACCTAAGGGTGCAAAAGACAACCGCCGCACGCGGGGCCGCTTCACCCCTCGTTAACCATGATCGCGCATCTGTTGACGGCTGTTTCTGGGGTCCATTTTGCGCAATCTCGTCGCCGCCGTTGAAGCGATCGACCCACTGGTCGTCACCGGCAAGGTGGCGGGCGTGTCCGGCCTGCTGATCGAATCGCGCGGCGGCCTGTCGCGTCTGGCGGTCGGGGCCAGGGCCGAGATCGGACGGCGCGGCCAGGAGCCCCTGCCGGCCGAGGTCGTGGGCTTCCGCGATTCCAAGGCCCTGCTGATGCCGTTCGGCCCGGTCGAGGGCGTGGCCCCCGGCGCCGACATCAGGATCATCGACCAGGCCGCCAGCGTCAGGCCCACCACCGCCTGGCTGGGCCGGATCATCGACGCCTTCGGCCAGCCGATCGACGGCAAGGGACCGTTGCCGCAAGGCCCGGCGCCCTACCCCCTGCGCGCGCCGCCGCCGCCCGCCCATTCGCGCGGACGGGTCGGTGAGCGGCTGGATCTGGGCGTGCGGGCCATGGACGTCTTCACCACCACCTGCCGGGGCCAGCGCCTGGGCATCTTCGCCGGTTCGGGCGTGGGCAAGTCGGTGCTGCTGTCGATGCTGGCCAAGGAGGCGACCTGCGACGCCGTGGTCGTGGGCCTGATCGGCGAACGGGGCCGTGAAGTGCGCGAGTTCGTCGAAGAAACCCTGGGCGAAGAAGGTTTGAAACGCGCCGTCGTCGTGGTCGCCACCTCGGACGAACCGGCCCTGAAACGGCGCCAGTCCGCATACATGACCATGGCCATCGCCGAGTTCCTGCGCGACCAAGATCTGGAGGTGCTGTGCCTGATGGACAGCGTCACCCGCTTCGCCATGGCCCAGCGCGAGATTGGTCTGGCGGCGGGCGAACCCCCGACGACCAAGGGCTATACGCCGACCGTCTTCACCGAACTGCCCAAGCTGCTGGAGCGCGCCGGTCCCGGCCCCGTCCGGCCCGACGGCACGACAGCGGCGCCGATCACGGCCCTGTTCACCGTTCTGGTGGACGGCGGCGACCATGACGAGCCGATCGCCGACGCCGTTCGAGGCATTCTGGACGGGCACATCGTCATGGATCGCAAGATCGCCGAGCGCGGGCGCTTTCCCGCCATCGACGTGCTGAAATCCGTCAGCCGCACCATGCCTGGATGCCAGACCCCGCCCGAGCGCGAACTGAACAAGCGCGCGCGCCAGACCCTGGCCGCCTACGCCAATATGGAAGAGCTGATCAAGATCGGCGCCTACCGCACCGGCGCCGATCCCATCGTGGACCGCGCCATCGCCCTGAACCCCGCACTGGAGGCCTTCCTGGGTCAGGACAAGGAGGACGCGACCCGTCTTTCCGATTCCTTTACCCGACTGGAGGACATCCTCAATCAAGGCATGATCCGCGAGTGACGATGCAATGACCGCCTGGGCCCAATCCCTGATCCGCATCTCAAACTATGAGGTCGAGACGCTGCAGAAGCGTCTGGCCGAAATCGCCGCCCGCCGCGCCACCGCGGAAATGCGCATCGCCGTGCTGGACGCCGAGGCCGAGAACGAACGCGATCGCGCCCGCCTGGACCCCGACGCCGGGATGATGCTGGCCGCCTATCTGCATGGCTGGAAATCGCGCAAGGCCGTGGCGGAAGGCGATCTGACCAACCTGGACGCCGAGGAAACCGGCGCCCGCGACGCCCTGACCAGCGCCTTCGAGGAACTGAAGAAGTTCGAACACGTCGCCGAGACGGCCCGCCTGAACCGGCTGATGGCGATCGCCAAGCGCGAGACGGCGGCGTTCGACGAAATGGGCCTGCGGAAGCGTGCGGTCTGACAACCGACATTCTCCCTCCCCCTGCGGGGGAGGGTGGTCGCGCAGCGACCGGGTGGGGGCGGCCACGCAAGGCCGCACCTGCCTGATCCATAATAGACCTACGCGGCGTCGCTCGGCCCTCCCCACCCGGCTTCGGCTATGCCTCAGCCACCCTCCCCGGAACGGGGAGGGAGACGTATGAAGCTCTCACGCCGCACCATCCTCGCCGCACCCGTCGCCCTCGCCGCCTGCGACCGCTTCGCCTCGGCTGAGCCCGCCTCCGTCACCGCCCCGCCGCTGAAATCCGTCGCCCCCTGCCCGTTCGGCACGGCGGTCAAGGCGATGCAGCTCGATGACGCCGAATGGGTCGCCCTGGCCCGCGCCAATGTCGCCCAGCTGACGCCGGAGTGGGAGATGAAGATGGAGTACATCCTGGCCAACGGCCTGGACCGCCCCAACTTCGACCGTTCCGACCGCATCGCCGCCTTCGCCCAGGCCAACGACATGGCCATGCATGGCCACACCCTGATCTGGTATACGCAAGGGGAACAGGCCTTCGCCGGACTGGACAACGCCGCCTTCGACCGCGCCTTTGACGGCTATATCGCCGCTCTGGCGGGCCGGTATCGCGGCAGGGCGCGCAGTTGGGACGTGGTCAACGAGCCGATTCTGGACGACGGATCAGGCCTGCGCGACTGCCACTGGAGCCGCCGATACGGCCATGACGGCTATATCCTGCGCGCCTTCGAAAAGGCGCGGATCGCCGATCCCGACGCCGTCCTGTTCCTGAACGAATACAATCAGGAAAGCGTCCCGGCCAAGGGCGAGCAGTTCCTGCGTCTGGTCGAGCGGCTGCTGAAGGCGGGCTGCCCGCTGCAGGGGCTGGGGCTGCAATCCCACCTGTGGATCGACATCGCCAACGGCGCCATCGCCCGCTATTACGGCCAGATCGCCCAGTTCGGCCTGCCCATCCATGTGTCGGAACTGGACTGCAGCCTGCGCACCGAAAAACGGCTGGATGCACGCAGTCAGGCCAATCGCATCGCCGCCCAGACCGCGCGCGTCACTGAACTGGCCGAGGCCTTCATGGCGCTGCCGCCGCGCCAGAGGTTCGCCTTCACCGTCTGGGGCCTGCGTGACACCGACAGCTGGTATCGGCAGGGCGACAAGGACGACGGCCGCGACAAGCCGCTGCCCTTCGACAGTTTCGGCCGCCCCAATCCGATGGCCGCCGCGCTGGCGAACGCGTTCCACCCTTCCTGAATAGACAACGCCCGCCAGCCTTGCGGCTGACGGGCGTTTCGGCGAACGGAGAGGGAGAGGTTCGTCTTATTTCTTGGGGGCCGGGGTCTGAGCCGGAGCCGTGCTCGGAGCGGTTTGATGACCACGAGCGCGGTGGGCCGAGGCGCCAGCGGCAGACGCGGCGGGCGCAGCCGGAGCGGTCGCCGACGGACGGGCAGGCGTGGTCGCCGGAGCAGGCGTCGTGCCGGCGAAGGCCGCGCCGCTGGTCAGGCCAACAAGGGCGACGGCGGACAGGGCGGCGGCGGTGCGGAAGGACTTCATGATGGCTGTCTCTCGATGAGAACGTCCGGCCTTGTGTCGGACAATCGCTTTGTCGGGGCGCCATCCGGCGGGTTCGCGGCCAGTGGGTGTCGCACGGTGTCGGGCGCCGTGAGAATTGTGTCCGACTGTATCCGCCGCGCTTTGGCCATGAGACAGAGGGACAGACGAAGCTTCACATCTTGCGCTGAACGCCCATGCCCCAGCCTGTCGCCGCACCCGTCCTGCTGATCGTCGACGACGACCGCGACATCCGCAACCTGCTGGCCGATCATCTGGAGCAGCATGGCTTCCGCACCGTGAAGGCGGCGGACGGTCGGTCCATGCAGGCGGCGCTGGAGGCGGGGCCGGTCGATCTGGTGGTGCTGGACCTGAACCTGCCCGATCAGGACGGGCTCAGCCTGTGCCGGTCCATCCGCGCAGCATCGCGCACCCCCGTCATCATCCTGACCGCGCGGGGCGATCCGATCGACCGGATTGTGGGGCTGGAGATGGGGGCCGACGACTATATGGCCAAGCCGTTCGAGCCGCGCGAACTGGTGGCGCGCATCCGCACGGTCCTGCGTCGCACCAGCGGCGGGTCCGATCCCGTCGAGGGACGGCACGCCGACTTTTCCGGCTGGTCGCTGGACATCGCCGCGCGGGCGTTGACGGCGCCGGACGGGCGGCTGGCGCCCCTGTCGGGCGCTGATTTCGATCTGCTGCACGCCCTCATCCGCAACGGCGGCAAGCCCCTGTCGCGCGAACGCATCCGCGCCCTGTCCACCGTCGCCGACGCCGACGACCGCGCCATCGACCTGCGCGTCAGCCGCCTGCGCCAGAAGCTGGGCGACGACGCCAAGAACCCCGCCCTGATCCGCACGGTGCGCAGCCTGGGCTATATGCTGGCGGGGCCCGTCACATGGCGCGCCTGAGGCGAACTGAAACCGCCGCGTCGGGAACAGAGACGACACGGCTGTTCCTGCTGCTGCTGATCGGCGCCCTGCTGGCGGCGGGGGTCACCTTCGCGGCCCTGGGCTTCAACCACCACAGCCGCCTGTCACAGTCGCACGACTTCACCACCGCCGAACGGATCGTGGATCTAGCCGGGTCCGGCGCCGATCCGGTCGCGGCCCTGATGACCGGCCTGCCCAGCGCATCCGGCCAGACGCTGGGCAGCCCCGACCCGGCCCTGACCCAGGCGGTCGCCGCCGCCTTCAAACGGCGCGGCGTCGAGGGGGTGACGGTCAAGGCCTATCACGCCCCGACCATCGCCTGCGGCGGGGTGACCGATCATCTGCGTTGCCGGATTCTGGTGCTGCGCCCGCACGGGGGAACGGCCAAGCCGGTGGCTATCAGCCTGCCGCCCGCCCCGCGTCCCTGGACCCTGAACCGCGAAGCCGCCGCCCTGCTGGCCGTTGGTCTGGCGGGGGTGCTGCTGACCGGCTGGATGGCGTCGCGTCTGGCGGCAGGGCCGCTGAACCGTCTGTCCGAAGGCGCCGTGGCCCTGAGCCACGATCTGGACCGTCCGCCCCTGGTCGAGGAAGGCGCGCGTGAGGTGCGACAGGCCGCCGCCGCCCTCAACGCCATGCAGACCCGGCTGAAGGCCTTGATCGAGGACCGCACCCGCGTCCTGGCCGCCGTCGCCCACGACCTGCAGACGCCCCTGACGCGGATGCGGCTGCGGATCGAAAAGGTCGATGACGAGGTCCTGCGCGCCCAACTGGTCAATGATCTGGCCGCCATGCAGCATCTGGTGCGCGAAGGACTGGATCTGGCCCGCATCGAGACCACGCCGGAAGATGTGGTTTCCGTCGATCTGGACGCCCTGCTTTCGGCCCTGTGCGAAGACGCCGCCGATGCGGGCCAGCCCGTCGTCTTCACACAAGGCTGCAGCGCAGTGATCCGCACCCGTCCCCAGGCCCTGCGCCGCTGCCTGACCAACCTGGTGGACAACGCCGTGCGCCACGGCGGCGACGCCCAGGTGTCCGCCGTGCGTCAGGGGTCGGAGATCCGCCTGACCGTTCGCGACCACGGCCCCGGCGTGCCGGACGACCAGATCGCCCGCCTGTTCGAGCCCTTCTACCGGCTGGACCCGTCGCGATCACGCGACAGCGGCGGCTCGGGCCTGGGCCTGACCATCGCGCGCCGCATGGCCGAACGATCCGGCGCGCGCCTGACCCTGACTAACGCCGAAGGCGGCGGCCTGCTGGCCACGCTGGCCTTTCACGCGCACTGAGCCATTGATGACACAACGCAAAACGCCCGCCGTTTCCGGCGGGCGTTTCGAAAGTCTCGGATCGGAAACCGATCAGGCGGCGACGGTGATCGCGCCTTCGGCCGGATCGCGCAGCACATAGCCGCGGCCCCAGACGGTTTCGATATAGTGTTTGCCGTCGGCGGCGGTGGCCAGCTTCTTGCGCAACTTGCAGATGAAGACGTCGATGATCTTCAGCTCGGGCTCGTCCATGCCGCCGTACAGGTGGTTCAGGAACATTTCCTTGGTCAGGGTGGTGCCCTTGCGGAGCGAGAGCAACTCCAGCATCTGGTATTCCTTGCCCGTCAGATGCACGCGGTGACCGTTAACCTCGACCGTCTTGGCGTCCAGGTTAACCGCGATCTCGCCGGTGTGGATGATCGCCTGGGCGTGGCCCTTGGAGCGACGGACCACGGCGTGGGTGCGCGCGATCAGCTCATCCTTGTGGAAAGGCTTGGTCAGATAGTCGTCGGCGCCGCCGCCGAAGGTCTTGACCTTGGTTTCGATCTCGTGGCTGCCCGAGAGGATCATGACCGGCGTATTGATCTTGCCGACGCGCAGCTGGCGCAGAACCTCAAGGCCGCTCATGTCCGGCAGGTTCAGGTCAAGCAGAATGAGGTCGTAGTCATAGATCTTGCCCAGATCGATGCCTTCTTCACCCAGGTCGGTGGTGTAGACGTTGAAGCCTTCCGACTTCAGCATCAGTTCGATGCTCTGGGCGGTGGCGTGGTCGTCTTCGATCAGCAGGACGCGCATTCATGCCCTCCAGGCAAAAGCTTTGCGGTAACCACCCACGCACACTGCCGGGTAACCTTGTTCGTAGGTTAAGGGTCGAAAACCTTAAGAAAGGTTAATTCCTCACCATGAATCGAATCGTAGGCTGATTTGGGAATCGTGGTCGAGGCCTACACGTCAATGATTCGAAATTTATTAACCATAACCGCCGCCGACGCCCCGCCGCTCTCGCGACCCGCCCACACACCTGTCCACATGCAACCTGTGCGCGGTTAATGCGGCACGTCCGTTCCTGACGCGGATTAGGATTATATTCCCATCATAACGCGAGACGGCGCCAGAACGCCCGACGCGCAGGCTTGTTGGGGAGACGTGATTTTGAACGCAAATGAATACAGGGTTCCGGTGACGGCGGAAGATCGGCTGCGGGCCGGGCTGGCCATTCACATGGTCGCGGCGCGCACGGGGGTCCAGCCGGAACAGATGACCGCGCGGGGGCGGGCCGACACAGGCGTGTCGCGGGCGCGCTGGCTGGCCATGTATCTGGCGCACATCTCGTTCGGCTGGCCGTTGGAGCGGGTGGCCCATGTGTTCGGCCTGAACCGTTCGACCGCCTCCACCGCCTGCCGCTGGGTCGAGGAGGCGCGCGACGCCCAGCCGGTGGACCAGTTGCTGACCCAGTTGGAGACCTGCCTCCATTCGGTCGTCGAGGCCCCGCGCCAGGAGCTGCCGCGATGAGCCGCGCCGCCGAACGCGCCCGTGACCTGATGACCCGCCACCCCGGCGCCTGGCTGGCGGCGCAGGGCGACGGATACGCCCTGCGGATCGGACCGGACCGCCGCAGCCGCGTCGCCCTGATGCTGGACGAAGGTGATTTCCGCAGCCTGATCGACCGCCCCGGCCTGCGCACGCGGCTGGAGGGCGGCTGGACCGCGCGGCCGGTTCCGTCCCGCAACACCAGCCTCGCCCCCGGTCGTCCCGGCGTCATCGACGGCGAACGCCTGGTGACCACCGATGACGGACGCATGACCCGCCTGGCCGCCAATCTGGGCGAAAGCCCCATCGCCTGGCTGGCGCGCAGGACCGACGCCTCCGGCCAGCCGTGGCTGAGCCCGGCCCAGGCCGCGGCGGGCGAGCGCCTGCGTCTGGACGCTGAACTGGCCCAGGCCGGCCCGTCCCTGACCATGAGATGGGACGCCCTGCCCCGCTCGGGCGGCGGATCAGCCGCGCGGGTCGAACCCGGCGATCACGCCCTGTCCGCCGCGCGGCGCGTGGAACAGGCGCTGAGCGCCGTCAACGCCGAGCACCGCGCCATCCTCAACCGCATCTGTCGGCAGGGCGACAGTTTGAAACTGGCGGAGAGCGGCCTTGGCCTGCGCCGTCGCCACGGCAAGACCCTGCTGAAACAGGCCCTGCAGGCCTTAGCCGCCCACTACCGGATCGGGTGAAGGGGGCGTCGCCCCCTTTTTTAAGTCGACCTCAACGGTCCTTTTCACGCTCGATGTCCAGCGCGGCCTGGGCCGCCGCCAGACGGGCGATCGGCACGCGGTAGGGCGAGCAGGAGACGTAATCCAGGCCGGTCTTCTCACAGAAGGCGATAGAGGCGGGATCGCCGCCATGCTCGCCGCAGATGCCCAACTTGACGTCCGGTCGGGCGGCGCGGCCGCGCTCAGTCGCGATCTCGATCAGGCCGCCGACGCCATCCTGGTCCAGACGCACGAACGGGTCCGTCTCGAAGATGCCCTTGTCCAGATAGGCCTGCAGGAAGCGGCCCGAGTCGTCGCGGCTGATGCCGAACGTGGTCTGGGTCAGGTCGTTGGTGCCGAAGCTGAAGAACTGGGCGTATTCGGCCAGATCCCCCGCACGGATGGCGGCGCGCGGCAGTTCGACCATGGCGCCGACCAGATAATCGACCTTCTGGCCCGCTTCGTCGAACACGGCCTTGGCGGTGCGGTCGGTCAGTTCGCGGAGATATTTCATCTCCAGCCCGGTCGCCACCAGCGGATGCATGATCTCCACGATCGGCGCCTGTCCCGACTTGGCCTTCACGTCCAGAGCGGCCTCCAGAACGGCGCGGACCTGCATCTCATAGATTTCAGGATAGGCGACGCCCAGGCGGCAGCCGCGGTGGCCCAGCATGGGGTTGGTTTCGTGCAGTTCCTTGGCCCGTCGCTTCAGCTTGTCGGCGTCGATGCCCGAGGTGGCGGCCAGGGCGTCGATGTCCTCATCCGTGTGCGGGATGAACTCGTGCAGCGGCGGGTCCAGCAGGCGCACCGTCACCGGCAGGCCCGCCATGATCTCGAACAGTTCGGCGAAGTCCGACTTCTGGAACGGGGCGATCTTGGCCAGGGCCGTGCGGCGTCCCGCCTCGTCGTCAGCCAGAATCATCTCGCGCACGGCGGCGATCCGGGTGTCGTCGAAGAACATATGCTCGGTGCGGCACAGGCCGATGCCCTCGGCGCCGAAGCCGCGCGCGGTCTTGGCGTCCAGCGGGGTTTCGGCGTTGGCGCGGACCTTCAGGCGGCGCGCCTTGTCGGCCCAGGCCATCAGGGTCTGGAAGTCGCCGGTCAGCTCCGGCTCGATCATGCGCACGGCGCCGTCCAGCACCTCGCCCTTCGATCCGTCGATGGTGATGACTTCACCGGCGGAGAAGCTGCGGCCGCGCGCGGTGAAGACGCCCTTGGCCTCGTCGATGTGGATTTCACCGGCGCCCGAGACGCAGGCCCGGCCCATGCCGCGCGCCACGACCGCCGCGTGGCTGGTCATGCCGCCGCGCGCCGTCACGATGCCGCGCGCCGCGTGCATGCCGTGGATGTCTTCGGGGCTGGTCTCTTCACGCACCAGAATGACCGCCTCGCCCAGACCGGCCAGACGTTCAGCCTCGTCGGCGTCGAAGACGATCTTGCCGGTCGCCGCGCCGGGCGAGGCCGGCAGGCCCGCCGCCACCACGCGACGTTCCGCGTTAGGGTCCAGCGTCGGGTGCAGCAGTTGGTCCAGAGACGCAGGTTCGACGCGGCTGATGGCTTCTTCTTCCGAGATCACGCCCTCGGCGGCCAGGTCGACGGCGATCTTCAGCGCCGACTTGGCCGTGCGCTTGCCGTTGCGGGTCTGCAGCATCCACAGACGGCCCTGTTCGACCGTGAACTCGATATCCTGCATGTCGCGGTAGTGGCTTTCCAGCTTGCCGACGACCTCGACGAACTGGCCGAACACTTCCGGCATGGCCTCTTCCATCGAGGGGGCCTTTTCGCCCATCTCCTCGCGGCCGATCTTGGTCAGGGACTGGGGCGTGCGGATGCCCGCGACCACGTCCTCGCCCTGGGCGTTGATCAGGAACTCGCCGTACAGGCGCGCCTCGCCGGTCGAGGGGTTGCGGGTGAAGGCCACGCCGGTGGCGGAGGTCTCGCCCATATTGCCGAACACCATCGACTGGATGTTGACGGCGGTGCCCCAGCTTTCGGGGATGTCGTGCATGCGGCGATAGAATTTCGCCCGGTCGTTCATCCAGCTTTCGAACACGGCGCCGACAGCGCCCCACAGTTGGTCCTTGGGGTCCTGCGGGAAGGCGTGACCCAGCTCGCGTTCGACCACGGCCTTGTAGTCCGCGACGACCTTCTCCCAGTCGGCGGCGCTCAGGTCGGTGTCGACGGTGACGCCCAGACGATCCTTGTGCTGGTCCAGCACCTCTTCGAAGTCGTCGTGGCTGAGGCCCAGCACCACGTTGGAATACATGGTGATGAAGCGGCGGTAGCTGTCGAAGGCGAAGCGGCGGTCACCCGACAGCTTGGCCAGGCCTTCGACCGTCTGATCGTTCAGACCCAGGTTCAGCACCGTGTCCATCATGCCCGGCATCGAGGCGCGTGCGCCCGAGCGCACCGAGACCAGCAGCGGGTTCTCGACATCGCCGAACGTCTTGCCGACGACGCCCTGAACCTTCTCCAGCGCCGTCTGAACCTGCGCCTGCAGGTCGGCGGGATAGGTCTCGCCGTTGGCGTAATAGTGGGTGCAGACCTCGGTGGTCACGGTGAAGCCCGGCGGCACCGGCAGACCCAGGGCGGACATTTCGGCCAGGTTCGCGCCCTTGCCGCCCAGAAGGTTCTTCATCGAAGCATCACCGTCAGCGGAGCCTCCGCCGAAGCCGTACACCCACTTGGTCATCTTGCAGTCCCTGAGCCGTGGTCAGGCGGGCCTTCACCCGCGTGTAAAGATGCGGCGGGTTGTCCCCGCTCGCGGTGGCACTGACTACAATGCTGCGAACGCGAAGGCGAGGCCGCACGTAACAAAACGTGACCAAACTTCGCCATTCCGCCGCAGGATCAAATTCATCCGGTCTTTGAGAGCGCTAACGGTCGCGCGCGCGGCGTCCGGGTCACCAGCCAGATGCCTGCGCACACCAGAATCAGCGCGCCCAGATAGCTCCATTTCAGGATCGTCTCGCCCAGGAACAGGCCCGACAGCACCACCCCGAACACCGGAATCAGGAAGTTGAAGGCCGCGATCATCCCCACCGGATTATGCTTCAGCAGCAGGCTCCAGATCGCAAAGGCGGCCGAGGACAGCAGCGCCATATAGGCCAGGAGCAGCGTGGCCTCCCAGCCGAACGCCGCCAGATGCCCGCCGCCCGCCAGCCCGATCACCGTCAGCACCACCCCGCCGATGGTCAACTGCCAGCCGGTCATCACCATCGGGTCCAGAGTGCGCGACACCCGCTTGCCATAGATGGAGGCGGCGGCCAGCACGAAGGCGGCGATGACGATGAAGCCCTCGCCCAGCAGGGTGAAATCCAGACCCAGGCCGTTCGGCCCCGCCCGGTCCAGATTGACCAGCATGACCCCGACGAACCCGATCAGGCAGCCCAGGGCCTTGCGCCCGTTCAGCCGGTCGTTGGCATAGATGAAATGGGCCAGCATCACGCTGAAAAAGGTCGAGGTGGCGTTGGTGATCGACGCCTTGGCGCCCGTCGCATGGGCCACGCCCGTATAGAAGAAGACATACTGGATCGTGGTCTGGGTCAGGCCCAGCAGGCCCACCTGCCGAAACTGCGCCAGCGACAGGCGCAACACCGTCTTCTTCATGGCCGCCGCCAGCACCAGCAGGATCAGCCCCGCCAGCGCGAACCGCCAACCGGCGAACAGCATCTGGCTGGCGATGTCGGACGGCGCCACGGCCAGCAGGGCGAACCCCGCCTTGATCGCCGGAAACGCGCTGCCCCACAGGAAGCAGCACAGGGTCGCCAAAGCGAAGACCGAACTGCGGGTGGTGAACAGGCTGGAAGACATGGCCGGGCTTTAGGCCGGGCGGACAGGAAGGGGAAGCAAAACGCCCTATGTTACCTTCTCAACTCGTCATTCCGGGGCTTAGCGAAGCGAAGAACCCGGAACCCAGGACCGCAGGCGCTCCGCCGAACGCACTCGACGCTTGATGCCAGCCTCCTGGGTTCCGGGTTCGCCCAATGGGCGCCCCGGAATGACGGTGTTGGGATGAAGCCCCTAAAGACCTACCCCGCGATCTGGCCGAAGTCGGCGACCTTGCCCATGACATCGCGGACCTGACCCAGCAGCTTCAGGCGGTTTTCACGCTCTTCGGCGACGTCAGAATTGACCAGAACATCGGTGAAGAAGGCGTCCACGGGCGCACGAAGGGCCGCCAGAGCCGTCATGGCGGCGGCGAAGTCCTCGGCGTCCAGCGCGATGTCCACGGCGGTCTGGGCCGCGCCGACGGCGAAGGCCAGGGCCGTTTCCGGCTCGGGCTGGTTGGGAAGGCCGGTGCGGACCATGCCGGTCGGCAGCGGTCCCTTCTTCTCTTCGGCGCGCAGGATGTTGGAGGCGCGCTTGTACCCCGCCAACAGGTTCGCCCCGTCATCCGTCGCCAGGAAGGCCGCCAGCGCCTCCACCCGACGCACGATGCGGACCAGATCGTCGTCGCCCAGCGCGAAGACGGCGGCGACGAGGTCGTGGCGCTGGCCCCGGTCACGCAGGAGGACGGTCAGGCGGTCGGCGAAGAAGGAGAGGAGTTCTTGAGCCGCAGCTTCGCCGTCGTGCGTGTGGATCGTCAAGCGCCCCCCGTCTTTAGCTGCGCTGACCATTTGCTCACGCCACATGGGAAGTTCACGTCCACGCGCCAATGCACGAAGTTTTCGGGGCTCCGGTAGTTCGGTCCAAACCTCTGACACCGCGTCAGAAAGAACAAGCTGCAGATGAGCAGCGACGATTTGGCTAAGCGACACGGGCTGTCCAAGTTCCAGCACCAGCCGGATCACGCCCAACGCCGCGCGGCGCAGGGCGAACGGGTCTTTCGATCCCGTGGGCTTCTCATCGATCGCGAAGAAGCCGACCAGGGTGTCCAGCTTGTCGGCCAGGGCCACGGCGACCGTCACCGGCGCGGTCGGGACCGTGTCGGCGGGGCCTTGCGGCTTGTAGTGGTCGCGGATGGCGTCGGCGACGGCGTCGGGCTGGCCCGCCAGACGGGCGTAGTATCCGCCCATGACGCCCTGCAGTTCCGGGAACTCGCCCACCATGCCGCTGGCCAGATCAGCCTTGGACAGGCGCGCGGCCGTTTCCGCCTGATCGGCGTCGGCGCCGACCAGCGGCGCGATCTCGCGCGCCAGGGCGGCGATGCGCTCGACCCGCTCCGCCAGGGTGCCCAGTTTGGCGTGGAAGGTGACGCCGGACAGTTTGGCGTTCCAGGCGTCGAAGCCGACCTTCTGGTCCTCGTCCCAGAAGAAGCGGGCGTCGTTCAGGCGGGCGCTCAGCACGCGGCTGTTGCCGGCGGCCAGGGCCTTGCCGCCGTCGGTCGCCTCGACATTGGCGACGACCAGGAAGTTGGGCGCCAGACCTTCGCGGGCCGGATCGCGCACGGCGAAATACTTCTGGTGCACCTTCATCGACAGGCGCACGACCTCGGACGGCAGGGCCAGGAACTGCGGATCCATGTCGCCCAGGATCGGCGTCGGCCACTCGGCCAGACCCGCCACCTCGTCCAGCAGGCCGTCGTCATCGACCAGCGACAGACCCTTCGCGGCGCAGGCGGCCTTGGCCTGTTCCAGAATCCGCAGCTTGCGGTCCGTCACGTCGATCAGGACGTGCTCGCGCTCCAGCTTGTGGCGGTAGTCGACGAAATCGCTGACCGCGAACGGCGCGCCTGATCCCAGGAAGCGATGCCCCTCGGTGATCGCGTCCGACGGGATGCCGTCGATCTCGAACGGCACGACATGGCCGTCGAAGATGCACAGGATGCGCTTGATCGGACGCACCCAGCGCAGCGTGCCGGAGCCCCAGCGCATCGACTTGGGCCAGGGGAAGTTGCGGATGATCTGATCGACCATGCCGGGGATCAGGCCCGGCGTGGCCTGCCCCTGCTGGCTGATGACGGCGAACAGCACGCCGTCACGCTCGACCAGTTGATCGCGCGTCAGGCCGGTCTTGCGAAGAAAGCCCTCCAGCGCCTGTTCGGGCGCCGAGGCTTTCGGCCCCTTCACCTCGTCCTCGCGGTCGGGCGTGGCGGCGGGCAGGCCGTCCACCACCAGCGTCAGGCGGCGCGGCCCGGCATAGGTCGTCAGCCCGTCCCAGGTCAGGCCCGCCGCCTTCAGACGTTCGGTGGCCATACGCTCCAGATCGCGCGCGGCGCCCTGCTGCATGCGAGCGGGGATTTCTTCGGAGAAGATTTCGAGAAGGAGCTGGGGCATCAGGCGGTTTTCCGCTCTTGTTCGACGTAAGCGAGGGCGCAGGCTTTGCAGAGTTCGCGGATGCGGCCGATGTAGCTCTGGCGCTCCGCCACGGCGATGGCGCCGCGCGCATCCATCAGGTTGAACAGGTGGCTGGCCTTCAGCACCTGATCATAGGCCGGCAGGACCAGCGGCTGGCCTTGCGGGCCGCGCATGTCCAGCAGGCGCGAAACCTCGGCTGCCATGTCCTCGAACCGGCGCTTCAGCCCATCAACGTCATAGCCGTGGAAATTGGCTTCCGATTGCTGGCGCTCGTTCTCTAGGAAGACCTCGCCATAGGTCAGGCCCTCCTTGGTGAACTTCAGGTCATACACATTGTCGACGCCCTGAACATACATGGCCAGACGCTCCAGCCCGTAGGTCAGCTCGCCCGAGACCACGTCCACCTCGATGCCGCCGACGCCCTGGAAATAGGTGAACTGCGTCACCTCCATCCCGTCGCACCAGACCTCCCAGCCCAGCCCCCAGGCGCCCACGGTGGGGTTCTCCCAGTCGTCCTCGACAAAGCGGATGTCGTGCAGCTTGGGATCAATGCCGATCGCGGCCAGCGATCCCAAGTACAGCTCCTGCAGATTGTCCGGGTTCGGCTTCAGGATCACTTGATACTGATAATAATGCTGGAGCCGGTTGGGGTTCTCGCCATAGCGGCCGTCGCCGGGGCGGCGGCTGGGCTGGACATAGGCGGCCTTCCAGGGCTTGGGCCCCAGGGCGCGCAGCACGGTGGCGGGGTGGAGCGTGCCCGCTCCGACCTCGATGTCATAGGGTTGCAGGATGGCGCAGCCCTGCTCGCCCCAATAGCGGTGGAGCGTCAGGATCAGGTCCTGAAACGCGAGCGGTTCAGTCGAGGTGCTCAAATCGGGCTCGGGGAAGGGCTGCAAAAAAGACGGCGGACCATAGGGCCCGCCGCCTTCCGCTTCAACACACCCAAGCGAGCGTGTTTCAATCAACCGCGATTATTGCGGGGCAGGGTCGGTCTGTTCCGTGGCCGGATCAGTCGATTCGACCGGCGGGGTGGCCGACGGGTCGGTCGCCTCGGTCGCAGCAGGCGCCGCGTCAGCCGGGGCCGCTTCAGCCGCGGGGACAGCTTCTTCGTCACCCATGGCGGCCATGGAGTTGGCCGGGTTCAGCACGGTGTCGATCGGGAAGACGGCGCCGTTCGAGGCGTCCAGTTCGGCGCTGACCACGGTGGCGTTGTCAGCCTTGATGGCCGAACCCGTGCCGTCCAGCAGGATCTGGGCTTCCGATGCAGTCGGAACGCCGCCCTTCTTGCCCTGGATCTGGTCGGGCGAAACATCGGCGACGATCACGTGGTACAGCAGCACCTGACGCAGCTCATTGGCGTTGGCCGGGTCCAGCAGGCGGGTGCGCTCGGCTTCCGGCATGGCGGCGAAGGCTGCGTCCGTCGGGGCGAAGATGGAGATGGCCGGACGCGACTGCAGGGTGTCGGTCAGTTGCGCCTGATCCAGCGCGGACAACAGGGTTGTGAACTGGCCGCTGGACTTCAGCACGTCCACGACGGTGCCTTCGGCGGCGGGGGTGGCGGCGGCTTCAGCAGCCTGGGCCGGGGCGGCGGCTTCAGCCGGGGCGGGTTGGGCGACTTCCTGAGCGAAGGCCGGAGCAGCAATCAGGGTAGCGACAGCGGTTGCGGCAAGCAGTTTTGCACGAAGCATGGCTGGGTATCCTTTTTCTGTTTGAGGATCGTTGTCCGGGGAGGAGACGACCCGTTCCAGTCATCGGAACTGCCCAACCCAATCGGTGACCGGCGATACGGTTCCGAGAAAGTGAAACAACCTGAAACTTTCGTGATGATCTAGGCGAGAACTGGGCGAAACACGCCGCCAAACGCCCATATGGCCGATGTTTGGCCACAAAGTCTGAAAGTTACTTGAGCGCCAGAATACTGGACTGAACCCAGGCGTTCGGGTGCGCAGCGGCCAGGGTTGCTGCGGCGGCATCCGCCTCCGCCTGCGTCAGGCACAGACCGAAGATGGTCGCCCCCGATCCAGACATCCGCGCCAGTGCGATGCCGGGCGTCGCCGCAACCGCCGTCAGGGCCTCGCCGATCTCTGGCGTCAGGGCGATGGCGGGGGGCTGCAGGTCGTTTCTCTGTTGACCCAGCCAGGCGATGACCGACGCCGTTGACCAATCCAGCGGACGCACCGGACGGTCCGCGTTCTGAACGGCCCCCGCATCATAGGCGCGATAGACGGCGCCCGTCGGCGACGGAACGCCCGGATTGAACAGCACCACCGGCAGGGGCGGCAGGCGCGGCTCGTCGGTCAGCACCTCTCCCCTGCCCTCGGCCCAGGCGGTGCGGGCGCGCAGACACATGGGGCCGTCGGCGCCGATGATGCCCGCGACGGCCTCCAATGCTTCGTCCGACACGTCCAGCGACAGGGCTTGCCGGGCCAGCTTGAGAGCGGCCCCGGCGTCGGACGACCCGCCGCCCAGTCCGGCCGCGATGGGCAGGCGCTTGTCCAGCGTGACCTTCAGAGGCGGCTCGCCCGCGCCCGTCGCCTGGCCCAGGCGGCGCAGGGCGCGCAGGATCAGATTGTCAGGCTCGGCCGCCAGGCCTGCGCCGAACGGGCCGACGACGCTCAGCGACAGCCGGTCGGCCCGCTCCACCGTAACCAGATCGCCGACCTCAGCGAAGGCGACCAGACTGGACAGCGGATGATAGTTCTCGGCATCCACCGCCCCGACGTGCAGGAACAGATTGATCTTGGCCGGAGCCAGAGCCTGGATCGACATGGCCTATTGCGACGCGCCGGAGACGACGCCGTTCAGGCCGTCCTCAAGCTTGCGCTCGACCTCGGCCTTGCGCTCAGCGTCGGGGTCCAGGGTCAGGACGCGGCTCCACAGCCAGCGCGCCTCGCGCTCGCGCCCCACCCGCCAATAGGCGTCGCCCAGGTGATCATTGATCTCGGCGTTGGCCGGCTCCTTGTCGACCGCCTCTTCCAAAGTGGCGACGGCGGTGTCGAACTGGCCCTGTTTGAACTGGGCCCAGCCCAGACTGTCCTGGATGTTTCCATTTTCGGGATCGAGGGCGTGCGCGCGGGCGATCAGTTCGGCGCCTTCCTGAACCCGCAGCCCCTTGTCGACCCACAGATAGCCCAGATAGTTCAGCGTGTTGGCGTTCTCGCCGTCCTGCTGCAGGGCGGCCCACAGCTCGGCCTCAGCCTCTGGAACGCGGCCCATCGCCTCCAGCACCGCGCCACGCAGGAAGTGGATCTGCGCCCCCTGGTCCGCCGTGTTCAGCAGCGGGCCGTTCAGCAGGCTCAAGGCCTCGTCATACTGTTTCAGCTGCGTCAGCTGGCTGGACAGGATCAGGGTGATCCGGGGATCTTCCGGCGCAGCGGCGGCCGCCTGACGCAGGGCGGCCAGGGCCTCGTCCGGCTGGCTGTTGTCTTCAAGATTCAACGCCAGTTGCGCGCGGGCGGCGGCGTACAGAGCCGGATCCTGTGGTCCGACCTGGGACAGCACGGCGCGCGAGGCCGCCTTCAGACCAGCCCGGTCCAGCACGCCGGCCAGCTGCAGCCGGGTCGAGCCGCTGTCGTTCAGGTTCAGGGCCAGACGCAGATAGACGGCGGCGAACTCGTTGCCGCGCTCGGCGGCGGCCTGCGCGGCGGCGGCGGTCAGGGCCTCGGCCGCGCCTTCGCGCAGGGTCGGCAGGGCCGGGGCGCGTCCGCGATTGCGCATCCGCTCCAGCGCCCGCAGCGCGCCGAAATCTGCGTTGGGGCCAGCGGCGGCGGCCTCATAGACGGTCTTGGCCTCATCCAGCCGGCCGCGCCGCTCGAGAAACTCGCCATAGGGACGTTTGAACAGGATGCCGACCGACGGGATCTCGGACAGGGTCTTCAGTTCGACCTCGGCCTCGGCGTAGTCGCGCCGCCGCTCCAGCAGCATGGCCCGGTTCTGGCGCGCGAAGGACAGGGTCAGGGCGTCGCCTGCGGTCGGGGCCGGGGCCAGAGCGCGGGTCCAGTCGCCCGCCGCCGCCGCGATCCAGGGCGACACCATCAGCCCGGCGCGGGCATGAGGCGATCCGATGGGCTGCATCTCCAGCGCCGCATTGGCCGCCGCCGGATGACCGTGGACGAAATCCTGCACCGCCCGCACCAGACGTCCGCCCTCGACAAAGGCGGCGGAGGCCGAACCGGCGGCCGGGGCCAGACGCGCCGCGACATCCATGTCCCCGGTCAGCAGGGCCGAGGTGAAGGCCTGTTCGCGCACGCGCGGCTGTTCCGGCGCCAGCTCATTGGCGCGCGCCAGCAGGCCGGAGCCGATGTCGCCGTCACCCCGCATCAAGGCCAGTCGACCGGCCAGATACAGGCCATAGGCGCTACGGCCCATCGCATCCGTCGGGATCGGCGCCCAGACCTCGGGGATCGGCGGCGTGGTTTCGGCGATGATGATGTGGGGGACCGGCTCCTCCCCCTCTGCCGGGGCCGCAGCCGGATCGGCAGGTTCGGTCTGCGTCGGCTCAGCCTGCACCGGAACGGCGGGGGCCGATGCAGGCATTTCCTGCGCCACAGCCTGCCCGGCGAGCGCCAGGGCGAGAACGGTGAGGGAGGCGGCGAACAGGCGCGAACGGCAGGTGGTCATCCGCCGACCCTTCACGGTTTTCATGCGACGGGCAAGGGGCGGATCGCTCGCCCCCTGCCCTTGTTTTCTCACATGTTCGGGTAGTTGGGGCCGCCGCCGCCTTCGGGCGTGGTCCAGACGATGTTCTGCGACGGATCCTTGATGTCGCAGGTTTTGCAGTGGACGCAGTTCTGGGCGTTGATCTGGAAGCGCGGATTGGACCGGCCGTCCTCGTCGTACAGCACCTCGTACACGCCCGCCGGGCAGTACAGCCGCGCCGGTTCGCCGTATTTGGGCAGGTTGACCTGGATCGGCCTGGACGGGTCCAGCAGCTTCAGGTGCGCGGGCTGTTCCTCGGCGTGGTTGGTGTTCGAGATGAACACCGACGACAGCTTGTCAAACGACAGTTTGCCGTCCGGCTTCGGGTATTTGATGACCTTGTGCTTGGCCGCAGGCTCGGTCGAGGCGGCGTCCGTCTTCTCGTGCTTCAGCGTCGGGATCGGCGACCAGCCGCCCAGCAGGGTGCGGCACCACATGTCGAACATGCCCAGCGCCCCGCCCAGGGTCGTGCCGAACTTGCTGAGCAGCGGCTTGGCGTTCCGCACCAGCGCCAGCTCCTTATAGACCCAGCTGCGCTCGAAGGCGGTCTGGTATTCGTTCAGCACGTCGCCTTCGCGTCCGGCCTGCACCGCGTCATAGGCGGCGTCGGCGGCCAGCATGCCGGTCTTCATGGCGTTGTGGCTGCCCTTGATGCGCGGCACGTTCACGAAGCCCGCCGAACAGCCGATCAGAACGCCGCCGGGGAAGGCCAGCTTCGGGATCGACTGCAGACCGCCCTCGGTGATGGCGCGCGCGCCGTACGAGATGCGCGTGCCGCCTTCCAGATGCGGCGCGACCGATGGGTGGTGCTTGAAGCGCTGGAACTCGTCGAACGGCGACAGGAACGGGTTCTTGTAGTTCAGGTGCACCACATAGCCGACGGCGACGTAGCGGTCGCCGAAGTGGTACAGGAAGCTGCCGCCGCCCGTATGCTCGTCCAGCGGCCAGCCGGTCGAGTGCTGGGCCAGACCCGGCTGGTGCTGTTCGGCGGGCACCTGCCACAGCTCCTTCAGGCCGATGCCGTATTTCTGCGGCGACTTGCCGTCCTGAAGCTTGTGCTTGGCGATGATGGTCTTGGCCAGCGAACCGCGCACGCCCTCGGCGATGAAGACATATTTGCCGTGCAGTTCGATGCCCGGCTGGAAGTCGTCGGTCGGCTTGCCCTCGCGGTCGATGCCGAAGACGCCGGCGACGACGCCCTTCACCCGGCCCGTCTCATGGTCCCAGACGACGTGGCTGGCGGCCATGCCGGGATAGACCTCGACGCCCAGCGCCTCGGCCTGCTCCCCCAGCCAACGGGTCACATTGCCCAGCGAGGCGATGTAGCAGCCGTGATTATGCATGAAGGGCGGCATCAGCGGCATGGGCAGCGACACTTCGCCCTGCGGACCCAGCAGCAGGAACTTGTCCTTGGTGACCGGGGTCTCCAGCGGCGCGCCGCGTTCCTTCCAGTCGGGGAACAGTTCGTTCAGAGCCTTGGGGTCGATCACGGCGCCCGAAAGGATATGGCCGCCGACCTCGGCCGCCTTCTCCAGCACCGCGACGTTGATTTCCTTGCCGTCTTTCTCCGCCCGCTGTTTCAGGCGGATGGCCGCCGACAGGCCCGCAGGACCGCCGCCGACGATGACGACATCATATTCCATGACCTCGCGTTCGACCGCCTGCAGCGCCTCGATGGGCGGCAGATTGTCGATGATCGCTTCCTGGCGGGCGTTCTCTGCGCCGCCTTCGATGGCGTCTTCGGCCATGATTTTCCCCTGAAATCCCGGTTCTTGGTGTGGTTATGCCGCTTATCGGAAGGTGACGCGAGGGCGGTCAAGGCTTATCGGTGTCTCAGAACCATGAACGCGCAACCCTATGACATTGCTGCGACGGAAAGCCTGCTCGCCTTCTGGCGGGATGCGGGCGTCGACGCCTGCTATCTGGACGCGCCCGTCGATCACACCCACATCGCCCCGCCGCCGGTGGTCCAGGCGGTGCAGCGCGCGACCGCCTCGGTCGCCACGCCCCTGGCCGGGCGCAATGCATCCGACGCCATCGATCAGGCGCGCAGTCTGGCCGCCGGGGCGGCGACCCTGCAGGACCTGGCCGCCGCCATCGCGGCCTTCGACGGCTGCCCCCTGCGCCAGATGGGCGCGACCCAGTCGGTGTTCGGCCGCGGCGACGCCAACGCCCCGGTCCTGGTGATCGGCGAGGCCCCCGGCGCCGAGGAGGATCAGATCGGCCAGCCCTTCGTGGGCCAGGCGGGGCATCTGCTGGACCGGATGATCGAGGCGGCGGGCCTGACCGGCAAGGTCTTCATGACCAACACCGTCTTCTGGCGTCCGCCCGGCAATCGCCCCCCTGCGCCACAGGAACAGGCCGTCTGCGCCCCCTTCCTGGAACGGACCTTCGCCCTGCTGAAGCCCAAGGCGGTCCTGCTGCTGGGCGGGGCGACGGCCAAGTCCGTTCTGCAGGCGGACGAAGGGATCATGAAGCTGCGCGGCCAGTGGAAGGAATGGCGTCTGCACGAAGGCGCGATTTCCGCCCCCGTCATGCCGACCCTGCATCCCGCCTTCCTGCTGCGGCAGCCGCAGGTCAAACGACTGGTCTGGGCCGATCTGCTTTCACTGGCGGTTCGCCTTGAAACGGACTCGGTTGAGGATCACGGCTGATTGCGGCATGTTTCCATGCTGACGACCGATCGCCATACGGACCCCGCCTGAGTCGAGACGGACGGGGCCGCCGCCAACGAGGGGGCCGCCGCATTGTTCAGATTCAGCCGCGCGATGATCGCGCCGACGCTGGCGCTCACCCTGTCCGCCGTCGCCGCCGCGGCGCAGGCCGAGACGCCCTATGCGACGATGGCGGCGTCCGCCTCTGCTTCGAACACGGCCAATACGCGCCCGACGGCCCTGAGCTCTGCTGACCGCCTGTCCTACACCACCGCCTTCGACGCCCTGCGGCGCGGCGACCTTGAGGCGGCCCGCGTCGCCGCCCGTCAGGCCCAGGACCGCGTCCTGCTGGGCCAGGTCGAGTTCGAACGCCTGTTCCACCCCAACTACAACGCCACCTACGAAGAACTGACCGAGTGGCTGCAGGAATATTCCGACCTGCCCATCGCCGGCCGCGTCTATGATCTGGCCATGCGCCGCCGCCCTGACGGCGCAATCGAACCGATCAAGCCTGCAGGCTTCCTGGGCCGCACCTGGAACAGCGTCGTCAACGCCGTGTCAGGCGGCGGGGCCGCCGCAGATCCGATGAAGACCGCGCGGATCGCCTATAACAACGACGATCTGACCGGCGCCTCCGCCATGGGCCGCGAGATCGGCGACTGGTGGACGGTGGGTCTGGCCGAATGGCGCATGGGCGAGTTCAACGAGGCCTTCAACGCCTTTGACCGCGTGGCCCAGGACCCGACCGAGGACCCCTGGGTCCGCTCTGGCGGCGCCCTGTGGGCCGCACGCGCCGCCGGCAAATCCGCTCGCCAGAATGTCGTGACCGACTATCTGCGTCTCGCCGCCCAATGGCCCGCCACCTTCTATGGCCAGATCGCCCTGCGTCAGCTGGGCGAGGAGCCGGTCATCGAGAACCTGGGCCCGCGCCCCTATGCGGCCGAGCCGCGCCTGCGCCGCGCCTTCCATACGCCCGACGCCGCCGTGGACGCCGCCTCGCTGGAGGCCTTCGTCCAGAACGAGCCCCGCGCCCGTCGCGCCCTGGCCTATTATGAAGTCGGGCGCCGCGCCGACGGCGACAGTGAAATGCGTTCCGGCCTGCGCACCGCCGCAGGCGACGCCTCGCGGATGTGGGCCGCCCTGGCCCGCATCGTCTCGCCCGCCCGCGAGACCGACGCCTCGCGCATCGACGCCAACCGCTATCCGATCCCGGACCTGCAGCCTGAGGGCGGCTTCACCATCGAACGCGCGCTGGTCTATGCCGTGGCGCGCAAGGAAAGCGACTTCAACCCCAACGCCCGCTCCAGCGTCGGCGCCTATGGCATCATGCAGGTGATGCCGACCACGGCCGCCGAGCTGTCCGGCGACCGCAGCTTCGTCTCGACCCCGAACAAGCTGCTGACGCCCGCCGTCAACATGCGGCTGGGCCAGACCTATGTGAACCGGATGCTGCAGCGGTCCGAGTTCCAGGGCGACATCCTGCGGGCCGTGGCCAGCTACAACGCCGGGCCGGGACCAATGCTGGCCGCGGTGCGCAAACTGGGGCCGGACGCCGACCCGCTGCTGCTGATCGAGACGATCGACGTGCCCCAGGCGCGGGAATATGTCGAAAAGGTCGTCGCCGCCTACTGGATCTATCAGCGGATGTTCGGCGGCCCGCTGAACACGCTGGATGCGGTGGCCTCGGGCGCCACCCTGGTGCCGATCTCGCTGGATTACGTGCCGCCCCCGCCCGTCGCAGATGAGATCATGGTCGCCCAGACCACCACCGTCAGCGACGACCGCTAGGGGCTAGGGGCTAGGGCAATCGACATTCAACCCCAAACCGTCTCTCCGGGGCGTCCGTAGGACGAACCCGGAACCCAGGAGGCTCAATCCGGCGCCGAATACGCCCAGCATCGGCGCCGCAGTCCTGGCTTCCGAGATCCTCGCTTCGCTCAGCCCCGGAATGACGATCTAAGATTTCGACCGACTTAAGGCCGATTGAACCTAGAAGACCGCAGCCAGCAGCAAGGCCCACAGGGCGCTGCTGAGCAGCAGCGCCAGCATATAACCCGCCACGGGATGCAGCCGCCGACGCGGGCGCGGGGCCTGCACAGGCGCCGCACGGGTCTGCACGGACGAAGACATCATTCTGCGGCCTCCCACGAACAGCCAGGTCCGTGCACCGCCATGAATAGCAGCGGGCGCTTAATCGAACGTCAGCGCGCTTGGTTTCCGCTCGTTAAAGTTGCGCCGCCTCCATTTCCCACTGGCGGAAGTCGGGATGGGCCAGCAGGGCCTCGACATAGGTCTGGGCCACGCCGTCGTCGCCATGGCCGCCGAGGTCGATCTGATAATGACGAATCCGGGCGGCGACCGGGGTGTAGAAGATGTCGGCGATGGAGCGCGCGCCGAACAGCCAGGGGCCGTCGGCGCCGAACCGGTTCCGCATTTGACGCAACAGCACAACGATCCGCGCCAGATCGCGGTCCAGCGCGGGATCAGACGGCGTCTCTGACCGCGCGTCGCCACTGATCGGATGATCCGGCCCCATGCCGCAGAAGGTCCGCAGGGCGCTGAAGCCGGAATGCATCTCGGCCGTCACGGACCGCGCCAGAGCCCGCGCGACCGGATCGGCTGGCCACAGACCCGCCTGCGGATAATGCTCCGCCGCCCATTCGGCGATGGCCAGCGTATCCCAGATCAGTTCGCCATCGACCGTCAGCGCCGGCACGAAGCCGGATGGCGACACCGCCAGAAGCGCGGCCTTGGCCTCTGGCGTGTCATAGCGCGCGTCACGCACCGCAAAATCTGCGCCCGTCGCCTTCATCACCAGCCAGCCGCGCAGCGACCAGGTCGAATAGGTCCGGGGTCCGATCAGCAATTCCATGACGCGCGCCTCCTGTTGCGCGGCCATCAATGGCTGGATGCGAGTTTCAGCACAACCAGACCCGACACCACCAGGGTCACGCCCGCGATCCTGAGCGGCGTCAGCGGCTCGCCCAGAATAAAGGCCCCGACCGCAAAGGCGCCGACCGCGCCGATGCCGGTCCAGATGGCGTAGGCGGTGCCCAGAGGCAGGGTCTTCATCGCCAGAGACAACAGGCCGAAACTGCCGATCATGAAGACGACCATGCCGATGGTCGGCCACGGCTTGGTGAAGCCGGCAGAGGCCTTCATCAAATAGGCCCAGACGATTTCGAGAAGCCCAGCGGCGAGCAGATAAACCCAGGCCATGACAATCACTTTCCAACTTGATTGCCGGGTCGTCCCGGCATTCAAAACCCGAAAAGGGGGAGGTCGTCCTCACTGAAAGCGCGGCTAATCTGGGACATTGGCCGCCAAAGTCAACCTTGGGGGTCGGGCGAACCTTGACTCGACGCCCCTTGGGACCGACACGACCCGTCCATGATCACGCGCTATTCCCGCCCCGTCGCCGCCGCCATCTGGTCGCAAGAAACCAAGTACAAGATCTGGTTCGAGATCGAGGCCCACGCCGCCACCAAGATGGCGGAACTGGGCGTGATCCCCAAGGAATCGGCTGACGCCATCTGGGCCAAGGGCAAGGACGCGACCTTCGACGCCGACCGCATCGACGAGATCGAACGCACCACCAAGCACGACGTCATCGCCTTCCTGACCCATGTGGCGGAAATCGTCGGCGAGGAAGCCCGTTTCCTGCACCAGGGCATGACGTCATCCGACGTGCTGGACACCTGTTTCGCGGTCCAGTTGGCCCGGTCGTCGGACCTGCTGATCGAGGGCGTGGACCGGGTTCTGACCGCGCTGGAGACCCGCGCCAAGGAGCACAAATACACCCCGACCGTGGGCCGTTCGCACGGCATCCACGCCGAGCCGGTGACCTTCGGCCTGAAGCTGGCCGGCTATCACGCCGAGTTCCAGCGCGCCAAGCGTCGCCTGATCACCGCCAAGGAAGAGATCGCCACCTGCGCCATCTCCGGCGCCGTCGGCACCTTCGCCAACGTCGATCCGGCGGTTGAGCAATATGTCGCCGATCAGATGGGTCTGGCCGTCGAGCCCGTCTCGACCCAGGTGATCCCGCGCGACCGCCACGCCGCCTTCTTCGCCGCGCTTGGCGTCGTCGCCTCCTCGGTCGAACGCCTGGCCGTGGAAATCCGCCACCTGCAGCGCACCGAAGTCCTCGAAGCCGAAGAGTTCTTCGACAAGGGCCAGAAGGGCTCGTCGGCCATGCCGCACAAGCGCAACCCGATCCTGACCGAGAACCTGACCGGCCTGGCCCGTCTGGTCCGCTCGGCCGTGACCCCGGCGATGGAGAACGTCGCCCTGTGGCACGAGCGGGACATCAGCCATTCGTCGGTCGAACGCGGCATCGGCCCCGACGCCACCATCCACCTGGACTTCGCCCTGCATCGTCTGGCGAACGTGGTCGAGCGGCTGAACGTCTATCCTGAGAACATGCAGAAGAACATCGACCGCCTGGGCGGTCTGGTTCACTCGCAGCGGGTCATGCTGGCCCTCACCCAGGCTGGCATTTCGCGCGAGGCGGCCTATGCCGCTGTTCAGGAAAACGCCATGAAGGTCTGGCGCGGCGAAGGCGCCTTCCTCGACTTCCTGAAGGCCGACGAACGCGTCACCCTGCCCCACGATCAACTCGAAGCCCTGTTCGATCTGGGCTATCACACCAAGAACGTGGACGTGGTGTTCAAGCGGGTCTTCGGGGACTGAGTGTCCGCCCCGCGCCGCATCGGCTTTGAACCCATTGTCGATGCGGACACGCGCCTGTTGATCCTGGGCAGTCTGCCGGGGGATGCGTCACTGAAGGCGGCGCAGTATTACGCCCATCCGCGCAATGGCTTCTGGCCGCTGATCGGCGGGGTGCTGGGCGAAGACCTGCCCGCCCTGCCCTATGAACAGCGGCTGGCGCGCCTGAGGGGGCGCGGGGTCGGCTTGTGGGATGTCATCGCCTCGGCGGAACGGGCGGGCAGTCTGGATGCGGCCATCCGATCGCCCGAGGCCACGGACCTGCGTGGATTGGTCGAAAGCCTGCCCCGTCTGAAAGTCGTCGCCTTCAACGGCGGGCTGGCGGCCAGGATGGGGCGGCGGATTCTGGGCGGCATGGACGCGATCGAACTGGTCGATCTGCCGTCATCCAGCCCCGCCCATGCAATATCCTTGTCGGCAAAAGCGCAAACCTGGGCCATACTGGGGAAGTTTCTCCCAGATAAGCCTGCCGCCTGATGATCCTGACCCTTTCCTGCCCTGACCGCCACGGCATTGTCGCGGCGGTTTCCTCATTTCTGCTGGCGCGCGACGCCAACATCTCCGACGCCCAGCAGTTCGGCGACGCCTCCAGCAACACCTTCTTCATGCGGGTGGTGTTCGAACCCGCCGACGGCGACGCCCAACCCGCCATCCGCGACGCCTTTGCGCCGCTGGCCGCGCGTTTCGAGATGGACTGGACCCTGCGCGGCGGCGAACCGCGCAAGGTGATGATCCTGACGTCCAGGTTCGATCACTGCCTGGCGGACCTGCTGTACCGCTGGCGCATCGACGAACTGCCCATGCAGGTGACGGCCATCGTGTCGAACCATCCGCGCGAACTGATCGGCCATGTCGATCTGGGCGACCTGCCCTTCCACCACCTGCCGCTGAAGGCGGGGGACGCCGCCGCCAAGGCCGAACAGGAAAAGACCCTGCTGCGGCTGATCGAGGAGACGGGCACGGAACTGGTGGTGCTGGCGCGCTACATGCAGATTCTGTCCGACGACCTCAGCCGCGCGCTGGAGGGACGCTGCATCAACATCCACCACTCCTTCCTGCCGGGCTTCAAGGGCGCCAAACCCTATCATCAGGCCCATGCGCGCGGGGTGAAGGTGATCGGCGCCACCGCCCACTATGTCACCGCCGATCTGGACGAAGGCCCGATCATCGAACAGGACGTCGAGCGCATCAGTCACCGCGACACGCCCGAAGATCTCATTCGCAAAGGTCGAGATATCGAGCGCCGTGTTCTAGCGCGCGCTGTTCGTCGCCACCTGGAAGACCGCGTTTTGCTGCATGGAAAAAAGACGGTGGTTTTCGAAGACTGAATGCTCAAGCTACGAATTCTTATGGTCTGCAGTGCATCCTTTATGCCTCACCGCGCGTAACGTTTCCGTGACCGCCTTCAGAGCGGATAAAATGGATGGAAACATTATGACCAACCTTCGCAATACGATGCTCATCGCTGTATCCGGCGCCGCTCTTCTGGCGGTGGCGGCCTGCGGCAACCAGAACAGCGCCCCGGCGGACACCGCAGCGCCTGCCCCGGTGGAAACCACGGCGATGACGCCCCAAGCTCCGATGCCCATGGTCGGCGGCGCGGCCATGGATCCCGGCCAGACGATCGTCGCCAACGCCTCCAAGGCCTCGAACCTGTCGACCCTGGTCGCCGCCGTTCAGGCCGCAGGCTTGGTCGACACTCTGAACGGCGCCGGTCCCTTCACGGTCTTTGCGCCTGACAACGCCGCCTTCGACAAGATCCCCGAAGCGACGCGCACCGCCCTGATGCAGCCGGCCAAGAAGGCCGATCTGACCAAGATCCTGACCTATCACGTCGTCGCTGGCCGCCTGACCGCAGCCGACATCGCCGCCCAGGCCCAGGCCGACGGCGGCACGGCCACGCTGAAGACGGTACAGGGCGAAGAGCTCAAGGTTTCGGCGGGCCCGAACAACACCTGGGTCATCACCGACGCCAAGGGCGGCAAGTCCACGATCACCCAGGCGGACGTGGGTCAATCCAACGGCGTCGTCCACGTCGTGGACACGGTGCTGATGCCGTAAAAATAATTTTCAGCTCAAGCCGATTGAGCTGAAACCAAATAGCGCGCGCCGTGTTCTTCAAGGGCGCGAGAGACGCACACTAAGCCGGGCGAGACTTCCCCCAACGTCCCCGGCAAAAAGAAAGGGCCGCATTTTCCCCCGGATGCGGCCCTTTCGATTCTCTGATTGGCCCTTAGACCAAAGACTTACTCGCCTGCGCGGATCTGCTCACGCGCGATGGAGGCCAGTTCGTCCATCTTGGAATAGATTTCGCTGTCCGGAACGGTCAGGCCCGAGCCCTTCAGGTCGCCGGCGACCTTGCGGAACACGTCCTCGTCGCCCGGCTGTTCAAAGTCGGCGCGCACGACGGCCTGCGCATATTGATCCGCGCTCTCGGACGACAGGCCCATCTTCTCGGCCGCCCACAGGCCCAGCATCTTGTTGCGCCGGGCGATGGCCTTGAATTCCTGCTCCTGATCGAGTGCGAACTTGGCCTCAAAGGCCTTTTCCCGATCGTCGAAGGTCGTCATCTCGCTCAGCATAGCTCCGTGAACCCCGATCACCTCGGGACATCCGCCGTCTATAGCCCCCCCGCGCCTGAACGCAACCAGACTTGCATCGCAGGGTCGCAATGTCCCCATGGTTTTGCATGCACCGTTGCGGTCCATCCTCATTTGTATAGAGGGCCGCGTTCGGCTAAGGAGACGCCGAACGAGATTGACTGCCTGAACGATTCCGAAACGCGCCGCCAGGATCGGGACTTGCCCTGCATCATGGCCGCGCGATTTTTGTTTCTGAGGGCGCCCGTAAGCGGGACGGACGATGAACAGCAAGCGCAAGAAGCTCTACGAGGGCAAGGCCAAGATCCTTTATGAAGGACCCGAGCCCGGCACCCTGATCCAGTATTTCAAGGACGACGCCACTGCGTTCAATGCGCAGAAGAAGGCCGTGCTTGAAGGCAAGGGCGTGATCAACAACCAGATCAGCGAATTCATCATGTCGCGCCTGAACGGCATCGGCGTGACCAACCACTTCATCAAGCGCCTGAATCTGCGCGAACAGCTGATCCGCGAAGTCGAGATCATCCCGCTGGAAGTCGTCTGCCGCAACATCGTCGCCGGTTCGATGAGCCAGCGCCTGGGCATCGAGGAAGGCACCCCCCTGCCCCGCTCGATCATCGAATTCTACTACAAGAAGGACGAGCTCAACGACCCGATGGTCACCGAAGAGCACATCACGGCCTTCAACTGGGCCTCGACCCAGGAGCTGGACGACATCCTGGCGATGACCGTCCGCGTGAACGACTATCTGTCGGGCCTGTTCAGCGCCGTCGGCATCACCCTGGTCGACTTCAAGATCGAGTTCGGCCGCGTCTGGGAGAACGACTTCAGCCGCGTGATCCTGGCCGACGAGATCAGCCCCGACAGCTGCCGCCTGTGGGACACCGCCTCGGGCGAGAAGCTGGACAAGGACCGCTTCCGCCGCGACCTGGGCGATGTCATTGAAAGCTATACTGAAGTCGCGCGCCGCCTGGGCATCATGAAGGGCATGCCGACTGTGATTCAAGGAGGGCTGCACTGATGGCCAAGGTCAAGGTTCACGTCTTCCTCAAGCCCGGCGTCCTGGACGTTCAGGGCAAGGCCGTCGAAGGCGCCCTGCAGGGCCTGGGCTGGCCCGGCGTCTCAGGCGCCCGCGTCGGCAAGCTGATCGAGTTCGATCTGGACGGCGTCGAAGACCCGCAGGCCGAGGCCAAGAAGATGTGCGAACAGCTTCTGGCCAACACGGTCATCGAAAGCTACCGCATCGAGGTCGCATAAGACATGAGAGCCGCCCTGATCATCGGGGCGGCTCTTTTGCTATCGAACAGGCCTGATCAGTTTCGACACAGATAGTCCCGCGTGAGCGGCACGGCGTCCGGCTTCTTCGTCAGCTGCAGCTGGAACACCATCTGGCCCAGTTCGCGGAAGGCGACTTCGCTGACGGCGAGATAGAACTCCCACATCCGGCAGAAGCGTTCGTCATACATGGCGAGGGCCTCGTCGCGGCGGGCCAGGAACCGTTCGCGCCACGCCTTCAGCGTCTCGGCGTAGTGCAGGCGCAGCACCTCCATGTCGGTGACCCACAGGCCCGCGCGTTCGATGGCGGGCAGCACCTCTGACAGGGCCGGAATATAGCCGCCGGGGAAGATGTATTTCCTGATCCACGGCTGGGTGCGGCTGGGCGGTCCCTTGCGGCCGATGGAGTGGATCACCGCCACCCCGTCATCGGTCAGCAGCCGCGCCACATGGTCGAAATACTCCTGATAGTTCGGCGCCCCGACGTGTTCGAACATGCCGACCGAGACGATGCGGTCGAACGGCTGGTTCAGGTCGCGATAGTCCTGAAGCCGGAAATCGGCCCGATCGGCCAGACCCTGCGCCGCCGCCCGTTCGTTGGCCGTGCGGTGCTGTTCGGTGGACAGGGTGACGCCCGTGACCTGCGCCCCGGCCTTGGCCAGCGACAGACCCAACCCGCCCCAGCCGCAGCCGATGTCCAGCGCCCTCTGTCCCGGCGACAGCACCAGCTTGTCGATCAGCCGTTGCTTCTTGGCGGCCTGCGCCTGCTCCAGCGTCGCATCGGGCGTTTCGAAATAGGCGCAGGAATACTGCAGGTCCGCATCCAGAAAGAGCCGGTAGAAATCCACCGTCAGATCATAGTGGTGATGCACATTGGCCCGGGCGTGGCGGCGGTCGTTGGCCTGCTCCATCGCGCGGCGGATGCGCCAGCCGAAGGGCTGCGGGCGCGTCTGGCTGGACAATTGCGACGCCGCCAGCGCCACGAAGTCATAGATGTCGCCGCCTTCGATGCGGAACCCGCCATCCATGAAGGCCTCGCCCAGCTTCAGTTCTGGATTGCCGGCGATGGCCAGGGCGGTCTTGCGGTCCTCGATCACCGCCGTCAGTTCAGGCTCTCCTGGTCCCGCCCTCAGGGTTTGACCGCCGGGCAGCCGCACCGCGATCGCGCGGGTGCGGAAGGTTCTGTCCAGAAGAGATTGCAACATGGCCCCATCCTCCTAACTGCTTCAAAGCTAGTGACGGATTCCCATCGCGCAACAACGACCCGCGTTTTCCATTAAGATGCGGCCCAGTTTTTCGGAGACAACGCCCATGAGCTTCACCCTGACCTCCACCGATATCCGCGATGGCGGCGTCCTGCCGGACGCCCAGGTCCAGTCCAAGGGGAACACCTCGCCGCAGTTGTCCTGGTCCGGCGCGCCGGAGGGGACCAAGAGCTATGCCGTCACCTGCTATGACCCGGACGCGCCGACCGGCTCGGGCTTCTGGCACTGGACCGTGGCCAACATCCCCGCCGAAGTGACCGAACTGGCGGCGGGCGCCGGATCGCCGGGCGGCGATCTGCCCAAGGGCGCCATTCAGGGGCGCACGGACTATGGCCAGCCCGGCTTTGGCGGCGCCGCCCCGCCCGCAGGCCACGGCCCGCACCGCTACATCTTCACCGTCTTCGCCGTGGACGTCGAAAGCCTGGATGTGAACGCCGACAATTCGGGCGCCATCTACGGCTTCAATCTGCATTTCCACACCCTGGCCAAGGCCAGCATAACCGCGACCTACGAAAACAAGGACTGACCCGGCTTGATCGACGGGGGCGGCGACCTATGTTGCAGCGCAACACCCCTCCCCCGGACGATCTTCATGACCACCTGCGACGTCGCGGCGCCCCGCGAATCCGTCAACCCGCCCCTTGCCGGGGGGCAGGTGGCTCTTGTCCTGATCGCCCTGGCCATGGGCGGCTTCGCCATCGGCGTGACCGAGTTCGCGGCCATGAGCATCCTGCCGGACTTTGCGGCAGGTCTGGGCGTCGACGCCCCCACCGCCGGCCACGTCATCAGCGCCTATGCCGCGGGCGTGGTGGTCGGGGCGCCCATCCTGGCGGTGCTGGGCGCGCGCCTGCCGCGCTGGCTGCTGCTGATCGGCTTCATGGCCCTGTTCGCCGTCGTCAACGTCGCCAGCGCGCTGGCCCCCACCTATCACTGGATGCTGGTCTTCCGCTTCCTCAGCGGCCTGCCGCACGGGGCCTATTTCGGCGTGGCGGCCCTGGTCGCAGCCTCGGTCGTGCCGCTGGCCTATCGGACGCGCGCCGTATCCACCATCCTGATGGGCCTGACCGTGGCCACGGTCATCGGCGTGCCCTTCGCCAATATCATCAGCCACACCTACGGCTGGCGCTGGACCTTCGCCATCGTGGGCGTTCTGGCCGTCATCACCATGGCCCTGGTCGCCCTGTTCGCGCCGCGCGACCCGGCCCATGCCGACGCCAGTCCTCTGCGTGAGCTGGGAGCTCTGAAGCGCGGGCAGGTCTGGCTGACGCTGGGCGTCGGCGCCATCGGTTTCGGCGGCATGTTCGCGGTCTATGCCTATCTGGCCTCGACCCTTCAGGCGGTCACCGGCATCGGGCCTGAAGTCTTGCCCTGGGTCTTCGCCGTGTTCGGCGTGGGCATGTTCCTGGGCAATATCCTGGGCGCCTGGGCCGCCGACCATATCGGTTTTCCCGCAGCGGGGGGCCTGCTGATCTGGAGCGCGATCGCCCTGGCCCTCTATCCGTTCGCGGCGACCAATCTTTGGGCGCTGATGGTGGTGATCTTCCTGATCGGAGGCGGCGGCGGTCTGGGGTCCATCCTGCAGACGCGCCTGATGGATGTGGCTGGCGACGCCCAGACCCTGGCTGCAGCGCTGAACCACTCGGCCTTCAACACCGCCAACGCCATCGGCCCCCTGCTGGGCGGCATGGCCATCGCGGCGGGATACGGCTGGACCTCGACCGCCTGGGTCGGCGTGGCCCTGTCGCTGGGCGGCTTCGTCATCTTCGTCATCGCCTGGCTGACGGGCCGCAAGCACGCGACGGCCTGACAAGTCGAAAGAAGCCTGCTAAAGGCCCGCGCCATGAGCGCCGCCGTCATCGTCTTCCCCGGTTCCAACTGCGATCGCGACTGCAAGGTCGCCATTGAACGCTCCACCCGCGAGCCCGTCTCGATGGTCTGGCACGCCGAGACGGAACTGCCCAAGGGGCTGGACCTGATCGTCATTCCCGGCGGCTTCTCCTATGGCGACTATCTGCGCTGCGGGTCCATGGCGGCCCAGTCGCCGGTGATGCAGGCGGTCAAGAAGGCGGCGGATGACGGCGTCACCGTGGTCGGCATCTGCAACGGCTTCCAGATCCTGTGCGAAGCCGGAATGCTGCCCGGCGCCCTGCTGCGCAACAAGGGCCTGAAATACATCTGCAAGCCCATCGCCCTGACGGTCGCCAACGCCCAGACCCGCTTCACCACCGGCTATGCCGATCAGGCCGAGGTCGTCATGACCCAGGGCAACGCCGACGGAAACTTCTTCGCCGACGCCGAAACCCTGGCCCGGATCGAGGGCGAGGGCCAGGTCGTCTTCCGCTATGTCGACAATCCCAACGGCTCGGTGAACGACATCGCCGGGCTGCAGAACGCGCGCGGCAACGTGCTGGGCATGATGCCCCACCCCGACCGCGCCTTCGAAGCCGAACTGGGTTCGGCGGACGGCGCCGTCCTGTTCCAGAGCATCTACGCCGCAGCCTGACGCCTGGGCCGACGCTTCAGTCGTCCTTTCTCTGCGACACGCCGTCGTCCGACTCCTCGTCTTCATCCTGTGTAATGACGCCGCCCGGTTCGCGCTGGGCGGCCAGTTCGCGTGCGCCGACGCCCTGGCCGTTTTCAATGGCGCGGTTGGCTTCGACTTCGTCGGTTTCGAAGTGCGGGGCGTTGTCTTCAGGGCGTTCAGCCATGTCGGTGTCTCCTGTGGTCAGACAGGACTAGCGGACAGCCGACACGCCGGTTCCCTCAGCGTCCGCTGAACGCCTCCAGACTGGCGCGGGACAGGGGACGGAAGGTGTAGAAACGGCCGTCGACCACGATCGTCACCTCATGCGCCTGGGGACGTTGCAGGATGGAGGGGTCGTCGCGCGGCACAATACGGCCTGTGGCGATGTTCTTGACGTCCATCTCCAATGATCCGACCCGCACGCCGGACGAGGCCAGAAGGCGGGCGATGCCGCGCGCCTCATTGGCCTGCTGCTCAGGCGTGAAGGCCTGCTGGAGCCGGGCCCAGGCGGTCTGAAGCTGCTGGGCGTTGACGTTGACGGAAGGCGTCGTCCGCTCCTGCGCCAGGACCGTCGCGCCGGAACCGCCCGCCGTCAGGGCGACGGCCAGAAGCGCGCGGATGGCGAGGATTCTGCAGGACACGCGAGGAGGCTCGGAACGACCGCGTCAGGCCGGGACGCACCCTCCCCACTACACCGACTGACAGAACAGTGCGACATAGATGGACGGGCGAATGAACCATCCGCCCTTCCGATGCGTAATCCTGGTTCGACCTTCACTGTTGGAGCCGTCATGTCCTCGATCATTCGCCCCACGCCCGCCCAGCGCACTCGACGCATGATCGTCCTGCTGGCCGCCCTGTTCGCCATCGCTGCGCCCATCATCCAGAACCTGGCCGGCTTGGGCCTGACCCAGGCCGAGTTTGCAGCCGACGGCAATACGACGCTCAGGGTCGCAGGCTACGCCTTCTCGATCTGGGGCCTGCTGTATCTGGGCCTGCTGGCCTATGCGGTGCGGCAGGTGCTGCCGCAGACGGGCGAGAGCACCCTGATCAACCGCCTGGGCTGGCCGTCAGTCGTGACCCTGTTCGGCATCGGCTTCTGGATCATTGTCGCGGCGATGAATCTGAAGGCGGCCAGCGTCATCATCATCTTCGCCAGTCTGATCGCCTTGCTGGTTCCGCTGCTGGTCTTTGGCGGCACGATCCAGGCGCTGGGTCGGTTTGATCGGGACCGGATGCTGACGGTCTGGCCCTTGGCAGGCCTGGCGGGCTGGCTGACGGTGGCGGCACCGCTGAACCTGATCACCACGGCGACGGCCTTCGACGCCTTGCCGACCGCGCTCACGCCGACCGGATGGGCCGTGGCGGCGGTGGTGGTCACAGCCTTGATCGCGATAGGGGTCACCGCCCGCCTGCGGACCCTGGCCTATCCCCTGCCCGTCGCCTGGGGCCTGCTGGGCGCCTTTGTGGCGGAACAGCCCGACAATCCCGCCCTGGCCTTCACGGCCCTGGCCGCCGCCATACTGGTGCTGCTGGCGGGGGTTCTGCTGACCTTCCGTCTGCGGCCGGGCGTAGAGCGCGGCTGAAGTCAGAGCCGAAGTCAGGGCTTGGGCGGATCGTCGGTGATCGCGTCATCCTGGGGGGCATGATCGTCGGCGCCCACGTCAAAGGCGCCGCTTTCGTCAAAGCCGACGCTGCCCACGCCAACGGCCGAGCCGGTCAACCTCTGGCGGCTGTGCAGAGCCAGTTCCGGCGCCGCCTCGTCCAGCGCCCTGGTGATCTCCGGGTCATTGGAGCGATCCATCTGCTGATGTTCGGCGGCGGGAAGGCGGGTCTTGTCGGTCATCACTTGTCCTCCTCATCGGCGTCGTCGGCGTGGGGCTGCGGCTGCTCAGCCAGAGCAGAGGCGCCCGCGTCATCGGCGGCGATTTCGGGCAGATCCTCGTCCTGCGGCGTGGCGGCGGGGTCGATTGGGCGGTCGGTCATGCAAGGCTCCTGCGGCTTTCGCCTGAATCAACCGCCCGGCCTCAACGATGTTCCCCGATCTTGCGCCGTGCGGGCTGACATTTGCCCCGTCTGCGGCTAGAAGCCCCGCCCATGAGCGCTCCTGAAAAGACGATGTCCGAATTGGCCGCTGAATACGGCCTGGCCCCGAACGAGTATCAGGTCGTCCTCGACCGGCTGGGGCGCGAGCCGAACCATGTCGAGCTGGGCGTCTTCTCGGTCATGTGGTCCGAGCACTGCTCCTACAAGTCCTCCAAGATCCACCTGGGCAAGTTCCCGACCACCGGCGAGCGCGTCATCTGCGGTCCGGGCGAGAACGCAGGCGTGATCGACATCGACGACGGCGACGCCTGCATCTTCAAGATGGAGAGCCACAACCACCCCTCCTACATCGAGCCCTATCAGGGTGCGGCGACGGGCGTGGGCGGCATCATGCGCGACGTCTTCACAATGGGCGCGCGCCCGGTGGCCCTGCTGAACGCCCTGCGTTTCGGCGATCCGTCGCACGAGAAGACCAAACGCCTGGTCCAGGGCGTCGTCAGCGGCATCGGCGGCTATGGCAACTGCGTCGGCGTGCCGACCGTTGCGGGCGAGACCAACTTCCACAAGGGCTACAACGGCAACATCCTGGTCAACGCCATGTGCGTCGGCCTGGCCCGCGCCGATGAGATCTATTACTCGGCCGCGCCCGAAGCGGGTCATGACGTGGTCTATTTCGGCTCCAAGACCGGCCGCGACGGCATCCACGGCGCCACCATGTCCTCGGCCGAGTTCGACGACGAGTCGGACGCCAAGCGCCCCACCGTCCAGGTCGGCGACCCCTTCGCCGAGAAGCTGCTGATCGAGGCCACGCTGGAGCTGATGGCCTCGGGCGCCGTCGCCGCCATTCAGGACATGGGGGCCGCGGGCCTGACCTCTTCATCCGTCGAAATGGCAGGCAAGGGCGGCGTCGGCATCGAGTTGAATCTCGACAAGGTGCCCCAGCGCGAAACCGGCATGACCGCCTATGAGATGATGCTGTCGGAAAGCCAGGAACGGATGCTGGCGGTCCTGAAGCCCGGTTATGAAGACGTCGGCTACCGCATTTTCCAGAAGTGGGGCCTGGACTTCGCTGTCATCGGCAAGACCACGAACACCGGCCATCTGGTGCTGACACATCATGGCGAGACGGTCTGCGACGTGCCGCTGGCGCCCCTGTTCGACGACGCCCCCCTGTACGACCGCCCGTGGGTCCAGCCGGAGCTTCAGCCCAAGCTGAACCATTCGGACATCCCCGCCCCACAGAACTGGGCCGATGCGGTGATGAAGGTCGTCGCCTGCCCCGACATGGCGTCCAAGCGCTGGATCTGGGAACAGTACGACCGCCACGTCATGGCCGACACCCTGCAGGACTCATCGACGGGCGCCGATGCCGGCGTGGTGCGCGTGCATGGCACGGACAAGGGTCTGGCGGTCACCTCCGACTGCACCCCGCGCTATGTCCAGAACGACCCCTATGAGGGCGGAAAACAGGCGGTGGCCGAGGCCTGGCGCAACCTGACCGCCGTGGGCAGCCGTCCCATCGCCATCACCGACAATCTGAACTTCGGCAATCCGCAACGCCCCGAGATCATGGGCCAGATCGTGCGCGCCATCGACGGCATGGCCGAGGCCTGCCGCGAACTGGTTTTCCCGGTCGTGAGCGGAAACGTCAGCCTGTATAATGAGACGAACGGCGTCGCCATTCCGCCGACCCCGACCGTCGGCGCGGTGGGCCTGCTGCCCAACTATGACGTGGTGACCGGCTTCAGCGGCATGGCCGAGGGCGATACGCTGGTCCTGATCGGCCAGACGCACGGGGAGCTGGGCGCGTCGATCTATCTGCGCGAGGTTCTGGGCCGCGAGGACGGCGCCCCGCCGCCTGTCGACCTGAAGCTGGAAAAGAAGACCGGCGACTTCGTGCGCGACCTGATCGAAGGCGGCGAACTGACCGTGGTCCACGACCTGTCCGACGGCGGCCTGATCGGCGCGGCGGCGGATCTGGCGCTGGCGTCTGACGTCGGCGTGACCCTGGACGCGTCCAGCGCCGCCCACGCCCACATCTTCCTGTTTGGCGAGGATCAGGCCCGGTATCTGGTCGCCGTGCCGGATGCGGACGCCCTGATCGCCAAGGCGCGGGACGCCGGTCTGCACGCCTCGGTCGTCGGCCATGCGGGCGGCGACGCCTTCGCCTCTCGCGGCGACAAGGGCGATCTGTTCAGCATCCCCGTCGCCCACCTGCGCGAATGGCACGAAGGCTGGATGCCCGGCTGGCTGGGAAGCGCCGCCTGAACCGCTTCCCTTGATCGAGGGCTCATGAGCAGGCTGCAGGCATGAAAACCGCCGTCGTCATGGGCCCCGGCTCAATCTTCTGCAGCACCCAGCCGAACTCGATCGAGACGGTGGCGCGCACCCTGTCGCGCTACAGCGCCAACCGGGATCAGGTGACCGTCTATTGCGATGCGGGGGCTGAGGATCGCGGCGACCTGCGGACGGTCGCCGTCGCGCCCGGCCTGGGGCGGACCGGACGCATCATCCGCGCCCTGCGCCGTGATCCGCCGCAGTTTCTGGAGTTGCACCAGCACGGTCCCAGCGCCGCCGCCATCGCCCGCGCCTTTCCGCATATCCCCAGCGTCCTGTACCGCCACAATCAGGCCAGCGGCGGCCGCGGCCCGCTGGCGCGGATGCGTTATGAGCACCGTTTCCGCGCCTTCGACGGCCATGTCTTCGTCAGCGACTATCTGCGCGGCGCCTTCGCCGACTGTTTTCCGGCCCTGGCCGCGCGCGGCTTCACCATCCACAATCCCATAGACGCCGACCTGTGGGCCGCCCCGGTCGAAGGGCGCGGGCCGGTCATCGCCTATACCGGCCGCGCCGTGCCGGAAAAGGGCTTCGACCTGATCTGCGCCGCGCTGGAGCCGGTGCTGGATCGCCATCCCGACTGGCGGGCGGACCTGCTGGTGATCGACTGGCACACCCATGCCGACTGGGCCCAGGCCCAGATCGACCGGCTGGCCCGCTTCGGCGACCGTGTCTCCCTGCGCAAGCAGCAGCCGTGGGCCGTTGTGCGCGACACCCTGCAAAGCGCCGCCATCGCCCTGGTCCCGTCCGCCTTTCCTGATCCCTTCCCTCTGGCGGCGCTGGAGGCCCATGCGGCGGGCGCGGCGGTCATCTCGTCCGGTCGCGGGGGCTTGCGCGAAGGCAGCGGTCCGCACGCCCTCTATGTCGAGCCGCTGGATGCGCCCACCCTGGCCGACCGGATCGAACAGCTGATCGCCGATCCCGAACAGCGGCTGGCGATGGCGCGCAGCGGCCAGCAGCACGTCCAGACCGAACACACGCCCCAACGCCGCGCGGCCCAGCTGGACGCCCTGCGCGACCGTCTGGTCGAGACCCGAAAGACCCGCGCACAGACCTGAAACATGGCGCATCGCGCCGCCTGCCCCTATCTTTCGCCAGGGGCCATGCGGAGCAGACACGCTGATGACGGTCGTCGATACGCCTTTCGTTCCTCGCACTCCGGCGCGCCGGACCCAGCCGCTGTCGCTGCTGCCCTTCCTCTGGATCAGTTGGCGCGACCCGATCCGCATGTGGTCGGAACGGCATTTCAACGAGCCGCAACTGCATGGGCACAGCGTGCTGGGCGAGATCCTGGTGGTCAGCCACCCCGAGGGCGTCCGCCATGTCCTGACGGAAAACGCAGCAAACTATGTAAAGGGCGACCTGCAGCGCCGGGTTCTGGGGCCGATGCTGGCCGAGGGGCTGCTGCTGACCGAGGGCGACACCTGGAGGCGCGCGCGGCGCATCCTGGCCCCCCTGTTCACGCCCGCCAAGATGGCCACCCTGAACGCCCGCATGGCCGAGGTCTGCCACGCCCGCGTCGCCTCATGGTCCCTGTCGGCGCATGGACGGGTGCTGGATATCGACAGCGAGATGTCCGGCCTGACCTTCGACATCCTGTCGGCGACCATGTTCTCGGACGAACTGGGCGGCGAGGCGCGCGGGTTCGAGCGCGCCCTGAACCAGTTTCTGGCCAATGGGGCGCGAATTGATCCGCTGGACGTGCTGGGCGCGCCGGACTGGGCCCCGCGCCTGGGACGGCTGGCCAGCTTCCGCTCGGCCCGGTTCTTCGAACGACGGGTGACCCGTCTGGTCGAGGCGCGCCGCGCCCATATCGAGGCAGGCGGCGAGGCCCATGACGACCTGCTCAGCGCCCTGCTGCTGGCGCGCGACGAGAACGGCGGGCCCGGTCTGTCGGATGAAGAAGTCGCCGCCAACATCCTGACCTTCATCCTGGCCGGACATGAGACGACCGCCCGCGCCCTGGGCTGGACCCTGCATCTGCTGTCGCGCCAGCCGGAATATCTGGCCCGGCTTCAGGCCGAGGCCGACGCCTTCGACGTCAGCCAGCCCAGATGGGCCGACAACCTGCCGTGGACCCGCGCCGTGCTGGAGGAGACGATGCGCCTGTTCCCGCCCGCCCCGACCATGGCCCGCACCGCCCTGGCCGACGACGAGGTCGGGGGGCAGAAGATCAAGGCGGGCGCCACCGTCATCATCTCGCCGTGGATTCTGCAGCGTCACAAACTGCTGTGGGATCAGCCCGACGCCTTCAAGCCCGAGCGCTTCCTGCCGGAAAACCGCAAGGCCGTGGACCGTTACGCCTATATCCCGTTCAGCGCCGGACCGCGCGTCTGCATCGGCGCCGCCTTCGCCATTCAGGAGGCCATGATCGCCCTGGCCGCCATCCTGCGTGTCGCCGAAGTCGAGGCCGTCACCGCCGTCGAGCCCCGCCCTGTGCACCAGATCACCCTGCGCAGCAGCCAGCCGATGCGGCTTCGTCTCCGGGCGCGGCGAAAGACCGTCTGACCGCCAATGTCCCCGGCGCGTCAACGGATCGTCGCAATACGCCCCTATGGCCGTGATCTCGATGGAGCCTGATCTGCATGACCCGCCGCCGTTCGCCCCTGCGCATCGCCCTGATGGGACTGGGCGCCGTCGCAGGCTGTCTGATCATCTATATCGTCGGGGTGAACCTGACCGGAAATGTCCATACGGTCATTCCGGGCGAGATCTATCGCGCGGGCCAGCCGCGCCCCGGCCTGCTGGACCGGATTGAGCAACAGCACGGCATCCGCACGGTTCTGAACCTGCGCGGCCCCAATCCGGGCACGCCCTGGTACGACAATGAGGTCGCCGAAAGCACGCGACTGGGCATTCGTCACATCAACTTCCGCATGTCGGCCAAGGAAGAGCTGACGCCCGAGGAAGTCCGCACCCTGATCGGCATCATGCGCGATGCGCCCAAGCCCCTGCTGATCCATTGCGCGGGCGGATCGGACCGCACGGGCCTGGCCTCCGCCTTCTATGTCGCGGCCGTGTCGAAGGGCGGAGAGAACAGGGCCGAGGCGCAGTTGTCGCTGCGTTACGGCCATATCGCCCTGCCCAACCTTGACGCCTATGCGATGAACCGCACCTTCGAGCGGATGGAGCCGGAGTTGGGCTTTCCCAACAGCTAGGAGGAAGGCTTTTCGCGGGCGGCGGCGTCTAGGGATCAACGCCAACGTCGTTCAGGACGCCCCCGTGAAGATCGCCATCGTCCTTCCGCCCGGAAGCCGTTTTTCGCAATCACGCCCCAACTCGATGGAGACGGTGGTGCGGACGCTGGCCGGGGTCAGCCGCTATCGGTCGTCGATCCGCATCTTCTGCCCGGAGGGCGCCGACGACCACGGCGACTTTGACGTTCAGACCGTGCCGGAAGGGCGCAACATCCGCATCGAGGCCCTGACCCGGCACATCCGCGCCTATGACCCCGACCTGATCGAGGTGCATCAGAAGGTGGTGGACGCCACGCGTCTGGCCCGCCGTTTCCCTCGGGCGACCAACCTGCTGTACCGCCACCATGCGCTGAAGACGCCCCGGACCCTGCTGGACCGCTGGCGCTATCAGGCGCGTTATGGGGTGCAGGACGGGCTGATCTTCGTCAGCAAGTCCGAACGCGACCGCTTCGTCGCCCAACATCCCGGTCTGGCGGGCAAGAGCTTCGGCATCCCCAACCCCATCCAGGCCGAACCCTGGCTGGCGGCGCCGGACGCGCGCGAACAGATCATCGCCTTCGCCGGCCGCGCCATGCCGGAAAAGGGTCTGGACCTGCTGTGCGTCGCCCTGCCCGCCGTGCTGGAGCGCCATCCGAACTGGCGCGCGGTGCTGATGCTGAACGACTGGGACGATCATCAGGCCTGGGCCGCGCCGCACGTCGCGCCCTTGGAGCGGTTCGGCGACCGGGTGGCCATTCTGCGCTCGGCCTCTCTGGGCGAGGTGCGCGAGATCATGAAGACCGTCGCCATCGCCGTGACCCCGTCCGTCTGGGCCGAGCCCCTGGGTCTGACCGCGCTGGAGGCCCATGCGGCGGGCGCGGCCCTGATATCCTCCGGGCGCGGGGGCCTGCGCGAAGCCAGCGGCCCGCACGCCCTCTATGTGGACGAGGTGACGCCCGCCAGCCTGACCGATGCGATGGAGACGCTGGTCCTCGACCCCGAACGCCGCACCGCCATGGCGCGGGCCGGACAGCGCTATGTGCTGAGCAACCACCTGCCCGAGCGCCGGTCGCGCGATCTGGACACGCTGCGGCTGAGGCTTCTGGCGATGCGCAAGCCGGTGCTGGTTCCGGCCTGACGGGCGTCAGACGACCGGGATCGCCTGTGACAGACGCCCGCCGACGCGGATCGGCTCGACGCGGACGGCCAGGCCGGTCTTGTCGTCCGTCTCGACAAAGACGCCGCAGATGGTCGCCGGGCCCGAAGCCGGGGTGTAGCGCCCGCCCGAAATGCGGGTGGTGAAGCGGCGCAGCGGCTCGTCCTTTTCGTTGCCGATGACGCTGTCATAGTCGCAGCAGCCGCCCGCGTCCGTCTGATAGGCCGTGCCGCCCGGCAGTATCTGGCAATCGGCGGTCGGGACATGGGTGTGGGTGCCCACGACCAGAGACGCGCGCCCGTCGCAGAAATGGCCCATGGCCATCTTTTCCGAGGTCGCCTCGGCGTGGACATCGACGATGACGGCGTCCGCGACGGCGCCCAGCGGGGCGGCGGCCAGCTCGCGCTCGACCGCGCCGAACGGATCATCCATTGGGTCCATATGCACCCGGCCCAGCACGTTCATGACCAGAACCGTGCGGCCTGAATGGGTCTCGAACAGATTGGCGCCCGCGCCCGGCGCATCCATCAGGCGCGGATAGTTGGCGGGGCGGATCAGACGCGGCTCGCGCACGATATAGGTCAGGGCCTCGCGCTGGTCCCACGAATGATTGCCCAGCGTCAGGCAGTCGGCGCCCGCCATGAACAGCTCGCGCGCCGTGTTCTCGGTGATGCCGAACCCGCCCGCCGCGTTTTCGGCGTTGATGACCACGAAGTCGAGCTTCAGGTCACGCTTCAGGCCCGGAAGATAGTCGCTGACGCCATCACGGCCGGACTTGCCGATGACGTCGCCGAAAAACGCCAGTCTCATACAAAATCTCTCATGGGAAAGCCGTATAGCCGGTCTCGGTCAGAACGCCATGCAGTCGGATGTCGTGATCTTCCAGCGCCAGCCGCTCGACCGCCTGTCCGGCATAGGCGAAACCGACCCGGATCGCGTCAGGGCGTGCCGCGAAGGTGCGGTCATAATAGCCCCCGCCCTGCCCCAGCCGCCCGCCGAAAGGGTCGAAGGCCAACAGCGGCGTCAGGATCAGATCGGGATCGACCGTCTCGGCCAGAGGCAGGGGCGCGGGACATCCGGCGGCGTCCAGCTCCAGCGGCTCGCCCGGCGACCAGGCGCGAAAGATCATCGGCGCGTCCCGCCGCAGAACCACCGGCAGGCACAGATGACGCCCCGCCGCCTCCAGCGCCACGGCCAGGGCGTCGGTGTCCAGTTCGGATCCCATCGCGCGGTAAAGGGCCACGAACGCGCCGTCCGGCAGCCGGTCCGCATGATCGGCGGCGCGCCCGGCGGCGGAAGGATCAACCTGCGCCAACCGCTTGCGCAGCGCCCGCATGGCCGACCGTTGCTCGTGTTTGTCCAGGCTCATGGCTTGCGTCTTACACCGCCGACGCCGCCCCGACGAGCAGCCGCGCACGTTCCAACCCGCCGCGCTCAAACAGCGCGCGACCCCATCACGAACGTCATCGCAGTAAAAAACGCGCGCGTTGCGCGCCGCGCTCAAGCAGCAAGCGACCGCGTCGCGAGCGTTAGCGCACTAAAAGAAGAAAGTTGGCGGCGCCGCGCGAACCGTGAGGAACGTTTAAATCCTCTCGACCTGGGTAGCCAGGTGGGCTCCATATGCCCAGGCCCTCGAGCCCGGACAGGGACAGATCCCGTAGAGTGAATTAAGGTCAGAAGGATATGTTGTCTTCGACGTGAGCCGCAGCATGACCCGCCGTCGCGATAGATAGTCCTTCGCGACGGCTTTCGCCAGCACCGTCATGACAAATCACGCCTGCGCCCAAGCGGGATCGGCGGGGCTCAGATTCCCTGGACGATCTTCTCGATCCGCGCGGCGACGGCGTTCAGGGCCTCGGCCACGCCATCGGTCGAGGGCGCGGGTTGGGCAGGTGGAACAAGGCCAGGCTTGCCGCTGCTCAGACGCGCCTCATGCAGTTCGTCGGCCAGGATCAGGGCCGACATCAGAAACAGCCGCAGATCGCCGACATGACCCACGTCCTGGGCCACCTGACGCACCTGGTTGTCGAACTGTTTGGCCAGGATGCGGACCCGCTCCTCCTGCCCGTCGGCGCAGCCCACGGCATAGGGGCGGCCGTTCACGTCCACCGTCACGGTCGCCATCAGCGGGTCTCCCCTTCGGATTCAGCCAGCACGTCGCGCACGGCGTCAGCGGCGCGCGCCAGGGCGTCGGACGCCTCGCGGCCCGCCGCCTCCAGCTCCGCCACCCGCGCGCCATCGGCCCGTGGCGCGAAAAGGTCGTCGTCGCTGACGGGCGAGGTCGAGGCGGTGCGAGCCTTCAACTCCAGGATTTTGCGTTCAAGGCCGGCCAGGGCCCGGTCGATGCGGGCCCGTGCGGCCGTTGTGGCGTCTGCCATCGGTCGCTCCTTACAAATTGCGTATAGAACCCGAGGACGCGTCGGGGTAAAGCGGCGCGCCCCTTATTTTCCGCATCACGACGAAAGGTCTCCACAGTGACCGACGCCAAAGCCGCATCCAAGGCCACTCCTGAGCAGATGGCGAACGCCATCCGCGTCCTCGCCATGGACGGCGTGGAGAAGGCCAAGTCCGGTCACCCCGGCATGCCGATGGGCATGGCCGATGTGGCGACGGTGCTGTTTTCGAAATTCCTGAAGTTTGACGCCTCGCGCCCCGACTGGGCCGACCGCGACCGCTTCATCCTGTCGGCGGGCCACGGCTCGATGCTGATCTACGCCCTGCTGCACCTGACCGGATACAAGGCCGCGACCAAGCAGGAGCTTGAGAATTTCCGTCAGTGGGGATCGAAGACCGCTGGCCACCCGGAGTTCGGCCACATGCCGGGCGTCGAGGTCACCACCGGCCCGCTGGGTCAGGGTCTGGCCACCTCGATCGGTTTCGCGTTGGCTGAACGTCACCTGGCCGCCAAATACGGCGACGATCTGGTCGACCACCGCACCTGGGTCCTCGCCGGCGACGGCTGCCTGATGGAAGGCGTGTCGCAGGAGGCCATCACCCTGGCCGGCCGCTATCAGCTGAACAAGCTGACCGTCCTGTGGGACGACAACGAAATCACCATCGACGGCAAGGTCGGCCTGTCCGACGCCACCGACCAGAAGGCCCGCTTCAAGGCCGCTGGCTGGGCGGTCAAGGCCATCGACGGCCATGACCTGGACGCGATCAAGGCCGCGCTGAAGTGGGCCACCCGTCAGGACAAGCCGACCCTGATCGCCTGCAAGACCAAGATCGGCCGCGGCGCCGCCACCATGGAAGGCAGCCACAAGACCCACGGCGCGGCCCTGGGCGCGACCGAGATCGAAGCCACGCGCAAGGCTTTGGGCTGGACCGCCGCCCCGTTCGAAATCCCCGCCGACATCGCCGACGCCTGGCACAAGGTCGGCCGTCGCGGCGCCAAGGACCGCAAGAAGTGGGAGGCCCGCCTCGCCGCCTCGGACAAGGCCGCCGACTTCACCCGCGCCATCAAGGGCGACCTGCCGGAAGGCGCCTTCGACGCGCTGAACGCCAAGATCGCGGAACTGATCGAGACCAAGCCCGCACAGGCCACGCGCCAGTCGTCAGGCGCGGCGCTGGATCAGGTTTTCGCCGCCATCCCCGAACTGATCGGCGGCTCGGCCGACCTGACCGGCTCGAACAACACCTTCGTCGCGGGCACGCCGATCCTGGACGCGCCGAAATATGAAGGCCGCTACGTCAACTGGGGCATCCGCGAATTCGGCATGGCCGCCGCCCTGAACGGCCTGGCGCTGCACGGGGGCGTCATCCCCTACGGCGGCACCTTCATGGTCTTCTCGGACTACAGCCGCCCGGCCATCCGCCTGGGCGCCCTGATGGGCGTGCGCGCCATCCACGTCCTGACCCATGACTCCATCGGTCTGGGCGAAGACGGCCCGACCCACCAGCCGGTCGAGCATCTGGCGGCCCTGCGCGCCATTCCGAACCTGCTGGTCTTCCGCCCCGCCGACACGGTCGAGGCGATGGAGGCCTGGAAGATCGCGCTGGAGACCAAGACCGCCCCGTCGGCCCTGGCCCTGTCGCGCCAGAAGACGCCCGCCGTCCGCACGGTCGCCTCGTCGGAAAACCTGACGGCCAGGGGCGCCTATGAGATCAAGCCCGCCAATGGCGAGGCCAAGGTCACCCTGTTCGGCACCGGCACGGAACTGGCCCTGGCGCTGGACGCCGCTGCGGTTCTGGAAGCCGAAGGCACGCCCACCCGCGTCGTCTCGGTCCCCTGTTTCGAACTGTTCGAACAGCAGGACGCCGCCTATCAGGCCGCCGTCATCGGCCGCGGCACCGTGCGCGTCGCCATCGAAGCGGCGATCAAGCAAGGCTGGGAGCGGTTCATCGGCGAAGACGGCGCCTTCATCGGCATGTCCAGCTTCGGCGCCTCGGCCCCGGCGGAAGTCCTGTACGAGAAGTTCGGCATCACCGCCGACGCCGTGGTCGCCGCCGCCAAGGCCCGACTGTAAGAAACCTGGCCTTCTCCCGGTGGGAGAAGGTGGTCCGAAGGGCCGGGATGAGGGGCGAATGGCGGACCAGTCCGCACCGGCCGCCCCTCACCCTTTCGCGCCAGAACGACGGCTTGGCCGTCGTGCGCTCAAGCCCTCTCCCGCCGGGAGAGGGAAGGCTTGTGGAGATGTCGATGATTTCGGTTCGCGGTCTGCTGCTGACCATCGTCATGGCCGCAGCCATCGCCCCAGCCCCCCATGCCCAAGCCCTCGACATGGGCATCCGCGCCACGCCTATCGTAATCGGATCATCATGGGCCGTGCCGTCGAACGTCTATGGCGGCACGCGCGAGATCAATGTCTGGCTGCCCCCCGGCTATGCCGACAGCGGCAAGACCTACCCCGTCCTCTATGTCCTGGACGGCGGTCAGGATCAGGACTTCCACCATATCTCGGGCATCGCCCAGCTGGGCACGATCGTCGGGACCACGCGGGATGTCATCGTGGTAGGCGTCGCCTCGGTGGACCGCCGCAACGAGCTGGCCCTGCCCACTGAAGACCCCGAACTGATCGCCCGCTATCCGACGCAGGGCCAGTCAGACCGTTTCCGCCGCTTCCTGTCCGAAGAGGTCCAGCCCTTCATCAACGCCCGTTACCGCACCAGCGGCGAAACGGCCCTGATGGGCGAGTCCCTGGCGGGCCTGTTCGTGGTCGAGACCTTCCTGAAGGAGTCGCAGCTGTTCGACGCCTATGTCGCCGTCAGCCCCAGCCTGTGGTGGGACGGCGGCCGGTTGGCGCGACAGGCGGGTGCCCACCTGCGCGACCATTCGGGCGCCCCCCGCACCCTAATCCTGACGCTGGGCGACGAGGGCGAGATGATGCAGGCGCCGATGGATGTTCTGACCGCCAATCTGCGCCAGTACGCCCTGCCGAACGAGCACTGGAGCTTCACGCCTCGCCCGACGGAAACCCACGCCACCATCTATCATGGGGCGGCGCTGGACGCCTTCCGCCAGCTCTATGCGGTGGATCCGCAATGAACCGCACTTTCAAACCGACCCGGAGCCTGACGCCATGAAACTCGGCACCCCGCTTTCCGACACCGCCGTGCGCGTGATGCTGCTCGGCTCGGGCGAACTGGGCAAGGAGGTCGCCATCGAGCTGCAGCGGCTGGGCGCCGAGGTGGTGGCCGTGGACCGCTATCCCAACGCCCCGGCCATGCAGGTGGCCCACCGCAGCCACGTCATCCCGATGACCGATCCCCAGGTGCTGAACGGCGTCATCATGGCCGAGGCTCCGCACATCATCGTGCCGGAGATCGAAGCCATCGCCACCGAGGTTCTGGCCGACATCGAAGCCGCAGGCATGGCCTTGGTCATCCCCACCGCCCGCGCGGTGCAGCTGACCATGAACCGCGAGGGCATCCGCAAACTGGCCGCCGAGACCCTGGGCCTGCCCACCAGCCCCTACGCCTTTGCAGGCTCGGCTGAGGAACTGGCGGCGGGCGCCGAGGCCGTCGGCTATCCCAACTTCGTCAAGCCGGTCATGTCGTCGTCGGGCAAGGGACAGTCCTTCGTCGAAAATCCCGACGAAATCGCCGACGCCTGGACCTATGCCCAGGAAAGCGGCCGCGTCGCCGGCGCCCGCGTCATCGTCGAGGGCCGGATCGATTTCGACTTCGAGATCACCCTGCTGACCGTGCGTTCGCTTCGCGACGGTGAGATCGTCACCGACTTCTGCGCCCCCATCGGCCATCGCCAGGTCAAGGGCGACTATGTCGAAAGCTGGCAGCCGCAGGCGATGACGCCCGCCGCGCTGGCCGTATCCCAGGACATTGCGGGCAAGGTGACGGAGGCGCTGGGCGGCCTGGGCGTCTTCGGGGTGGAGTTGTTCGTCAAGGGCGATCAGGTCTGGTTCTCGGAGGTCTCGCCTCGTCCGCACGACACCGGTCTGGTCACCCTGGCCAGCCAGACCCAGAGCGAGTTCGCCCTGCACGCCCGCGCCATCCTGGGCCTGCCGGTCGATGTGACCCTGCGCGAACCCGCCGCCAGCGCCGTCATCTATGGCGGGATGGAGGCCCAGGGCGTGGCCTTTGAAGGTGTCGCCGAAGCCTTGTCCGTACCCACCGCCGACCTGCGCCTGTTCGGCAAGCCTGAAGCCTTTGAGCGCCGCCGCATGGGCGTCGCCACCGCGCGCGGCGCCGACACCGACGAAGCCCGCGAACGCGCCTGCGAAGCCGCAGGGCGTGTGAAGGTGGTCAGCGGTTAGGTTTTTTCGACTTTAGTCGATTGGCGCGGCGCCCGCTTATGGTTCACACAGTCGCTCAGGGCCGCCAGCCAGACGGTCGGGAGGAACTGACGTGGGCAAGTTGAAGACACCCCTCATCTTCGGGGCCATCGCCATATTGGGTGCGGTGTCCCTGGGCGTCATCGCCCTGCACAAGGGCGAGAGCATCAGTGCGGTCTGGATGGTGGTCGCCGCCGTCTGCACCTACGCCATCGCCTATCGGTTCTACGCCCGATATCTGGCCAACAAGGTCATGCAGCTGAACCCGGCGCGGATGACGCCCGCCGTTCGGCGCAACGACGGCCTCGACTATGTGCCAACGCCCAGAAACGTCCTGTTCGGCCACCATTTCGCGGCGATCGCCGGGGCCGGGCCTCTGGTCGGGCCGGTGCTGGCCGCCCAGATGGGCTATCTGCCCGGCGTGCTGTGGATCCTGGTTGGCGCGGTGCTGGCGGGGGCGGTTCAAGACATGATGGTGCTGTTCATGTCCACCCGCCGCGACGGCAAGTCGCTGGGCGACATGATCCGCACCGAGATGGGAAACATCCCCGGCATCATCGCCCAGGTCGGCGTCCTGATGATCATGGTCATCATTCTGGCGGTGCTGGCGCTGGTGGTGGTCAAGGCCCTGGCCGAGAGCCCGTGGGGCACGTTCACCGTCGCCGCCACCATTCCCATCGCCATCTTCATGGGCCTGTACACCCGCTTTCTGCGGCCCGGCCGCGTGGGTGAAGTGTCGGTCATCGGCGTGGTCCTGCTGATGCTGGCCATCGTGGCGGGCGGCCATGTCGCGGCTGATCCCTACTGGGGTCCGGCCTTCACCCTGACCGGCCCGACCCTGGCCATCCTGATGATGGTCTATGGCTTCATCGCCTCGGTCATTCCGGTCTGGCTGCTGCTGGCGCCGCGCGACTACCTGTCCACCTTCCTGAAGATCGGCGCCATCGTCGCCCTGGCCATCGGCATCCTGATCGTTCGTCCGCATCTGCAGATGCCCGCCATCACCCCCTTCATCGACGGCACAGGCCCGGTCTTCGCGGGCGCCCTGTTCCCCTTCCTGTTCATCACCATCGCCTGTGGCGCCGTGTCCGGCTTCCACGCCCTGATCTCGTCCGGCACCACGCCCAAGCTGCTGGAGAACGAAAACCAGATCCCGTTGATCGGCTATGGCGCCATGCTGTGCGAAAGCTTCGTCGCGGTCATGGCCCTGATCGCCGCCACGGTTCTGGATCCGGCGGTCTATTTCGCCATGAACAGCCCGGCCTCGATCATCGGCACGGACGCCGCATCGGCCGCCGCCGCCGTAGCCCAGTGGGGCTTCCACATCACCCCCGGAGAGCTTGAGCAGCTGGCCCGCGACGTGGGCGAACACTCGATCCTGTCGCGCGCGGGCGGCGCCCCGACGCTGGCGGTCGGCATGGCCCACATCCTGTCCAACGTCATCGGCGGCAAGGCGATGATGGGCTTCTGGTATCACTTCGCCATCCTGTTCGAGGCCCTGTTCATCCTGACCACGGTGGACGCCGGAACCCGCGTCTGCCGCTTCATGATCCAGGACCTGCTGGGCGTCGCCGTGCCGAAGATGCGCGAGACCAAGTCCTGGGGCGCCAATGTGGTCGCTACGGCCCTGACGGTCGGTCTGTGGGGCTATTTCCTCTACACCGGCGTCATCGACCCGCTGGGCGGCATCAACAGCCTGTGGCCCCTGTTCGGCATCGCCAACCAGATGCTGGCCGCCGTGGCTCTGATCCTGGGCACGGTCGTCCTGTTCAAGATGAAGCGCGAGAAGTTCGCCTGGGTCATGATCCTGCCCGCGACCTGGCTGCTGGTCTGCACACTGACCGCCGGCTTCCAGAAGCTGTTCCACCCGGACGTCCGCATCGGCTTCCTGGCCCACGCCAGAAAATATCAGGAGGCGCTGGGCGCTGGCGAACTGATCGCCCCGGCCAAGACAGCGGGCGACATGCACCGCATCATCGTCAACGACTACGTCAACTCGACCCTGACGGCGGGCTTCCTGTTCGTGGTCATCACGATGGTGGTCTATGGCGTGTTGGCCTGCCGCAAAGCCTGGCGCAACAATCGCCCCACCGCGCGTGAGTATCCCGAGGCCCACGACCTGACCCCGGCGGATGAAGCCGCGGACATCGCCCGTGCCTGATCCCGTACAAACCCCGGCGCAGGACGACCTGCTGTGCCTGTGCCGCGACACGGCCCTGCGCTGGGGTCGCGGCATCCGCCAGACCGCCAGCGCCATGATCGGCCAGCCCGACTATGACGCCTATGTCGCCCATGCGGCGGCCAACCACCCGGACCAGCCCCCGCTGGACAAGGTCGCCTTCTTCCGCCTGCACGAGCAGCGCCGCTTCGGCGGCTCCGGCTCGTTCAAATGCTGCTGATCTAGAGGCCGGAGGACTGGCTTTCGGCGCGCGCCCGATCCGCTGACTGAAGCGCCGCAATCGCCGCCTCCAGCGTCGGGTCTTCGCCCGCCCGCCGTTCCGCCACCGTGCGGGGCGCCAGGATGTCCGGCGTGACCCCGCGTTTCTCCAGCCGCACGCCCCCCGCAGTCACATAGTCCGAACGGCTCAGCGTCAGCCGCCCGCCGTCCGGCAGATTGGTGTCCTGGGCGATCAGCACCGAGCCGACCGTCTGTTCCCCCACCACGATCCCCCTGCCCGCCTCCTGCAGGGCGGCAGGCGTCAGTTCGGCGGCGCTGCGGCTGCCCTTGTCCACCAGCACGGCGACGGGGTTGGCGACCGGGGCCTCGTGATCGCCGCAGTCGCCCGCCGCCTTCAACGCCACCGCCCGGCCGCGCCGCCCCGTCCGCGTCGCCCAGACCTGACCGCGCGGCAGGAAACAGGTCAGCACCGATTCCGCCTCCCACAGCCGTCCGCCCGGATTGGCGCGCAGGTCCAGCACCACATTCACATCGGCGGGCAGGCCATCCAGCTCATGCCCGATCCAGCGGCCCAACCCCGGATCGAACTGTTCGATCCTCAGCACCAGAACGCCGGGCCGCGAATAGTCGGCCACGAAGGGCTGCGGCCCGTCCATCAGGCGCGGCGTCAGGGTCGTCTCGCGCCGCGCGCCCGTCTCGTCAGTCAGGACAAGCTGCACGGGGCGGCCGTCGAAGACCTCGACATCCGGCCCCCATGGCCGCCCATCCACGGTGGTCAGGATCCAGCCGACCTCGACCCCCGCCGCTTCCGCCGGTGATCCCGCCCGCACTCGCTCCACCGTCCAGACATTGCGGTCTTCGCCCGCCATCAGCGTCAGCCCCATGACCGCCCGACGCTCGAACATGGCCTCCTGGCGACGCACGGCGGCGGGCGGACTGGCGGCGGCATGGCCATCGTCCAGCAGGTCCAGCATATCGTTGACGACCCGGTACAGGGTCCGATCATCGGTCGCCGCCACCGCCAGCGGCCGGAACCGCGCCCTGGCCGCGTCCCAATCGACCCCGTGCAGACCGGGGTCGTAATAGCCGCGCTGAACCTCGCTCCAGACCCGGTCGAACACCCGCTCGTTCATGCGGGTGCGTGCGCGGTCAGGCGGGGGCTGGACGATGTCGGAGAAGCGCAGGGGCCGCGCCTCGTCCCCCGTCATCTGCGGCGACGCCGACACACCGCCCGCCGCCAGCAGCAAGGCCAGCGACAGGAGGCACGAAACCTTCAGGAAGCGGCGACCGTCCATGCCGCGATCCTTGTCCGAACCCCGAACTGGCCGCAAGTCACGATGCCCGGCGCGCCTTGCCTTCGCCGCAAGGCCGCGCCAAGAGCGGCGCCGAAATCACGGACCACGATCATGCCCATCACGACGGTCGGCCTCGATGCCGACGACACCCTCTGGCACAATGAGACGATCTTTCGCCTGACCCACGCGCGGTTCGTCGACCTGCTGGCCGATCATGGCGATGAGGCGACCATCGAGGCGCGCCTGGCCGAGACGGAACAGCGCAATCTTCGCCTATACGGCTATGGGGTGAAGGGCTTCACCCTGTCGATGATCGAGACGGCGATGGAGTTGACCAACGGCGCCGCCCCGCCCCATGTCGTGCGCGAGATCCTGGCCGCCGGTCGTGAAATGCTGGCCCACCCGGTCGAGACCCTGCCCGGCGTGGACGAGGTGATCGCCGAACTGTCGAAAAAATACCGTCTGGTCCTGATCACCAAGGGCGACCTGATGGATCAGGAGCGCAAGCTGGCCGCCTCGGGCCTGGGCGAACGGTTCAGCGCGGTCGAGATCGTCTCCGAGAAAGACCGCGCCACCTATCAGCGCGCCTTCACCCGCCACGGCACCGGCGCCGCCGAGGCGGTCATGGCCGGAAACTCGATGAAATCCGACGTCCTGCCCGCCATCGCCGCCGGCGCCTTCGCCGTCCACATCCCCTACCACGTCACCTGGGCCCACGAACTGGCCGACGCCCCCGAGAACGAGCCCCGCTACGTCTCCCTGTCCCGCATCGGCGAACTGCCCGACTGGATCAAGGCGATCGACGGATAAGAAAAAGGGCGGCTCTTTCGAGCCGCCCTTTCCGTTTGACGATGCGTATCGCTTAGAAGCGAGCGCGGATGCCGCCGAAGAACTGGCGACCGTAAAGGTCGTAGATCGACGACGCGCCGTTGCCGCTGAGGCCATACGGCATGGTGTTGTTGAAGGCGTTCTTCACGCCGCCGAACACTTCCAGGCCGCGCGCGTAGGGTGCGTCCTCGAAGGTATAGCGGACGGTGAAGTCGTGGTAGAACTGCGCACGAACATAGGCCGGATAGACGTTCTCTTCCGGATTGATGCCAGCCTTCGGCGTCACGTCGAAGCGAGCGACTTCGTCCTGGAAGCGCGCTTCCCAGCTCACCGACAGCGGGCCGTTGGAGTAGTTCACACGCGACTGGAACGACCACTCAGGCGAACCGATCTCGCCCTTGTTGACGTTCACCTGATCCGGACGATCCTGGAACTCGAAGAAGTTCAGCTTCGTCAGGTGGTTCGCCGTCAGGTTCGCCGTGACACGACCGCGCAGGCCGCCGAACATGGTCGGGTGATCCATGGCCAGTTCGTCGAGGCTCTTGGTGTAGGCCACCTGGAAGTCCCACCCCGTGGTCTCAAGAGCCGCAGCGTTGATGTAGGTGGTTTCGACGAAGTTGATGTTGCCATCAGCGCCACGGGTGAACAGCGAGCAATAGCCTGCGTCCAGACCGCCGTTGGCGTCGTAGCAGTTATTGATGATGTTCTGCGCGCTGATCGACGCAATCGCGTTGTCGATACGGATGTCATAGTAGTCAGCGGTGAAGCTGAAGCCCGGAATCCAGCGCGGCTGCAGAACGACGCCAGCCGTCCAGCTCTTGGCCTCTTCGGCTTCCAGATTCGGGTTGCCGCTCGAGGTGCCGTCGATCGAGGCGTTGGTCTTGGACTCGAACCCAACCGGGATGCCCGCAGCGGCACAGTTGGCGACGCGGTTCGGATCCTGCTTGATGTTATTCACATCGCAGGGGTCCGTGACCGTGAAGAAGGTGGAGGTCGCCGGCAGGAAGGCTTCCGTGATGTTCGGCGCACGAACAGCGCGCGAATAGGTGCCGCGCAGGGTGACGTCACGGACGGGCGCATAGATCGCGCCGACCTTCCAGGCCTCTGCTCCGCCGATCGTCGAGTAGTCAGCATAGCGATAGGCGCCGTCGATCGACAGGCGATAGGCGAACGGCTTGTCAGCCAACAGCGGGGCGTTGAACTCCAGGAAGCCCTCGGTGACATCGAATTCACCGTAGGCGTCCGGCTGCGGCGCCGTCTCGGACAGGCCGGACTTCACGAACGGGTCGTTGATGTTCTCGCTCGTTTCCTTGCGATACTCAAAGCCGCCAGCGAAGGCCAGAGGACCGCCCGGCAGGTTGAAGAACTTCTCAGTGTTGAAGTTGAACAGACCGGTCACCACTTCCTGAGTGATGGTGTGGGTGCGGATCGAGTTGTGGCTGACATAGTCGATCGCCGCAGCGCTGTTCTGACGACCGAACGGGTTGAACGGCACGCAAGTGTCGCTCGTCATATTGGCAGGCGCTTCATAGCCGGCATACTGAGCAGACGGAACATTCACGCGGCACTGGATGGTGCCGTCAGGCGCCACCACGGAATCGATAGCGGCCTCATAGTTGCCAGGGATGGTGCTGCCACCGCCCTTGAAGGTGTTTTTGGTTTCGCCGTAGTTGTACGAAAGGTCCCACCCGAAATCGGCCAGACCGGTTTCAAACTTACCCTTCAGACCCGTGACAATGCGATAGGTTTCGCGCGTGATGTCATTGGTGCGGACGCCGATGTCCTGGTTCATGCGGCCGAAGGTGATCTCATCATGTCCGACCAGCAGCGGCGCTAGTTCAGGCGTGATGAATGCGCTGTCGGGCTCGATTGCGAGCGTGCCGAAGCTAAAGGACGGCTGGAAGAAGTCCTTGATTTCCGAACGCACATATTTCGCGTCGACATAGGCGGTGACGTTATTGGTGACGTCAAAGCGACCACGGATATTCGTGCCGTACCGGTCGGTCTTGGGGACCAGAACCACATAGTCGTCCAGCGAGACGCAGGTTTCACAATCTGCGAATTGGCCGAATGCAAAGCTGTTGTCGCCCAGGCGCGGCTGCTGCGGCACTGGACGTCCGTCACGCGTGAACGCGGTGATGATGGCGCCTGTAGCATTATCGAACAGGACGCTGTTCTCATCCAGATAATCCGAGAGCACGTTCGGAACGATGAAGCGGTTCGGGATGCCGTCGTTCGGCCCTGTGTCGGCCGGGTTCAGGATGTTGCCCCAGTTCTTGATGGCCTTGATGTCGCTGGCCAGAACCTGATCCGAATGGTCATAGAAGGCGGTGGCGGTCAGATTGGCGCGGCCATCCAGGAAGTTCTTGCCGAACACGCCGTTCACGGACCAGTTTTTGCCGTCGCCCGATTGAGCGCCGCCGTACTGGGCGGTCATCTCGCCGCCTTCGTAGTCGTTCTTCAGGATGATGTTGACCACGCCGGACACAGCGTCGGAGCCATAAACAGCCGATGCGCCGCCAGTGATGACTTCAACGTGGTCGACCAGAGCCGCCGGGACCGAGTTCAGATCGACCGCCGCGCTGCCGGCGTCGCCGCCAACGTGGCGCTTGCCGTCGATCAGCGTCAGGGTGCGCGAGGCGCCCAGGCCGCGCAGGTTGGCGAAGTTCAGGCCGCCATCGTCGCCAAAGCTGTCGGAGTTGCCGCGAACCGTCGCATTTGCGCTGAGAGCCGGCAGTTGCGCCAGAATATCGCCGAGGTTTGCGTACCGGCGTTATCAATAGTTTCGCGAGAAACAGTCGAAACCGGGGTCGGCTGCTCAAGGTTCGGGCGAGGAATACGCGAGCCGGTGACGACGATTTCATCAACTTCAGCTGCTTGACCACCAACGGTCTGACGTACGGGCGCTTGCTGTGCAACAGCAACACCAGCCGCAATAAGTGATACCGTCGTTACTATTGCGCTCGTCGAGAGCATGAAATTTCTGGAAGTTCTCATTAGGGAATAATCCTCGCTCACTACAACTCTTAAAAGCTGCCCGAAGGGCCAGTAGACCCAAACAACACGACCCATGCTCGATGAACATTGATCGTACAATGCGACTTGGACTCCACAATACTGACGGATATTCGCCAATCTACCCCCGTTCCAGCTAACGACGTTATTGTGGCAGTTTTGTCACGTCCGTGTGGCCAGCAATGACGAGCGACACGCGACCTTGTTTCGGCAAAAACCGACTTATGGCTTGTCGCAGAGGCGCGCTTTCTCTAGACGGACCGCTTAACCGACAACCCGACGCGAACGTCGCACGGCCATGCTGTGCGGGGGCTTCTCGCGCGCGTAATCAACGAAGGAAGACGCCGCCCTTGTTCGCCCCGGACATCAGTCATGACCAACGCGACGCCATGGTGCGCGCGGCGCTGGCCGAACAGGGCGACAGCGGGGTGACCCCGCGTCACACGCGTTTCTACTTCTATGGCGAAGGCGATCACGGCGACCTGAACGAGGTCGCGCGGCGCGCGGGCTTCCTGACCAGCGGCGCCGACGATTCCACCACACTCGAGACCACCATGGCGGTGGACGAAGCGTCGTTTTCGGCGACCTCCGCCATGATGCAGACCTGGGCCGCGGCCTTCCAGCTGGACTATGACGGTTGGGACTGCGCGGTCGTGACCCATTAGCGTTCAATAAGAAGAAGAGCTGGCGATGCCCAAGCGCACAGACATCAAGTCCATCCTCATCATCGGCGCAGGCCCGATCGTCATCGGCCAGGCGTGCGAGTTCGACTATTCCGGCGTTCAGGCGTGCAAGGCGCTGAAGGCCGAGGGCTACCGGGTCATCCTGGTCAACTCGAACCCCGCCACCATCATGACCGACCCGGAGGTGGCCGACGCCACCTATATCGAGCCGATCACGCCCGAGATGGTCGAGAAGATCATCATCAAGGAAAAGCCCGACGCCCTGCTGCCGACCATGGGCGGCCAGACGGCGCTGAACACGGCCCTGGCCCTGCATGAATCGGGCGCCCTGACCCGCCACGGCGTCGAGATGATCGGCGCCAAGGCCGAGGTCATCGACAAGGCCGAGGACCGTCAGAAGTTCCGCGACGCCATGGACAAGCTGGGTCTGGAAAGCCCCCGCTCCAAGGCCGCCCATTCGATGGAAGAGGCGCTGGAGGGTCTGGAGTTCGTCGGCCTGCCCGCCGTGATCCGCCCCAGCTTCACCCTGGCCGGAACCGGCGGCGGCATCGCCTTCAACCGCGAGGAGTTCGACGAGATCGTCGCGCGCGGTCTGGACCTGTCGCCGACCACCGAAGTCCTGATCGAAGAGTCAGTGCTGGGCTGGAAGGAATACGAGATGGAGGTCGTCCGCGACACGGCGGACAACTGCATCATCATCTGCTCGATCGAGAACGTCGACCCGATGGGCGTCCACACGGGCGACAGCATCACCGTGGCCCCGGCCCTGACGCTGACGGATAAAGAATACCAGCGGATGCGCACGGGCTCGATCAACGTCCTGCGCGAAATCGGGGTCGAGACGGGCGGATCGAACGTGCAGTGGGCGATCAACCCTGCCGACGGCCGCATGGTCGTGATCGAGATGAACCCGCGCGTGTCGCGCTCTTCAGCCCTGGCGTCCAAGGCCACCGGCTTCCCCATCGCCAAGGTCGCGGCGCGCCTGGCGGTCGGCTACACCCTGGACGAACTGCAGAACGACATCACCCAGGTCACGCCCGCTTCGTTCGAGCCGTCGATCGACTATGTCGTCACCAAGATCCCGCGCTTCGCCTTCGAGAAATATCCGGGTTCCGAGCCCCTGCTGGGCACCTCGATGAAGTCGGTGGGCGAGGTCATGGCCATCGGCCGCACCTTCCAGGAATCGATGCAGAAGGCCCTGCGCGGTCTGGAGACCGGCCTGTCCGGCTTTGACGAGATCGAGATCGAGGGCGTCGCCGGCGCCGCGGACGATGCGACCGCCCGCGCCGCCGTGGTCCGCGCTTTGGGCGTTCCCACGCCCGACCGCATCCGCGTCATCGCCCAGGCCTTCCGCCACGGCCTGACGGTCGAGGAGGTCAACGCGGCCTGCGCCTATGAGCCGTGGTTCCTGCGCCAGATCGCCGACATCGTGCGCGAAGAAGGCCATGTCCGCGTCAAGGGCCTGCCGTCCGACCCGACCGAGTTCCGCCGCCTGAAGGCCAAGGGCTTCTCAGACGCCCGTCTGGCGCAACTGACCGGCACGACCGAGAAGGCCGTGCGTCTGGCCCGTCGCGGCCTGAACGTGCGCCCGGTGTTCAAGCGCATCGACACCTGCGCCGCCGAGTTCGCCTCGGCCACCGCCTATATGTATTCGACCTATGAGACGGGCGCGCTGGGCCAGATCCCCGAGTGCGAAGCCGAGCCGTCGGACAAGAAGAAGGCCATCATCCTGGGCGGCGGTCCGAACCGGATCGGTCAGGGGATCGAATTCGACTACTGCTGCTGCCACGCAGCCTTCGCCTTCGATCAGATCGGCGTCGAGTCGATCATGGTCAACTGCAACCCCGAGACGGTCTCGACCGACTACGACACCTCCGACCGCCTGTATTTCGAGCCGCTGACGGCCGAGGACGTGCTGGAGCTGATCGAGGTCGAACGCTCCAAGGGCGAACTGATCGGCTGCGTCGTGCAGTTCGGCGGCCAGACCCCGCTGAAACTGGCCCATGCGCTTCAGGACGATGGCATTCCGGTGCTGGGCACCAGCGTCGACTCCATCGACCTGGCTGAGGACCGCGAGCGCTTCCAGCAGATGCTGGAGGGCATCGGCCTGCGCCAGCCGCCGAACGGCCTGGCCCGCAGCGCCGAAGAAGCCGCGCAGAAGGCGGAAGAGGTCGGCTATCCGGTCGTCCTGCGCCCCTCCTACGTCCTGGGCGGACGCGGCATGATGATCGTCCACGACCGCGAGCAGCTGGACCGCTACGTCCACGAGGCCATGCGCGTCTCGGGCGATGATCCCGTCCTGATCGACCATTATCTGAACCGCGCCACCGAGGTGGACGTGGACGCCCTGTGCGACGACGAGACGGTCTTCGTGGCGGGCGTGCTGGAGCATATCGAGGAAGCCGGGGTTCACTCGGGCGACAGCGCCTGCTCCATGCCGCCCTACTCCCTGTCCGCCGAGACGGTGGCGGAGCTGAAGCGCCAGACGACCGAAATGGCCAAGGCCCTGAAGGTGCGCGGCCTGATGAACGTGCAGTTCGCGATTGAAGAACCGCACAGCGAGAACCCGCGCATCTTCGTGCTGGAAGTGAACCCGCGCGCGTCCCGCACCGCGCCCTTCGTGGCCAAGACCATCGGCCAGCCCATCGCCGCCATCGCCGCCAAGGTCATGGCGGGCGTGCCGCTGAAGTCCTTCGGCCTGACGGACAAGCCGTACGACCATATCGCGGTCAAGGAAGCCGTCTTCCCATTCGCGCGCTTCGCCGGGGTCGACACCATCCTGGGCCCGGAAATGCGTTCGACCGGCGAGGTCATGGGTCTGGACTGGAAACGTGAAGGCGAGGCCGACATGGCCCCCGCCTTCGCCCGCGCCTTCGCCAAGTCCCAGATCGGCGGCGGCGTCACCCTGCCGACCTCGGGCTGCGCCTTCATCTCGGTCAAGGACGAGGACAAGCCCTTCATCGTCGATGCGGCCAAGACGCTGCTGGCTGAAGGCTTCAGCCTGATCGCCACCGGCGGCACCCACGCCTATCTGGTTGAACAGGGGCTGGAGGTGAAACTGGTCAAGAAGGTGCTGGAAGGCCGCCCGCACATCGTGGACGCCATGAAGAACGGCGAGGTCCAGCTGGTCTTCAACACCACCTCGGGCAAGCAGTCGCTGCAGGACAGCTTCAGCCTGCGCCGCACAGCCCTGATGATGAAGATGCCCTACTACACCACCACCGCAGGCGCGCTTGCGGCGGCCCAGGCCATCGGCGCCATCAAGGCCGGTGATCTGGATGTGAAGGCGATCCAAGCCTACGGTTGATGTTTACACAATCTCTGGCTTTCGGCAGGACACGGCCAAACTGTTCGTCGAAAGCCAGAGATAGATGTCCGTCACCGACATAGACCGCGCCCTGGCGGTGATTTTCCTGGCTGAGGCCCTGGGTTTCGCCGCCTTCGCCTGGGACAAGCACATGGCCCGACAGGGCCTTCAGCGGGTGCCGGAAAGCCGCCTGCTGTTCCTGGTGCTGATCGGGGGCATCGGCGCCTGGATGGGCCAGCACCTGATGCGTCACAAGACGCGCAAGGAGCCGTTCCGCACCTGGATGGGCATTGTCCTGACGCTGCACGTCGGCCTGCTGCTGACCGCCGCCCTGGTCGTCATTCTTCAGCTGTAACCTCGCGCCCCTGCACGATGCGCGTCACCGCCAGGTCGGCGGTGACATTGCCGACGGTGCGGAAGATGTCGGGGATGACCTCGACTGCCAGCAGCAGCGGCAGCATCTCCAGCGGCAGGCCCATGGCCAGAGCAATCGGGCCGACGCTGGCGAAGAAGCTGACCTGGCCCGGCAGGCCCACCGAGGCGATGGATACGGCCAGGGCCGTCAGACCGCCCGCGACCAGCACCCCAAGGCTCAGTTCGATGCCGTGAAGCTGGGCCACGTACAGACAGACACCCAGATTGGCGACCGGACTGGTGATGCGAAACACCGCCACCGCCAGCGGCAGGACCAGCCCGCCCGTCGCCTGGGGCACGCCCAGCCAGTCGCGGGCCCGCTCGATCATCACCGGCAGGCTGGCCAGCGACGACTGGGTCGAGACGGCGACCACCTGGGCCGGGGCCACCGCACGGGCGAACCGGCCCAGCGGCACCCGCCCCCAAACCACAGCCACAAGATAGGTCAGCAGGATCAGGCCCAGCTGGCTCAGGCACAGGATGGCGACATACTGGGCCAGCGTCCCCGCCACCCCTAGGCCCGCACGCAGGCCCACGCCAAGCGCCAGGGCGAACACGCCGAAGGGCGCGGCCAGAAGCACCCAATGGACGATCACCACCATCGTCTCGGCCACCGCCTCGAAGAAGCCCGCCAGCGGACGGCGCAGGTCCGTCCTGATCCGCGTCGCCGCAAACCCGAAGGCCACGGCGAAGACCACCACCGCCAGCACCCCGTCATCAGCCGCCGCCTTGATCAGGTTGGACGGCGCCAGACTGTTCAAAAAGGCGCGCAGGCCGTCCGTATGGGCCGCCGCCCCCACCGTCGCCGCCGTATCCGCTGAAACACCGGCCAGCAGGTCGCGCCCGGCCTCAGGGTCTATCGGCCAGATCGCCAGCAGGCCCAGCCCCGCCAGGATCGCATAGACCGTCGCCCCGACCAGCAGCACGGCGAACACCATCAGCGCCCGCCCCGCGATCCGCCCGGTCGCCGCCGCATCCGCGATGGAGACGATGCCGGTGACTAACAGGCTGAACACCAGCGGCATAACCGTGATCCGCAGCGCATTCAGCCAGACCTGACCCAGGCTTTCGATCACCCCCAGCGTCCCGGTCAGCCAGGGCAGGTCCGCGGACTGCGCGAACGCCCCCACGCCGACGCCCGCGACCAACGCCACGATGACGAAGAAGCTGAGCGATGTGACGAATGCGGTGAAGCGTGAGCGTGCCATCCCCTAGGGCTAGCACTGGTTTTCACGGTGCGCGCGCGAAACCTTTTCACCGCGCCCCCTGCACCCCACATCAATGCCGATCCGAACGCGAAGCCTCTCCGCGCGTTATCCCTGCCGAAGGAGATTTCCATGGCTCGTCTGCACAAGCTTGTTCCCATTCTCGGCGGTCTTCTGCTGTCCAAGGGTGGACGCCGTCTCGCCGGTCGTCACGCCGGCAAGCTGGCCCTGGCCACCTTGGCCTATGAGGTCTGGCGCAATCACCGCGAGGGCTCCAAGGCGCCGGTTCGCCCTGTGGGCCGTCCCACGGCCCGCACCCGCTGGAGCGGCCGCGCGGCACGATGAAGGCTCGACTCCGGCGGCGGGCGTGCGGATAGTCGCGTCATGCCGTCGGAGTGCTTTCAATGATCAAGGTCCACCACCTGAACGACAGCCGCTCGCAGCGGGTGTTGTGGCTGCTGGAAGAACTGGGCCTGCCCTATGAGGTGGTGCGCTATCAGCGAAACGCCGCCACCCGCCTGGCCCCGCCTGAACTGGTCGCCATTCATCCGCTGGGCAAGTCGCCGGTGATCGAGGACGGCGACATCAAGGTGGCCGAGACCGGGGCCATCTTCGAATATCTGCTGGACGCCTATGGCGAAGGCCGCCTGCGCCCGGCCCCGCGCACCGAGAACGCCCGCCGCTTCACCTACTGGCTGCATTATGCCGAGGGTTCGGCCATGCCGCCGCTGTTGCTCTCACTGGTCTTCAGCGTCCTGCCCAAACGCGTGCCCGGCCTGGTCCGCCCCCTTATCAAGGCGGTCTCCGACAAGACCATCGCCACCCTGGTCGCCCCGCAACTGCGCGCCGCCGTCGCCTTCTGGGAAGCGGAGCTGACCCGCTCGGAGTGGTTTGCAGGCGATCAGTTCACCGCCGCCGACATTATCATGAGCTTTCCTGTCGAGGCGGGCGCCACGCGCGCCTTCGACGTGGCGGATCAACCCCGGCTGAAGGCGTTTCTGCAGCGCATCCATGCGCGCCCCGCCTATCAACGTGCGCTGGAGCGCGGCGGCCCCTACGCCTATGCCTGACCTGGGTGGGGCTGTTTGACGCAACCAGAAACTTGCCAAGGCGTTAATACGCCATGCGTCTTCAAACCATTCAGATCGTCGCGGGGCTGGCCTCCGCCCTCGCTTTCGTCCTCGCCTTCATGGCTGCAGGGGCGGCCCTGACCTCTGGCCTGTTCATGCTGCTGGGCCTCGCGGGCCTGGGCTGGCTGGCGTACAGCCTGATCAAAACCGTGCTGAAACGCGACCGGAAAGCCGAACCTTCGGCCCGCGCCTGATCCATCCACAGCCGCGAGATCGGCCTCGCCCTTGAATTAAAGGGCGATCAGGCCTATTTTCGATGCCCGGCCGCGCCCGCCCCGCGGCCTTTTGTGTGCTTAATTCGCGTCTTTCCTATCTCCGGGCGAACCAGAAAAATCACGACACCAATGGAAAAAGTGCCGATGACGGGCGAGGGCTATCGCGTCCTCGACGATCAACTGAAACAACTGAAGTCGGTCGAAAGGCCCAGTGTCATCGCGGCCATCTCTGAAGCCCGCGAGCACGGCGACCTGTCTGAAAACGCCGAGTATCACGCGGCCAAGGAACGCCAGGGCTGGATCGAAGGCCAGATCGCCGAGATCGAGGACAAGATCAGCCGCGCCCAGGTCATTGACGTGTCCAAATTGTCGGGCAGCCAGGTCAAATTCGGCGCGACCGTCACGGTCGTCGACGAGGACACCGAGGAAGAGAGCCGCTATCAGATCGTCGGCGAACACGAAGCCGACGTGAAGCAGGGCAAGATCTCCATCGCCTCGCCGATCGCCCGCGCCCTGATCTCCAAGGAGGTCGGCGACGTGGTCGAGGTCAACACTCCCGGCGGCGTCAAGGCCTACGAAATCCTCAAGGTCGAGTGGAAATAAGCCCGATGGCGGGGGCGTTCGCTCGTCCCCGCTCGTCCGGCCCTCTTGCCATCTGGGTCGTCTCTGACGGCCGCACCGGCATTGAAAATCAGGCGCTGGGCCTCGCCGAGGCCGTCCAGCGCCTGACGCCTGCCGACATCACGATCAAACACATTCGCTGGCGGCCTCTGTTCGACCGCTGGCCTTCAGCCTTGAAGACGCGGGCCATGCTGGACCCGGCGTCTGATCCGCTGGACGCCGCACGACCCGATCTGTGGCCCGATCTCTGGATCGCCACCGGCCGCGCCACCCTTCCGCTTTCGACCCGGATCAAGGAACGGAGCGGCGGCAGGACCTTCGTCGTCCAGACCCAGGACCCGCGCTGGGCCAACACCCGCTACGACATGATCGTCGCCCCGGCCCACGACGGTCTGTCGGGCGACAATGTCTTTGAGATCACCGGCTCGCCCCACCGCATCACGCCGCAACGGATCGCCGAGGCCGCGCCCGCCTTCGCCGACCGCATCGCCCCCCTGCCCCATCCGCGCGTCGCCGTCCTGATCGGCGGCAAGTCCAAGGCGTTCGACCTGCCCCCCGACCATGCGGCCGACCTCGCGGACCGGATCGCGGCGGCGGTCAAAGCCTCGGGCGGATCGTTGATGCTGACCTTCTCGCGCCGGACCCCGGACGCAGCCAAGGCGGCGATGACCGCGCGTCTGTCGGACCTGCCCGGCTGGATCTGGGACGGGACCGGCGACAACCCCCTGTTCGCCTTTCTGCATCACGCCGACCACATCCTGGTCACCGAAGACAGCGCCAACATGGCGGCCGAGGCCGCATCGACCGGCAAACCCGTCCATGTCCTGCCGATGGTCCCGCTGAAGTCCGGCGGCAAGTTCGCCCGCCTGCACGACGACCTGCAATCACGCGGCGCGACCCGCGCGTTCGACGGAACGCTGGACGCCTGGACCTATGAGCCGCTGGCCGAAACCGACCGGGCGGCGCGCGCGGTGCTGGAGGCGATGAGCACCCGCGCGACCGCCTAGTCCGGCGACTTGTCGTCGTCGTCCTTGCCGTCTTCGGCCTTCTTGTTGATCGCCGCCATTCCCGCGGACCCAAGGCCGGAACCGATGGCCACGCCCAGAGCGATCCCCACCGCCAGATTGTCCATCGCCACACCCAGCGCCACGCCGATGGCGACGCCCATGCCTATGCCGCCGCTGAAAAACGCCGCACCCTTGTTCTTCATTTCCGCTTCCGATCCGTCAGACCCGAAGACGAGCATCGCACAGAAAGGAATCAGCGCCTAAATAGGCGTCATGAGCACTCCCAGAACCGTCCGCGTCGCCATCATCGGATCCGGTCCCGCCGGTTGGACCGCCGCCATCTATGCCGCGCGCGCCTCGCTGAACCCCGTCGTCATCGCCGGCATCCAGCCCGGCGGCCAGCTGACCATCACCACCGATGTCGAGAACTATCCCGGTTTCGCCGAAACGATTCAGGGTCCGTGGCTGATGGAGCAGATGCAGGCCCAGGCCCTGCACGTCGGCACAGAGGTCATCCACGACATCGTCTCCTCGGCGGACCTGTCGCAGCGGCCGTTCCGACTGACGCTGGACAGCGGCGAGGATATCCTGGCCGAGACGGTCATCATCTCCACCGGCGCCCAGGCCAAGTGGCTGGGCCTGGAGTCTGAGGCGGCCTATCAGGGCTTTGGCGTCTCGGCCTGCGCCACCTGCGACGGCTTCTTCTATCGTGGCAAGGAGGTGGTCGTGGTCGGCGGCGGCAACACCGCCGTCGAAGAGGCGCTGTTCCTGACCAACTTCGCCTCAAAGGTCACGGTCATCCACCGCAAGAACGAGTTCCGCGCCGAGAAGATCCTGCAGGACCGCCTGTTCGCCAATCCCAAGATCGAGGTGATCTGGAACGTGGCCATCGAGGAGATCGTCGGCGTCGTCGACGGCATGGCCAAGAACGTCACCGGCGTGCGCCTGAAGAATGTGCAGGACGGCTCGACCCGCGAAATCCCCGCCGACGGCGTCTTCATCGCCATCGGCCACGCCCCGTCGTCGGAACTGTTCAAGGGCCAGCTTGAGACCAACTCGGGCGGTTATCTGCGCGTGAAGCCGGGCACGGCGTCGACCGCCATCGAAGGCGTCTGGGCCGCGGGCGACGTCACCGACGACGTCTATCGTCAGGCCGTCACCGCCGCCGGCATGGGCTGCATGGCCGCGCTGGAGGCCGCCCGCTTCCTGGCCGAGGAAGACCACGCCAAGGCCAATCACCCGATCAGCCACGCCGAGGCCGAGAAGATCGGGGTCTGGTGATTTCCGACTTCTCCCTCCGCGCGACGGGGAGGGAGAAGCCGCTTTGACCCAGGTTCGATTGACGTTCAGCCCCCAAACCGTCCTTCCGGGGCGTCCGTAAGGACGAACCCGGAATCCAGGGCCGCGACGCCGTTGCTGAAGGTGTTCGGCGCCGGGGTGCGAACCTCCTGGGTTCCGGGTTCTTCGCTTCGCTCAGCCCCGGAATGACGATCTAAAATCTCGGCTTACTGAATGTCGATTGGCCCTAGTACGCGCTGGCCTCGGTCAGTTCCGCGACATCGTCAGCCGACAGGCTCAACGCCCCCGCCTTGACGATGTCCTCCAGCTGTTCGGTCGAGGTGGCGCTGACGATCGGGGCCGTCACGCCCGGCTGGGCCAGCAGCCAGGCCAGAGCCGTCTGGGCTGAAGTCGCCTCATTGCGCTGGGCCACGCCGTCCAGCACCGCCAGAATCCGCACGCCGCGTTCGTCGAACCTGTCCTTAAGGGCGTGCTCGCGGCTGGTCCCGGCGATCTGTTCGACCGTCTTGTACTTGCCGGTCAGGAAGCCGCTTTCCAGGCTGTAATAGGTGATGACGCCCAGCCCCTTCTCCACCGCCAGATCCTGCAACGGCCCTTCGAAGGTGTCGCGGCTGTAGAGGTTGTAGTGCGGCTGGATCGACGCATAGGCGGCCAGCCCTTCGCGCTCGGATATCGCCAGCGCCTCGGCGACCTGTTCGGCGGTGTGGTTGGACGTGCCGATGGCCCGCACCTTGCCCGCCTTCACCAGCCGGTCCAGCGCCCTCAGCGTCTCCTCCTGCGGCGTCAGCGGATCGGCCCAGTGGGTTTGGTACAGGTCGATGTAGTCGGTCTGCAGCCGACGCAGGCTGTCTTCGACCGCCTTTTCGATCCAGCCCGCCGTCAGGTCGTTGCGGCCCTGGCCCATATCGGCGCCGACCTTGGTGAAGATCTTGACCTTGTCACGCCCGCCGCGCGCCTTGAGCCATTTGCCGATGATCGTCTCGCTCTCGCCGCCGACATGATCGGGAACCCAGCGGGAATAGACGTCGGCGGTGTCGATGGCGTCGAACCCCGCCTCCACGAACCCGTCCAGCAGGGCGAAGGACGCCTGTTCATCCGCCGTCCAGCCGAAGACATTGCCGCCGAACACCAGCGGGGCGATCTCAAGCCCGCTGTCTCCAAGCGGCCGTTGGTTCAGTGTGGTCATCGAAGGCTCCTATCGGGGGGAGCATTCGACATATGCCGCATCAAGAGATGCGCAACCGTCGCGGCGATCTGTCAGCCGAAAAGCTGCAGTCCGGGGGGCGCGTATTGCACCGGCTGGCCTTGGCGGCGGCGCATGGCGTAGTCGACGGCGGTCTGGACGGCCTGTTCGTCGGCGGGTTTGGACAGGACGCCGATGGCCCCGGCGACGCCGTCGCGGACCATGCCGGGATTGCCGGTCATGAACAGCACCGAAACACCCAGGTCCTGGCCCAGCTCACGGCCCAGGTCGATGCCGGTCGGCCCGTCCGACAGGTGAATGTCCACCAGGGCCAGGTCGATCTCGGACTCATGGACGATGTCGCGGGCTGACTTGGCCGTCGCGGCGACGCCCACCACGTCGTGCCCAAGGTCTTCCAGCACGAAGCGAAGCTCCATGGCGACCAGGGCTTCATCTTCAATAATGAGGATGCGGGCGGGCATAAACTTTCAGTACCAATCCTAGTTAGCGTCTCGAACGCATGATGGGCCGCACAGTTTCAAATTTGTCCTAATCAGAGACTCTTTCCCGCCGCGCGGCGCCGTGACAGCGCGGCGGCGGGCAGATCCACGACCATTTGCAGGCCTTCAGGCCGCCATTCGCGCTCCAGCCGCCCGCCCAGCTGGGTCTCGACAGACAGGGTGGCCAGGGAAGAGCCGAAGCCGTTGCGCGTGGGGGCGCCGTTGATCGGCGGCCCGCCCGTCTCCCGCCAGCTCAGGATGAAACGGTCGCCTTCATGCCGGGTGTTCAGGTTGACGCGCCCGCGTGAGGCGGACAGGGCGCCGTGCTTGGCCGCATTGGTCGCCAGTTCGTGGAACAGCAGCGCCACCGAGGTCGCCGACTGGTCGTCAAAGACCGTGTCGTCGCCGCTGATCAGCACCCGTCCCTGCCCCTTCTCATCGGCATAGGCGCTGAACAGGTCGTGGAAGAAGGCGTGCAGGGTGGTCACGCCGACCGCCGGCTGCGACGTCTCGGTGTGCGGCCGGACAAACTCATGCGCCCGCGCCAGGGCATTGATGCGCGTGCGCAGGGATGTGGCGAAGTCCCGCGCCTCGGGGTGCTGGCGCGCCGACAGGGCCACCAGGGCCGACACCACGGCGAAGATGTTCTTGATGCGGTGGCTCAGCTCCTGACTGACCAGCTCCCGTTCGTGCTCCAGCCGCTTCAGGTCGTCGATGTCGGTGCAGCTGCCGAACCAGCGCGTGATCTCGCCCGCCTCGTTGCGGGCCGCTTCCGCCCGCGCCAGCGCCCAGCGATAGCCCCCGGCATGGTGTTTCAGCCGGTATTCGACCTCATAGGGTTCGCCGCTCTCCAACGACTGCCGCCAGAGGGTCTGACCGCGCGCGCGGTCGTCCTCATGCACCAGATTGTCCCAGCCCTGGCCTTCGCTGGAGCCGGGCGTCGTGCCGGTGAAGGCGTACCAGCGGGCGTTGTAATAGTCGGGATGGCCGTCCGGGGGCGAAGACCAGACCATCTGGGGCATGGCGTCGGCCAGAGAGCGGAACCGCGCCTCGCTGTCGGCCAGCTGCAGCACCGCCTCAGCCAGATGCGCGTCCTGGCGACGGCGCGCCGTGATGTCGGTGGCGATGCCGGGAAACCGCACCGGCGCCCCCTCGTCGTTCAGATAGATATGGCCGCGCGCCTGAATCCAGCGCTCGCCGTTCTCCTCGTGCAGGATGCGGTATTCGCTGAGGAAGGCCCCGCCCGTGATCATCAGGGCGTCGATCTCCGCCTCCACCCGAACGGCGTCGTCGGGATGCACATTGCGCAGAAAAGCGCTTAACGGCGCGCCTTGCGCGGCGACTTTCGGGTCCACGCCATAGATGTTGGCGAAACGTTCGTCGGCGACGATGCGGTCTGCGGGCACGTCCCAGTCCCAGGCCCCGACATAGTTCGACGCCGCCAGGGCGCGACGCGTCGTCTCCTCGCTCTTGGCCCGCTGGATCAGGGTGCGGCGCAGCTCCAGCTGGGTCATCACCTGCCCAGCCAGGGTTCTCAGCGCCATGACCTGAACCTCGGTCAGCCCCTCAGGCCGGGGCTGGGTGTCCAGCACGCACAGGGTGCCCAGCGGCAGACCGTCCTGGGTCTTCAGCAACTGTCCGGCGTAGAACCGCAGATGGGTGTCGCCCGTCACCAAGGGATTGCATTCGAACCTTGGGTCCACCGTGGCGTCCGGCACCTGCATTCCGTCTTCCAGCAGCAGGGCATGGGCGCAGAAGGATGTGGCCAGCGGCGTCTCGCGCACGCCCAGTCCGACCTCGGCCTTGAACCACTGGCGGTCCGCGTCGATCAGATTGACCACCGCGATCGGGGTTTCGCAGATGCGGGCGATCAGTTGGACGACATCGTCGAACGCCTGCTCTCGCTCCGTGTCCAGTATGTCGTAGGAACCCAAGGCGTTCAGGCGTTCAAACTCATCCCACTGTGGAACATCAGGAACGGGGTCGGTCAAACAGGCGTCCTTTCGCGGTCGGAGACATCCGACCCAGATGAATGCGCCGAAGGGGGCTGGCGTTGCATTACCACATCTGCGCCGCGTCAGCTGGGCGGACGTCCGACCTCCTCGACCGCCATCGGCGTGACCCCGGCGGGCGCGACGGTGACGGCGGGCGCAGCAGGCTTGGCGGTTTCAAAGCTCTGCAGCCGCGCATTGATGGCGGCGACCTCTTGCGGCGTCGGCAGGCGGCGGCCCGCCATGCTGGCGACGCCGACAACACGCTGTTGGCCGTCGATCTCGACCGTCTTCAACGGCCCGTTCGGGGTCAGGGGCGCATCCGCCGCGCCTGTGCTGACCGTCATCATCCGGGGACGGGCGAAGCGCGCCTCGTCGATGTTCGGCTCGCGGCCCTGATAGACGGTGCGGAAGGCGGCGGTTTCGCCATAGACGCCCTTCCAGCGATAGAAGATGTGCGCCCCGATCTGGTTCACCTTGGCCACCGTCGGCGCCCACCACGGATGGACATAGTCGGCGTGATAGTGGGTCGCTGTGCCGACCTGCTGGGCGACCTCGCCGTTCAAGGCCTTCTCGGCGACCTTGCGCGCCCGGTCCCAGGCCCAGGCGACCGGCGCCTGCGCCAGCGCGCCGTCGCAGGTGAAGCTGAACTGGCAGCCCGTCGTCCGCTCCGCCCCCTCGAACACCACGCCGCAGACCGTATTGGCGTAGTTGGGATCGCGCACGCGGTTCAGCACCACCTGCGCCACCCCCGCCTGACCGGCGTCGGGCTCCAGCGCGGCCTCGTAGTAAACCGCCTGGGTCAGGCAGCGCAGGGCGCGGCGGCGATCCTCGGCGCTGCCCTTGAAGACAAAGGGGCGCGCGGACCGCAGCGCGCCCGCCGCCACCGCCATGGCCGCATTCAGCTTCTGGGCCTCGGCGCCGTATTCGCCCGGCATCACCTGCGCCTTGCCCGCCAGAAGCACCGCCTCCCAGTTCGGCGCCAGTCCGTGCAGGGCGGGGATCAGCAGGGTCGGATCATGGCTTTGCGCCAGCGCCAGCTGTTCGGCGGTCAAAGGCGCGGCCAGGCCGTCTGGCCCCGCAGATGCGACCTTGCCGTCCAAGCCCTCTGTCTGCACCTGCGCCGCCTGCGCGCGGTCGGCGTCGGGCCTTGCGGTCGATCCCGCCGACATGGCGACGCCCAGCACGGCGCAGGCCGCCGGCAGGGCCGCCGCGCCGCGCCGCAGCGCCGCCCACATCGTGATCAGTCCGGACAGTTGCATTCAAAACCCAAAAAGCGACGCCCTATCTGATGAGGACGTCGCCATTTCCAAACCCTGCGCCTGATTATGGGCGGATTTCAGGCCATCAACAAACCGCTGTTATGGGTGTGGTTTCAACGCTAACTAAAGCCTGTCGGGCGATGACCGACGCCGGAACACAAGACCCGACACAGCGTTGGACAACATTCGAACGCCGTCCGCTCGCGACGAAGGCGGCTGGGGTCTGACAGAATATGAAGGCGGGGGGTATTCTGCAGCGCATTCCAAATGTCGATGAGGCCTTGCTGCGTCTGGCGCGCATCGACGTCTCGTCGCCGCTGAAGCAGGTTCTGGTCGGCCTGGGCTTCGCCGTCCTGGCGCTGGGCGTCCGCATTCTGCTGAAATCGTTTTTCGGCGACATCACCGGCTTCGCCATCATGCTTCCGGCGGTGATGCTGGCGGCCCTCGCCGCTGGCAGACTGGGCGGACTGGTCGCCCTGGCCGCCGCCCTGATCGGCGCCTGGAGCGTGATCGTCATCGGCGTTCCGGGCGAACACAGTCTGGTGCGCATTGTCGCCCTGCCCGCCACCGCCACCTTCGTCTTCATCGGCCTGTTCTGCATCCTCGTCGCCGCCTCGCTGCGCAAGACCCTGACGCGGCTGGAGGCTTCGGCCTCCGCCCTGCGCCAGTCCGACGCCCGCGTGGACGAAACCGAAGACCGGCTGAAGGTCATCAGCGAGTTCGCCCCCACCATGCTCTGGATGAGCGATCCGCAGGGACACTGCATCCACATGAACGCCGACCAACGCCAGTTCTGGGGCGTGCAGGAAGGCAGGATCGACTTCGACGCCTTCGACTTCCGCAAGATCATACACCCGGAAGATCACGACGCCTTCGTAGCGGACACGACCCACGCCCTGACGGGGGGACGCCCCTTCGAGGTCGAAGCGCGCCAGCGCCGCGCCGACGGCGTCTATCGCATCGTCCGGTCTCACGCCCGCCCGCGCATCAACCGCAACGGCGACTATCTGGGCATGATCGGCGTCAATCTGGACGTCACCGACGCCCGCGCCGCCGAAAAGGCCCTGCGGGAAAGCGAAGTCCGTTTCCGCCTGACCGCGGACACCGCCCCCTCGCCCGTCTGGCTGACCAACGCCAAGGGCGAGGTCGAGTTCGCCAATGAGGCGCTGGTGGAGTTCTACGGCCGACCCGCGCCCGAGATTCACGGCCACATCTGGAAAGGCAGCGTCCACCCCGAAGACGCCCCCATCGTCGCGGACGCCCAGGGCTTCGCCCGGCCCACGCGCCAGCCCTATGGGTTCGAGGCGCGGTTCCGCCGACATGACGGCGAATGGCGCTGGATGCGCATTTCGGCCAAGCCCCGGTTCGACGACACGGGCGCCTTCCTGGGCTATATCGGCATCTCCTTCGACGTCACCGCGACCCATGAGGCGCTGGACGCCCTGGGCCGCCAGGAACGGCGCCAGACCTTCCTTCTGGCCCTGGTCGACCGGCTGCGCGACCTGTCCGATCCCGACGCCATCATGGCCATGGTCGAAAGCTCGCTGGGGGAGCTGCTGGAGGCGGACCGCGTCGGCTATGGCGAGGTCGATCTGGACGCCGGAGTGATCGCCATGAGCCGCGACTGGACGGCGGGCGTCGCCAGCGCCAGCGGCCAGTTCAAGCTGATCGACCTGGGCGCGGAGCTGATCGCCGACCTGGCGTCGGGCCAGACCGTCCGCGTCGATGATGTCCGCACCGACCCGCGCACGGCCGCCGCCTGTGACGTGTTCGACGACATCCAGACGCGCGCCCTGATCCGCGCGCCCCTGATCCGGGGCGGTCTCCTGCGGGCCTATCTCTACGTTCACTCCGCCACGCCCAGGGTCTGGACCGACGCCGAGGCGTCCCTGCTGGAAGAGGTCGCCGCCCGCACCTGGGCCGAAGTCGAACGCGCCCGCGCCGAGGCCAAGACGCGCGAAAGCGAGGCCCGCTTCCGCGCCGTCGCCGACATCGCCCCCGTTCTGATCTGGGTCAGCCGCAAGGACGGCAGCCGATCCTTCGTCAACCAAGCCTATTCCGACTTCTACGGCGGCCAGTACGAGGACGCGCGCGAGGCCGACTGGCTGGCCTCGGTCCATCCCGACGACCGCGAACGCATACGTCTGGCCTCGTTTGAAGGCGAAGCCTCGGGCGGCCCCTTCTCGCTGGAGGCCCGCTATCTGCGCCACGACGGCGAATGGCGCTGGATGAAATCCTGGTCGCGTCCGCGCCGCAGCGGCGCGACCCTGCTGGGCTATGTCGGCGTGGCCTTCGACGTCACCGACATGCGCGAGGCCCAGGCGCGGATCGAGGAATCCGAGACCCGCTTCCGCATCGTCGCCGACAGCGCCCCGGCCCTGATCTGGATGAGCGACGACGCCGCCCAGCTGAATTTCGCCAACAGACGCTATCGCAACTTCTTCGGCATCAGCTCGTCGCGTCAACTGGTCGGCAGCTGGCGCGCCCTGATCCATCCCGACGACGAGGCGGTGTTCAGCGCCGCCTATATGCGCGCCTTCGAGGCCCGTGACATTTTCGAGGCCCTGGCCCGGGTCAACCACCCCACGCTGGGCCTGCGCTGGCTGCGTACCGAGGGCGTGCCCCGTTTCGACGCAGAGGGCCGGTTCCAGGGCTATGTCGGGGCCAGCCTGGACGTCACCGACGCCAAACGCGCCGAAGACGACCTGAAACGGATCAACGAACTGCTGGAGGAGCGTGTCAGCGCCGCCCTCGACGAAAAGGCCCTGGCCGAGGCCCAGCTGGCGCACGCCCAGCGGATGGAGGCGGTCGGGCGCCTGACGGGCGGCGTGGCCCATGACTTCAACAATCTGCTGACCGTCGTGATCGGCGCCCTGGACATCATCCTGCGCAGCGAAGACCCCGCCAAGCGCAAGAAACTGGCCGAAGCCGCCCTGGCCGCCGCTCGGCGCGGCGAAAGCCTGACGCACCAGCTGCTGGCCTTCTCGCGGCGCCAGGCCCTGCGTCCCGAGGAGATCGACCTCAACACCCTGATCCGTCAAAGCGCGCCCCTGCTGCGGCGGGCGGTCGGCGAAGCGGTGGATTTCAACCTCAGGCTCAAGCGCGGCGCCGCGCGCGTCCGGCTGGACCCGGCCCAGTTCGAGGCGGCGCTGCTGAACCTTGTCGTCAATGCCCGCGACGCCCTGGGCGACGTCACGGGCGGCCAGATCCGCGAAGGCGGCCAGGTCACCGTCCAGACGACCGCCCGCCGCATCGACGCGGGCGAGGTCGCCGAGCTGGCGCCGGGCGACTATGTCTGCGTCACCGTATCCGACAATGGCGAGGGCATGTCGCCCGAGGTCATTGACCGGGTGTTCGAACCCTTCTTCACCACCAAGGGCGTGGGCAAGGGCACGGGCCTGGGGCTCAGCCAGGTCTATGGCTTCGCCCGTCAATCGGGCGGCGGGGTGCAGGTCGCATCGACCATGGGCCAGGGCGCCGCCATCACCCTGTGCCTGCCGCGGCTGGTGACCCGGCGGACCAGCGTCCCGCCCCTGCCCCCGCCCCAGCCGGACATTCCCTTCGCTCAGGGACGGCGCCTGCTGCTGGTCGAGGATGACTTCGCGGTCGCCGCGGTCGCCGTGGATCTGCTGGAAAGCTTCGGCCTGGAGGTTCAGCGCGCCGAAAACGGGCCTGCGGCGCTGGAGGCCCTGCGCGCCAGCCGGTTCGACCTGATGCTGACCGACGTGGTCATGCCCGGCGGCATGAGCGGGGTCGATCTGGCGCGCCGGTCCGCCCGCGACTGGCCCGAGATGCGCATCGCCCTGACCTCCGGCTATATGGGCGAGGACGTGGACCAGATGCTGTCCGACAGCCCGTGGCCTTTCCTGCGCAAACCCTATTCCGCCGAGGCCCTGCGCAATCTGGTCGAAGGCCGCGCGCCCCAGGGCGTCGATTAGGCTTCAGGCAAAGAAAAACGCGCTGCAGAGGCGAATCCGCAGCGCGTCGATCCCTGAACAGACAGACCTGTCTTAGCGGCGCGCCTTGCGGGCGGCGTAGCGCGCGTCGCGCTTGGCCTTCTGCTCTTCCTTGGTCAGTTGCTTGCGCGCCTTGCGGTCGGCGCGCTTCTCGGCGTCGATCTCTTCCTGGGCCAGGCGTTCTGCCTCCAGACGGGCGGCTTCCTTTTCCGCCTTTTCACGGCGCAGCTCGGCCTTGGCCAGTTCGTGCTGTTGACGCAGGGCTTCCTTCTCGGCAGCGCGCTTTTCAGCGAGACGCTCGAATTCGGGGTCGGGGGCGGCGGCCTTCGGCTTGAACTTGGCGAGCAGGGCTTTCTTGGCTTCCTGCTGGGCGGTCAGGCGGTCGGTGAATCCGGTCTTCAAATCTTTCATGCGAAAGCGTTCAGGTTCCTTGTGGTCCGGCCGAAAGCGGCCGTCGGGGGGTCAGGCGGCGAAAACGCACGGCCGGAGCGGGCCGCACAAAACCGAAACCAGCGGCAAAATCAAGGTTCGTCATGAACGAACACGCGGCTTCGGGCGGATCGGGGGCCGATCCGCGCGCAGTGATGCAGATAGGTCGCGCCTCGCCAAAGGCAAGGGCGCGACCCCGTGCAGGCGTCAGTTGGGCTTCTGGGCCTGGCCGACGGCGGTTCCAGCGGCGCCGCCCACGGCTGCGCCAACCGGGCCGCCGACGACGGCCCCCGCGACGGCGCCCGTGGCGGCCTTCTGTTCAACAGTGGCTCCGCAGGCAGCCAGCGCCAGGGCGCTGAAGACGGCGGCGGTCAAGACAATCGGACGGGTCATGTGTTTTTTCCTCCAGGGGCCAAGCTTCAACGTGAACCCGACAGGTTCGTTCCACCGCAAACAAACCCCCGAATACAGAAGCCGCCACGACGCGAACAAATGTCACAATTGGATAAGCTGACTTCAACGATATGGCGCAAATAACGAACAACCTGTGTGTATCGGAATACAGTATTCGCACGATAGATTGTCCGAAATTAAACCAAATACGACCACAATCTCGGATAACCCGAAAAAATACCTATTGGTTTCTAGGCCTTATCCAACATCTTGCGAATCAACCACATTCCGGTCACAAATAGCGGTATATAGGCCCGTCCTCCGACGCCCGGGCCCATCGAGCCGAGCGCCGGATTTGCAGGCTGGAACAGCGACCGCAGAGTCGCCCGGCTGGCGAGACTACCCCGGGGGCTGCGTTTCTCGCCCTGCTTAACAGGACTACCTCGTTGTCGCATTCCTCGCAGACGCGCGCCGTTTCGCGTGCCGAACGTGTGGCCAAGATCAAGCCCATGACGGCGGCCGCGGCTTTTGGCGGGCTCGTGGGACTGGCGATCGGCAGCGCCTATCTGGGCGGCATGACGGCCCGCGCGACGACGCTGCGGGTCCAGGCTGAACGGATTCAGGGCGCCACCGCCGCCGGCTTCACCGAAGAAGCCCTGGCCGCCGCCGCAGGCGGTCTGGACGCCAGCGCCCTGACGATTGCAAGACGACACGACCCCTACACCAGCGCAGGCTCCGCCCAGCGCGACCGCCAGGCCGAGCTTCTGGCCGCCCGCCTCGAACAACTCCGCGCCCCTGCCGACAACGGCCTGCGGCAGGTCAACGTCACCGCACCGACCGGCGCGCGCCCCTTCCAGATGGATCACGCCCTGGACGCCAGCCGCGACCTGGATTGCCTGACCCAGGCTGTCTATTACGAAGCGCGCGGCGAAGGCCGCGACGGCATGAAGGCCGTGGCTCAGGTGGTCCTGAACCGCGTCCGCCACCCGGCCTTCCCCAAGACCATCTGCGGCGTCGTCTTCCAGGGCGCAGCACGCGGCACTGGCTGCCAGTTCTCCTTCACCTGCTCGGGCGTCATGCGCGGCGGCGTCAACCGCGCCGCCTGGGACCGCGCCCGCGCCGTGGCGTCCGGCGCCATGTCCGGCTCGGTCTTCGCCAGCGTCGGCAACGCCACCCATTTCCACACCACCGGCGTGTCGCCCACGTGGCGCAATTCTCTGATCCAGGTCGGCCAGGTGGGCAGCCACCTGTTCTATCGCTTCGGCGGCCGCTCGGGCTCCAGCGATGCGTTCAACTATGCGCCGCGTCCCTCCGCAGGGGGTGAGCAGCCGCGCCTGATCCAGGCCGGGATCAATCCGGTCGAGGCCGCCCGTCAGGCCGGACAGGCCGTGGCCTATTCGCTGGTCCTGGCGCAGGAAGGCCTGTCAGGGTCCGAAACCCCGCGCCCCGCCGCAGCGCCGGCCGCCGCCGCACCCAAGGCCGAAGCCCCGGCGCCGCGCGCTCAGGCGCCGCAGACCGCCGCCCCGGTCGCCGCCGCCTCTGCACCGGCCCCGCGCCCTCAGCCTGCGGTTCAACCGGCCCGCGCCGCTCAGCCGGCGCCCAAGACCGAGGCCGCCACGGCCGCCACGCCCGCCTGACATCATCGTAACTGGACGCGCCTGGCTTCAGAGCGCGTCCAGACCGATGTCCAGCACCGGCGCCGAATGGGTCAGCGCCCCGACCGAAATCACGTCAACGCCGGTCTCCGCGATGCCGCGCACGGTCGTCAGATCGACACCGCCTGACGCCTCCAGCGTGATCCGACCCGCCACCCGCGCCACCGCCGTGCGCAGGTCCGCCAGGCTGAAGTTGTCCAGCATCACCACATCCGGCGCCGCGCCTTCGTCGATCAGGGCCAGCACCGCGTCCAGCTGATCCAGTCCGTCGACCTCGACCTCCACCTTCATCAGATGGGGCGCAAAGGCCTTGGCCCGACGCATAGCTTGGGCGACCCCGCCGCAGACCGCGACGTGGTTGTCCTTGATCAGGATGGCGTCATCCAGCCCGAAGCGGTGATTGATCCCCCCGCCGCAGGCGACCGCGTGCTTCTCCAACGCGCGCAGGCCCGGCGTCGTCTTTCGCGTGTCGGCGATCCGCGCCTTAGTCCCCGCGACCGCCTCGACATAGGCGCGCGTCAGGGTGGCCACGCCCGACAGCCGCCCCAGCAGATTCAAGGCTGTGCGCTCCGCCGACAGAAACGCCCGCGCATCGGCCTCGACCACCGCCAGCACCGCCCCCGCCTCGAACGCCGCGCCGTCGCTTAAACGCACATCTACGGTCGCCTTAGGGTCTAACGCCAGAACGGTCAGACGCACCGCGTCGATCCCCGCCAGTACGCCGGGCTTCCTCGCCACGAACGCCGCCTTCATGCGCGCGCCCTCGGGGATGCAGGCCTGGGCCGTCATGTCGCCCGCACGGCCCAGATCCTCGGCCAGGGCCATCCGCACCACGGGTTCGATCATCAGATCAGGAAGGGTCCGCATCATTCCGCCACCGCCAGGATCGCGGGCTGGACCAGCCGCACCCGCGTATGTTGCGCCACCGCCGCCGTCTCGGGATAGTCGGCGCGGTAATGCCCGCCCCGGCTCTCATGCCGGTCCAGCGCCGCCTGCACGATCAACCGCGCCGCCAGCAGGGCCGCCGCCGATCCATGCTGGCCCTCCAGCCGGTCGATCAGGGCGATCAGATGCGTCAGGCCCGCTTCGTCGCGCACCACGCCTGCATGATCCGTCATTCCCGCGCGCAGTTCCGCCATCGCTTCATCCGGCAGGTCCGGCCCCGCTGCGGCAGGCAGGGGCTTGCCGCCGCCCGCCTCGGCCGCCGCCGCCACGCCTGCGCGCCGCCCGAAGGTCGCCGCCTCCAGCAATGAATTGGACGCCAGACGGTTGGCGCCATGCACCCCCGTCGCCGCGCATTCGCCCACGGCGAACAGGCCCGGAACCGTCGTGCGTCCGTCCGCATCGGCGGCGATCCCGCCCATGTGATAGTGGCAGGCCGCCATCACCGGAATGGGGCTGACGCGCGGGTCCAGACCGGCGCGCATGCAGGCGGCGAACACCGCCGGAAACTCATGCGGGAAGGCCTCGCCTATGGCCGTGCGGGCGTCCAGAAAGGCCCCGCGTCCAGAGGCCCGCGCCGCATGGACCGCCCGCGCCACCACGTCGCGCGGCTTCAGGTCCGCATCATCCTCTTCGCCCAGCAGAAACGCGCCCTGCCCGTCGATCAGCCGCGCCCCCTCGCCGCGCAGGGCCTCGGTCGCCAAGGGCGCGGGGTCCAGTCCGACGTCGATGGCCGTGGGGTGGAACTGCACGAACTCGGGATCGAGGATTTCAGCCCCGGCCAAAGCGGCCAGCGCCATGCCCTCGCCCTTTAGGGCCGCAGGCGTCGTCGTCGCCGCGAACAGGCCGCCCGCCCCGCCGGTGGCCAGCACGACCGCCGTCGCCGTGATCTGGGTCAGCTTTCCGCCCGGCCCGCGCGCGACCAGCGCCCCGACCACCCGTCCGTCGGCGTCCCGCAGCAGGCCCTTCAGCCGCGCGTCGTCCCAGACCTCGATCCGCTTCTCGGCCCGCACGGCGGCCACAATGGCCGTCAGGATCGCCCGGCCCGCGCCGTCGCCGCCGACCCGCGCCACCCGCGCGACCGAATGGGCCGCCTCCAGGCTGACGACGAAGCCGCCGTCGGCATCCCGGTCGAACGGGGCACCCAGGGCCGCCAGCCATTCCACCGTCTCGCGCCCGTTTTCGGTCAGGGCGCGCGTAGCCTCAGCCTCGACCAGACCGGCGCCCGCCGCCTCCGTGTCCCGGGCATGGCGTTCAGCGGAATCCTCCGCCGTCAGGGCCGCCGCCATGCCCCCCTGCGCCCAGGCCGACGAACAGGCGTTCAGCAAGGGCTCCGGCGTGACCACCAACACCTTTGCGCCGGCCTTCGCCGCCTCCAGCGCGGCCGACAGCCCCGCCAGACCTGCGCCGACGACCAGAGGCCCGTCATGTCGAACTCGGCTCACACGCGTACTCCGATATAGTTCAGGCCGAACCTCACGGCCTCGACCGCCGATCCGTCGGCCAGAGGCAGCAGGGCGCCGATCGCCGCCGCCGCACAGACCGCCGCCGTCGCCAGGAACAGGCCCAGGCTCTTGCCCGCCTCGGGCCAGCTCAATTGGCCCCATTCCTCACGCCAGACGCCGCGCTTCAGATGGCCGAAGACCGAAATGGCCAGAAAAACCGCCAGGATGTAGCGCCCCGTCGAGACGCCCCACAGCACCACCCCGACCCCGATGGCCAGCAGCACCAGATGCTCCAGTCGCGGATGCACCCGCGCCAGCACCGGCCCCAGCGCCTTTGACCCGTCCAGCGGCGGCGCAGGCAGCAGGTTCACCAGATTGAGCATGGCGATGAAGAAGGCGCCCAACAGCCACTCGCCCTGACCTGTTACGGCCCACAGGCCCACGAACGGGACCATGGCCAGAAGCCCGAACGCCGGTCCCGCCAGCGACACCAGCACCCCGTGCCACTCGCTCTGGGGCGCCCTTTGCCCCTTGGCCAGGCCGCCCAGGAAGGGGATGATATAGATGCGCGCCGGGCCCATCCCGACCTTGTTCATCGCCAGGACGTGTCCGTATTCGTGGACGAACAGGCCGAACACCACCGCCACCGACACGACCCAGCTGCCGGTGATCCACCACAGGAAGCCGCCCATCAGCAGGGTGGAGATCACGGCCCAGCCGGGGCTCTGGCCCTTGTCCAGCGCGCCGGTTTCGGACTGCGGCCCACGCAAGTCCTTGGGCGCGTCCTTGCGCACGGCCAGGTCTTCAGGCTTGGGATCCCAGGGACCGGGACGGCGGATAGGTGTGTCGATGTCGCTCATGGCGTCCAGATGGGCGCGCGCGACCCTTCCGCACAGGGGACGGATCGCCGCGCCACGGCCTTAGATCAGCTCAACGGCGACATGGTGTTTGGCCTTGATCAGGTCATAGCGCGCCGGGACGACGGGCGGCGGCAGGTCGATCATCCGCTGCACGGCCTGACGCCCGCGTTCGATCATATCCTGCGGCACGGTCACCTCGAACTGCATGTGCAGCAGGCAGTCCCGGATGTTCTCCAGCGTGATCCGCTTCATGTGCGGGCACAGGTTGCACGGGCCGATGAACTGCACGCCCGGAACGTCGCCCGCGACGTTCGACGCCATCGAACATTCGGTGATCATGACCACCTGTTTGGGCCGTCTGGCCTCGACATAGTCGATCATGGCCGCCGTCGATCCGGCGAAGTCCGCCGCCGCCATCACGTCCTCGGGGCATTCCGGGTGGGCCAGGATTTCAGCGCCCGGATAGGCGGCGCGCATCTCGGCGATGTCGGCGGCGGTGAAGCGTTCGTGCACCTCGCACCGGCCCTTCCAGGCGATGACGCCCACCGTCGTCTGGGCGGCGACATTGCGCGCCAGATATTCGTCGGGGATCAGGATGACGCGGTCCACGCCCCATTCGCGCGCCGCCCATTCCACCACCTGAACGGCGTTGGCGCTGGTGCAGCAGATGTCGGTTTCGGCCTTCACGTCGGCCGTGGTGTTCACATAGGTCACGACAGGCAGGCCGGGATAGCGCTGCTTGATCAGCCGCACGTCGGCGCCCGTGATCGACGACGCCAGCGAACAGCCCGCGCGCAGGTCGGGGATCAGCACCGTCTTTTCCGGCGACAGGATCTTCGACGTCTCGGCCATGAAATGCACGCCCGCCTGGACGATCACCTTGGCGTCAGACCGCGCGGCCTCCTTGGCCAGTCCCAAACTGTCGCCGACATAGTCGCCGACCCCGTGGAAGACCTCGGGCGTCATATAGTTGTGGGCCAGGATGACGGCGTTGCGCTCAACCTTCAGCCGGTTGATCTCGCTGATCAATCGGGCCTGTTCGGGCCATTCCATCGGGGTGACATGGTCCTTGACCTTGGCCCACACGCCGGCGGTCTCCCGCTCCAGTTCCTTCGTCAGACCAAAGGCGCCATCCGCCATGACCATCTCCCACAACCCTTATGCTCAAAGTTAGCATAAGCAGGAACAATGTAGGCCGATGCGGCTGGCGCGCAAGTCACAACTTTAATCGCTCAGTTCGAACAGTGCGCCCAACGGCGCGTCCAGCGCCTTCGCCAAGGTCAGGGCCACCACGACCGAGGGCGTGAAAATGCGGTTCTCGATGGTGTTCACCGTCTTGCGGGAAACCCCGGCCCGATCCGCCAGCTCCTGCTGGGTCAAACCGGCCGCCGTGCGCACTTCTTTCAAACGCACGATCAATCTGGGCTCAGCCACGTGACGCCTGCCGGTCCAGCCACCAGTAACGAAGCGCGGCGGTGAGCGCCGAAATCTCGAATACGACAGGCATCCCCGCCGTCGCCAGCGGCGCATTGATAAGACCTGCAATATAGACCCCGGCCATCGCGGCCAAAGCCGCCACAAAAGACCAGGTGACGGCGCTGCGCCGGAAATGGATCGTCAGTTCGTCAGCATCTTTCTCGGCGGCACCTGGTCGCCTTTGCACCCTCTTGCCGCTCAAGATCATTTTGATGACGACGGCTGGCAAGGCCAAAGAAACCACCGCCGCCTGCCAGTCCCCCAGATCGCCATTCTGCAATGCGATCTGCCACGCCGCCCTCACACCGAACGTCATGTACAGCAGGCCAAACGCCGCCATAACGACAACTTGCAACGCCTCGGCGCTCTGCACCTGATCTCGATCCCAGGCCTCCCTGAGCGCATCTCGATCGGCGTCACGACGCCCCCAAAGGTCGAAGAACAGCAGGCACGTCAGCCCAAGGACAATCAGAGACAGGGAAAGGGCGACCATCGCCACCAGAGGCGGCACTGGGTTTTGAAACGCCATGACCATCAAGATCAAAGCCCCCGCCGCCAAACAGCCCAGCGTCACCCCCTCGCGCCGGTGTCGTATCAAGCGCGCGCTCACCAGCGCTTTTCGTTTTTCGACCTCGACTTGATCCACCACGTCCGTGCACTCAATAATGATACCTTCAGGTTACATATAACCTACAGGTTACACTCGCAACCAAATTATCTCGCTGGCGACGCTAGATATTTACCCGGATCATATTATCTGGCATTTGACCCGGATAAATAGGAGATCGCCATGACTGGCGCCGCACGCAAAGACCTGATCGCCGCCTACAAGGAGCGCCCCACGATCGCGGGGGTGTTCGCCGTCATCTGCACCGCCACCGGCCAGACCTGGGTGGGGCAGAGCCGCCATATCGACACCCAGCAGAACGGGCTGTGGTTCGCGCTGAAACAGGGCGCCAGCCCCTTCGCCTCGCTCCAGCAGGCGTGGAAGGCGCATACGCCAGAGGATTTCCGCTTCGAACAGATGGACCGGCTGTCGCCCGATCTGTCGGACATGGCGCGCAAGGACGAACTGAAGAAACGCGCCGCCCTGTGGGCCAACCGGCTGCAGGCCGACCTGATCTGACCGCGCCCGAGGTCCGGCACCGTTTTTGCTCGACCTTGGACGCACACGCCCCTATCGACACATTCAATCCGGGCAGCGCCTCAAATTCGATAGAAACGTGCAAGACACCATCCGCCGCATCCTGACCGCCCGCGTGTACGACGTGGCGGAGGAGACCCCGCTTGATCCGCTGCGCCGCCTGTCGGCGCGGCTGGACCGGCCCGTCCTGCTGAAACGCGAGGATCTGCAGCCGGTCTTCTCGTTCAAGATCCGCGGCGCCTACAACAAGATCGCCAACCTGTCTGAGGCGGAGCTGGCGCGCGGCGTCATCTGCGCCTCAGCGGGCAATCATGCGCAAGGGGTGGCCCTGGCCGCCGCGCGTCGCAACACGTCCGCGACCATCGTCATGCCGACCACCACGCCGGGCATCAAGGTCGCCGCCGTGCGCGCCCTGGGCGGCGAGGTCGTGCTGCATGGCGACAGCTTCGACGAGGCCTATGCCCACGCCCGCCATCTGGAGGCCCAGACCGGCGCCGCCTTCATCCACCCCTTCGACGATCCCGACGTGATCGCGGGGCAAGGCACCGTCGGGCTGGAGATCGCCCGCCAGCACGCCGACCCTATCGAGGCCGTCTTCGTGCCCATCGGCGGCGGGGGTCTGGCGGCGGGGGTTGCGGCCATACTGAAGTTCCTGCGTCCCGAAACCCGCGTCATCGGCGTCGAGCCGGTGGACGCCCCGACCATGAAATCAGCCATCGACGCAGGCGAGGTGGTCGCCCTGAACGAAGTCGGCCTGTTCGCCGACGGGGTCGCCGTGCGCCGTGCGGGCGACCAGACCTTCGCCCTGTGCAACGCGTTGCTGGACGAGATCGTGCTGGTGGACACCGACGCCATCTGCGCCGCCATCAAGGACATCTTCGACGACAGCCGCGCCATCGCCGAACCGTCCGGCGCCGTAGCCCTGGCGGGGCTGAAGGCCTGGTCCGCCGCCCATCCGGGATCGGGCAGCCTGATCGCCATCAACTCGGGCGCCAACGTCAACTTCGACCGCCTGCGCCACGTCGCCGAACGGGCCGAGATCGGCGAGGGCGCCGAGGCCCTGCTGGCCGTGGCGATGAAGGACGACCGCGACGACTACCGCCGCTTCCTGAACAGCCTGGACGGCCGCTCGGTGACCGAGTTCAACTATCGCTGGTCCGGCGACGGCCTGGCCCAGATCTTCGTCGGCGTGGCCCTGCGAAATGGCCCGCACGAGCGTGACGATTTGATCGGCGCCCTGCGTGCAGGGGGCTATGCGGTCGAGGACATGAGCGACAACGAGACGGCGAAACTGCACGTCCGCTACATGGTCGGGGGTCGCACCGTCGGCCTGCCGCACGAACGCATCCTGCGCTTCCAGTTCCCCGAACGGCCCGGCGCCTTCCTGCGCTTCCTGAACAGCCTGCAGCCGGCCTGGGCCATGACCCTGTTCCACTATCGCAACCACGGCGACGATGTGGGCCGGGTGCTGGCGGGCATCTGCGTACCGCCGCAGGAACAGCATCTGCTGGAGGACGCCCTGGCCCTGCTGGGCTATCCCTATGTCGATGAGACCGCCAACCCCGCCTGCCGCCTGTTCCTTGACGGCGTCGCCTGACGAAAGTGCGTTCCGTCTCAGCCGACGGGCCCTGCTGGCCGCGCCCGTCGGCCTGAGCGCCTGCGCCGCCCTGCGCCAAACCGGCCGGCCCCGCGCGGGCTTGGCGGCGGACCAGACCGTCTGGACCTTCGACCGGCTGTCCGACATCGGCGGTTTCAGAACCACGGTCGAAGGCGCGCCGCGCCAATGTCAACGGCGTGCTGCAGGGCGAGGCGCCGCTGGCCTTCAAGCCGCAGGGACCGGGCCGCGCCTCGGTCGGCATCCGCATCAACCGCGCCTATCCGTTCCGCGGCGCCGTCCGCCAGGGCCGCTTCACCCCCGCCGCCCTGCCGCCGGAACGGTTCACCATGGGCTGAAGCCCACCTCGCCTGTCGAGAGCGGGGCGGCGGCGGCCGATCAGGCCTTGTCGATGGCCGCTGCAATCTGATCGGTGGAATGGCCGGTCAGGTCCTTGGCGATCTCGCCCACCAGCTTGGCCTGCAGTTCCTTGTGCCAATGCTTGCGCAGTTCGCCCAGCGTCTTCGGCGCGGCGATCACCAGCAGTTCGTCGACCTTGCCCGTCACCGCCCATTTGTTCAGCACCTCGGCGACGCTCATGGCGAAACCGTCCTCGGCCTGGGTGTCGTCATCAGGATTGCCGCCAGTAGAGCGCCGACCGGGCGAGCCGGACGCCCGTTCCTCCAGCGTCGGCGTGTGGATCGCCGACAGGGTGATCTCCGTGGCGTCCGAGTTCTTGAACAGGACCAGTTTTTCGCCGTCGAGCACTGCGACCAGCGCGCCGTTGGAAAGTTTCATCGTCGATACTCCACAGTCTAAGGCCCTGACTAACGATCAGAAGCCCAGCCCGTTGCCCCGCCCCGAAACTAGATCAGCCGCCCGCTTCGTGCGCCAGCAGCCAGCGCTTGCGCTCCAGCCCGCCGGCATAGCCGGTCAGGGTTCCGTTCGCGCCGATCACCCGGTGGCACGGCACGATGACGGCGATGGGGTTGGACCCGTTGGCCAGGCCCACGGCCCGCACCGCCCTGGGCGATCCGACCGCCTGCGCCAGCCGTCCATAGGTCCAGGTCTCGCCTGCCGGAATGGTGCGCAGCGCCCGCCAGACCGACCGTTGGAAATCGGTGCCGCCGGTCTTCACCTCGAGGCCGTCGAACGCCGACAGATCGCCGCCGAAATAGGCCTGAACCGCCCTCCGCACAGACTCTGGCGCAGGACCGGGAACCAGGGTCACCTCGCCATAATGGCGGCGCAGCAGGCGCAGAAACCGCGCCTCATAGTCATGAAAGTCCAGCGCCCGCACCGCGCCCTGGGCGTCGGTCGCCACCAGAACCTCGCCGACCGGAGATCCGATGCGGTCCAGCGTCAGGATCAGGTTTTCAAGCGGCTTCGTCATCACGCGTCTCCTTGATCGTGTTCCAGTACAGCGCCCCATAGGCGCGCCACGGCCTCCAGTGTTCCGCCCGCGCCGTCAGGGCCGCATCCGTCGTCGCCAGCCGGTCGCTGGGCGCATCCTCGCCCGCGTCGATCCAGTCTCCGGGCGGGCGCAGACCGGGCCGCGCCTCTATCGCCGCCGCCAGCGCCGGATCGTGCGAAAGGTCATGGGCGATGGCCTCTGGGTCGGCGGCCAGATCAAACACCCGCCGCACCCGCGCCAGAACCCCCGGCAGGGCCTTCAGCTCGGACACCCGCGCCTGGACCGCCAGCCGGTTCGCCGCGCCCGGCTGAACCGACACCGAACCCTGCGTCCCGTCCGTGTCCGGCGTCAGGCGCCGCGTCCAGACGCCCGCCTCGACCGCCTCGTCGTCCGCGTCCCGTGCGCCCAGGGCCGCGATCATCGCGTCCCAGTCATAGGGCGGGCGATAGGCAAGACTGATCCGCACCGCCTCGCCGCGCGCCTCGTTCACCGTGCGACGGCGCAGTTCGGAAGGCGGGCGGCCGTACAGGGCCTGGAATGTCTCGTTGAACCGCCTGACGCTGCCGAAACCGGACGCCATCGCCACCTCGGCCATCGACAGGTCGCTGTCGTGGATCAGTTGTTTGGCCAGCAGCACCCGCCGCGTCTGGGCCACGCTGACCGGGGCCGCGCCCAGATGCTGGCGGAACAGGCGGCGCAGGTGTCGCTCGCCCACGCCCAGCCGCGCCGCCAGCGCATCGGCGTCTCCCGTATCCAGCGCCCCCGCCTCGATCAGGGCCAGCGCCCGACTGACGGTGTTGGAAGTGCCGCGCCAGGCGCCCATCTCGGGCGCCGTCTCAGGCCTGCATCTCAGACAGGCGCGCAGACCCGCCTCCTGCGCCGCCGCCGCCGTGGGGTGAAACACCACATTGCCGCGATTGGGCGTCCGCGCCGGACACACCGGGCGGCAATAGATCCCCGTCGACAGCACGCCGGTGAAGAACCGCCCGTCGAACCGGGCGTCCCGCGCCACCACGGCGCGCCAGCAGGCTTCCTGATCCAGCATCTGTTCCATGTCGGACAAGATGGGCGCTCGCCCGCCTCATGTCTCGCGGTTTTCGGACATGGATCGCCTGCACCGATGTTCAAGCCCAGCGAGATTCGATTCGCGCTCAGATCGCGACAGGCATAGCCTCACCCCGTCTGCACATAAAAAAGAGGGAGTAACGCCATGGTTCGCCTGCCTCATCTCGTTGTCATCGGCGCCGTCGCCGCGATGGCTTTCAGCGCCTCCGCCCAGCAACGCACCAGTCCGCCCCGCCCGCCCGGGGGCGGCGTTCCGCCCGGCTCGTACCAGCAGACCTGTCGGGGCATATCCCTGAACGGCAATCTGCTGCGCGCCCAATGCACCAATGAACGAGGCGCGCCTGTCTCCTCGACCCTGGACACCAACAGCTGTCGCGGCAGCGACATCCGCAACGACAACGGTTATCTGCGCTGCGGTCCTGGCGGCGGCGGTCCTCGCCCGCCCGTGCCGCCCGGCCCCGGCCCACGCCCGCCTGAGCCTCCACGTCCTCCGTCCGGCGGCGCGTTCGAAGTCATCGCCTACACCCGCGCCAACTACAGCGGGCAGCAGCTTCGCATCCGCCACCCCATCGACAATCTGGCCGACCATCGCGGCTTCAACGACAATATCCGCTCGATCCGGGTCATCCGCGGCCGGGTCCAGATCTGCGAAGACGCCCGTTATCGCGGACGCTGCACCACGATCAGCCGCTCAACCGGCGATCTGAACCGTGTCGGCATGGCCAACAGGGTCTCCTCGATCCGCTGACCTGCACCGGCCCCGGCTGCAACCGGGGCCGGACTTCGGCTGCTCAGGATTCGCGCCCCACGATCAGCCGCGCCGTCGATTTGATCATGCGCCACACCTCGGCGATATAGCCCCAGACCACGGCGATCATGATCACGGTCGCCACCTGGAAGTCGCCGCTGCGGAACAGGTCCACGACCCGCTGCCAGAAGGCCTCCGCCGTCGGAACCCAGATCAGCGGGCTCAGCGGCGAATGGAAGAACAGCCACCACATGGCCCAGGCCGTCGCCGCGGCGAACACCAGGTCGCCCAAGGCCGTCAGACGCACCGGCGATCCCGTCGCCGCCCGCGTGATGTCAAAGGCGATCCGCGCCAGGGCGAAGACGATCACCGGCCAGTACGCCGCCTCGACGATCCCGCGCAGGATGACGCCATAGTCCACGCCGCTGATCACGCCCGCCAGATCCTGCGGCCGCACCGGCGTGATCGGCGTCAGATTGGTCCACCACAACAGCAGCACCGTCCAGCCGATGGCGCTGGCCACCGCGCGCGCCGCCGGCGACATCTGGGCGTTCTTGCGGACCTCGACGCCCTTCTGGACCTTGGGCCCGGACCAATCTCCCTTGGCCAGCCGCTCGCCCCAGGTCTCGGCGTCCAGATTGCCGATCTCGAACAGAGCCAGATCCTTGACCCGCCATTCCGAGATGAATTTCGGCTTCCTGTCCTGCCGCTCGATGAAGAAACCGATGACGGTCAGAACCCCGACCAATGTGAATCCGCCGCTGACGAAGCCGTTGATCGCCTGGCCGATCGCCTTGCCGACATAGATGTCGCCGGTCGCCACCCGCGCCACGGCGCCCAGCACCGTCACGCAGACCAGCACCATCAGCGCCACCTTCACCGCGAACCACCACCAGGGATAAAGCTCCGCCCCGATCAGCGCCTGCGGCCCGGACCGATAGCGCGCCGCCACCGTCAGCGGATGCCCGACCTCGCGCAGCAGAGTCTCGACTTCATCATCCGTCGCCGCCCGCCCCAGACGCCCTTCCAGCGCCTCCAGACGGCCCATGATCTCGTCGCGCAGTTCGGCGACGATGTCCTCGCGCACATCCTTGGGCAGTTGCGCCGCCACGGCGCTCAGATAACGCTCCACCAGGTTCATCCCGGCCTCTCCCGTCTGGTTTTCCGTTTTCACAGCATCTTCTCCAGCGAGGCCGACAGCCCGCGCCATTCCGTCGCCAGCCGCGCCAGTATCGCCTCGCCCCGCCCCGACAGCCGATAGAACCGCTTCTTCCTGCGGTCCTCCTCACGCCATTCGCTGTCCAGCAGGCCCTGGCTCTCCAGACGGCGCAGCAGCGGATAGAGGGTGCTCTCCTCCATCTCGATCCCCGCCTCGCCCAGCGCGACCCGCAGCGAATAGCCGTATTGCTCGCGCCTCAGACTGGCCAGCACCGCCAGGATCAGCGACCCCCGCCGCAGCTCCAGCCGCAGGCTCTCGAACAGCAGTTCCTCATCCTGGCTCACCCGCAACCACTCCATGCGCCGCATAGTGTGCGACACACAGTGTATGAGGCATACTGTACGAGGTTGTCAAATTGATCTCGCCCCCTCACTACGCTCCACATGCCGCCCAAAGAAAAAGGGGCGGCGGACAATGTCCGCCGCCCCAATTCTAACCCGAAGGTTCGTCCGACTTAGAACGACTTGGTCAGGTTCACGAAGATCGAGCGTCCGACATAGTCGTAACCCGAGTACAGCGGCGCATTGCCGACGCGGTTATACAGACCAGCCGAGATGGTGGGCGGATCTTCATTCAGAAGGTTACGCACGCCGACCGTCGCAGTCCAGTCGTCGTTACGGTACTGAACTGACGCACTGTGCAGGAAGTAATCCGGCACGCTGAAGTCATACCCAGCCGCAGCCAGATCCTGGTTGAAGTAACGGTTGTAGTACGAATAGTCCTCCATGCCCTGGATCCACTCCACGCCATAACGGACACGCCACTTCTGCCACGAATAGGTCAGATCTGCGTAACCCGAGAACTCAGGTACGCCGATCCGGCCCTTTTGATCGCGGATCGGATCGGTAGGCAGTGTTTGGCTGTAGGTTTCCAGAATCTGGGTGACGCCCAGGTTCAACAGAGCCGTACCAGCACCGATGTCACGGCGATAACGGACGGTGTAGTCAAGACCCTTAATCTGGTCCGTAGCAATGTTGATGTAGCTGCTGTTGACCGTCAAAGCTCGCGGCGTGCCAACACCATCACGGGTGATGAACGAGCAGTTACCTGCACGTGCGGCGAAGTCAGCCGTCGAGCTGTTGTAGCAGTCCGTCAGGATTTGGCTTGCGCCCAGACGGACGATGCTCTCGTCAATCTTAATCTGATAGTAGTCGGTCGCGAACGACAGATCACCCCAGCCCGATGGCAGTTTCGGCTGGAAGATAAAGCCGACGGTCAGGTTCTCGGACGTTTCGGGCTTCAGATTGTTTGCAGCGCCGCCCAGCGTGAAGACGCGGACGCTCTGGGTCGCAGCGAAGGTGGAGCCCACGCCCAGTCCCAGCGACGTACAGTTCGCAACACGGTTGGGGTTGGCCGTCGCAGTCAGGTTGTGGCACGGATCAAGCGTGTTGGACTGGAAGCCCGAGGTGGCCCCCAGGAACTGCTCGAACAGAGCCGGAGCACGATATGACGTGCCATAGGTGCCGCGAACCGTCAGCCAGTTGGTCGGAGCATAGACGAGCCCAACCTTGTAGGTCGTGTCCGAACCAGAATGCTCGTAGCTGGTGTAACGCGCCGAGGCGCTCAGCGTCAGAGAATCAACCAGCGGCTTGTTGGCCAGCAGAGGCACTTCGATTTCCCCGAAGGCTTCCCAAACCGATTCCGAACCACGGGTCGGCGCGGACGTCGAGTAGTTGAACGTATTGGAGTTCTGCGAATCCAATGCAGGCGTATCATCGATCGAAGCATCACGCCATTCGGCGCCCAAGAAGGCCGAAACCTGACCGGCAGGCAAGGTGAACAGCGGACCGTCGATGCCGAAGCTGACAACCTTTTCAATGTACTCGGTCGTGCCGGTAACGGGGCGGAAGATATAGTTCGCCCAGTTCTCAGGCAGAACACCGTTAACCGTTTGGCTGGTCAGGAACGGAGCCGGAATACAGCCCGCCGTCGGATCGATCGTGTTCACACGGCAGGTGACGGTACCCTGTGCACCTGAGTTGAGAGTTCCCGAACGCGTCAGTGCAGCCGGCGTGCCGGCGGGCGCCACAACCACGTCCAACGAATTCTGGAGCAGATTCGTCAGGAACTGTTGCGACGTATAGGTGGCCTTTGACTTGGTATAGCTGGCGTAGGCGTCATAACGCCAGCCAGGAATGATGAAGTCCCCGCGGATGCCAGCCAATTCCTTGGCGAAGTCAACCGTTTGCTTGGATTCGTCATTGCCAAAGCCGAGGAACGCGCGAACGCCGACGTTCGCATTGGCGAAAGGCCCCGTTACTGGGCTAAGACCCGCATTAGCACCGACAGTCGAGAAGCCGAGATTCTGGGGAATCAGCAGATTACCTTTGTAGTAATCAAGCGCTAGCTGGCGATAACCAACCTGCGAAGACTCACGGCGGTTGATCAGGATCTCGCCATATACTTCCGCGTTACCCAGAGCATGAAGATCATAAGCGCCCTCGAGGTAGATCGTCTTCACTTCAACCGGAGAGATCAAGGACGTTTTCAGCTTGCGCGGCTCGAACGTATCGCGAATGTTCAGGTTCGACGCGACCACGGCAGTGCCGGCGGCATTCAGGTCAAACCCACCAACCGCTTCCCAGCCCACTAGACCCGTCGTAGCCGACGAATTCGGGCGGAAACGGTTAGCATAGTACAGACGATCCGACGTGCCAGCGGCACGAGCGTAGGTTGGGTCTCCGTAGACGATAAGTTGGGTATTGCCGATCCCAATCGTATTGATCGTCACACCGTTGGAACCGGTGTCCGTGACAGGATAGCACTTGGAACGGCCGGTCAACGGATCGATGAAGTCAGTGCCATTGGTGAAGCCGTCGATGTTGCACTGCGTGAATGCGCGATCGGCAAGCGTCAAATCCGAACGGTTCAGATATTCTGCGGAGCCCGACAGATGCCAACGATCACCGCTGGTTCCGGCCACAACGGACAGACGCGTCTGATCACCAGCGCCTTTGGCGTTCGTCGGCGCATTGTACTGAGCCTCAACCGTCACGCCGTCGATGTTGTTGCGCGTGATGATGTTGACGACGCCAGCGACAGCATCCGAACCATAGACCGACGATGCACCGTCCTTCAGCACTTCGATGCGCTCGATCATGGCGGTCGGCAGAACGTTCAGGTCAGCCGAACCTACCGACCCACGCGAACCAGCCGGGGCGACGCGACGGCCATTGAGCAGAACCAAGGTTCGCGTTGCGCCAAGACCGCGCAGCGACAGGGTGTTGGCGCCAGCACCACCATTGGTGACATAGCCACCGTATGCGTTGTTGATCTGCGACGCACCACCGGTCACCGCTGTGCCTTGCAGAGCTTCAGTCGTCGATGCGAAGCCAGCTAAAACAGAGTCTTCACGGGTTACGATCTGCACCGGCGACGGCGCGTTGTAGTTGTCACGACGCAGGCGCGAACCAACAACGACGACTTCATCGACGGTGGAGGCGTCATCAGCCTTTTGTTGGGTCGTCGTGGACGATTGCGCAAAAGCTGCGGGTGCGAAACCGATCATCGCGACGGCGGCGACGCCGGCGACGATTGTCGACCCCATCAGTTGGTTCTTCAGTTGCATCATAATTAGATAGGCCCCTTGGAAAATGGACTACGCCATCACGTACAGGCGTTCCGCTCCCGACTTATAGGAGGGCGTAATGAAACGACAGCAATCCGGTCGCCTTTTGGTCACTTTCGATACCCGCCCGTAACAATTCCGCCACACAGCGGTTGGCAGGCGAACGCAATTATACGCCTGTAAATGGCATCTTCTGCATTTATGTTCCTAGTCACGAGAACAATGTGCAAAAAAATTGGAATTATATTCCATTATCTAGGCTGTTGCGCCTTGTTGCAGTTCAGATGCTGTTCGACCTTTTTGTCGCCCGCTTCGAACCAAATTACGGCAGGCCTGCCTGTAAGATCGGCAACAAACCCACCGACAGTCGGGCGAAACAAATGATATTTCACATGCTGGCCATGGCGAATGAGCGTGACGCTCACTAGACTTTGTTCATGGCTCGTTCCCCATCTAAACCGACCAAGCCCGTCCATGTGCCGAACCCCGGCGTGCAGGAAGGTGCAGCGCGATTTGTGCATGATACGGCCAAGGCCATGCCGATGTTCGCCCCCGTCACCGGTCCGCGCCTGACGCCGGAGGAGCCGGTCGCCGCGCCTGCGGGCTGGGCGCCGCACCGTCCCTCGCGCGAGGGAACCAAGAAGGGCGGCGTCTTCCGGCTGGAGACCAAATACACCCCCGCCGGCGACCAGCCCGCCGCCATCGCCGAACTGGTGGCTCAGGCCGAGGCGGGCGATCGGGATCAGGTGCTGCTGGGCGTCACCGGCTCGGGCAAGACCTTCACCATGGCCAAGGTCATCGAACAGACCCAGCGCCCGGCCCTGATCCTGGCCCCGAACAAGACCCTGGCGGCCCAGCTCTATTCCGAGTTCAAGGCCTTCTTCCCGGACAATGCGGTCGAGTATTTCGTCAGCTATTATGACTATTATCAACCGGAAGCTTATGTCCCAAGAACAGACACTTACATCGAAAAAGACTCGTCGATAAACGAGCAGATCGACCGGATGCGGCACTCGGCGACGCGGGCGATTCTGGAGCGGGACGATGTGATCGTGGTCGCTTCGGTCAGTTGCATCTACGGCATCGGGTCGGTGGAGACCTACACCGCCATGACCTTCAGCCTGAAGGTCGGGGACACGATCGACGAGGCCAAGCTGCGCGCCGACCTGATCGCGCTGCAGTACAAGCGCAACGACCTGAACTTCGACCGGGGCATGTTCAGGAAACGCGGCGACGTGATCGAGATCTTCCCGGTCCACCTTGAGGACCGCGCCTGGCGCATCAGCCTGTTCGGCGACGAACTGGAGGCGATCCAGGAGTTCGATCCCCTGACCGGCAAGAAGACCGCCGACCTGACCGAGATCACCGTCTATGCGGCCAGCCACTATGTCACCCCGCGCCCGACGCTGAACCAGGCGACCCTGGGCATCAAGGCGGAGCTGAAGGAGACGCTGGACTGGATGGTCGAGAACGGCAAGCTGCTGGAGGCCCAACGGCTGGAGCAACGCACCCGCTTCGATCTGGAGATGATGGAGGCCACCGGCTCCTGCGCGGGGATCGAGAACTATTCCCGCTGGCTGACCGGCCGCGCGCCCGGAGAGCCGCCGCCCACCTTCTTCGAATACATCCCCGACAACGCCCTGCTGTTCGTGGACGAGAGCCACGTCACCATCGGCCAGATCAACGGCATGTTCCGGGGCGACTACCGGCGCAAGTCGACCCTGGCCGAGTACGGCTTCCGCCTGCCCTCCTGCATCGACAACCGCCCGCTGAAGTTCGAGGAATGGGACGCCATGCGGCCCCAGACGGTTCACGTCAGCGCCACCCCCGGCCCGTGGGAGATGGAGCGGGCGGGCGGCGTCTTTGTCGAACAGGTCATCCGCCCCACCGGCCTGATCGACCCGCCGGTCGAGATCCGCCCCGTCTCGGGCGCCACCCGCAACCAGGTCGACGACGTCATCGACGAGGTCAAGGCCACGACCCGCGCCGGCTACCGCTCGCTGGTCACCACCCTGACCAAGAAGATGGCCGAGGACCTGACCGAATATATGCACGAGCAGGGCATCCGCGTCCGCTACATGCACTCGGACGTGGACACGCTGGAGCGGATCGAGATTCTGCGCGACCTGCGGCTGGGGTCGTTCGACTGTCTGATCGGCATCAACCTGCTGCGCGAGGGTCTGGACATCCCCGAGTGCGGGCTGGTCGCCATTCTGGACGCGGACAAGGAGGGCTTCCTGCGCTCCGAGACCTCATTGATCCAGACCATCGGCCGCGCCGCGCGCAACGTCGACGGCCGCGTCATTCTATATGCCGACCGCATGACCGGCTCGATGGAGCGCGCCATCGCCGAGACGGACCGCAGGCGCGAGCGTCAGGTCGCCTACAACACCGAACACGGCATCACGCCCGAAAGCGTCAAGCGCGACATCAAGGAGATCCTGGAAAGCCCCTATGAGTCCCGCGACCTGGACCGCCTGACCAAGCCGGGCGTGGCCGAGGCCTCCAAGCCCTTCGTCGGCACCAACTTCCAGGCCGCCCTGCGCGATCTGGAAGGCCGCATGCGCGAGGCCGCCTCCAACCTGGAGTTCGAGGAAGCCGCCCGCCTGCGCGACGAGATCAAGCGCATGAAGCTGATGGACCTGGAGTTCGCCAACGAAGCCCTGACCGGCGCAGGCGAAGAGGTGGACCGGTCAGCCCCGAAGAAGTGGCGCAAGGAGGCGGCGGCGGAAGCGCAGGAGCGGTTCAGGAAGCGGTAAAAGGCCAACTAAGCCCTTCGAAGTTGGAGCTGAAGCGTCTCTCGAAGCCCCCAATGAACCCTGTAAAGTGCTGATCGATCACTGAAAGTTGCTTTTTCATCCTTGTATTTGAACACAACATCGCTCCCCCCTCGTCGCCCCCCAACCGATTGAAAACCAATAATTGAGAAATCGAATAGGGAATTCATTGCGTCGGTTGATGACGCAGTTAGGCCAAGACTTTTTCGCCGCTGCTCAAAAGTTTCGTCAAATTTATCTTTAGAAAACTGCGCGTAACCAATATCCCTAATAACTTCCAGGTACTTTTTATAATCAGGAACATTTTTATGAATTTCATCATCAAGTTCGTTAATTAAATATTCCGAATAGTCATTTTGAGCCTCAATAATATCTTTGTTTGTAAATTTATCCACATCAGAAGACTGTATTTTATGTACAGATAAAACTGTATTGCAGAACTTAATCATATCTCTAGGACGAAGAAACGTCCTTTCTTTCATATAATTATACTTCGTTTGCTTTCCTGTCATCTGCTGACTTTCGTCAAAAACATCCCCCCATGGCGTGCTTTTGTTCAGAACCATAGAGAACCTCTTCTCCATAAGAGATTTTAAGCTAGATCCCGACCCAGAAACAGACACACCCCTTTGATCCCATCTAATTATACTTGAACCATTCAGTGTTATTTTATTTTTGTCCTCAAATTGAAGCATACCATATATATCATCTCTCAAGAAAACAGCACAGCAAAGCGGAATTCCAGCTTCATTTGCCTTTTCATTTATAGATTTAGCTGCAAGTAAAAGACCGTTAAGCCGATTCTTGTAATCTGGACTTAGCGGATCAAAACCCTGATCCAACTGATCAAACATCAAAAATGTTGGACTAGATCGATCAATCAGAGTAAATAAAAGGTTCTGAATAAATGCGTTGACCTCATTTGCTATCCTGGGCAACTGACTCATAGGTACGGACTCAACCCCCGCGCCAACAGTGCCTAGGCTCAGGACCCATTGATGTGATGTGCTCGATCTGATTCAGGCTCTGTAA